>C688J35102_120990117_pt1 | contig 76796 bp, 119 predicted proteins | sample HopSoiMetagenom2_FD_35102 | JGI IMG/M metagenome (IMG submission 35102)
ATACAGGAGGGGGTGTAATTTTTTTGACCCCTCCCCCCTACCTCTGTATAATTAATTTCTATTTTGTTTCATCATGAAACGAACTCGATTAGCAAATCGTTGCAACTGATATCTATCCCTAGAGGTAAGGGGACGATCTCGAGTCTCCGACCAACAAGTAAGTCGATGACGTTGACGTTTATTTCTACGTCTACCACTAGTCTTGTTCGTCATACCTAACTTTGATCATGCAATAGGTTTAAATTCTCCCAATTTGATTTTACGATGAACACCAAGCACATTCTCACGGACGATCTCGTCGATAGCCTGTTGGATTGCTTGATGTTGATCACCTTCAGACAGATTCTCGGAGGATAGTGATACCCTGGCCAGGAGGCCAGGGGTGTGGTATCCCGCATTCATGTCCCAAGCAAACCATTCATCCCATTGTGTCCATGGATCAAATGGATTGTCCACCGTTGTCAACATGTATTCTGTGTTCTCGGTGTCAGTCATTGTTCACCTCCATCACTCGACACCTGACCTAATGGTGGATTGCGGAACACCTAGTGCATCTGAGATCTCAGCCAATGTATAGCCTGATGCCAGCATGCTCTTGGCTCGTGACGTCATGACTGTGTTCATTACTGGATTCTCTTCACGAGGAGTAGCTCGCTTACGAATCTCATCTAGGTCAGAGTTCTTGAGAATCCTCTCTAACATGTGATTAGAGATAGCGCCATTCTGAATCGCTTGCCATTCACGATCAGTGATGGGGGAGTCTTTTGAACCTAGGCGGATCTTACCCGCTCCAGTACGACGTCGAGCTTCAGTCAATGCTTGACCTTTGATTCTCCGTTCGTCGTCCTTCTCCATCCCCGGATTGGCACGTTTACGTTCCCACACGATACGCCTGGCTACTGCCTGGGCCTGCCTCTCTAGGGGGGCATTCTTTTCAGCAATTCGTAGTTTAGACTTCAATGATTCTACTTCATGCTTATACACCTTGTTCGCTGATGGCGAATAGGGTATCGACTTGATCCCAATCAACTCTTTACGTGTCTCGTTAGCCAGACTCTTAAGTCGATTGGAATGCTCAGCATAGAGCTGCTCGATACGAGTGCCTCTACCCTGAGACACCAGGCTGAAGGCATCATCCGTTTCAGCTAGCTTCTTAGATCTAAACGTTGCTGGTTTACCCGTGCGCTTGTTGATCTCTCCGGTATAGTCATACAGTTTCTTACCTGTAAGATTGTCCACCGTACCAGTCGAAAGCCGAGTACGTCCAGGCCCAGCCTTAGCATCTACCCGCTTCGGTGGATGGATCTGTGCCGAAGCACGAGTAATGAGTGTAGCAGCGCCACGAACTTGACCTGTTTTAGGATTCACACCTTGGTAAGTTCGCTTAAGATCTAAGATTCCGTTGTCTCGCTCCGATGCCCTGAAGTCGAGAACATGCTTTTCAGAATCGATGACTACCATGGAATGCCGTACTGCACGAGCCAGCTCGTCGGTATTGGCAGCCTTGATTGTCATGTCCGAGATCAGGTTAGTAACATTACCCATCTCGTTCTGTTTTCTTGTCTTATCTGGATTACGCGGGTTGCCGTGTTTGTCTTTTCCGTAATCAACTTCTTTGGTCTTGGCGTTATAGATACCTCCATCTATAGTACGCATCCCATCATAAGGGGCATAGGAAGCTTGTGGGTCAAAGCCCTTAAGCTTCTCCAAGGCAGGACGATGTGTAATCTCGCCTCGATCATTCGGTATGACCACGACATGATCGCCATCGAAATCAGCACCAGATAGATGCGACGCCACCTTGGGATGAATCGCCACAGCATCAGGTGCATCTGCCCTACCTCTGAACATCTTCTTAACTTCACGAGACCGATTGTTAACCGTTAGTTCCGGAATCTCAAAGGTTCCCGCATGGGGAAACCGTATTAGAGCAACACGTTCTCCATCCCTGAACGTAGGCGCAAAGATCTCATTGGGCTTAACGTGTTTTGAGGGCAGCAGAACTTTGGTTGCCTGACGCGGCATATTGGCTGCCTTAAGATGTACGGCGGCAGCATCGGTCTCTTCGGCAAAAGTTTCAAGCAGCTTCCTCTTGATCTGAGGATTAGTAAGTCCTCGAATCTTTTGTAGTTCGTCACGCCGTCGATCAAAGGTAAGATCCAGTTGTGACTTGGCTAGATCTGCAGTTTGCTTAGAGAGTACCTGGCTAGACAGGGTTCTTGACCACTTGTCCCAATCACCCTCTTCGTAGATAAGATTCATCGACGAAGTGACTTTACCATGCTCATCTAGAATCTGACCATCAAGTTTAAGGACTGACCCAAACGGATTGTCCTTATCCACCTCTCCCGTTTCCGGATCTCGCTTGAGAGGCTTCATGGCATCGTGCTTGTTACCAGTATTCGACTTGTTGGTATTGAACTGAAGATCTATTCCAGGCGGCAGATCGTCCTTATAGACGGCCATACCTTTTAGGTAGTGTGAATTATCCACCGCAACGCGAACTTGGGCATATCGAGATCGCCCTAGCGACACATCGGTAACATTCGGACGGACGTAGATAAGCCCATCCGCGTCAGCCCCACCGTCTTCCTTGTAGCGAATGTCGACTCGCTTAGACGAGATATTCAACGGTGGCTTGATACCAAAGTCGGTGAAGGTATGACCATGATCATCGGATTTTTCTGAGATCAGACGAACGTTATCACGATTAAGCCATGCTTGCTTCTGCGTGACTCCCGGAGGGACTAGCACCCTGTATTTGGTCGGTTTTCCGGTGCCCACTTGCGGAGCATTGAACGTATGCACTTGATAACCCTCTTCTTTGAGTACAGAGAGGGCCGTGTTGAAACGATCTGGGCTAATTCCGATTGACGCGCTAGGATCATTACCAAATGGCAGATCGAGATTTACATTCGATCCAACGTCAATAATCCCCTTCTCATCGACTTGGCGCTTGAGCATATCGGCCGTAGATTGGACCACATCAATCTTATCTAGACGTCCGGGTTCCAACAGTGAACGCACCGTGGACTCGTTGGCACCCATTTGCTTACCAATCTCCGAATATCCCATACCCTTGTCGCGAAGTCGTTGCGCGGTACGAATCTGTTCAGCTTTGACTTCGTTGGTGGCACGGGACTTCAGCGCTCGCAGATCGGCCACAGTAAGCTTATATTTTTCTATAGCATTACCGTTTTCATCCACAGGAGAAAACGCCTTAGCGATCTGCGAATCTGACATTCCTTCTTTGCGGAGTTCGTTGACATTGTCCAAAAATGTCTTCGACCGCTGAAGTGGATTCTCGCCTGATCCCCACGGATAGCGGCCCGATTTACGCAGGATGCCATAATGTGCCAGAGAATCTTCGTATTCTGTTGCGCTCATCTTCATTACGACACCTCCTCTCGCAGCCGATTGAGAATTTCGTCGAATCGCACGATCTTGTCCATGATCCCCATTATGACATATGGGTCGGCATCGTATAAATACACTTTGCCATCCTTATAGAAGCGGAGCTCGATACCCCGCATGGAGAATGGGTCTATCTCATACTCGAGACAGAACAACGCTGCATAAACTTCCATCTGGTGCTCCGAGACTCGAGTGACTCCAGTCTTGAGATCTGAAATTCGGAGCACTCGATATCGATACGCAATGGCATCAACTGTCCCGAAGGCATTAGGAGAATAAAAGAGAACGACTTCGGGGGACATCTTGTACTGAATGCACTGGTTGATGTACAGCCCGACGGTGGTTCTCTCATCATCTTGAAAGATCCCTTCTTCGATACAGATCGCCGCATAACGATGTTGTTCTACACCTTCCAACGCTGCGCGCAATGTCTTGTATCGGAACTTCAGTTTCTCTTCGTCGTAGTTAATCCAATGATATGAGCTAGGACTGAGGAACGCATGTTGCCCCTCGAGATGCGAATGCTTCTTGAAGCGCAGCGAGCACCTCCTCTTCGTTCTCAGGAAAAATGAACGCTGCAAACGACATATCCTGCATCTGTCTAACGTAGTATGCCTGGTTAGGACGTTCCGCTGCTGTAGCGCTAGCCTTTACTTCAAGCATCGCCCATGTCGGACCATAGAACACAGTTAAATCAAGAATTCCCTGCAGGTACTGAGCATCATTCTTTAACACCAAGCAACCAGGAAATCTCCGCTTTAACTTGCGAATCAGTTTTGCCTGATAAGCATTCTCAGTCACGCATGATCACCTGGTTCAATTATCTCTTGATCAATCAACTCAGCGACAACGGCGATCATCAAATCTTTGTTTTGCTTGGGCACATCCGCCCAAGGAACGGCACTAGCGTCGCGCGTTTTGTAACCATAGTTTGGGGCAAAGGTTTCGTATGTTTCATGAAACGCTTTAGCAATTGTTTCCGCCAAACCGTCCACATATCCCTCCTTTCTATGGATAAAAAAATGGGATTATTACCCTCCTTCTACTACATGCCGCGATTTACGTGCGTCCCAGTATCTGAAAAAAAATAGAGTGTGTTTAAGTCGCTATTTGGCTCTACGCAACAGTTTAGCCACTTAATTAGCCTAATCATGGCATGTCCACGAGCTCGAAATATTGGTATGTAGGCCACGCTGGTGTTCGATTGAGAATCGATAGCACCACTTCGCGTTCCAACAACCCATATCGACACGCAGCATCTAAGGAATTCGGAAATTTCTCTCCCTCATTCACCGCTCGGACCGGTACCTCGATGGCATTATCATAGCGATCCTCAAATTGCCGATTATAGAGGATGGCATACCACCGAGGCCGCCACATTAAATTATCTGCCCGACAGTTAGATCGATCTCCGTCGATCTGAATCGGTGTATCAAAGATGTCTGAGGGACGAGGAAGAAACGCACGAGCCACCAAACGTGGTAATGATCGACTACACTGTTGCCAACCTCGCATGAGGCCTACATAAGGAACCCCATACTGATTGAACCTCGGCACCAGTAAGCGTCCGGTAGAGTCTCTCGAGACCTGTCCCAGGAAGTTTATGCTATAACCGGGGAAGCCCTCGACTGGAACCCATTCTTCACTCGTCATGTGTACCTTCTACGGCTTATCCGGTGTTGGAGCGCCCGACTTATCCGATTCCGGATACCTTCGCTTTAGCTCCACGTCCACTCGCTCCACCGAGTCAACCATACCGATCAGGTGCGCATCTGTCACAATTGCATCGGTCCAGATCGTGATTACCCATGAATATACGCCCGCTGCGGTGCGACGCAATTCAATTGATCCACGCCCCGGAACTGGATCCCTGTACGGCTTAACCGTATCGTTTGGCATTCAATCCTCCTTTATATTTTCTAATTCATCTGGATCACATAAACGCACGGGCGAGAAACAAGCAAGACACGCGTCGTGCCCTAGCGCCTCTGATTTTAGAAACAATTTCGAGATGTGTCCATTAGTGCATTTCCATGTCGGATCATCAAACCATCTTTCGGGAATACCGAGGAAGGATGATTCAGTCATCAGTTGCCAATGCCTTGAGGTAGTGCCGTCCGAACTTCAACAGCACCTTGTTATGGGTCTCGACCACGATCTCAGCCAACTCCGATGTCTCCATCGTCCCGATGAGAGGATCCTGCGTCGACGTCTTCGTCACATCATTTGACAGCAACGCGTAGATATTACGTCCCACTCTAAAATCTGTCCGCCATAGACGCCCTCCAGGATTATACAATGGAGCCATACTTTCTATTCTCCTTCCTTTGACCCATTTCGAGTGCCACGACGCCAGGCTCTCAGCAATCTCAAATATTCGTGTCGTGACCGCTCGCCTACGTGTGCCCCGGCATGTCCCTCGGGCCCAATCTCGCAATATAGACTCGAAAGACGTCCTGTACGAGGATTAACTGTCTCTGCATGCCAAGGACACGGCTTTTCTGGTGCTTCCATACCCTACCTTTCTTGGTAAATCTTGGCAAATCTTGGCAAATAGGCCATATAGATACTGGGAATTCCCGCAAATTGCGGGGTTTTGGGCCCTCAGACTCTGCCAAGATTTTTGAGGCAAAAAGTTTTTAAAAAAACGCTACTTAATATCTGTACCAGTATCTGATTCCCTCATGTATGTTATATATACACTGCCCGCATCCGCGTAGAGAAAAACAGATACTGACGTTAAAGATATAAAAAGTTTTTTCCCTAAAAATCTTGGCAAGGGTTTTTGGGGTATAAACGCCTGCAAACCCCGCTTTTTTATCTGCCAAAAAAAATCTTGGCAAAATGCTTGGCAAAGCGAAAATGAGCGTTTACGCGCCAACTTTGGGGCTAAAACCCACTGTCCCAGTATCTGATTGGATTTCAAGCATCGACGGACTTATGCGCCAGAGTCAATCTCCGACAGGGCTCACACATCTGCACATATACTCGCTCCACACCCGCCAACGCAGACCCCTCGGGAAAGTTTCCGAACCGCAGACCCCCTGCAGCCTGGTTGGTACACACCCCTAGCTGCTGAGGATGGTTACTCGCACACAGACAATAGCAAGATGTACTCAAATCTCTCTCCTTTGCTACGAGAAATCGGTCCGACGTATCTGTCACTTGCGCTTTCTCGATCCGTATGAACCCCTTTGACGAACCAGCTCCTCGCCTCGCAGCCCTGTAATCAGCTCCTGCGCTCGAATTAGGCGTGTATAGTATCCTGACCTTCTTGACAGGGTCGGATGGTCAGAGAACAGCTTTACGGCCCCTATCAGAGCATCCTCTGCTACGGTAAGCCTCTCGGTCAGTTCATCATCAACCGAAACCTTGATTTTTCGGGTATTGGCCATCTATTCCTCCCTTCTCTGATACGAGAAGTCGGCAAACTCCTCATCGGTCATCTCGAAGTGCTTGGTCTGGAAGTTCTTCTTGGACTTAAGCGAGCGCCAGATCGCCCAGTCGATCGCCGCCTGCGAGCGCAGGGTGTAATAATACAGATCGGTGTAGTTGGTATTCATCCGATCGATCCGCCCATGGGCCTGCTCCCACAGCTTATACGAGTAGGTCAGACTCCAGAAGCACACCGCATTGGTGGTAATGCAGTCCCAGCTCTCGGCCCCGGCTATATACTGTACGACGTAGATCCATTTCTCGGTGTCTGGAATCGGCTCATGTTTATGACCATTGTATTCCGCATAGGTAAAATCGATCTCGGATTCTTTGAGGCTGCGCAGGATGGCCAGCTCATAGTCAAAGTTATAAAAGATGATCAAGCGGGGATGCTTCTCCAGGATTTCCCATACCGCCTTAAGCCGCGACGGATCCGAGTTGGTCACCTTGCGCATCTGTTGGAACATGTCGGCGATGTCTCGAATCGGCTTGTCCTCGAACACGTTCCAGCGCCCATGTGAGACCCGGGCCATCATAATCTCGTCGTATTCGCACCACTTGGTGATCGGGTGTCTCACCGTCTCCATGGGATACGGCATATGCACGAGGATCTTGTTGCGCTGGCGGACCAGTCGTTGCACGTTGACGTAGCGCTCGACCTTGGCGTACTTGGAGAACGGGGCGTAGATCACGTGTTCATGCTTGAACTCGGTGCGATTGCGATAAAATCCGTTGGCGATGAACACCGGAATATAATCCAGCCAGTTGTCACCCGGTGTCGCGCTGAGCATAATCCAGCGATTCTTCTTGGCGATCTTCAAGAATGCCTTGACCCAAGCCCCGTTACCCACTAGGCGCTGCTCGTCGAAGATGAAGAACTGGCCTTCGACATCGACGTATTTTTCCAGGTTGTTCCAGGAGTCGACGGTCAGCACTCCGGCAAACGTGGCATCCCGGGCCGTGCCGACGCCGAAGCGGGTACCTTCGGTCACCCAGTCATTCGAATCGCGTTTCTTAGCCGTGGTGATGACGTAGAGATCTTCATTGGTCTCCGTCATCTTGTAATAGGCCATACCTACGCGAGACTTGCCCGAGCCAACTCCGCCCCAGAGAATATTCCCGTCCTCGAGCTTACCCAGTGCGGTTTGCTGATGCTCAGCCAAGGTTACCGCGTTGCGAAACTTTGCCATACCGTCACCTCCTTTCTTTAACTTGGTGGATACTCTTTCATGATCTGTGCTATATGTGGCTCTACTTCGTGAGGGGTTATTCCTGCTTTCCACAATCGTTGAGCGATGATTTCGGGATGCTTAACCTCCATGTGCACAATTTCACTATAGAAATTCTTAGCCAAAGCTCCACAATACGGGCAAATTTGAGTCATATTCCTCCTTTCCCATCCGTGTCTTAGGGGGTCTCTGACTTCATTTTATGTGCTCAAACTCAAATATACCGCCACCGCAAAACACAGAGCACTCACTACGGTAGCGATGATAAACCAGTCCATCACGGTGGTCTTGAGTGCCAAGATCAGTGTCACTACCCCAAATCCGACGATACTGCTGATCAATAACGGTACGTTCTCATCCTTGGTTTGCGGGTCTATCTCTGGCTTGGTCCATGACGAGCGTTTCGTCAGTCGGGGTGACAATCCAGTGTTCCATCGGCGTAGGCCGTAGTTCTAGGCCGCGACTAGCTAGCCAGGCTTCGAAATCTGGCACCAGAGCGGGATGCATAGCAATTATTCTTGGTACATGATGGTCGGTCAAATGTCTACCTCGATTCCTTTGTTTGAAATTAATCACGTCGGTAATAGATCCACCACATGAGTAACAGTACTATACAGATCCAGATTCCAAAAACGTATACAGCGTCTGAGATTGCTATCGGCACTAGACCGATGTAACCTCCCGTCTAAGTCGTGGCATCCTTTCCTGGTTCTTCGTAGAATGAAATATCAATGTGTGCGGTCTTACCGCCGACGGCAATCGCCGAACGCATCACCGGTTCAAGCTTATCTGCGACGGTATGAGGAGTAGCATGGGGGATTCGGAAAGTAATGGTTACCAGTAGTTCTTGACGTTCGTGCGCCATGCTCGCCTTCCGTGAGAGATTAGGCTATGGGCACCGCATCGAGAAGGGGACGAATCGAGACATGGGCGAGTAGGATTTCCCTGCCGAAGGCGTCCAGGCAATAGCGATAGGCTACGTGCTCGGATTCAAACGGTCCCAATACTCTCAGATCATTCTCATCCAGCGTCACAACTACCCATTTCATATTAAATGTTCCTTGGTGGTTAGAACAAGCTTATTTGAGCCTCATCCGGAGGATCAGGAGGTTTTACATTCTCGGGTTTGAGATTAGGATTGATCTGCGGCTCGATCTTCGGCCAGCCGTCTCGCTGGAATCTCAGATATACGGCGATTACCTGTTCGTCAGACCACCCGGCTACCTTTTCGTGCCAAGAGTAGCCGGGATAGGCCTTAGACAGTGCGTTGCGTTTCTGGGCAATATCGGATGTCACCGTCGGGCTCTACTCCTTCTTCGTGGGCGGGGGGTGGTGCGTGAGAGAATTCGGCGCGCTTCCGCCTCACACTCTTCCGGAGTGCCGGAGAAGTCGCCTTCGATGAAGAACGAGTCTCCGTTTTTCAGCGTAACCAGCGCGCAGTGCCGGGACGCTGAGGAAATGAACATCTCCTCGGGATCTTCCAGCATTTCGTCCAACATGTCCTGCAGATGACTGTGTAGCATGGTGCCTCCTTACAACAAGAAAAAAAGAGAAGCCGGGTTAGGGCTTCTCAGCTTGGACTTACATGTTGTAGTTGAGTGCGATTATTACGTCGAACTCATCCACCGGCACCTGGTGTTCGATGAGCAGATGGCACAAGTAGTGAACCTGGGCTTCGTGGGCAGCCTGGATCTCCTCGAACGCGTTATAGGCGTTGAGGAAGATCTGAGCGGCTTTCTTGGCTTCGATCCGGGTCTTGATGTCATGAGCAACAACGGTGACCAGCAGGGCGGTTTGGATGAGTTGGAACTTGGTGGGCATACTTTCCTTTCATGTTGGGTCTCGTTATATGCCCAGTTTTTACCGCGAAACAAAAAGAGAAGCCGCGTAAGGGCTCCTCTTTTGATACTAGAACTTATTCTTGAAGTTGCGGGTAAGCGGAATCTTACCTCGAGCTGCGTCGTTCATTCGCTTTGCCTGGTCGCAGTGATACTGCGCCTCATTCAGCATAGTTTGAAGCTCCGGATGATCAGGCAGGTAGGGGGCCATGATGATTCGAAGGTTGTCAATCTGAGCTTGGATTTGGGCGGTACTGTCGGACAGGTTTTGCGTAGAACGGCGAAGCCTGAGGGTAGGGAAAATGCTGGGAAATCGCATAACTTCTCCTATTAGTTTTTGGTCTCATTATAGGAGGTGTTTGCGACGCGAATGCAGGCAAAAAGAGAAGCCGGGTAGACTTCTCTTGTGAAACTATTCAGTGGCGGCGAGATACTCCTTTGCGGCCTTGATGCGGATGCGCTGTACGTCGATCATGATCTGCGCAGTGTTCAGCTTGGACCGGTTGTAAGGAAGCTTCCCAAAGAGGGAATTTCGTTTACGATCGATCACGATCTGAGCTCTGTTCAGCTCTTGCTCGGCGAAGAGCACTTCAGCAAGAAGGTTTAAAGTGGGCATAATTTTTCCTTTGCTTGGTTTCATTATATGCCCTGTTTTTACCGCGAAAAAGAGAAGCCGGGTAAGGGCTCCTCTTTTGAACTACTGAAACATCGGGTGTGCCTCGTTAAAGACGTTGATGACAGCGCCGGAGGTGTGAGTCCAGGTCACTGCACCGATATCATCGGCCAACAGTCTCTGGAGCGATTCCGGGGAAGCGGCGAGCCAGATCTCAGGCGGTGTGCGTGTGGCAACGACTGTGATCAGGGCTCCTGCTCCCACGAGAACGCCTGAGCTGAAGGCAATCTTGGTGCGGTGCTTCTGGATGGTGGCCTTGGCGCGGTTAAACTTGTCTTTCATGGGGTCTCCTTGATGGGGTGTAGGTTCACTATACCCCGTGAATATCCCGCGAGTCACACAATGCTAATCAACAATGCAGCCACGGCAATACAGAAGATATGGAACACCTGGTCCGTCCAGAAGCGCACCTCGGTACCGACGTCGTAGATAACTATACTCTCCATCGAACCCAGGATTAGTACCCCATACTCGTCGTATCTGGGTAGATTAATCCAAGAGGTTTGCGGCTGTGTCTGCTTCACCAGCTTCGACCACCAGATGACCGGCGTACGGGTGTCGATGATCAGATGGATTATGGCCAAAGGGATAGCCGCCCAGCCGAATACCAGAGCGAGGAGAACTCCGTGAATATAAGCGTGAACATAAGCCGCGGGATGACGTAGCCACCAGCGAGTGTGTCCGTGACGATGCAGCATGCGCGCTTTGTTATTGGCCATCCAATCGTTCTGCAACGGCCAGTCGGCGATCAGATGCAGGACAATTCCCCACACCAGCAAGTCACTGGCCGATAGATCCCACGGGTTCATTTCTTCGTCACCTCCTTTCCTAGTAGTTCTTCAGACTTACAGACCCAGGTGGGTCCGCAGGTGTTCTCCGGTTCGCCACACTGCCGCATCCAGGAACGGAACCGACGCGTTGGCCGCGCACTGGACGTCCTCGAGTCGGTCACCCGTGAATAGCCCCAAATGGGGTGGGTAGATCTCCTTGTGCTGCTCGGCCATCTCCAAAGCCGCCTCGATGACCATGCCCGCCTGCGGCTTGCGGCACCAGCAAACGCCCATCTCGGGATCCTCGGCGCCAGGATAGTGCGGGCACCACATCATCCTGTCGAACGCGAAGCCGGTCTGCTTCTGGGTCTCGATCATGGCGTCGACACAGGTGCTCATGGCCATGTGTCCAAGCGCGATACCGCCCTGGTTGGAGACACCGACGATACGCCAGCCTGCGTCCTTGTACCCCCACAGAAGCTCGCGCACGCCGTCGAAGACGCGCACATCTTCCCTGGTGTTGACGAAACGACCGAGCTCGTCTTTACCCCAACGGATGGTTCCGTCGATGTCACAGTACAGAACGGGCGTACGCTTCTCTCCTTCTTGACCGCGGGTACTGACGGTCAGCTGCATGAGCTCAGCCATGGATCAACTGATCGAGATTAGGTAAAGATAATTTGTTATCTTCCATTGAGTTTTGGTTCTCCAATAAGGCAGCGACCACATCGACCACGTTGTAATGGCGTGCCGTGGGTTGGACATACGTCGTCAGGTTGTTGAATACCGGCTTCGACCGCACATTGTCCCTTGCAGGCATCCCATTTCTTCCCCGAGACATCTACGACGCATGTCTCAGGGGTCAACGGCTTAAAGCAGATGCAACAGTAGAGACAGAAACCTGTTTCGTGTTCTGACATCCGTTTACCATGCAGGGCACAGAACGGATCGATAGCGTTGAATTCAAGGCGCATGACGCTGCTCCGCCAGGGCCACACCAATGCTCACGCCGTTTAACCAGCCCACCGAATAGATCACGCGTGTATCCTCCTCTTGTCCCAGCTGCTTGATATGAGCATTGGCATTGAGGAAGGTATAGGTGACAAGATCTGTGGGCAGAGACAGCTCTGAGAGAAATCCCCAACCCATCGGATGATTCTGTTTGGCCGTCTCTACCCGGGCAATTGCTGTGTTCAGTTCCTCAGCTGTATAAATATCCATATACTCCGCGAGTGCAGTTGGTGTTTTAGTCGAGTGCCGTTTTCAAAAAAAAATTCTGAGCTGCTTTTCTTACCCTGAACCCGTAACGAGTAAGCAGCACTCCCTGTCGCGATGAGACGGCGCAAACAGGTCGCAGATCACCAGACCATGGGTGAATGTGGTGATCCCACTCAGAACAATGCTCAGCCTGTGATTTGGCGTTTTGCTTCTAATCGATTGATCTCTCGCTGTAGATACCAAGCGGCTTTCTTTAGATCAGTCGTCGGTGCTCCACCCTTCTTACCCGCGCGTGAAATATACTTCACTGCATTACCCAGGTGAAATCCAAGTTCCCATGCTTCGATCACCTTGATTGCCTCATAGGGATTATCCTCGCCACCATAATAAGGCGGGTGATCAACTTGTTCGGCGCTCAATACGGTTCTCTCCATTCAATGCCAGGCTCCGCAACGACACGGACCTCTTGTGGTGTCACAGGCAATTCCTCCGTTGCTTCGTCCAGTTCGGTGTGAATCGAACGTAGCCATGTCTATTGCCCCACCAGGTAAAGTCGAGTCTCGGACTATGTCGAGATAGTTCCGCTCCTGGGGTGGCTCCTTTCCGGCTTCGGAGTCCTTAATTCGCTTAACGCCTTCGCGGAGACGATCTAGTTCGCTCATCTTGCGCTCCCTACGAGTGCAGTTGGCGTTTTATTCGAGCGCAGTTTCAAAAAAAATTCTGAGCTGCCTGGGCAATACCGCCCCGAACGGTACCCGGCACTTCCGCCATCTTCGACATAGCAGTTGTAGATCACCACAATAGGGCGGGGGAATGTGGTGATCCCACTCAGAAGCACGTTTTAGTTACGACTGGAAATATCGCGCATTGTCTTCGCAATCAGCGCTCGTCGACGATCTACCTCGGATTGTCGTCGGTCCATTTCCAATTGCAATTTTTGATTCAGTGGCACTCTGTTGCGTGCCAAATCAATCCACGCTTGAACCATGGCTAGATCGAGGAGCTGATCATCTAGACGAAACAAGGTGGTGATGGGATCGGTCATTATTGCTCCTTGGTCAGCACCTCATCCATGCGTCGAGCGGCTTCGTACATCGACTCCGGGATGGGAAATCCTCCTTGCTCTAGATCCTTGACCACGTCTTCGTATGTGTGGGCATAGTGAATGATTATTCGGTTCATCCGGGTCCCCGGGGGCGTGAGCGATTTGAGATCGATATCCAGCGGCATCCCTGCTTGTAGGCGAAGCCAGTTCTCACGATTGATCCCGATGATTCCGATTGGACCCTTATCCGTCTGCAGCGTAGCCTGAATCACCTTTTCCGCTTCTTTACGCCTGTGATCACCCGGATCATTCTCTCCCTAGGTGTTTCCGCAGCGATCAAGTGTCGAGTCTCACCTGGTTGATGCGAAATAACCGGGGCTTTGTATCTCTTATTCGTGCTGTGTTTGCCCAGATCACTACTGGTGTTAGATTCTGTCACCTGTCCTCCCGTTTAGCAGTTCGTCCAAGGCGAAGTGCCGTGAGCCCAATACTCTCGATGACCCGCGATCTCTTGATCTAGCGGTGACCAATCGTGGTATTTGGCCTGGTTGTGGTAGGTTCCCGGCATCATCTGGTACTTTCCGTAGGCTCCAGAGCCCAGGGAATTCGGCATGCTGTAGCGAAGTGGTGAGAACTGCGGACCATAGCCACTTTCTCCATACCAGGTGCAGGTGGGAATATACCGCGATGTCCAGGTATGCCACTCACGCCGTCGACGCTTGTTGTAAATTCTTACCTTGTGCTGAAAGCGACGCTTTTCTCGTATGTAGGTGTGGCGTAGGCATTTCAGCGTAGCACACGAGTAGGTGATCTTATGCGGCTTGAACTGCGGTGGCGCCCATCGCCAGTCTGCCGAGGCGGCCAAGGCTGAGAACACCCATAATCCTACGACGATCACGATTAACAGAACAAACACAAAGCGTTTCATAATCTCCCAGTATGTAAAAAGAAAGAGGGGAGCACCTCAACGTAAAGTCAAGATGCTCCCGCCCCTTCGCATTTATACTATGAGCGTCTTGTGTGCTCTAGCAGTTAGGCCAAGCGTCGTACGTGACGCGGGATGCCACCCTGTCTTGTTCACCTGCCGAGGCCGATCCGTAGCTATCGGGCGAGCCGCCATTGGCTATCCAGGTAGCGCGATCGAATTGATACTTACCCCAGTATAGGCCGTTGGCCGAGACGATCTGAGAGTTCCCCCCGCTTTCGCAGTTGGGGTTGACCATCGAGTTGCTGCTCCCACCGTTATAGGATGATGAGCTAGCTGACGATGACTGATTCGTACTTCTGAAACTGTCAGAGCAGCCCTGGCCGACGTCGTTGGACAGAATCCCGTCATGGCAAATCGCTCCGTCGTTGGATCCGCCTCCGGATCCGTAAACCTGAGCGTAGAGACCGTCTGCGCAACCTTGTCCCGCGTCGTCGCTGAGGATTCCGTTGTGGCAAATTGGGGTGTCCGCCGCGGCAAATGCCGGGAGGACCATCATCATTGCGGCCATAGAGACAATGGCAGCGATGGTTTTGCTGATGGTACGCATAACTTTTGTCCTCGATCATCTCTCCGATGCATTATTGCGTCCTCGGCGCATCGGCCATGACCGGTAGACAACCTCCTTTGGATGGTGGAATATGGGGGAGGGGGAGCAACTCAAACCATGGCCAAGCTGCTCCCGATCCTCCTATTTAGACTATGAGCGTCTTGTGGGCTAATAAATTGACGAAAGAATGAGAACGTAGGCCCTTTATCGGGTTCGACCCATGGTTCCTCCTTTCCTATCAGAGGTTAAAGCAAATATGAAAGATTTGAAGATCGCGAAAGAATCGACTTTGCAGTGAGGGCTCTTGTTCGATATGACCCTACGACCATGGTCGTAACCAACGAGTTCGCGCTTGGAACCGGCTCACCCCGGGTTCCAGCGTTTCTCGTCATCGTTCAAGAGTTCTGATTCTCTCCATCTTCTCTACGTGGGGCCTTCCACGCAGCGCCTATCCAACGATGGTCATCGAGGAGGCATCGTCGGATTCGGACTTCCTGAATTCGTAGAGCAGGCTTACGATTCACCACACGCTAGGAGGGGCCTATGCGGTGGCGAATATGGTGAAATTATGCTGGAGTCTCCCGACCTTCTGTGCCTCGAGCGACACTCTCCGGCTCACCCCAATCCAGCTTCGTCCTCTTACGATATCCGAACGCGAACAGGAAAGAATTCGGTTACCTAGGACTCCCTACCCACGACGAGACTAGTCGTCGAGGGGCTGCGACTTGAACCAGTCCTTCTCCTCGTCGGAGAGCTGATCCCACTCGGCCTTGAACTCGGCGATCGACAGCCTTCCGCCCTCCGGCGTGAAGAACTTCTTCAGATCGGCGATGCTGTTGGGCAAGAGGGACCTCCTTGGGTTGTGGCTTACTGCGTCTCAGTAAGCTCTAGTTGCGACCCGTGATCGGGAGCAACACAGAGGAGTCTGGACTGGAGCATGATTTTCCTTTCGAGGTTATGCGACACGGCGTATTGCATCTGCTTCACCCTCGGTATTAAGATGGAATACAACGGCTTCTCCTGCATGAGAGAGAGGCTCGACGACGAAGAGATCGGGATTACCAAGCAGACATTGACGAGCTATCTGCTTGGCTTCTTCTCGGTCTCGGGCCCGACAGATAACCACACCTTTTACATCGGGGCCTCGTCGTCTCACAGCCCATACGATTGGATCCATCTGTACTCCTCTTAGCTTAGGTGATAAAAAACAATAACCAGCGAGAGCCGACCCCGCTGGTACCCGGACACTACCCGGGGTTTGAATCCCTTCTGCGGCTAACTCAGAAGGTTTGCCGATTTACCCGACTTACGCATGGCTTCTCCGACTGTGGTTGGCAGCCTCCACGCATACTGCGGGACTTACGGCGACGGGCGTGTCCCGTCTCGTTATGATTTGGCCTCCGAGTGGTTACGGAGAGCCTAAGAAGCGAAGAAGGCGCAATGGCCTCTCATTTCATAAAGTTTAGGTTTCCCTACCTAACTTGACTACGCGGCTTGATCAGCCCCGTTAGAGTGAATGTCCACGGCTTCGTTGGACCGGGCGAAGGCGACCGCCTGGTTGACGGTGACTCCCGGCATGATCTCCTCGTGGCCCACGTAGAGGTCTTCGCGCGTGGTCTGTCGCACGTAGTTGACTCCCTTCCACGAGAGCACTTCGCCGTTCATCTTGGCAAAGCACTCCGGCCCGAGCACCACCGTTTCGGCATCGCCTGCCAGATCGCTTTCGTCCAGCTCAGTCACTTCGTCGAACGAGGCATGGAAGGCCTTGTTCGTGTAAACCTTGTAGCCCTTCTCGGTGTATAGCAGCCAGTCGCCGACGTACGCTTTGGTCTGGCGGGCGTTCTTCGGGTTGTGGACCCGAACTTCGACATACTTTCGTGGGTTGTTGAGGAGCGATTCCGAATCGTCAAGTCGGATCTCCCCTTGGCACCAGTCGGCGATCTCTTCGAAGTTGCCATTCGTGACACGCACGGCAGCCACATAGAGAGGCTTTCTGATGTACTGCGCTGTGGAAATGCTCATGGGGTTTACAAAAACCTTTCCCATGTAGTAACTTTATCCAGCTTCGAATGGCCTGCGATTAGGGAAACGTGCCGTAATTAATCGCCAACACCACAGCGCGCAGTGCTTGCCGATACAACCTTTACACGTCTTGACGCATTTTACTCCTTCAGACTTACTGTGGCGGTAAGAATATACCCCATTAGTATTCCGATGAGCAAACCTTGTCCCAGTGACTACTGGGCGTCCATCTCGGCGTATTTACGCTCGAGGGCATCCTCCTCGATGGTCACATACATGGACTGGAGATATGCTTTGATGCCGGTGCGTCCTGAGACTTCCCAGGAATATGGCCGAACAATCAAGTCCACATTGGTGATGTCAGCCCAATCGAGCGTGTCTACGGTATTTTCGTTGAGCGCGGTACGTCCTCGCTCAGTAACCAGCATGATCTTCGGGGGTTTGCCCTTGTCGAAGTTTACCGACACAGCGAGCCACGGGGTCTCGGCTTCCTCCTCGTCGTCTTCGCGAGGCTTTAGCCATTTGACGTTCCAGCCGTCAGCCGCCATTTGCTCAGCCACATCGGGTGGTAGGATGACCCCGAAGTTGCGGTCACCTTCGCGGTTGTATTGTCCTTCTTTGCCCGAGAAGTTGCGGAAGATGATCCGCACCCCCTCCATCAAGACAGTATTCTCAGCAGGCATTAACTCTCCTTGATCTCTTTGAGATACATCTTGCTTCCGCTGCGGGCACCAAGCGTCCAATCAACTACTTCCACTTCCAGATCCACAGATGTTTCGGCATCGGAAATCGCAATGAGCTTTTCCACTAGGATCACTCTATGCTCAGGCAACAGATAGATTTTCTCCGAAGTGCGGACATCCGTGACAGCGCGAAACCAACATTGGTCGCCATCCCACATTGGGTGAGTAGGAATCTTCACCGCTTTGAGAATGGCCACATTATACATGAGTTGGAAATTGTCCCTTTCCAGTTAAGTGTATGGGCATTCTCGGTGGCTGAACTATCTATAGTCTTGCAGCTGTACCAAAGTCGAATAAGCCTGAGTCTTGGCCAGTAACAACGGACTCATCACCCAAGCGCCGTTATTGTCACGCATTTGTTCAACCGCTACTCCTAGCCGATGCGCTTCCTTTTTTATTACGTCGATTTGCGCATCGATCTGGCGTAATAGGTGAATCGTATCCCGTCGCAGAATATCCGTACTGATGGTCAGCGTCATGTATTAACCTTTGGGCGGATGAGCAATAATTTCGGGCAGATGAGCAATAAGTTCATAGGGCTCATACTGTGCCTCAAATTCACTGGCTTTGACCACGTAGTAATTGCCTTTACGATCGGTGACAATATAGTCACCAGGACACACCGTCTCTTCGCCGTTTGGCCCATCCAACATACCATGATCTTGCATGACATTGCCACATACCGGGCAGAATCTCCCCCCGGGAATTTTCAGCGAACGAAAATACTTGACCACTTTGCCTTCGCTGGACCGCAGGGCACCATCTGGAGTCTCGATAATGGTCGTCTCATCGTGGGGATGATCACCATTGCTAAACCACTGCGTAGCTTCGGTGAGAACGGGCTTTTTACGATACTTCATGTCGTCTAGTACGTTGCTGGCGCGCTTCGACATCGGAAATGGGGACGGGCGGATGATTAGGCGGGCGCACGTAGGGTTCGTATTGCGATTCGAATTCGCCCCGGCTAAAACGGTATGCTACCCCCCGTCGATCAGTGACAATATAGTCACTGGGGCACACCAGTTCTTCCCCGTCCCCACTATCCAGAACTCCATGTCGTTCTGTAAGATTGCCACAGATCGAGCAGTATGGATTTTCCGGCGGCCGATTTGGAAACGGGTCTGAAACCGGGAGTTCTTTTACCTGAGGATGATCGCCAAGCTTGAGCCATTGCGTAGCTTCGGTCAACACCACCTTTGGTCTATACTTCATTCGTCTCCTCGTCCATTGTCGGGGTATTGGGCATGGACCTCCTTAGCCACCTCAAGTCCGAGTTTGTAGTTTTTGTGAGCGACTTCGACCAAGAGCTTGGTGGCCGCTTGCTTTGCCCTAGGTGCGTCATAGGGAAAACGATTTTCGATGGATTCCACATGGCCCGCGGCCAAATACCAGATCATGCCGTACAGCTCCTCGACCGCTTCGAACACGTCGCCACCATTCTCCAGCATGCTGACAACGTGTTCGTTGGAACCGAGGTTTCCGTCATCCGTGACAATATGATTATAGCTTCCAGCCATTAGCTGCTCTTTTCTACGATGAACGACGTTACCGTAACTTTGTAATTGGTGGGAGAGGCGTCGAACTCTTCCTTGGCCTTCCCGGCAGCTTCGAGGACGTCTTCGGCGGTGACCTCTACTTCTCGAGTTTCACTCACCCGATATCGATAAACATCGGCCATCAGATACCATTATCTTTCTCGATGAAGAGGTAAATTTGGGTTTTGTATGGGATCACGCAATCGTGTTGTTCGGCGATGCTGAGCAGCTCCGGAATGTCATAGATCTCAGTATCCGGCGTTGCCCCCATCCAGATCACGGGATTACTATCAGCATCAGCAATCTGGAGATCGTGGACCTGGAAGAAGAATGTCTGTAGCGGTTGATCCCATCCAAATACGAACTTGGTCTTACCGTTCGCAATAACGTGCTTTGACACTACGACCTTTCAAATTAGGTTAGTAATCTTCACGAACTACGAGATCCCGGTCCCGAACCGGCCGGGTGATATACTGAACTACAAGATCATCGGGTTGAATCTCGCCCTTGAACGCTGCGTCGGCGATCTGAGCCGCCTCTACTGGACTATTGGCCGAAACTTTGACTTCGCGTTCCTGAGTCACCGTGTAATAGCGAATCTCCGGCATGAACTCTCCTGACTAGCTTACAAATGCCTCGAACGGCCCGAATTGGTCGATCGCCTTGACCGCGTCGTTCTTCAGCTTATCGAAATATGTCATGTCGATCTTCAGGTCATCCTTCTCTCCAGCTTCAATCGCCAGATCCGCTTCCATCCACAAATGACCCTTGGTGCCGCTCACGGCGTAATACTTATCTTCATAGACTCGGTACAAGGCACCGCCACCGCTCTCTACAGGCACAAACAGGCCGGTCCTACCCACATGTCGTAATTGCTTAGGGGTGGCGCTGAGAACACCGTTAACGGGCTTCTCAGAGCCTGTATAGATATACATCGTGCCCTTCAACACGCTTCGAGCTTCACAATAGTCGTAAAACGTGCGCGGCTCATTTGAGAACAGCGTCTTGAACACATAGGGGTGTTGGAATTGGGCCCCTACTGCGGTCCAGTGGTATTTCGGATGACCCTCTTCCCAAGGAACAGTGAGGATTCCGCCCACGTAGACCGCATCGTTGACCAGGCAGAACCTGTCGTAGGTTTCTTCGTGATCGAACTCATACCCATAGAACGAGCCCAACGTCTTCACCGCAGCGATGGCTTCGGGAGTAGCATTAGGGATTTTCACGGAATCCGTCTTGATATGGATCACCTGAAAGCCTTGTTCCTGCAGAGCCTGTTTCAGGTCGATCATAAATAATGCGCCGCGCTTGGCGACAATATTGTCGACGTTACGAATATCCCGGAAGGGGTTATCAAATTTGGCGGAAGTAAGGCCGTAGACGATATTGAGGGCAATGCGTAGAGCGAAAGCTAACTCAGTACCATGACGATCTGCTCGGTCGTTCTCAGCTCCCTCTAGAAACGGGGCTAGCCGACCATTGAGCAACGAACGCGCCTTGTCATAGTCTTGGTGCTTGATCGCTATTCGAGCCTCTGTAAGCGCAGCGTAATTTTTCGTATACGGGCCGAAAAGATTAAGTAGGTCAATGCTCTTGGGATGCATGCTCACAACGTCCAATACCGCTACGTTCTCATACATTCCCGGTTCAGCGTAGACATAGCCACCCTCTCCTGGCTCTTCGCCCTTGTAATAGCTCTTACCCAGCTCGAACTTGTACCCCGGGAAATCCTTTGAGAGATCGGTGTAGACGAACTGCTTGTTTGCCGTCTTGACGTCATCGCCGAATATGATCTTGGCCGTATGAGTTTGCGTGGTGTCATTGACTGTGAGCCCAGATAGCTCAGCCAGAATTTGCCGAGCCACGAAATCAGCTTTACGATCCTCGAACACGACTTCAGTAGCGATTACATCGTTGACACAATATTCCACCACACGAGACCAGTGTTTCTTATCCACCGGTTGATCCCAGGGCAGATCCAACTCCATGTGCAGAATTCCGAGTTTGATCTCGAATTTCTTCAGGCTCATCTTCTCTACCGAGAAGTCCCAAATATCGGCGTAGGACAGATTGTAGGCCTGGGCAAAGGTAGCCGAGCGGTTTCCCTCGATGAGCTTGGTGCTCAAGCGGAACAGTTCCTCTGTGCTGGCGCCCATGGCCGCGGCATAGATAATATGGTTGTCGTAACGACGATTGTAGAAGCCCACCAGCTTCAACTTGAACAACTCAGCCACTTCGTGCGGCTTGGGGTTGATCATTCGCACCACTTCGGATGACCCTTGGAACTTCCAGGCGATCACAAACAGATTGGGATATACCTCGACGTCGAAGAACACCAGTCGATCGTCGGATACCTCTACCTTATGCTCGGCCGTGAATGCCTCTTCCTTGGTCTCTCCAGCGTCAGCCGAGGCCCATTTTATCTCGGTGACCACCTTCAGAGCCGCCGAGGCCTGATTGGACGAGTTGTTGGCAAAGGCTACGATTCGGCTACGCAGATCAGTTACGTCGTACTTCATGCCCGATTCATAAGCGTCGTCGAGAATCTTCTTGATGAAATCGATCGAGGGTTTGGTTCCCGGATGGATCTCTTTGCGCAGATTCCGTAGGATCAGTGCCCGCAATCCTTGTTCGCTCTGAATCGTCTTGTCCTTAAGCATCTTATCCTTTCTCTCTCGGAGCGGCAACCCCGAGCTGATCTTTGCCACGGGCACTGCGTTGCAGAGCGACAGTTTCCTTCGTAGCGCAGCATCACCAGAATAGACCTTGATCTCGATTCCCTCGGCGAACATGGGAGCGAGCTCAGCGGGATTTCCCTCGTAAATATAGTGCAGATGAATCCCCGAACCAGAACGGCTGATTTCTGCATACGTCGCAGGCCAATGCGAAGCCGCATCCAGATTTCGTTCCAAACCCTTATCGCCATTCTGATCCTTGAGATCGAAATCGATCACCACGTGATTTTCTGGAACTTTTACGTAATGAGTTTCTCGCGAATCAATATCTGTCAGGGTGGTCTGTACATTTGACCATCGCTTGGAAGGCATTCCGTTGGCATTCGCGAGCTGAGCCGGACACGACGCTAGATCCTCATCCAGGAGAGATATCGTCTCTTCCAAGACCAATGAGAATGCGGTCTTGTCATCTTTGGGCGCCTTGAACTTCTCTGCCGTGAACCCTCGATACACGCTACGAACAGTTTCGCCGTCGATCTCGGCTCGATCCTTGAACTCATCGAAGTAGTTGCGCAGTTCTTCGCGCATCTTGTATTGGGGCAAAGGCCGTTCGATCCCACTTTCCGAGCAGTATTCCTTGTAGAGCAAATATGCCTGCTTCAACGTGGTGTAATCCTGGCCTTTGAACACGTCGAAGTGGGCTTCGATAAAGTTGAAGAAGATGTCGGTTTGCAGCATCATCTCCAACGGGCGATAAGCATTGTAGAAATTTTTGCCCATACTCAAATAAACAGTGAGGCAATGGTGCGCTATGGCACCAAGTTCAAAGTCAATCTGAGTCAGGAGCGCCTGATAATGCTTGGACCCGAACTTGATTCCTGTAGGATGAATATCGATCAACCGACGAATGATGCCTGACTTGGCGTCAGAGATCTTTACCGGTTGATTAGATCCCAGGAACAGCATGGCATCAATTCGCGAAGAATATGACGCCTTATACTTTTCGTTCATCGTCATCTGTTCATGAGCGACGATCGAGTTCAGCCGCGCATTGTCCTCGATGCGACTCAGGTTTCCGTCGTGTTGAATTGCTACCAGCGGATTATACCTGAATGCCTCAGTGGCAAATTGCGAGTTGGATGACCCTAGGGCTTTGCCATCGAAGGAGGTTGTGTAGCCTTCGAATAGCTTTTGAATAATGTTCAGAACCGTTGATTTCCCGGTACCCGGTGGTCCGTAGAAGACCAAGAACTTCTGGATCTTCTTTGAATCGCCAGCAATGATAGAGCCAATCGCCCATTCCACCTTATCCCGCTCATCAGGTGAATATAGTGTAGACATCAGCTCATCCCATGCGGAGATATCCCCTTCTCCGATAGCGTATGGGAGTTTGCGGCTAGCGTAATCGGTCTTCTTCACCTCGGTATTGGCGAACACCAGCTTGTTATCCAGCGGATGGCTGTTGTCGGAAATATTCGACATGAATTTCCGGAAATGCGCCCAGGAGTTGGAGTGAAACGACCGCATGAACTTTACGGTGTACGTCTGCCCGGTTTCCCGTTGCAGTCTCTCCTTCTCCTGGAGCAAATCCTCATCGACGAGTCGTTGCACATCGTACTCATCTCTAGACCATAGTTCCTTCTCGGGATCCCAGATGGCATAGAACTTTCCACCCTGGACCATCAGATCCTCAGAACGGCCGATGACGAAGTCTGGATATAGCTCTAAGAGCTTGTCCTTCGTTTCTCGTACCCGGATCTGATAGAAATCCATTATCCTCCTTATCAGATGTCTTCAGTTAGATCATCGCTGTAGTACTGAAACCGCCGGGTCGTTTCCGCGTGGGCACTTTCAGCAAGATGACAGTGCTTACACAACGTCCACCATTCTCCTCTCGGCTCGAATTTATGGTCCTTGACGATCGATGGGGTTTCGTCGTGTAGAACTTCCTTTGGTCTGGGCATAACAGTCATTTTTCTTTAATGCTCCGGATGGATTTCCGTGGCATAGGCGTTCATCTGATACCAGAGCTCTACTCCGGTCTGATCCTCATCGGGCCACGCCAACGGAAAGAAGCCACCAGTTCCGTCGGGTGAATATGATCTGTTGATCACCGTGTCCATGATCGTCAACGCTTTACGCTGCTTGGCTGGCGTGAACGGATCAGACAGCCTGTGCAACTCGAGATTGCTCAAGAGGGTCCAGGCCCATATCGAAGCATCGCCTCCGGCGATAAATGCCAATCGACGAGACAGTCCGATCACCACTTCGAGAAACGAACACGGACCCAGATTACGCAAGGCAGTGGGGCGTAGACGATTCTCGCGGGCGAACTCCACCCGTAGATCTAGCCCATCGACCATGCGATTCTCGTCCATGGGCATACTGAACTCGAAGTTCTTCTCGAACATAGTGAAGAGCAAGCCTTGATAGGTCTTGTCCGGATTACTGTGCTCGTTTTGGATCTGAGAGCCTAACCAATTAAGGTAATCCTGGGTCAGATTCTGGCTAGTCTTCGTTGTCATCCCGTTCCCTCGCCCGCATGCGTTCGAGGTTGCCACGGTAGAGGTCTTCGTGCTTAAACCCGTGTACCTCCTCTGCGTAGTAGTGTGGTGATTTCACCACCTCGTAAATGATCTCCAGCGTATCGTTGCGAATATAGACGATGGACGGATCATTGGAACCGTGACCAAACCGATCCAAATAGCCTTCGCCCAACAATTCCGTACGTCTCTCCGGGTCGATGATTTCGTCCCGTTCATTGCACAGAACATCATCGCCGTCGTAATACGTCAGGGTGACGTCGGCATAGCCTTCGGTATCGAAACGCTCGTCGTAGTGGATGACGTACGGGATATCCGGCGATCGCCGCTTTTTCTCAGTGTGCCAATCCCATTCCGGAATGGCCTGAGTTTCCTGCTCTGTGAATATGTTACGTACTTCGGGTTTCTCGGGCGAAGCGGATTCGTTCTCGGTCACCCCCCGAGGCGGCGGAACCGCCATCGGCGGCTTGTCCCCCTGCGGTGGCTCCGGCGAGGCATAGCCGCGATCTCTGACGATCTCCTCCACCGGACGCTTGGCCGCCTCGGCGTCGAGCGCTCGGCTCTTGGCTCGGTAGTGCTCGCCCATTTCCGCGATCTCGTCATCGGCGATCTTGGAATACTTGGTCTCGGCCTTCGCATAAACGAGCTTATAGGTCACCACGGCCCCGGTAAGCCCACCCACAGCCATGCCGAGCAGATAGAACTGAGCCTTGGCTCGATTCAACCGGCGAGCGTATTCGGCGAACTGCTCAGCCTTCTCTGAGACCTCGTCAGCCGCCTCGGCCACAACTTCCTTCGCGGTGTCAACCGCCTTTTCGGCAGCACTCATGAGCTGTTCTCAACGCTCTGGTCGATCTTGTCCCAGATCAACCCGTCGACATTGAAATCGAGGAGAATCGCCCCTTCACGACCATTGAAGAACTCGATCGGTTGCCCATTCTGCTTATCGAAGCAGCCAAAGTCGACCCAGTTGTCGCCTGCGATGTTGTCGCGCTTGTACAGCCAGCCCACTACCGATCCGGCCGAAGTATGGGGTAGACCACAGATCGCATAGACCTCGTTGAGAAACAGATGGCCCCGAGCGTGAAGCTGATCATTGGCCCAATTCTGCTGCATACGCAGAAAGACCCAATTATTGTTGTCAAACGGTGCCGCAGTCCAGTTGCTGTTCGTCTCGTCGAACCACCGCGCGTAGCCTGAGGGCTCACCCGGAGCCGCATGCACCGTATCGAAGGCCTTACCGGTTTCTTCGTCGATGATCGTGACTTCCTCCGATGGATATCGGAGTTCGCGGTCGATCTCTTCGCCGTAGCGATCGACGACTCGTTCGCGATACTTCTTGAACGCCGTATCCACGGCGATATAGGCGGCAGTCAAGGCCGAATTGCGATTCTGCAAAATCCGGTGCGACTTGGTCAGGCAGACAATGCCCACGCCACCGAGAATAACCGAAGGTGCATACAGCTTGACAATGCTGATCGCTCCACGAGTGAGGATGATCGTATTGTCGCGCTTGAACTCCTGATCGGAATATGTGGTCCCGGCCGGAACCTCACCCGCGGCGACCTTCTCCTTGGCCATAACAGCCTTCTGCTTGTCGGCGTTGATCTCAGACAGCACGTCGTCAAGTTTGAGGGTTGCCCGGCAGGCCAAAACCGTGGAACCCACCATGCTGGCCACGCCAACTCCCAGCAGGATTGTCGGCGAGTTCTTGCGAGCAAGTAGACCTTGCTCAGCGACCTTTCGACTGATCGCGGGTGGAATGAATTTCATTAAGACTCCTTATTGAGGATCTAGATCTTCTTGGTTGACCTCTGCGTTCTTGAGCAGAGAATTACAGTTCAGACACTGTGAGCGAAATTTACCCACTCGAGAATATCCTCTAGTGCTATTGCACTCGGGGCAGGGAAGCGGACGAGCTATACGTTCCGTTTCCGTTTTCGGAGAATCGTCCATGTGATTCACTTTCTCGATGTAATACGCAATAGATCGGTCCGGCATATCGTGGCTTATCGGCGACTGAAACAACGTTGGCACAACCTGGCTTATCGCAGACCCGGAATTCCTCCGATTTGTTCACTCTTTTGGGTCTGTCGGATCCGTAGGATCGGTCGGCTCGTTTCGGCCGATACTCTTTTTTCTTCTTACTCATCTATCCAATGGCTCTGGGTTGGGTAGGTCCAGTAAATATCCGCCATTTCGGAGACGAGCTACCTTGGCTCCTCGCAGCGAAGTCCATCCCCATTTGTGATCTGCATGACTGCTTTGGATTCCGGTAAGCGCGTAGAGATTGGCCACTGGCACCGAACCGTACTGAGACAGCACGTCGTACAGCCGATCGAGCACTTCTTCGGCTTCCTGGCGGTTGGGGATGACAATCTCCCCGAAGTCGTGACGGGCTCTCGAGGTCTGAGACAAGGTGCGAGTAGTAGGCGGCCGATTCGAACGACTCATTCCCTGATAGTCGACATGTCCCAGACCAGAATATGAAGATGTGGTCGTACCTCGCCGGGGACGCTGATTGCCATAGATCATCCGATCGGTGAGCGAGTGGACGGCTTCAGCCATTAAATCTCTGACCGACGGGATGATGACTTCCATCATCATATATTCTCCGGCATCGCGCGCACTACCACCGATGAAAGTCTCCTTGAACCGACCTCCCAATCCTTTCTTCCGCTGTTCAGCCGTGGCGGAAGTGACCTGCTCGATCTTGGTCCGGCGCTCATCTGACGGCGGTCCTTGAGATCGTTCTCTCGCCTTGGCACTATTGGGCGGAAAATCTTGCATCTAACTCCTCGAATCCGATTGGCAAAAAAGAGAAACCGTGTTAGGGCTTCTCTTTCTGATAGGTACTACTAGGGGGTCTTCCTGGTACGTCGGGCAACCTCCTGCTTCCAGGCCATCGAGTTGACCAGCTTGCTTGTCGCGGTAAGCAGCGCAGCTGCAATACCGAGAGCCACAAGTGGGTTCTCTTCGGCTTGATGCTTGAGGTTTTCCACGAACTCGTTCATGAATACTCCTTCGGTAGGTTGGGTATCATTACACGACGTGTTTTAGCCGCGAAGTAATCTTCGGTAAATTTGGTCCAGAGTTTCCTCATCTGTGATAGCCAAGAGTCGTACTATTTGGCCAAGACGTTCGTCTCGATTAGGACGTTCGATATCCTTGTATCGAGCTTCTCGGATGCGACTCGAGAATTGAACGGAGTAACGATCAAATACAATTCGATCGAGTTCAAGTTCGTAAGTTATGTCATAGATGCTCAGTACCTTCGGCATCATTCCGAGAGTAAATGTGCGCTTTCCTCGTTCGACCAAACGAACGTACTCAGAACTTAGCTCAAGCTGAGCTGCGGCGGCACGGCGTGACAGCTCGGCATTTATTCGATATCGTTCGAGAATCTCTCCGAGCTCAGCGTTATCCGGCTCGCCCGGACCGACAACAAGCTGGGTCAGATCTGACATTGCGAATCCTTTCGCTAATTAAGAAAAAAAGAGAATCCGGGTTAGGGATCCTCTTTCTGAGATTTACTGGTCCTTCTTCTTGGCGTCTCTCCTGGCCTGGCGCTTGTTGCGCTGCTCGGTGACGAAGTCTGCGGTGGTGTCGACGATCTTGTCCGTGACGGGCTCGAGCTTCGCGCTGATGTACCAGCCGACCACCTGGCTACCGAGATCGACGACGGTGTCGTCCTTCTCGTAGTTGGTGTGGTCAGCCACGACATCGGCGGTCAGACGAGCCGTCTTGGTGGCGACGACTGCCTTCGCGAGGAATTTCGCGACGTTGCGAGCGGTAAACTCGGGTGTGGTCATTGAAATACTCCTTAAAGGGATATGGTTTCTTCTCATTATAGGCAATGAAATTCCCGCGAAATTAAGTCAGGGGCGCGTACGGACGGTGGGGCATTTCGGCAAGAAAACTTGCCAAACCGTGCCATTTGCTGTCGTTTAATACCAGAGCGCATTAGCCGCTGGTACCCCTGAGTTAAAATCACACCCTTTAGGAGAAATGAGTGCTAGCGATAGCGAGCACTGGGCGCCATTTCAGCATACTCCAGATCTTGTATGCTTAGGTGATCGTTTAAGGTATGCGCCACCGCAGTACCCCCAGTGTTGAGACCTCACCCGTCCGCTAGGACGCTTGTACTAATATGTCTGATCTACCCCTTCCAACTTCTAGTCCTATGCGGACCTACCCCGTAATCAGACTTCTCCATCTCCGGATCGACTGGCCTGTCGTTAGACGGTCACGTACTGCGGATCCAGATAGGCCTCCTAATATAAGCTCTAAGAGAGCTCGCATTTGATTCGGATCGTGCTGTCTACTGGCTATCTCACCCGTGTACCGGCCGTCCGGAGTGGATGTTGTAGCCAACTTAATGCTGCTTTTCACCAGTAGACAGCGTTGATCCCTCTCGAGAATATGAGAGCAGTGCGCGGGGTCAATCTGGTCGCGGCGGTTTATTAGACCGCTCCCACCCCTTTATAACCCCAAAGCTGGCGTTATAAAGTCCAGGATCCACACTGCTGCAATCTCATCTCTCTAGAAGATCTAGGCGAATTTGTAGCGGAATGCTCCGATGACGAAGAGCGCCACACCCGCCCCCATGAAGGTGGCTCCCCACGCCTGATGCTCTTGAGTGAGCATTTCGGCTGTCTTGTGGACGATGGTGCGGTTGATCACCGGAGGCTTGATGGCCGCCTTCTCGAGCAACTCGTTGTATTTCTCGACCGAGATCTTCACGGTCCCGTCGCTCATCTTCTTGACAGCTTCGGTGGTGGTGGTAGAAACTTCGTCTGGCATATACTCTCCTAGCTTGGGTTTGCTATAATATTATGTGATCGCGTCGGTGGAGTTCTTCTTTCCCGGTTGTCTCTCCGGTAGTCAAAGGTGAATCTCGCCTACTCCATGATTCACTTACTATGGACGCGGCTTTTTTTGCTTCTTTAGTATCCGATATTTACTTCGCGCGATCTAAAATCAGTCCTACGAAAGCTTGTAGCGCCCGGTGGCCAGCCCGGACTTAAGTTCATCAGAGTCCATCTCAGCCACTTCTTGATTAGTGAGGACTCTGGGTGTGGAAACGTCAGCCGGAACATCCTGTTCGGGCGTAGACACGTCTCCGTTTGTTTGCGCCTGTGCGGCGGCAAGTTTGTTAGCTTCTTCCAGCATGTCTCTGGGGAATATGCCGTTCATGAAATCGGCTTGGGCACCGGCGTCGGTGCATAATTCGAAATATAGCTGAGACCAGGCTTCGCTGGAGATGAACTCCTCCCAGATTTCTGGGCTGCGGAGAAACCGGTCTCCAGATTTCTTGCCGTAGGCTCGGCGCACCATGTCCTTGACGACGACCAGGATCTCCTTGCCGTCCTTGTCGTTGACGATGCGTTGCAGCATGGCCGGGTAGCCCTCGAGCTTGGCCCCGGTCTGCGGGTTGATTACCTCGGGCTCATTCAGATTCTCCATCTGCATCTCGATGAGATCAGCCTTGGAGATATGAAAGTAATGTTCCTCACTCACCATTTGCTGGGTGAATGGGTTCTCGTAGACAATCGTCTTTTTCAGCAAGGCTGAAGTTCTCCTGGTTGTGAAATGGAAAGACCGGCGGGTGGGGGCGCGTTCCAAATTGTAGGAAGCTACCCCCACCCTAGCCCCAGGACATACGATCCCTGGGGAGTCCTTTAACGCCTATTTACGACTTGATGAACGCTTTCTCGATCGCCCAAGCAGCTGCGGCGACACCGAGAAACGCAGTAAGGAGAATGAGCATGAACTTCATTACAGAGTCTCCTCACTGGCGGTCGTGGTTGATGTCGGCGGAGGCATCGGCGACGGTGTGGTTGGCTCGGAATCCTTCATGGTGTCGGGAATCCGAGTGATGAGCTCATCGATCATGTCGCTGAACACATAGCCCACGGCGACGCCAAGCAGGAACTTGGTCATCGTGTCACTCCGCTGGGCTCCACGGCCTCGGCCACCTTGGCCACGGTTTCTGCCGCCTCGCTGCGCAACTTCGTGCTGCCGAAGCGGTTGAGGGTGAACATGAGTCCCACGCCGAACACCGCACTGCCAAGCAGGCTCTGCTTGAACACCCTCCGTCCGTGTTCGGTGATGATGATACGCACAGCCTCTCGTTCACCGAGCGGCGTGGTGAATCCGTCTGCAGGATTCAGGCTGGTAAAACCCAGCATCTTGGGTTACTCTCCTTGTTTGGGGATAGTGCGAAATTTAGGCTTACCGCTGCTTCGACCAGTTCTCCATCATCCGGACGAAAGCTTCGGCCAGACGCTGCTTCCGGGTCTGCTTACGACGGCGAAAGGGCATCTTCATTTTGGACTCTCCTAATTTGATTGCTGTTCATTCGTCGAGAAAGAAAGACCGATCAAGAATCAAGGACGGATCGCCCCATTGATCGTTGAGTATATACTGCTTCGACTTTATCTTCTTCTCTGACTTTAACTTGTTCAACCACCGACGTGGGTTTCTGTTAGTTGGATACCCTTGCGCCACTTCCATGCTGCTCGCTATCGGTGGTTTGGTCCGAGGACCATCAGACCGACTCCCCCGGTGATGCCACTGGCGGTGCTGCTGAATATACCAGGGCATCAACCGGAGCTCGGGTGCTTCGAGTCGGTCTAAAAGTGCTTTGGGACGTAATCCGGCTTCGGCAGGACGGTGAAGTCGATGGACAGGCACGGCCGATCATCCGGCGATCTGACCGTATCGTACTTCAAATCCAAGAGCTGATCGGTGTTCCAGCCCATGTCGTCAGTCCATGACGTGGCGGTAAGCCCGAGCTCATGGTAGAAGAAGGTCGCATTGGCCCAGCCGGAGTGGAGGATCTCCGCGTTGGTGGTGTTCACCGCCTTACGAATCTTCTCCATCGTGCTGCGGAAATATCGACCCGTGGGCTCGTCGAAACACAGAACTTCGCCTTCCACGATGACGATGTTCTGGTAACCGTCGGTCCGGTTGACTCGATCCTGTGAGAGCTCTTCCTCGAGTTGCTGCTTCTTCGGACCGGTGAGCTTCTCGCTGATCTTCTCCTTGTACTCGGAGAGATTGCGCTCGGCCAGCCCGTAAGCCGCAGCCAAAGCGGCAGCCTTCTGAGCCGACACTCGATTGGCCATGACGATACTGGCGATCGTGGCTCCGCCGACGATGACCGGCGGAATGAACTGCGGTCCGACAGCGACGAACTTCTCGAACGTGGTCGGCGAAACCACTTCGGTTCCGCCGTCGTTTTCGAAGCTATTCGCCTTGAGCTTTGCTTCCATCTCCAGAGTCTGAAGGATTTCGTGCGCCTTGAATCCGGCGCGTCCGGTGAGGATTGCGGTGGCGACTGTGCCGACAACACCTCCCGCGGTGAGCAGAGCAGCCGCGTTCGCTTCTGCGAACACCGTGGCCTTCTGCTTTACATCGTTGAGAAACTGCACTCTCCTGGCCTTTCTCGAACTTGGTGGGCGGAAAAAAAGAGAGAGCCAAGCTAACTTGCTAGGTTAGTTGGCTATGTTCCTCCCTTCTATTATATAACGTGTTTTTCCCGCGAATTTTTCCGCTCAATCCACTCGAGGCCATGGCCAATCGTCTAATTGTGCTCGCTCTGATTCATATGCTCCTAGTTGCTGAACCAGATTAGTCATGGCCTGTTTGTCACTGGTCTCGATCGCCGTGAACGTCACATAAGAAGCATCAGGAAATTGCACCTTGACCATCTTGAGGAACTTGGTTTCCCGACGTTTGAGCATGCGTTTGTAATCCCAGATAGAAAACCAACGCCAGAGGGGTAGAATGATTACGCCGTAGAGAAGGATAAACTGCCAGTCTTTGGTCATCAGTAATATCTCGGCTCACGGAGACGGCGCCGGGTCTGGAAATATGACATCCAGAACCCGGCCCAGTAGGCTGACTTGATCAGTAGCACTCTCATCGCCGACGCATCTCCCGGGCAAATATCCAGATCAGCCAGAAGCCCCCGGTGACAAACGTCATCACGATGTCGAACATGAACGAAAAGAAGCCGTAGCGCTTCTGCGGCGGGCCACCGATGTACAGACTGCGAGAATATGCCTGATTGTCACGGAAGATTTCACGCATCGCGCTTCACTTCCTTGGAGGTGATTCTTGGCTTCTTCTCACGGAGCTGAAGTTCGTAATATCCAGGCATCAGCCCTCGAACTACCGAATTCATCGGAAGAATAATGGGATGTCCACTCCTCTGGTAAGCCTCATCCTGGCTGATCTCATGCTCGAGCACCTTATTAGGCTTACTAGACATCATGCCTCACCCGCTTGGCCCCTCGATTGAATTTGAGAGCCCGCCGTTCGGCGATATCCCGAGTGACCGCCCGGACCGTGACAGTTCGGGTCACACCGTTCGCGTACTCCAACACGACGGTATAGAGGCGCTTCGACTTCTTGGTCCGCATGGCGGATCCTTTCTGTTGGGTATAGGTTTACAGGTACTACGTTTGGGTTTTGGCATGGATCCTGTCGTACATGCGGAAGTCCTTCTCGAACTCTGTCCAATCATGTCGAGGGCGTCTCAGCCACGGATATAACACAACAAATGTACCGAACGCCGAGAAACGACCACGGCGTCTATGAACGTATCCGGCGATGGGCTTGAGCTTTTCGATCTTCTCGTGCATGTTATGCTCCTTACTCGAACTTCTCCATCGGCCAGTTGGCCGTATGGTCGACACAGCGGTCGTACTGCTTGGTCAGCTCCGGCTCCTTGAGCCCCGCCTGCTGGCCCACATTCAGGCAATACTTCGCCTGCTTGCTCGACCATTCTTGGTCATGCTGAATGCTCGTCGACGTCGAGGTGTCGTCGGTGGGCTGAGGCTTGGTCGTTGTGACATGTGCCGCCACCGTAGCGGGCTTGACCGGCTCCTTGGCCGTAACTGCCTCGATGGCGGCCATGACCAGCAGCAGTCCCATCAGGGCGCCGAACAAAACGATAGCCTGACGACGCTTCTGCTGGTTGAGATGATCCTTGCGCAGTTGCTGCATCTCTCGATACTCGATGAGGTTCTTGAACATTGTGCATCCTTGCGTTTGGGGGTGAGAAAAAAAGAGAGAACCCTCAACTCTTAGGCTGTTAGGCACTAATAGGAGGCTCTCTTAGTGAGACCCATCTCGCCAGTACGGCAAAGCCGCGCTAGCGAGGAGTACGGCAAAGCCGCGCTCAAATGGGTCTCATTATACGGCGGGTTTTTCCCGCGAAAAAATAAGAGACCCATCAACTCCGACGTGCGGAAACGCGGGAGAACCGGATACGTGCTAGACGCAAGAACGGTTGGCGGCGCGCTAGGCGCGGCCTGATGGGTCTCATTATACGGTGGGATTTCTACGCGAGGCCGACTTTGATCTGCTCGCTAAGATTCTCACCGAGATCGGTATACGTCTTACCGTTTCCTGCTGTTGCGCGAAGTCCCTTGCACACGTTTCGCATTGTGGTGTAAGGAACGTGCTCGTTGGCCGCGGCTTCTCTAAGGCTTCGACCTACAACATTTCCTGCCCCGTCGACGATGATGTGCCCTCGAGATCCTTTGGCAGCCACATTGACAACCGTTTCCTGGATGATGCTCTGAGGTGACTTGTAGCCAAGAAGCATCATATTCTTGGCCGTTGGCGATACTGCCACTTCGTGACCCAAGGCCAATCCGGCCATTCCGCCAAGAATAAGACACCCTAGACCACTCGCACCAGCGGCATAGGCGATCTTGTTGCTATCCACGTGCTGATGGAGCTTACGCAAGTTGTCGTGGTCCTCCTCCAACTTGGCGATTCGTGCTTTGAACTTATCGAACATCCTTGCTCCTAGTTTGGGGTTGAGGTCTCGTTACTACTGCTTGGGATACCAGCTGGCACCCTTGGCATGCCTGCCCAAGTTCTCGATCTGGTTGGTACGACGCAGAAAATGCAGAGAGTTGCTGATCTGCTTCCGGGTGACTTCGCCGTTCAGCCGATCGTAAATATGATCGACGGAAACCCCCGGATCGTCCAGGACGATCTCGAGAACTCGTTTCGAGTTGCCTTCCTTGGTTGTCGTAAGCATGATGGGTCCTTATAGTTTGGGTTGAGGTCTCCTCAAAAAAATATAGAAGAGAAGATTCATTGCTACCGGGGATCGGTGGTATGAATCTGGACGTCAAGTCCGTTCTCTTCTATTATAGGATGTGTTTTTCCCGCGAAGCTTCTCGCTCGCTTAACAGCTTAGCCAAACGCCGTTCTCGATGGGCTACAGGCGTTTGTTGCAGATCTTTGAGTATGGCTCGAGCTTCGTGGATAAACGGAATCTGATCTTCGGTTTCTGCGGTAACCGGATACCACAGAAACGAGCGACCATTTTTACCTTGGTTGTATATCTGGTTTTTGACATCGCGCAGATAAGACGTATGCGCGCTGAGTTCAACTCGAGTAATTCCCAGCGTTTTAGAAATATCTTGACTGGAAATCCCCGGTTGCGCTCTGACCAGATCGACAATTTGCTGTTTTTTGTTCATCACTCCTCGGGTTCGTTGTCCATCACTTGGATGATCGGCAATTCCTTCGGCGGCACCTTTTTCTCTGAGGTGATGATCAGCGAAGCATCTGGTGTGTCCCAACACATCTCGTAGGCCGGATCAGCCAACAGTCGATGCAGATCTTCTGTGGAAAGCGCCAGCTTGTAGACTTTGGGGGTGAACACCTTGGTCGCCGCTTCGTTTACCATTTCGTACTTCATCACCCGGTAGGTGACTGCGGAGCCCACTGCTGCCCCAAATATCCCTGTGGCGGCATAAGGATGCTCCGTGGCGAACCGGAGCGTGTGGGTGGCCAGAATAAATAGTGCTCGTTTATCCTGATCCATCTATTGTCCCCCCACGCTCATCTCAGCACTGACGCCGAGAATGCGGCAGAGCAGATTGATCGTGTCGTGAGAGTGCAGCGGCTCGTAGTACGGGTTGAGTTTGTTCTCCTTAAGTCGGCTAATTGCCTCCTGCTGCTCGAGCTCCCAGCTTGGCGTCTTGTAATATCGGGAAAGCTCTCCGACCTTGTGCTGGAGGATAGTCGGATAGCGCCTCTCGGCCTCGTACTTGACCTGCTCGGCCCATTCCTGAGTGTATTCCGTGGAGACGTCGGTGCCCCGCTGAACAAACGGGGAGGCCTCCACGAACTGCATGGCATCGGAATAGATGCGCTCGATAACGAGCTCCTGCAGGCTCTCCTTCGAGAAAATCGACACCGCATATCCCAGCGGAATGTTCCAAATCGCTCCCGGACGGCCATCGTGAATATCCGGGGTGAGACAGTTGTGGCGCCAGTTGATCCTGGGCTTATCGGGACGGTTCAAATAGACATACCGCATCGGAACATCGAAATGTGCCGTCTCGATATCCTTGTACGGCTCGTTCAATTCGACGGCGAAGGTCATGCCGGGTTCACCCGAGCTGACCGTGGCCTCGCCGATGTGCTTACGCTGGCCCTCTCCTCCGGGCAGAAAAATATAGACGGGGGTCTTCAGCCCGTCCACGGACTTCATGGAATAGGGACCTTCAATTTGCACGTTACTCTCCTTAGCTTGGGTGCCTTTCGGCTTGAGCAGCTCGCGTACACTGCTTTCGTTGAGCTGCATGATGTGGGCGATACTCGCGTTCGACTGACCTTTGTCCTTCAGAGCCTTCGCCATCTCGATCTGCTTTTCGCGAGACAGCGTACGATCCTTCGCCACGCGGCCTCGTTCCTCACTGCTGGACATAACTCTCCTTAGTTTGGCTTAGCGCTTCGACGTGTGACTATCCTGTCTACGTCGCTCGCGGATGGCAGTCATGCTGTGATACCTGACTTGTCCAGAATATCCCAGGTTCCCCAGGTTCTGTCGGTTCCGTCGACGCTCGGACAATCGTGCAGCAATGGTGTCGAGCTTTTCGATGAGACCGTCCACGATTGCATGCCGAAGGATATAGATCCAGGCAATTGACGTTGATATGATTCCCACGGTAAGACTCAGTAAGATTCTCTTCATGAGTTTTTCTCCTGCAAATATAGGGTTTACGGCCGAAGCCGATTCATGGTCAAATCAATGCTGTCTTGCGTGCTCATAAATCGAGCATCCGGCCAGACCCCTTTACGATGCAGATCCAATCGATCAGCATCCCAGCATACGGCAATGGTGGGATCCATACTTCGAAGACCATTGCTATGCTCGGCACAAGCCTCGAATAGCTGCTCGTTCTGTCGCTGGGAAAGAAACCGTCCCAGATCCAGCCGTTGGTTGATACGCTCCCACAAGTTGTATCCACGGAGCCCATGGCCTGAATCCAGGCCATCGTTCACTCGCATGGAATCGTGAAACAAGGCATACAGACCCACGACTTCCAGATCGGCGTTGGTCCCCTTTCCGCTCAACAACTGAGCGTTCTGCCACACCCGGAACCAATGATCAAGCCCGTGTAGTCGGCTTTGCAGGACATTCAGCGTGTGGGATTCATGCAACACGAAGGGAGCACAGCGGGAAGCGATCATAGTAACTCCTGCCGGTTGACCGTCGATCATGACTGCAAATATGCGATGTCGCGTTCCTCCTTGAGGTCGCGGGCCTGCTCGATGGTCATGGCGATGAGCTCCTCCTCGCGGAAGCTCAGCTCGTCGCTGAACCAGTGGAATACCAGCTCCGTGGAGCCGTCGTCCATGGTGGCGATGGCCTCCTTGTCGCCATAACGGTGACGGGAGTCCTGAAAAATCACTGACTTGATGCGGTTCATGATTCTCCTAGTTTGGGGTCTCAGGTTACTTCTTCGAAGAATAGAGATCAGTCTCGACCTCGACCGTGAAGGTCGAAACGGCTTCGCGCATGGTCTGGGACTTGGCCAGGGCCTCCACGGGCTCAATGTTCTTGCGCACCAATTCAGCAAGCGTATTGCGAACGGCGTCGAGAACTTCGTCGTGCGTCGGCATCACATTCTTGTGTGCCTTGATGGCGATGAAATATCTATCTTCCATGTTACTCTCCTAGCTCAGGGGGTCTCAGATTGCGATGACGTCTCGACTATGTGCCAAGTAGCGTCTTTGTATCCGCCGGATTTGACAATCAAATTATTACAGCGAAGACGATTGATAGTAATGCTGACTACGTTTGGATCAACATCCGAAGGAAGAACAGTCAAAATATCCTTACGAGCACACCCCGGATTCGCCTTGATGTACTCATAGATGGCTCGTGCCCTCGAGTTAGGGCGCAAACCTCTAGGCATAGCCATAGTTTTTTCCTTGTTTAAGGTCTCAGAAAAAATGAGAACCCGTGGGTTACGGATTCTCATTGGACTACTACTGCTGGGTAGCAGCGTCGGCGAGGCGGGTGAGTTTGGCGGCTTCGAAGTTGAGCCTGGCAGCCTCGAGGTCCATCTGGCTCGTCTTGTAGCTGAACAGCATCAGACCACCCACCATGGTGACGGGAATCGCGTAGATTCCGGCAACAGTGGCGGCGGACTTGATGCGCTTCAGCTTGGACGGCTTGACGGTCTCGGGCTCCGGGGCGCTTTCGAGCTTGGGCTCGGAGGACTCGGTGGACATGGTACTCCTTTGGTAGTGTTGTGTCATTATAGTGGGTGAAATATACGCGAAACATTCGACACACGGGATGGGCGTATCAGCATGCTTTCGATCCCGCATACCCAGCATAGGTAGATCGCACACTGTCTTTTTCGACATCGGCTTCTTTACATGCCAACGACGAGGATGGGACGTTCGATCTGAAACCAGAAGTCTCATTTTAATTCTGCTCCTTGTGTATTGAAAAAAAAACTAGAGCCCAATTAAGGGCTCATAGCTTTATGAGTGCATCTCTGCGAAATGTTCGGGCAGGAGGAACTCCGTCGGGTCGATGCCCTTCTCCTCCAGGAACGCATACCACTGCTTCACCGAGACTCGGTGCAGCTTATAGCAGACCACGAGGGTGGCTGCGGAAGCGTACTTGGCGCGGTGGTGAATGATATGGTTCTTGACGGAGACGGCCTTCTCGTTGATGGCGTCCTTCATGATGAATCCTTCCGGATAGATTTGGTCTCATTACAGGCCATGAAATATCCGCGAAAAAAAGGAAAGCCCCGTATTAGGGGGCTCGCCTTTAGGCGTAGATGGTCTTGCAGGTGGGGGGCACGTAGGTACCGATCTTCTCCTGGGACTTACGAATGCGCTTCTCGTAGCGCTTCTCCTCACGGAGCTGATTGCGGAACTTCTTGTTCTCGCGATTCAGCTGGTGAAAATACTTGGCGTAGTTGTAGGCGGTCTTCGGGTTCGGGATGGTGATCTGGATGGTCATGTGATTCTCCTGTATAGATGTGATCTTCTTCTATTACAGGCCATGAAATTCCCGCGAATTGCAGGAAAAAAGCTAGAACCCGTGTTAGGGGTTCTGGGCTTTTGAACTACTTGGTAAAGTCCTTGGTGGCTTCGTGCCAGCTGGCTTGAACGGCCGCGGCATGCGCATCAATATCGAACGGTTTCTCCGTCGTCTTGGGTTTGACGGGGAAGACGAACATGCCGATGGCGTAGGCGGTGGTCTTGGCAGCATGCTTGAAAGTCATGTTGGATTCCTTTGTTAGGGGTTCATTACATACCATGAAATTCCCGCGACTATAGTGAAAAAACGAAAGCCCGTGAAGGGCTCGCGTTTTGTTACCGGACCTGCTGGATGATCTGGGGATTCATCGACGCACGGAGCTGAGCGATCTGATTGATGTAGTTCTGACGCTCTTCGGCATTCGTGGTGAGACGAGTGGCGCGACGGGTCAGATCTTCGATCAACATGCAGATAGCTTCATCGGCGGGATTGGTCATGGGATTCTCCTGGATAGGTTTGGTTGTCATTATATGCCCTGAAAAATCCGCGAAGACAAAAAAAAGAGAAACCGGTTAGGGCTTCTCTCTTGAGAGCTATTTGTCTTGGGCGATACTTACAGTTGGGTTGTAATGCGGAATAGCTCCGTTCAGTATATTCCTCACCACGTTCTGGGCGCTTTCCTTGGAATGGAAGGTACCGGGAACCGGGTCGAGGTCCACATAAACTTCGAGCTTGATTCGCTCACGGTCCATTTAGTGTCTCCTAAAATTTGATTTTGTTCTCATTATAGGCCCGGAAATATCCGCGAAAAAAAAGGGAAAGGAGGCGATAGCCTAAGGCAAACTATCTTTAGCAACCTGTCTTGTGGTTGCACTCCGGGCGGGGGTTTCTCCCGCACATGCGTATCTCGGAATCGGGGTTTAGTCCGATCTCCTTTCTATTATAGGACGTGAAAAATACGCGAATAAAAAAAAAGAAAGTCCGTGTGGACTCTCCGATTAAACTACTTGCGGAAACGGTCGAACTTCGAGTCGATGAAGTTGATGATCTTGATGGTGATCACGGCGGTCTTCGGCAGGTCGGTCATGGTGTTTCTTTCTGGTAGGGGTTCATTACAATCCATGAAATTCCCGCGAACGAAAAGAGAAAGCCCGTGTGGGGCTCGCTCTTTAGATTTCTATTAGGATGGTGATGGCCAATAAAGTTGCTGTAGCTTCTGAGTCTGGCCGGAGATCATGTTCTGAACTTGGGTGAGGCGGATGCTGACCGTGTCCTGAACAGCGGGGTCGGTGTTCTGGCACAAGGCTCGCAATTCCTCATTCAGGTAGTTCAGAATGATCTTGGTGGTCTCGATCTCAGTGGGCTGGCGCTTCTTGAAAAACATTTCAATTCTCCTTGATAGTAGTTTCTATTATATGCCCTGAAATATACGCGAAGACCCCCTGAGAAAAACTGAGAGCCCCTGTAATAGGGCTCTGCAGTCTTAAACAGCTACTGCGGATTGATTCGGCTCTCGAGAGCGTCTGCGGCATCGAGAATATGTCCTGCAAGCTTATGCATGCGCAGAACAAGCGCGACGGCAAGCTTCTGCTTTGTCGTGAGCATAGGTCTCTCCTTTGCTAGTTGTCATTACATGCCCTGAAATATGCGCGAAAAGCTAGAGCCCGTGTTAGGGACTCTTGGCTTTAGATTTCAGTAACGCGAGTGAACATCTTGTACTTCTCGTCAATGAACTTCCAGCTGAGGAAGAATGTAAAATCGTCTTTTGTCGTAATGTGCACAAGCTCCTCCGTGTCCATGTCGATCGACGCGATGACATAGGGTTTCAAGCCGTCTTCGGCGTAAAACTCGATTTCATTGCGAAAATGTTCAATGTTCAGATGATGCTCGGCGCCATAGGCGACAATAGCGTCCATGTTTTCTTCAGTAAGCTGGGTAGCGAAAATATGAGTGGTCATTGTGTTTTCCTTTTGTTAGGGATTATCTATTATACTCCATGAAATTCCCGCGACTATAGTGCAAAAAAGGAAAGCCCGCGTTTGCGGGCCTGCCTTTATGAGATCTCGGGCGTGCTTTCGAGCAGGGCCAGAAATTCCTCGGTAGTCATCAGAGGAACGCCAGATGCGGGATGGATCGACGAGTCGAACGGCACATCGTTGAAATTGCTGATCTGCTGGCTCCACGGGTAGACCGACGTGAACAGAATCGTCTCATCGCCGTGACGGGCGTGATATTTGATACTGTCGCGAAGGCGGCCAATCGTGAAGCCGCGCTTAGCGGCAACTTCAATAATGCGTTCGACGTTATCGTCCGTGAGCATGACGCTCCCAGGGATGGGTTCGGGCATAATTGGTTCTCCTTGTAAGGTTGTTTAGGATCTCATTATACGCCCTGAAATATACGCGAAAAAGAGAAAGCCCGTGTTAGGGGCTCGCTCTTTAGATGGTCTCTAGCTTGTAGAGAAGTCCAAATAGCGGATCGATGGTGCTAGTCAATCGGGGCTCGAAGTTAGGATCCAGCGCCTCGTCGGAGAACGTAGCGATCTCGATGGTTCCGTGCCACAGCTTCATGTACAGCATGGTGTCAAAGTAGAGAACATCGAAATTGGCACTCATGCTATCCTGAAGGTGGTCCAGGTTCCAACCGAGAGGCTGCGCGGCTGCGACGATGGCGGGGATGTTCTCGTTCGTGAGCTTGATTGCGTAGACATCAAATGAGGGCATTTGAATTCCTTTGGTTAGTGGGGTTATCTATTACATGCCCTGAAATATACGCGAAAAACTGAGAGCCCGTGTTACAGGGCTCTACAGTCTTGAATACTACTAAAGGATGATGCGGGGGTCCGGATCGTTGCCGTCGTAGATCGCGAGGTCATCCATGTGGACGACGTCATGGTCCGTGGTCGTGTTTGGCGAATCGACGGCGAAGAGGAAATAGGTGTTATTCCCCTCTCCCCGCCGCGGTCGCACACCCGAATTCAGAACGGTGACGAGGTCGAGGGTGTTCTCGGTAATACGAATGGCATACTTCTTGGGCATGACAACTCCTTGGGTAGTGGGTATCACTATACGCCCGGAAATATACGCGAGCACGAATCAGTATCTATGACAAAGACGAGTCAATATCTGAACGTTGTACGAAAATCTCCCCCCGGGATTTTTTTGAATTTTGAAAAAAGAGAGGCCGTGTATTTCACACGAGCCCCTCCCTTTGATAGCCCGTTTAGGACTAGTGCTTACCGGTTGGGCCTCATCACGAAGCCAAGCGCTTTGCTGTTGATAACGCGTTCGCGCTCGTAGCGAGTGAGCCACAGGATGCCAAATATATTGGCGACAACGACGAGCACGGTGTCCGGACTGATCTGCTTGAACCGTTCTTCAGGCTTCAGCTTGTGCAGAAGTTCTTCTGCGTTTTGCGTCTGCGTCTGTTCATCGGTCTTCAGCTTGTGCAGCTTGGACATGCGGTCGACGAGGATGCCGTATTCTTCGGTATCCTTGGTGGTCTCCTTCAGCTTGGCGAGCAGAGAATGTATCTCAGCTTCGAGCTTGGTTTCGGTTTCGGTTTGGGTAAACATTACTCTCCTTTGATAGGGTTTCATTATAGGCCGTGTTTTGGCCGCGAAACCCTTACAATCCTGGTGCAGAAACTATGAAAAAGATTACCATGATTGCAAATAACCCGAGAAAACAGACAAATAAGATTCCTAGTTTACCCACTAGGAGCTTTAACCACCTTGAAAACAACTTTATCTTTCTGATCGAGATTATTAGGGTCGCTATCAAGTTCGAGACTAAAGACTTTTTTGTCACCCTCTACTGCCACTACCATCTTGCCATCGTATTCGGTCTTCTTGGCCTCATCGAGGCGCTGTTTGGCATAGACCGCTCCGCCTGTGATGACCGCAACGACAATCGCCCCAGCAAACCGAATAAAATCCTCAGGATTCAGGAGATTTATTGCCCCAATGGTCAACAAACTACCGAAAAACGCCGATACCGCCGCCCACAGAGCAGTTTGGTGACTTTGCATGTTTCACCTCCTTGCCTCATAATATGACCACGGTGTTAACGTAAGTCTTGCTAGAATTCCTATCTTGTTCCATCCACTGAATACGGCATTTATATTTGCCGTCGTGACGAGGTTAGGATCAAATAGTGAAGCACTATGAGGATTATCTGGTTCATCTTGGTAGTGCCAATCGGCCGGATCTTCACTGGAAAACGAAAGCAATCCCTGGTATTCTCCATCACCGAAAGGTATGAGCTGAACGCCGATTTCGACAAAGAAACGGAGTTCCGAGAGATGAACTGGATCGCCGCAATGGGCTTGGCCATATCCTGGCCATCCCGGCGGATCGACGTAACATCCGCTTGTTGCCCCAGCTGAGCCAAACACCGACCATTCGAGTCTAGCTTCGATGGTAATGAAATCGATATGCGGATATCCTGGCGGTGGATTACCGAAAGTAACGTCCGGTCCCTCAAGCGAAGTTCCGCCTGATTGAAACAAGAAATCGGCAAGAGTCCAATTTACGAAGTTATAGGTATTGGTAGGCCACGGTTTCAAACAGGTTACAGGTTGCGAGCCTGGCGGAGCCAATGGCGAGGGATCACAAGTGTATGTACCTGCGCTGGTGCTTTCGTAAAACGGTGCAGGATCTGGAGGAATAAAATACCCCAAATTCGGGTATAGACTACGATACGTCAAGTCGAGAAACTCAAAGTCACCCTCATGCGGTCCGCCACCCCCGCCACCCCCGTCACCATTACCGTCGCCAACTGTCGGAGTATCATCAAACACCGGAACCATATCAGGATTGTAATCCGGTGGATCACGCGGATCGAGCAAATCGCTATCCGATGGTGTCGTAATATCGGGATCGGTGGCCCAATCCGGATCATCTTCGTAATCGAAATCATAATCAGGATCTTCGGCCCAGTCCGGATTGAAATCTGAATCCGGTTCCAGATCCGGCATATACCCCGTAAATAGTGGGTCCAACACGGCTAAGGTGGGATACTCCTGCTCACCGAATTGATCTTGCGAGCGAATATACTCAGTTACCCGCGCCTTGGACAGCAGCCCGGTGAAGCCTTCCAGCTCGATAACATCACCCAAATAGTAATCGTCGCCGAATTTATAGCCGATCTGTTGCGAGATCCGACCATCTACAGCTTGGATATAAACGTGATTGGCAATTGCGTTACGTGCCACTTGTTCGCGGAAAGCTGCGACTTTAGCCGCATAATCCGGTAAGGCGGGATTAAAGTACAGATCAGGTGCCTCGACCACGATCACGCGACGATCGAACCCGGTAGGAATGGGCAAGCCTGGAATATAATGGGTGGAAATTTCGTTCTTGTACACCACATAGAACACGTTCTTGTATTGCGAGATCGAGTTGATCTCCTTCACATCAGTCAGCGAATCCAGCTTGGGTGATAGTCGAATCAGCAGATTAGAATTTTGATCGCTAGTTCGATCCTTGCCCCGATAGGTGGCGAATTTCAGAACGTAACTTCCAGTGTAACTCGCCGATTCCAGATATAGCTTGAACCCCAGACCTTCTTCTTGGGCCAGTGATGAAATACTGTCATAGAGCTGGCCAAGACTAATCGTCAGTCGTTTGGCGGCTCCGTTATGATCTACTCTGCCTAAATATAGACCGGGAATCTGGTCACGTGCCCAATCCAGATTAATTGGGGCCCAATAGGATCCAAACGGTGTAGGATGAATAACTAGATTGCTCACCGCAGTGGAAATAATCTGTCCCGCGGTAGTAAGCTCCTCAGTATACTCGGCCGATAGTTTAGCCGTGGTATCAGTACCATCGTATTCTGGATTGGCAAACCAAGCTGCCCGTTCATTGAGGAAGTTGGGCAGAGACGCGCCTTTGACGGTCAGCAATCCGTTTTCCAATGACTGAGTCTCGACCTGCATAATTTCCTTGGTGCCCCGCAAGCCCAGAAACGTGCCTTTGGCCAATCTATCAATCATGGACGGATTGGGTTGCACCACGAGTTCAAAATCTCCGGCGGAGGCATATCGCTCCGTCCAGATGGCCGAAGTGAACTGAGTTATGCTGTACTTTGGCAGAAACCGATTGGACAGGGTATACAGCTCCATGCTATAGCCCTCCGAACCGGTTGAAATATCCCATAGTCCACTTCTGTCCTGGCGAAATTGCTCTTACGGAAAGCTCGTTCTTTCCCGGCAGTAGTGCAGGCCAATCGGACACCTTTTCCATTCTCGCCAGAATATTGACCTCAGAGCCATCGGCGATAACCACAGTATGCACGAATCTTGTGGTCTTCACTGTATTCAGTCGCAAATATTGCGAAGTATCTACGGTTACCGCATTGATCCGAAATTCCTCATCTGAAATCTGGTTCTCTACGACGATAACTCCGAAATATGAGTCCAGATCAGGCGTAGACATAACTCGAAGTTCAAATCCTGTAGGTACTGTTCCCTCGTAATCGATAACCGTGACACTTTCTCCCTTATCCACTATCCCTTTGATCAAGGTGGTGTCCACCTCAACGAAATCAGGCTTGGGACAGAGAATCGAGATTTGAATCTCTGGATCTTGAGCGAATATGTTGGGCTCGAATGACTCAACATTTCCAGTAATGGTTACCAGAGGATGATCATCGGTGAAGAAACGCATCGTTACCCAACTCTCCACCATGAAATATCGGTACAAGAGCTGGCGCAAAGATGACATCGTATGATCTACCCAGTCCGGATTCAAACCCAGAGTAAGAATAATATTGCGTTTTCCGGTACTGGCCCCCTGATACAATTCTCCTCGACCGGTGGCAAACGGAGTGGATGAAATATCCGCCTTGACCGGCCCTAACCCGTCAATACTGCGGATTTGCACCGGATCGTTGTTGGGCATGAAGCCGCTGGTCAGTGGCAGATCCGGAGTATTAGAATATGAACTGACGATTTCAATCCGTTGGATCACGCTTCATGCCTCCTTTCGTATAAGCAGTTTCTCAGCCGGGTCCTGCGGGATGTCAGGGGGGAGCGAGAACACCCCCTCTTACAGGACCCGGCCAAGTTTACTTGACGCCAACCAGACTCTTGAGTCGGGTGAGCTGATTGTTCGTCTGTCGATAGAGCTCGATATTAGACAACGGATCGGGTGAATAGTTGTTCTGATTCAAAGTCACCGTTGTACCGGGAACCACTTGATCTGCAGCAACGGCATCCAATGTCGACTTCTGATCGGATATCCGAGCCGCTTGATCGAACGATGTTGCCGCAGCAATGGTCGGCGTTGGCAATAGGCCGCTCAGCTTTCCCGCTTCGCTCTTCACTTGGGAGAGATCCAAGATCGGAGCGATGACCGGATCGATGTTAAGATTGTCGGTAATTGCTCCAGACATGGCCGACAATACATCCTCGCCGAGCTTCGTGGCTGCGGTCTTGGCCGCTGAGGAATCTTCGAGACCTCGAATCAGACCCTGAGTCACAAATTGACCGACCTCGGTAAATATCTCCGAGGGCGACCGGATCTTCAGCTTCCGTTTGATCGCCTTGATCATGGCGTCGGCCAGGTCTTCCATCATCTTTCTGACCGCGGCCTTCTGCGACTTCAGACCACTTACCAGACCCTGTGCCGCCTTTACTCCAGCGTCATAGAGATTATGCGCTGCGGCATTCCCCAGAGTCTGAGCTGCGGTTTGCAGATTCGAATCCAGAGTATTGATCTCGGCAATTGCAGGCTTACCTCCGGCCAGCAACTGCTCAGCAAACTGTTGACCGGCGGTACCTTGGTCAAGCAGCATCTGATAGGTCGTATCGTCCAGTCCAGCCCCACGCAAGGCTTGCAGTGTGGCATGATACTTTTTAACCGCGTTGATTCGATCGATGAGCTTTTGCTTGAATTGCTCCGCGGTCATCCCATCGTCAATGCTGGGCAACGCTGAGAATTTATCGGTAAATCCCTTAGCCGCATCATCGCGTTGTTTGACGAGATCCTTAAGGATTTGCTGAGCATGGTCCAAATCGGTCGAGATCTTCTCATAGGATTTGGACAGACCGACCAGCTGTGCCTTCTCATCACGGAGACCCACGTTGAGGAACCGTCGAGCCGCGGTCATCTTGGCAATATCGGCAGTACCCTGGTTAATCGTGGCCGACAGGTCAGCAATCACCTTTGGATCCTGATTAGCCTGCGACTTGCCCAGTTCCGTTGTCAGTTTATCCTTGGCCGTTTTGATATTATTAGTGGTAGTCTTGATTTCCTCGGTCAGTGATCCGCGCAGAGTACTGAACGCGCCACGAATATCGGAAGCCGAACCAGTGAGCCCTTGAGCGAATCCCCCAGCAATTTCCTTGCCGATCTTTCGCGTGAGCGCCGACGGAGCAACACCTCCACCAATCTTACTCAGCTGACTGATCATTCCCGTCACGATCTTGCCCACGGCTTGAGCAGGCATATCTTTGGTAGTGTCGATACCCTTGACGAACCCCAATATGGTAAACTCACCAATCGATCGCATCACCTTTGAGGGCGATGCAATGCCCAGGACTTTCAAGAACTTATTAGGAATGGCCAGGGCAAGATCCTTGGCTGCTTGGATAATCGCCGGAACGGCTCGATGCAAACCCATGACCAGGCCATCTCTAATGGCATCGGCCACGTTGGCGCCTGCGTCAACCAATCGCTTGTTGTTCTTACGGATGGCTCGAGCCAGCCCATTGAGGAAATCGACAATTGCGTTGAATCCCACGTTAACCAACTTCACCAGACCATCGGCCAAATTGTTAACAAAGGTTCTTGCTACCGAAACCGCCTTATTCTTAAGTCGCGGAATAGCTTGCTGAATGCCGTTGAGGAAGGATATGATGATATCCACCCCCTTCTTGAGCATCCGTGGCGCAAATCCGGCAATGGCCCCGATCAGCGAAAGGATCAGTTTCTGACCGGCTACGATGATCTTGGGAATATTCCGGCTCAAGGCACCGATGAACTTCGTCACCATACCGGCCACCGTGGCCACAACTTCGCCAATCTTGCTGGTAATGCCCTTGATAAAGGCGACCAGCGTCTTGGCTCCTGCGGCTACTAATGCCGGTGCCTTGGCCGACAGAGCACCAAGGAACTTGACGATGACTTCCGATGCCTTGCTGACGATCGATCCGATATTTTGCGATAGCCCAGAGAGCAGGCCCTGGAGAAGCTTGAATCCTGCGGCTTGAATCTTTGGTGCGTTTTCGACAATCACCTTAAGTATGGCACTGATCAGTGTACCGATGGCCACGGCCAATTTCGGCGCTTCGGCAATGATAAACGCAATCACCGTAGTGAGAATCTTGTCCAATGCCGTGATGATCTTGGGAGTCAGTACCACTACCTGATCCACAATACTGATAAGTCCCTTGACGAAACTGATCACTAGTCCTGGCAATAGGGCAATAAACGCAGTTATCGCCGTAAGCAGAACGGCAAAGCCCTGCTGGCCCTTATCGCTCATGACTGACACGGCATTGGCAAACACCTTCGCCGCGGTAGCCACCAGTAGCAGGCCCAAACCCAAGGGAAGTAGAGCCGCACCTAGAAGGATCAATCCCGGAGCCGCCAACACACCGGCTATGCCGATAGTCACCATGACCGCCGCTATAGCGGCCAGGCCCTTGAATATAGTGGACCATTTCATGGTACCAAGAATGCCTAGCACCGGAACCAGCACGGCCAAAGCCGCTGCAGCCACCATCAATGCCGCTGCTCCCGGTATGCTGACAATCATCAACGTTAAACCAGCAGCCAAGACCACCAATGTGGCGGCCAATGCGGTAATACCCTTGACCAACGTACCAATACTCAAATTACCCAACAACGCGATGGCTCCAGCAGTGACCACCATGGCCTGTCCGACCAGCAACAGTCCAATCGCCGAAAGACCAATGGTTGGCGGTATCAGAGATATGGCCAGGCCGATACCCGAGATAGCCACAAACATGCCTACGAGGCCCTTGGCCAGCGTGGTCAGATTCATACTGCCAAATACACCAACGGCCAAACCCAACGCATTTAGGGCCACGCCAAGAATCAACAGACCAGCTGCAGTCAAGGGCAAGGTCGGAGGAATAAGCATCACCGCAGCGCCAATGCCTGCGATAGAACCCACCACACCAGCTAGTCCCTTGGCAATCTCTTCCCATTTCATACTGGCAAATATCTTCATCGATGCCGCAATGAGATTAAGTGCCGCTCCGAGGAGAATAAGACCTGCCGCCTGAATCACCAATCCAGCGCCGCCACCAGGAATCAGCTTCATCGCCAATGCAACACCAGCAATAGATCCGGCGACTCCAGCCAAGCCCTTGGCGATGTCTTCCCATTTCATGGTGGCAAATATCTTCATCGCTCCGGCCAAGATCACCGTGGCTAGAGCTAGACCAATCATACCGGCAGCAAGAATCGGAAGCTGCAACATGGCGGTCTTGCCCAGACCGGTAGTCATCAACTTCATGGCACCCATGAGTTCGCCCAGACCCACAGCGACTGCTGTCATGGCCCTGGACAGATCGTCGCCATTAATCGTTGAGAGAATATAGATACCGGCTGCCAGAACCACGACGGCAGCAGCAATGGCCAACAGCGCTTCGGCATGAAGCTTGCTCTGCATGGCTTCCATCTGCCCGGTAAAGCCCTTCAACAGACCATTGACGTTACCCAGAGTATCTTTGAGCGGGCTGAGAACACTGGTGAGACCCCCACCACCACCGAGCGCCTTCTTCAAAGTCAAGAATATACCGCCGGTGAAGCCGACCTGCAACCCTTGCATGATCTTCTCGAAATTCAGACCCTTGAACGCATCAGCGAGAATATCGCCCACACTGCTGAGCTTGGTAGCCAGATCTGAGAACCACGGGTCGAGAGCCTGTTTCACTGTGCCAAGAATATCGACCAGCTTCTTCCAGGCTCCGACGACAGTGTCAATGACCCCCTTCAACGATCCCAGCTTGTCGTTGACTCCCTGAAGTGAATCCTCGAATCCCTTGGCCTTGCCCGATTCACCGCCCCCGAATAGGCCGACCAGTGCTCCGGCCAATGCCTTGATCAAGCGCAAGGGGACGGCCAGAACTGAACCGATACCCTTAAATATTTCCTTAAGTAGTCCGCCCTTGGTCAGCGCCTTGTCCGCTTTGACCAGGAAATCCCCAATAGCCGCGACAAAGCCCAGGAAGCCTCCGGAGCCTTTTCCAATCACTCCAAGCAGATCAAGGATAACTCCAACGAATTCCTTGATCACGGTCCAACCGATGTGCACCACGGCGAACAATCCGGCAAATATCCGCTGCAGCTTGTCCACAGTTTCTGGACTCGGCTTGAGCGTGTCCATCAAATTTTTGAAATTACGGGTCAGTTCAAACAGGCTCTTACCCGTCTGAGCTGGGAAAATCTCACGGAAAGCGTCCTTGACTGGCTTGAGGATGGCCATCAGATCGGTAAACGCAGACTTGATGCCGCCAATCAATACTGTCCGCCCGCCCAGCGCCTTCCAATCAGCCAACACTTTGTTACGGGCGTTGGCATTGGTATTGATAAAGCCATTGATGGTATTCGACAGCTCGGTGAACGTCTTCTTCGATTCGCCGAAATCGCCAAATATGGCTTGGAAGGTCTTTGCCCAGCCCGAGCCAATGGTCTCTCGGGCCACATCGAACACTTGCGGAAGGGTCTTGACCTGTGTAGCCGCGGCTTGAGCACTCTTAGCCGTAGTCTGGATGGCTTTGATCTGTTCGGCACTGAAGCCTTGTGCAGCCAATTGAGCATCGGTCATGTCGCCCGTGAATTGACCTAAGGTCTTGGTCAGCACATCTGAGGTCAACCAGGACTGTTCGCCCGGCTTGGCCATGATTGATTCACGGAATGATTGCCCGTTGATGGTCGCCTTACCTGTAGCCTTATCGACCTTGACCGCGCCCTTCTCGACCGAACCCATATTCTCGGCGGTCCGCATCAACGCCTTCTGGAAAACGGCGCCACCCATACCGGCGTTAACCACCGAGTTCCAATCCTGCAGCCCCACTCGACCAGCGGCAATGGCCTGCGACAGCTGATACATCGCTGTGGAGGCCTGCTGTGAGTTCGAGCCCGATAGAGCTGCCAAGTTGGCGATGCCCTTGATCGACTTGGTCGACTCGTCCAGACCCACACCGGCAGCCGTGAAGGTACCGATATTCTGGGCCATCTGGGAGAAGTTATAGATCGTCTTATCCGAATAGGTGTTCAGTTCGTTGAGGTGCTTGTTGACCTCGCCGAGCCCCGACACCTGCTGACCCTGAGTGTTGGCCAGGATCGTCTGGATAGAATTCAGATTGGTCTGATATTCTCCGAGCCCTTGCTGAATTGGTCCGAAGGCAAACGATTTGGCAAACGCTGCGCCCTTCAGTGCCGCTTGTGAGGCAATTCCGCCCAATGCCACTGAAGCTGCACCTTGCAATACACTGAATTTCTGGGTGACGTTATCCAGTGAGCGAGTCAACCCCTCCAACGAGACTCTGCTGGAAGCCTTCTCAATATCTGTAAATGTAGTACCCGCACTGAGCTGCCCCATCTTACCTTGGAGCTTGTCAACAGCTCGAGATGGCCCTTCCAGCGTGACCTTGTTACTCGCTCGGTCAATATCGCCAAAGCCCTGCGCCGCTCCAGTTCCGGCGCCACTAAGCTTGGCCTTAAGCTTGTCCAACGCCGACATAGGCTGTTGAAGCGTGACCTTGTTCGCTGCCGCTTCGATATTTTGCAGTCCGTTAGACGAACCAATATTCTTGATTGCCGTATCCAGCTTGGACAGCGTGTTAATCGTGGTAGACACTCGAGATTCGAACACACTGTTCTCGAAGGCCATAGACACGACGCGTTCGTCAATACTCGGCATTACCGGGTCACCTCCTTCCACATGTCGGATACGATCTGATCAAATATAGGACGCATGGCCGGATTAATGTAATCTCGGCCCTGGACATAGCCTCCACGACGAGTGCCATGGCCATACTGGAGAATTGCCGCGATCGAAATTTGTCCCGGATCCTCGATATGTGAGTTGGCCCAGTGGATAGCAAAATATCCGGGACGATCAACAATCTCGTAATACCAAGAAGCAGCAGTTCGAGAGGAATCTATTGGCGTGGCATTACTAAGTGCGGCGACTCCGATCGGTCCGTACTTCGCCAATACCTTGAACTGCTCCCGATTTTTCATGCGCTGTAAAAACAACTGCGAGTTGGCGAAGGAGCCGCGGCTCGTTACCTTGATCACGACTCCCTCCTTTCCTTGGCGAGCTCTAACTCACGAAGCCTAACAGCGCATTGAAGTTTGGCAAATTCGGCTCCTGATCTTCGGAACCGTAAAGCGTGGCTTCGAGCGTAGCCAATCTCTCCGGATCAAGCCGCCGCGAATCCAGCGAAATATGACTGGTAGGCCGAATACCAATCAGTGGTGGCGGTGGAGTTCCGGAAACTGACCATTCAAATACCTGAGGCGCTACCGATTCTCCGATAGTTCCCATCGTCGTGTCGCTGAGCACGGCCAGAAGATTGTAGAGAATATGAATCTTGTAGCCGTGCGAAAACCCTTCCGAATCGTTACCGACCATGGTTCGATAGGAAAGATTGAAGAACTTAGACGTCTGTTGATCATGCACGAAGACACCGGGAGCAAATTCGCCAATTCCCACTAATTCATCCAGCTCATCGGGATAGGTAAAGGCGGACAGTTTTGCGAAATACGCTCCGGGAATCGATTGATCCAGGAATTTGACCCCGTCGATGTAATATGATTTGACCTCTTGACCCAGCGTCTCGTTGACCGAGATCAGACCATTCCAGGGAACTGCGTCACCGTCCAATGGATACAGCACACCATGATCAACGCCCGTCTCATACCGACGATCACCAACTTTATCCCAGACAAGCGCGGTCATCTATCTCCTTTCTAACCTCTCGTACCCAGCTGTGATCTACGCTGAGCGTTGAGTTCTCGATTGCGTCGAGCGGTTTCTCCTCGGCTCATCTTTTGTGGCTTGGCTTGTTTGACGTTACAAATCCGAATCAAGGTAAACAACCGATTGATGTGCCAAGTTTCACATGCAAATGGTATGTTGAACACGGTCATCCAGTAATACACCAGTTCCGCCGTGATTACTTCCCGTGATTTAGGCTCTCCTGGTTGATCAGAGAACCAAGTAGCCGTCATCTTGCGGTCGATGTACCGGTTAATCTCCTCCATATTCTCTTTAGAAAGGCTCTGGAGAAAATCCTCCGGGGGATTTGGCGTCAAAACCATATAGCGAATGTACGCCAGAGTCTCTTCTGTAGTTTTACCGCTCTTACCCAGGAACGGCTTTTCAAATTCTGACTCCCATTTTGAAAGAGAAACCAAAGAATGCTCCAGTTGGAGCTCGATGCCGCCGTGAGTGCTAAACTTTTCGTCGCTCTCATCGTAAACATCGGTAGCTCCAACTGTAATGGTGAGCATCTCCTTTATCCTTTCGTCTTCTATGGTACGCGGTGATCCGGTTACGAAAACTTCCACCGAATTACGAGCGATCCCGGAGAGTTAGAGGATCAGTTGCTCGACGGCACCCCGCGACCCTTACCTGGAAGTCACGACCGCGTACACATCAAGAACGTCGATCTAGAAGTCGAACGTCCATTCGTCGTCACCCTGGAGATTGTAGCCCGGCTGAGCCACGGCTTGGACCTCGGCCGTCTGACCAGAGGCAAGCGCAGGCTGCGCACCCGGAGCCTTGTTAGCCCCGTTGACCTTCCACTGAACGCCGGTGACGTTCGGCAGAGTCACGACATGGGTACCTGAGTTGTATGTCGGCTGGTTAGCCGCCGTGCCCAGATCGACATTGGTGACGCTACCTGTGAACAGTGCGACGACCTCATCGGGGGTGGGCAGACGGGCATCGTCACCCACCGTACCGAAGAGGATACCTTCCAGCTCAGCCAGATCGGCCGGGTCTGACATGGTGGAATCGATGGTCAGGAGCGAGGTCGGCTTGTGCCCGGTGACTGGCGCCGGAGTGGTGGAGAAATCCCACGAGAAGGCAATCGCCTCTGGTGAGTCGTTGACCGTGGCGTACGCCTTCTCCGATGGCGAAGCCTGGCACCCATAGAGCAGATGCAGCTTGTATCCGTGCTCCTGGCCTTCGGTATCGTTACCCTGGAGGGTGCGATAGACCAGACCGAACGGACGTCGTCCCTGCTGTCCGACTGCTACACCGGGAGCCGGTTCGAACGAGCCATCGTTCTGAGCGAACTCGTCCGGATAGGTGAAGGCCTCGATCGTGCCGCCAAACTCCTCGGCCGAAATGAGATTCACGTAAACGATGTTGTCCGCGAACTGCTTGTTGGATTCGGCACCCGACGGCGACTCGGTAACGGTGGTGAGACCATTCCATGGAACACCGTCACCGTAGACACCCGACGGATCGAGCTGATAGAGGACTCCGCGATCGATGCCCGTCTCGTACCGACGGTCACCAACCTGGTCCCACGTGAGGACTGTCATGCTTAAGGGCTCCTTGTCTAAAAGAAAATGTGGAAGACGTAGTGATTGAGATCATCCGCTGCGAAAGATCGGTCAAAACTGGCAAAGCGCAAAGCTTCGACCTTATCTGCTAGCTCTGTGTCAGGATTTCGATCGACCACCGTAATCTGATAACGCTTGGCATGTCGATACAGTCCGTTATTCGCGTGATCCGTTGAAGTCCCATCCCGTGAATAAATAATACACGGGTATTTCATCTGAACATTCGCGGGAGGCTGAAAGTATACGTGGTCAGTCACTTCCTCAAGGAGTGACTGAAGTTCCAGCCGTGGGGCCATTATACACCTCCCCCAACTGAAGAATAAGACGGGGAAGTTGGACTTCGACATCAGTCACAGTCCAAAGCTCCCCCGCCCATTCCACGTAACGAATGGCGAAGAAATTTCCACGCGCAAAGGAATTAGCCACAATACTGATCGAATTGCTAACCGAGAGATCCTTGTTCAAACCCTCGTCTTGACGGAAACTTCTTCTATTTTGAACGATGTCGCCATAAAAGGTATGTTCCACAATATTGTCAGCAAACACGCCAGGCGTTTCCTCGACGGACTCACCGAATCCAACCCGTCCGTGAAACCTCGCCATAATCAGATTTGCGAACTAGGAGCCCGCGGTACCGCGGAAGGTCCACTCGTCTTCGACATTGTTGTCGAAGAAGTAGCCCGCGTTCGAGACGGCGTAGATCGTGAGGTCCACGCCCTCGGCAACCGTGTACGGCGAGCCCGTGGCGGTCACAGCCGCGTTGGTATCGCCGCGCCGGTAGGTCACACCGGTGGTGTCGTGGATCGAGAACGTCGAGTTGTCGGCGTCGAACGTCGGCTCGGCCGGGGTAACCTTGGTGGCCCCTGCTGCGGCCTGGCGGATGACCAGTGCCGACCGAATCTTGGTCAGAGCGCCGGAAGCCCGCGACTCGATCAGATACTTGTACTGGTTGTAGTCGATGTCGAAGTCGTCGAAGAACGACACCTCGCCGCCGCGGTCGGCGCCCACCGTGTAGTCGACCAGGTTGACCACGATTCCGACCAGGTCCGGCTCGTCCTCCATGGCCTCGACGGCCACGACCTGATCGACGCCCAGCTCGGCAGCCAGATCGGACGCCGTACGGTAGTACCGACGGCCCTGCTTGTCGCGAGCCAGCAGCATCTGCGTCGTCACAGGCAGCGTCGTGTAGAAGGTCGGCAGCCCGGAGCCCTTGTAGAACCGCATGGACTCGAGGATCTTGTCCACGAGGTCCGTGTTGCGCAGGTCGCCGTCGACGTCGATGGTGATCGTTGCGGCGTAGAGATCGTCGTCATTGACAATGGACCGGATACCCGCTCCGTCCGTGGCGCCCTTCGGGTCACGGACCTTGTCCTCGTCGTCGACGTCGCGACCGTCTCCGATGAGGATAGCTCGTGCGATCTCCTCGTCGAGCATGAGGCGCATCTCGGCCTTCAGCCACAGCACAACGTCGAAGTCTGTGATGTCGATGATGTCGTCCCGGTCGAGACGCTGCTTCTTGTAGATCGTGCTCGGCGTGGTGATCCGCTTCATCAGGCCGAAGAACTCTTCCTTCTTCAGCGTGCCCTTGATGTAGCCCTTCGCCCGCGCTTCGGCATGGGTGATGTCCGCGGTGATCGACTTGATCCGCGAGAACGGGCTCTTGCGCACCTTGGAGAGCACCTGGGTAACCCATTCGACCCGCCGTTGGTCGAACTCGGGACTGTCGGTGATCGTTCGCGCGTCCGGGAACAGCGTGTCGATGTTTTCGATGCCGTGCTTGAAGGCGTAATCCTCCACCGCCTCCTTCAGCGAGCCGCGCTTGACAGCGTCCGCAGCGATACCGCTCATTGCGTCATGGGAGAGCACGGTACGGGGTTCGCTCTTGCGATCCTCCTTCACCTGCTCAAAGACGTTGCGTCCGCTCATTTCGTTCTCGTCCTTGTCCTCGTGGGTGACGACCTCCTCCGAAGTGGAGGTACTGGTCTCTGCTTCGGTTTCGGTAGCGCTATGGGTGACCCCATTGCTTTCCAGAGCTGCGCCCACAAAGTAGTGGACAACTTGCTGCTGCTCCTCCGTCATCGTCTCGTAGACGTCCTGAACGGTGGGATCGTCTTCGTGCGTAACCGTATCCGTCTTATCCGTCTCGGTCACGGTATCCGTCTCGACGACAGAGCTGTCCGCGTGTTCGAGCTCGAGACCGGTGTAGATAATCGCCTCATCGGCGATAATATCGACATCGCCATCGGCATGTCGAACTTCGATGTTGTCGATCAGAGCGCCCGGATTGGCTCCCGCCAACACCAGCGACACTTCACGGATGATACCGTGAGAGACCTGCTTGGCCTTCTCGATGAGCGAATTGGCGAAGATCGAGAGAGCCGAGATATCCTCGTGCTGTACCAGAGTCTTCGCGTTCTTGGCTTGGGCCGTCTCGTTGAAGTAGCCATAGATATACGTACCTTGGGCCCGATGTTCCAAAATGCCATGGCCCAGTACGTTCTCGGGCGAACTGTGTCCGTGATGCCAAACCAGCGGAACCCGATCGCCATCCTGATGCTCAAATGCGCCGTTCAGGATCGTTCGTCCATCTGAGCACTTCAAGCCGTACTTAGTGGCCCAGCCACTGAAGTCGGGCTTGTCGGCCGCAATGGCCGAGTGCATCAAACTGTTCTCCGGCGAAGAGTCACCGAAGTCCAGCCACTGGGACTTTTCTCCCATTTTGACTGTTCCTTTCGTTTTTGGATCTTCGGCGCTCTCAGAGCGCAGCTAGCTTTTGTTTGGCGATTGCGAGTTGACCTTTGACTCTGGTGGCCAACGCTTTAAGTTCGGCAATAGGCTTTTCAGACACTTTGTTCTTTGCCTTTCCCGAACCACCGCCCGACGTATGACTATCTTGCTTCGCCTTGGTTTTTAATTCCTGACTATGCTTACGACGGTATTGCTTGCTATCACGAGCTGCTTTAGCCTTCTCAGCCGCCGTCTGAGGCTTGTTCTTGTCCTTAGCTGCGCGTTCCTTCTTAGCTTTAGATTTTGCCGTTGCCTGATCCCGTTTCAGAACGGCTTCCTTCTTCTGGATAAGCTGCTCGAGATTATGAAGTTTGAGTTCCAGAGTCTGGATGTGTGCTTTAAGATCGTGTTTCTGCTGGACTTTGACCAAACCTAAAGGGCTAGATCTTGATCGAGCAGAGCTGTCTGCAGGCTTAGACCCTCTTTGCCGCCCGGTGAGATGCTTGTGCTTCTCGTAATAGTCATGCGCCTTGGCCGGATCGTAGCCCGCCATTAAGTGTTGAAGTTCGAAGTCGGTGGGTATCTGCATTATCCACCCGCCAGCGCCGAGTCGATCTCAGCTTCTGAGTCGGCCAGCCCTTGCGTCAACTGTGCCACGGCTGGATCCGGTACGTCTGTAATGTCGGTTGCCGTGGAATCAACAGCCACTCCGGTATCAGAAACCGGCATGTTGGAATTTATCAACGCATCGGCCTTGGCTTCCGGTCGTGGCTTCATGCCGATGCCCGAACGGATCTCGTTGGACGAAGTGATCTCGTTACGGGAAAACTTGTCCGCGATGTCGGCGATTCCACCTTCGCCACCCAGCGGAATAAACTTGAACGGATCTCGGAAGTACATGATCGATTGACCCTGAGTGCGCGCGGTCTTGGTCAGAAACACCCGAATCATAGCTTCCACAATCGCGTCGAGCAGAGGCTCGATGGTGCGGAAGTAGTAGTTGTTCATGACCTTCTCATCGGCCGTGCCGTTCATGACTTCAGGAGTGATGCCCAGTTCACCATACAGTTGGGTCTTGAGATCTTGGATCTGCGGTAATAGATTGTTTTCCACCGCACGATTTAGCTGAACGACCTTCTCGGTACCGTCAGTGTAGGCCACACCGTACTGGCTACCCTTCAGCTGGAACTCAATATCCCGGCGTCGCTGCTCAGCCTGCTCACGACGCGCTTCTGACTTGATCACATAAGGAAGCTGAATGATTAGATCGAGTTTGCCCGAAGACGACTGTTCATCCACCGTATCAAGTAGATTAAGTTTACGAATCAGCCGTTGCAGTGTCGAATTCGGCTCGTTCATCACCGAATATAACGGATTTTCGACAATCGCTACCACTTGTTTGGGTAGCGTAATCTCCTCACGCACCCCTCGATTTTCATTGTAGAGCGAGACCCGAACATGTTTGGGAAACCACGATGTAACTCGTCCGACTCGCATAGTCTTGATATCGTAACCACCAAAGTCCTCAGGCGACAGCGTAGTATCTACCGGCACAATACAAGCAATGCCATCGTCGAGGATAGTCATAGCAATATCTTGCCGGAACGCTCGACCGGCTTGATCGATATTGGCCTCAAGGGTCAGACAGTTATCAAGACCACTCTGTATGTCTTCCAAATATCGATTCTGATCATCAGTGCGCACATGTCGCATAGGTACCGCGGCCACATCGATGCCAATACGAGTGTAGATCGAGGAGATGATCGATCGCTCGGTGGAGAATCGTGGCCGAATTCGATCAGGACGCCCACCAAAATATGATCCAGTCACTACCTCTACTGGACGATTTCTCGCGCTATCACTATCGGTGAACGCATTCCAGGCGTGCTGCAATCTATCTCTAAGGCCCATTCTCACCTCCTTTCTGCATCAGACGACCATCTCGTATTTACTATGCACCGGATCAGCCGCTCGGAAGGCAATGGCTATCAAAGGTCCCTCATTAGGAGCAGCACTAAATGTCGCACCTTCTCCGCCGATCAGTCCTCCATCATCGGAGCCATAACACCCACCGAAAATAGAGATACCGCTAGTAGCGTTCTTATTGTTGACCACACCGGAAGATACGCTGGGGAAATTCGCAGTTAAGCTAACCGTCGAAGTTGCTGTGCCACCCAACTCCAAAATAAGCGCGTCGCCTTCGGATACATCCAGACTTGGACCCAGAATAAGCAGCCGACTGGTGTTAACGTAGGAAGCGGCTTTATCGATAATCGGATTGGACAACTTTACCCCACGTAGAGCATACATAACACTTGCCCCGTCGGATGAAGTTCCTGACGCTAAAGGGAACGAATAAGAACTTGGTTCACCAGATACGGCCGGTTTGGTGAAAATCGTCCATATTGATGAACCACCCATCGCGCCAGACAATCGGTAAGCAAGCGACCAGCCCGAAGCCGGATTCATCACGTCAGCTGTCGATACCGAATAAAAGCAAGCAACGAGCAGATCACCGGGATTTACCGTTCCGGGAACCGCCACCACTCGATTACCAGAAACTGTACGAGATACCGCACCGACAGAACGTACTGAGGGCTTGGCGTATCCCAATGTCGAACGCGAAAGCGGCTTAGCATCATCGGCCCAGTAGTTATCCGCTGATCCGGTCGAGTCATTGATAACTGCATCATCAAGATTAAATCGAACTGGAAATGCAGCTGAAGCCAAAGTATAGAGAACTCGATTAGCCACACCACCAACCCGGAACATGTACCGGCCAAACTCCACTCCATCTAACTTAGCAATCGCCCAGTGGCTATTCGTATCGGTAGGATGGCTACGATAAGCCACCTCTAACTTATGCCATACTCCCGGAGTCAATGGTGCCGAGGAACGAACTATATCCATTATCAGATTGGTCGTTCTTTCCATCTGCAATGCGCCGGTAGACAGCAAATTTATCGGCATGATTGATGTAGACGCTGCTCCAGCTTGTATTAGCGTCTGAATGCTAGCCGGAATTGCGCTGATACGCACTCGACAGCGAATGATTGTCCACGTCCCGGCTGGTGTGGTTATCCCTTGCCAGGAATTCTTATTAATACCATCTCCACCGAGACACCATGACCATGATCCGGCATACGGCGTAATCGTATTGTCTCGAACAACTTCATCACCCACCGATTGACGAGACCAGCCTTCAGTATTAAAGATACCCGTCTCAGCATTGGTAGATTTGAGCCGAGTCATCAGGTCACCGTATGTTCGATAACCAGCGTCACACCCAAATCGGTTGGGGAACCCACCGGATTGGCAAAGGTGAGGTCAAGTGCATCACCGTCAGACAGTGCTTGAGAATAGGCGAACGATTGTTTAGTCCCCGTAACCGTCTTCGCTGTACCGATTGCAGAAGCGTTACGTCGCACAGTAACATCAATACTGGTTCCGCTTTCCACTCGAGCAGTCATGGAGACAAGCGAAGAAGTTTGATTATTGGTCTTGGCAAAGTTGAAATCGGGAACGTTGATCGTTGCGTCAATCACACCGCCGATCACAAAGCCGTGCGAAGTTCGGAAAGTAAGCGAAGTAGCTCCACCAGACCCAGCCGGACCTGTCGGACCAGCGGGACCTGTCGGACCAGCGGGGCCAACGGATCCTGCCGGACCTGCGGGGCCAACGGATCCTGCCGGACCTGCGGGACCAATGGATCCTGCTGGACCTGTAGCACCTACAGAACCAGCGGGACCCGCCGGACCTGCCGGGCCAACGGGACCTTCAGGGCCTTCCACTGTTTCAAGTGGATTACCCTCCGCATCGAAGAGTTCTAACGCCTCGGCCACCAAAACGTCATCAAGCGGATCGCCTTGAGCGAGCACAAATTGTCGGATCTTCTGGGAAGAAATTCGTACTGGACTCATTCACACGTCTCCTCTGTATGTATTAGGATATACCTCCTATACGAGTACTCGATAGCGAAGTATTGAGCCCGTAAAGCTAGATAAATTGTCTGAGTAGTTCAGGCCCACCTTCAGCGATAGAAAAATCACTGAACTTGCCTGTTGTCTTATCCACCGAGAAGAACGGATCTAGATCTCCCTCAAGTGGATCGGGGCCATTGATGTGAAATATAAAGAGATTACCGTGAGTGGCCGACTTGATGAACTTGCTTCCGGGCGCCATGTACTTCATGGCGATCTTTAGGGCTTCGGATTCATTCATGATGGAGCTCCCACATTAGTCGCCCAGCGCGTAAGGAAGCCGATGTCCAAATCTACGTTGTCCAAACGCCTGATTTCGGCAGCAGTGAAACCATCCCACTTCGTCTCAACCATATGCGTGGCATTGTATAACGTACCCTTCTGGCTATCAAAAATATGTGGCACACCATTCACAATTTCGTAAGCCATACTATGTCCAAATTTAGGGAATTTGAACACTACTTCACCACGTGAACCACTTGGCTGCTTGGCAAGTTCTTCGAGAACTCTCTTGGAATTAGAGATATACCCAGTATACTGGCCCAGCGGCTTAGACGCATCGAGATTATCCAGAAGAATCTTCGCTCCGGGAATAAATCTCTTGTCCCCAGGAGCCTTGCTACTTCTTCCGGTATTCACTATCGCCTGAGACATAGACATCTGTCGATAAAAGTTCTTACTTCCCGGAGTTAGCGCATTAATCACGCCCGATTCACTCTGCCCCCAACCGGCAGTCGCGGTAGTCGCGTGTACATCGAAACCTCGACGACGAAGTTCGTAGGCATAAGTAGAACGACGACAATTCATCTTGCCGCCCATCTTTGAGTAATTCGGATTTACCGGTTTCGCCACCTTATTCAGCAGTTCTTCCGCGGTCATCTTAGCCCGAAGCTCCGGTTTCATATCGAACGGAACCTTTTGTCCACGAAGTTGGGCTGAACCGCGAAGCACAAAGGAATTCAACGCACCGGATTGTTGCCCTCGATATATGGCTCCAGCAGCAATAACCGCCGTTACCGCCACGCCGCCGATAATAATCTTTTTTTGCGTAGACGTCAGCTTGCCCTTTTGGACAGCTTCGGCATCTCGTAATGCTCGTTGTTGCGCCTTGTCAATCTCCTTTATGTTCTGTTTGTTGATGTACTTTTCGTAACGTTTAGCCAAATTTTTGGTTCCTTCGAGTTCCTCATTTCTGAGCTTTATCTCTGAGATCTTAGTATTCGCAATATCAGCGCGTTTTATGAACTTGTCTACGCGACGCTGTTTTCTATCATCCAACGCCTTACGTATCGAAGATTTTGGAGCTACAGGGGATCGTCCACTAAAGTCGCGTCCAATCGGTTTGTCTTCGTTCACTACGCCCCAGCGCATACCCTTTACGCCGTGATGTTTTAATGCTTCGCTCGGGGAGGCAAATGGCTGGGCTTCGCTCAATATCATTCGAATGCTTTCTAGATCGGCATTAGACGAACGATGTTAACCAGTACGCGAGGAACGATGCGTCCTTCGAACGACTTGTTATCCTCGATGTCGACCTGCGCATACATATATTGAAAGCATTCGGGCGTAATATCAACCAGCTGAGAGAACGGAACCTCGGGAAAGGCAGATGGAACGCCGCCAAATGAGATCGGTCCGGTATTGTGACAGGTTACGATTCTGTAGTCAGAACCTCCTTCGAAGTGAATCTCCACCGATACGGCAGTGTCTTCCAACGAGTTGGTAAAGAACTGGACACGCCCAGCCACCAGATATAGACCGGGACCCGGAAGACGGAGAGAGCCCACATAGTAATCGCTTTCAGCTTCGGCTGCGGATTCAGGAACTCGTGCCCATGTGCCCGAATAGATGGAGAACGCCTCATCATCGGACGTACGCAGTCCCATCCTGAATTCATGGTTCGCATCAGCCGAATTATCCATCGCACTGAAACGAGCGCTAGCAGCATCGAATGACGCGCCCGCATCAACATCGAAAGGCGTATCGTCTGGATGAAACAGCTTAAGCTTGACCTCTTCTCGCATACCCACAATACGTTGTTTGAAGATATGCGCCTTTAGCAGATTACCCATTATTCGAATGCCTCCTGGTGAGCTTTGAACGCGATGTAGGCGTCCATCATCGCGGCTACGTTATCGATCTTCTCTTCTTGGCGCTTCTTCAACAGCTTACGATTACCGTTGGTATCTTCCATGGTAATGGCATTGCCCATGGCAAATGACATCAAGACCTGATCGAATATGAGATGCCGATCCTCGGACAGCTTCTTCAGCTCACCCAGGGGCACAGACTCGGTCTTGGCCCCCTGGATCACCTTTTCAATTCCGAATGGACCGTTCTCAGCCTCCCAGCGTTTGACAAACTCTTTGGCATTGTACGGATCGTAACCAAAACACCGTACGTCATACTCTGAGGTGATGACGAACGTATCGAGATCTTCATAGATCTCTTCCCAGTTTAACACCGTGCCGTTCATCACGTGAAGACTGCCTTCTTGGATGAACTCCTCGTACTTCTGGCGCATGGCCGCCTGCAACAGCATCAGCGTCCGCTCAGTGATATAGCTACGGGTCTTGACTCCGTAGCGATCTCCACCCAGCGGGAAGAGAAAAGTAAATGCCCAGAAGTCGTCTCCCTGCGACGCATCCATGCCCAGTGCGCAAGGGAGCTGCCAAAATTCACGAACACGATGTGGTAAGGTTTCCTCGTACGTAAAGAAGTACGTGTAGCCTTCCATTGGAATGCCAAATCGCTTGGCGAGAATGTCATTTCGAGCCGCTGGAGCCTTTTCGGCCCGTTCCACGTCAAGCTGATACGTTTCATAGGTCACCGTCTGTCCCAGATTGGGTTGGGCTTTCAGCCACATGGCTGGATCGCCCACTTCTTCTAATTCATCCAACTTGTAGTGCCAGATAGCCACATGCGGAGCCGAGTACTCACCCTTAAGGATGTCAGACAGCTCCATTTTGATGGTATCACCAGAACCGGCACGCACCGTACCTTCTGATGAGATGGCGATGATCAGGTAATCGTCCAACTTGGACGCACCCTGCTCCACTGCGCCGATGACATCCTCTCGGAGATCACCGGACAACCATTCATCGATAGTGGCAATCTTGGTCCGCAAACCCTGGAGTTTGACAATGGCCATGGGTCGAATCTCCAACAGAGACCCGGTGAGAAAGTTCTCGATTCCCTTCTTGGTGGTGGCCAACTTTTGCCGCATCATGCGATTGCCCGTGGTGTTCTGCAGCGAGCCCTCGGTAAGAAATTGAAATAGTGGTCCCCGAGCTCGAGTAATCGCCGTGCGAAACGGTGACAGTACTTCTTCGGCCTGCTTCATGGTCGGAGCCGTGGTGATCTGATGAGTGGTGGATGTATCCACCGTCATGAAGTAGGCTTGAACCAAAGCAGCGAACATCGACTTGGCCGCGCCTCGAGCCACGATAAGATAGAATTTCTTGACCAGACGAATCTTGATCGTTCGGGTCTCGTAATGTCCGCCGTGATCGCCCACCGAAGGAACGTAGATCGAGCGATCCATGAAGTAATACCAGCCAAAGATCTGCTCAGCCCACAGTTTAAAGGTGAACAGGAGGTGGAGGTCACTGCCTTCAGTCAGGGTCATTTCGCCCTCACAGAAGCGGAGAAAACCCTCCACCGCCTGATCGTCATAGTAGATGTTGGGATTCTTGATGAGCGAGTCGATCCGATTCATCTCCAAAGAGATCTCTCGGTTAACCGGAATCTCTCCCCGCACCACCGCGTGGCGAAACTGCCCGTAATACACCGGGACTGCCGTATTGGACAGTGCCACTTACCCTCCTTTCATCTACGGCGGAGGTCCCCGTCGGCCATGCCAACTGGAATAGCCGTAAGGAACTCCTGGCACGAATAGCAAAATGATGCCGACGACGATACAGATCAGGCCAATGAGCACCCAGCCTAAGGCTACCCACAGAATAATCCCGATCAGCACTAATGCCAGACCCAAGCGATCACCTCCTTTCCTCTAAACGGCGGTCATCTGTAGCCAAAGTGGTCCACTCTTCGTATCTTTTCGTTACTCCTTGGAATTCGATCTGCGCAGCCTCGAACTCTTCCCGATGAATATGACCCCAGACATTACTGAGTCTGAGACCGGTTCGGGTATTAAACGAATCAACCTCTTCGATAAGGAGAAACCATCTTACCGGTTGGCTTTGCTTCTGTTGTTCGACGGTAGTTCGCGGCATGCGATCATCCTCTTACTACCCTTTCGTATTCGGTTGTGGATTATAGGGCGACTACCACCGCTCCGGTGGCTGCCGCCTTACTCGCCTTCTTGATCACATGCGGAGCGGCCTTCTTGATGCCCTTCTTGGTTCCTCGACTGATCTGGTTCTTGGTCTCTTCCTCGAGCTGCTTGTTGACGAATCGCTTGCCCTTGGACGAGGTAAGCATCTGCACCTGATTCTCCACCTGTAGCCGATTGGCCAGGTCTCGAAGTTCCTGGGTGGACAGAGCATCAGTGCCGCTCTTCTTGAGCTTCTGCTTTTGCACAGCGGCCCGAACCGCATCGACATGGGCCGGATGGGCTTCGCCGCCGGTGGTACGAATCTTGGTCTGTCGCTTGAATACGCCGGTATCGACATGCGTTTCGGCGGTGACTGCGCGTTCTTTGCGCACACCCCAGCGCATACCCTTGATGCCGAAATGCTCGAGGACGAACTCCTCGCCCAGATCGACACCGTGAATCATGGGAGTCTCGAGCTCGACCGGTTTGAGATCAGTGATGTAACCGTCGGCCATAATGAGCTCAAGCCGAACATCGACGTTACCGGCTGCGTGCTTGACATCACGTGCGCTGACTTCCCAGAAATACTTCGACTTAGGCAGTGCGCCACCCTCAGCAGGTAGATCGACCCCACGCTCTCGAATCGTATACTGCCGAGTCCCGGAAGCATTCTTCATCGAGTTGGCAGTGGTCTCCAACCGCTTGATGTAAGTCTCTCGAGCGTCCTTACGATAGGCCTTGGCTTCCTTGGACAATGGCTTCTTAGCACGATTGATCAGCTTAGCGTAATCGCCATGACGCGTCTTGACCGCGGGCAAGTCCTCATTCTTGAATGGCTTGTGTGCCGCACTGACCACCATACGCGTGGCCTTACTGGACTGGCCTTCCGGGCCTCGAGCCGTGCGAGCCTCGAAATTTACGTCCTTGACGAACGTACTGGTGGCCTTGGCCCCGGCGGCAGCCTTGCGCACGCCCCAACGCATGCCCTTGACTCCGAAATGCTCGATGAATTCGGCGCCTAGGTCTTCGGTGTGAACCATGGGATTCATTTTGAACTCAGCGCTCACAATTTGACCTCGTTCATTGCGCTTTGGCTTGACCCAGGTAACCTCGTTATTGGTAGCATGCTTGACTTCGTCGAGTACGAGACCCCACTCGCCATACTGCGAACCGTGCACGATCCCGATTTTGTGCTTACCCGTAGGACTTGGCGCCAGTTGGTTCACTGCTTTATCCAAGCCCTCCTTGGACAGATTGTGAACTTCGGTCATGTACTTCTTGGTCTCCGGTGACCAGCTATCGGGTTTGTCCCAATCCTCCTTGGACATATCGTGACTGTGCTTGGCATTAAGTGACTCGATGTGAGCATTGAAATGATCGGCCGAAGCGTTGTGGATCTTGACCCACGTCTCGGCAGACGCGGCATTCTTGTTCCACTCTTTGTCTAGCTTGTCGGCCTTCTTGGCTGACACTTGCTTGGTTTGGCCATTGACAGTAACGGTGGTATCCTTACGCTGGCCCCAATGCATGCCCTTGACTCCGAAATGCTCGAGATCACTCATGGCGACGTCCGTGGGAAACGTCATCTCGTCGAAATCTTCCCAATAGTCCTTAAGCAGAAATTCGGGACCTTCGAAGTCGCCCATCCACACTGCGATCTTGTTAAAGTTCACGTCGTAGAACTTAGAAATGTGGTCGGTTGGGATAGGCTTGGCCGGAGCCGTCGGATAACCCAAAGTCAGATGGGGAATCCAGGGCTGGCCTGGAAGTCCCACTGCATCTGGTGCCTCGAACTGGGTAGACGAATCGTAAGCCGTCTTGATGTTTGGATCTCTTAGCAGCAAGCTGCGAAAATCATGAACCGCCTTGAAATCATAGCGACTCTTCTTAAAGAACAGCACGTCGGCCTGATCAGCGCCCAATTCACCACGATGATCCACCGGAAGGTAGAATCGCTTCAACGATGTGTTTGCCGCATGCTCCACGAAGAGCACGATCTGATCGACCCGAGAAACTTTCTCTGCATCGCCGAGAAACAGCAATGTCATGTGTGGAATCTTCTCACTGGAAACTTCCCACACAGGATCGTTCTCATCAGGAATGGCCACAATGACCAAATTACTACTCATTTTGAAGATTCACCTCCTTTCTAGAGTAAGTTAGGCGACCGATACGAGTTTGTTACTAGTGACGGCCGCGGCGATAATCCAATCAACTTCGAACATTAACGCCTGAACAGTCGGGACCGGGCTGATGTCCGCTGAGACACAGCAACCGAAGGTCCAGCTAGCCGCGTTTACCTGACCGGGCGTCCATCCAGCTACAGGCATAGGCACAATCACGCTTTTGAAATTGTTGGCGGTGACGTTGTACGCCTTACCCACCTCGCTTACGAGACCCCATAGCTCTGCTCTCGCACCAGCTAAATTTTGCACTTCACAAGCCCAAAGATTGGCCTGCGTAGCCGGGGAAGAGTAGGACAAGATCGCCTTTACCGCGTTGGCGTTGCCTATTTCGGCTGTTGGCACAGGCCTCATCTGTATCTGAGCCGTCGTTATTGTGGCGATCCGACCTGCGATGTTGTCAGTAGTGCTTCGTGTCGCTGTCCATCCACCCGTGCCGGGAGGGTCATCGACCATTTGCCAGGCGTCGAGGCCCGTAGTGGAATTGTAAGCTGCCCCAGCATCACCAGGCGAGAAGTTGGCCACCGTATTGACAAAAGGTACCGATCCCGGTAGCTGCGCAAGCACCTTGCCATCGCCGTACCAATCGGTCACGGCGTTGGTCCAGGTGCCAATGATCGCGTCGTCGTAGTCAGCGGTGAACGTCGGCTGGTTGGTAGCGTTAGTGCCTAAGAACAGCGCAGCGAAGTTAGTTACGGTGCCAGAAGCAACTATTTGATTTTGAGAAACACCATCGAGTTTCCAGTCCACCGTCTTGGCAATGGCGTCCAGTTGAAACTCAAACAAATGCCAATTAGTGTCCGGTACGCTAACTTTGCTAGAGGATGCGCTACCTCCATATGTCAATTGAATAAGCCCGGTAGATACACGCTGTACCTGAAAGACGACAACTGGAGTACTGTTGTTCAGCGTGAGAAGCGTCTGGTTTGTTCCCAGACCCGGGACCGCTGATACAAACTTGATACCAAGCCGCAAAATGATCTTCGTCGGATTACCGGAAATATTGTTTAAAAGCTGCGTCACGATGTTCGCTGGGGCTACGAGACGCGCGCAGTAATTACCATTACGCGGATTAGATGTACTAGCTGACCAGCCTGAACCGGGAGCGGCATCGAATAACCCACCGCCAGCCTGAGCTCCGGCACCAATGAAACCATGCTCGAAGCCGGTCAGACCTAGAGTAGTGATTGTCACTTATACCACATGCTCCACAATAGCCGTGACCGACAGATCAGCAGGTGATCCCACCGGTATACTCAGCACAAGACCCAACCGGTCGAGATCGGTAACCGCTTGAGAAAACGCAGTACTTCCTGCCGTGGTCGTGACAATAATCGCAGACCCTAAATTCGAACCATTGTACTGCATTTGCACGGTAACATTAGTACCCGAAAGAATTTGCGCGCGTACCGCGATTAGCGTTGCTGCCTGACCACTGCCTTCCGGGACAAAAATAGGAGGCAATGTGGCAGCAGAAACAGCTCCAGCCACCATCCAAGTATGACCTGTACGAAACGTCTTGGCAGCTGCGCCACCGGTGGCATCGATCCAAGCGGTGCCATTCCACCAGTACAGTTTATTGGCAGCTGTGTCATAGTACACCTCACCCACGGTGGGTGCAGAAGGCGCTGCCGCCAGACGTGGAGTCCGTAGCCGACCTAGAATTTCAGGCATCAGCCGATAACCGTAACTCGCTTGGAGTTGGCCGAAACCGAAGCGCCGTAAGTCACGGTCACATCGCCATTGGCCGCCACCGACACATCCGGTAGCTCAACACTGCCGGTTGCCTCATCCTGAACTTGCACGATCAGACCACGGCTGGCTCGCAGCAGATGCGTAGCCTGGGTGACAGCGATTGTCGCTCCGGCGCCATGGGTGGCCGAGGTATAGTAACCCGCAGCGGCCATGCCGGTTTCCCGCGCTGCCTTCTGTGCGGTCTGACCGGTGCCACCGTTGGCCACCGGAACCGCACCAGCCAACTTTGTCGTAGCGTCGATGCTGCCCGCAAGCATCGCATTGGTGATACCCAGCGCCTTGACTCGCAGCGCGTCGGTGATGATTTCCAGCGAAGCGTTGTCGACCTGGACATCGAGGGTATTACCAGTCTTGAGCAGACCTGCGCCATCGGTGATCGAACCCGCGCCGGAGAACTGCACCCACGTGATGGCCGTCGTACCCAGCGTGCCGCCCTGATCTGCCGTGCACACCCAACCGGTATCGCCCTGCGTAGCCGAGCCTTGCTCGACCCACACATACGATGCCGGAACTTCGCCCCAAGCGTCCATGTCCGTCGCTCGGGTCCAGGTACCGTTGGCACCCGTACCCAAAGTGGTGACCACATAGATCCCATTTTGATTGGTGGTGGTCTGATTCTTGACCAGCACACGATCATTGGCGGCCAGGGCGATACCGTCAAGCGTATTCGGTGCGCCACCGGCCAGCGTGACGTTCGCCGTGGTTGCCGCCTTGACCGAACCCTTGACATCAAGACCCTGAATGGCGTTGTCGACGTAATTCTTGGTCGCTGCGTCCTGGGCCGCAGACGGATCAAGCAGACTGGTGATCGCCTTGGAGTTGAGATTGACCGCCGCCGCCGGTGCGGTGATGGCATCCAGCGTGCGGTTACCGGGCATGGCTTGGGCAGCACCAGCACCAAGCGTTCGCAGCGAACCGGTTGCCGCCGCAGCATCGACGGTCAGCGCATCGCCACCACCAGGTTCATGCGAAGCTTTGTGCGCGGTCGGTGTGCGAGCATCGGTAAACCGCGTATCGTTGCCTGCGGCAGCCTGCTGAGCACCCGAACCCAATGTGCGCATTGACGCCACACCGGCGGTGCCGTCCTTGTTGGCCGCGGCCACCTTTGCGTCGGTAATCGCCAGCGCCGCCACGGCGGGGCTGGTCGCCGACCCTGCCAGATCTCCGGCCAGCTGGATCGTACCTTGGGTACCGGCAGTGGCCTGCGGAGTGGCTGAAGCACCGCCACGGGCCGATACCCAGGCGCCGCCATCCCACCAATACAGCGTGTTGTCACCGCTGTTGTAGTACATCTGCCCGGTAACCGGCGCAGAAGGCGCCGTACCGAGAATGTGAGCTCGAAGGTTTCGCGCCTCGTACTTAGCGAGGTCGAGTGGTGCGCCAAGTGCAGGCATTAGCTAAGATACACCTTTCCGGAGGTTAGAGAACCAAACACAACGGTAACTTGATTGGCATCATCGTAATGAATGTCCGGAAAGACGACCGAACCTCCCGAGTCAACCACGGTTACTGAAGGATACCGCCCGAGGCTATGCATAATCACCCACACATCAGCTACAGCGATCTGATTGTGAATGTAGCTAGAACCACCAGCCGACCCGGAAGGGCCAGCTGGACCTTGAGGGCCAGGAGGACCAGGCCGTGGCATGAACTGAAAGGCAGTGAGAACCGAGATAGGTTCAGTAGGCGCGGTAGCCGGTGAAGAACCATCATAAGTTTCAACCGGAATAGCGTATGTGTCAGATCCTTGATCCACCGGTAGATCTATAACTTCATAGATATGCCATGAATCTGGATTATCTGGAATCAGCAGATGGATACGATCTCCAGGCAGCAACGCCTGAATCGTTTCCAAATGATTGGCATCATGTAAATCATAACAAGACGTGACCAGATCGGTCGCTGTCCGTGGCGGCGGATCCATCACTCCAATCAAACCTCTAGCCATGGGCGCCGATGCCGGAACAACTTCCCAAGTCCACATTGATTGGACAGTATTTCCACCCGGTACACCAGGCAGACCGGTGGGTCCAGCCGGACCCTCGGTTCCACCCGCATCACCATGATCAATATACGCTTTGAGCTTACCGTCCCAAGGTACAGCTCCCCGTTTGGGATAGGAAGGTGCACTCATAGTCCAAATCCTACGTCAGTATCCTGCGCCGGAACTGGCGGAATCGGATCAGTCCATTCCGTGGCTTCACGCTCGGTATTGAGCCGCCATTCGGCTTCTTGCAGCTGGGCCTTGATCGCGTCGATAAGAAACGATTGAGCCGGAGGATCGAACAATAAGCGAGTACGTAAATACACACAGGTCTTGACTCGGCTAATCTGGACCAGATCATCGGCGAGAAAATCTTCCCAAGCCTCAGACTCGCCCTCGATGACAAACCCTGTCTCAGGTCCTACGCCCAGATCATGAAGGACGGAGAACGCTGAATTAATATGAATGATGATGTCAAGATCGAACGACGTGTCGTCAGGTTCGAGGCCCAACATCTTCTTGGTATTCTTCAGGATACTCTGTTCCATTCTCCACCTCCTTCGCAAAGTGAGAGGCAAGCCTATCCCGGTCCTTCGGCTTGCGCATAGTGGTGGGGCTGACCGAAAACTTAAATCAGCCCAATTCGCCGGGACCACACCACGATCAACGACTGGCGTCGCCTACACGTTCGTTATGCTGCTTGCGCTGCTCCGAACGCTGAGCCTCGCGCTCCTGCTCCGCCGCGTGCTGATCCAGTCCTGCATTCTGCAGTGGCCGATGCTTGGGCCGATACTCCGACAGCCCTTCCTTCGACTCGTCCGCCTGCGGCTGCTCAGATGACTGATCCGCCTGCGGCTGCTCAGATTGCTGATCCGGCTGAGACTGATCAGCTTGTCGATCTGCTTGCTCTCGCTCCGACTTCAACTGCTCGTCGGTCTGCTGCCGCTGGGCTTGCACCTGCTCTTCCTGCTCGGCCTTCTTTTCGTGAGCTCTTTTTCTTGCTGCAGGCAATCAAATCGCCTCCTTACTCGTTGTCGCCTTCTTCGACGTCGTCGTCCTCATCCACAGTCTCGTCCGGCTCAGCCGCGACTTCGTTCTCCTCGGCAGCCGGGTCCTGATCCGGAACGGTGGTCTCCACTGGCGGACTCGGTGACTCGTCCTTCTGCGGTTCGTCAGGGGTTGACTCGCTCATGAACTCTCCTTTGTCTATCAGAATTTGGATGTTATCGATGCCCATTAACGCAACACCATAGACCTATGTCGAATTAGGCAAATAAACCGACACATTCGAGATGTAGGCCTCGAAGATCGTACGTTGGCTGTCCGAAGGACGCAACATCATACGCGATGTAACTTTGGTAGCTCCCTCCTCTCGTGCGAGATAACAAGCAAAGGCCGGGGCATTCCAGGCTCCTTGCGCCAGGCCCCAGCGCCGATGAGTAGCCACCCCCGAGAACAAGTTGAAGTGCTGACGCAATACAGCGCCTAGCGCCTGAATCGACAACCGGGCATCAAACCCTTCAACCGGAGGAGTGAACTTCGTGTTGCGCTGGGCTATGCCTGCGTCATACGTATGGTCAGCTCTCAACGGAGAATAGTTACCCAATCGAAATCCCGATTCGTGCTCGAGTTGCCCTCGTAGGGCTCCTACTGGCACTTCCAGCGAAGCTGCGACTATCGTCGCGATCTCCATGGCCAGGGCTTTCTGAGTCAGCCCACCGGCCTTTCCGTCAGCTTTCAGGGCAAATTCCTTTTGCGCAGCCAGAATCGCCGCTCTGGTCTTGCTACCCAGCTGACCATCAGGTGTTCCGGGTGCGTAACCGCATTCGATTAAAGCGGTCTGCAACGCGTAGACATCCTCACCCATCTGGATCGGCGAGGTGAGAAACAGTGTCCGATAGGGAGAATATGTGGGATAGTGGGTGAACATCAGTTTCCCGAGGGGGAAAAGTGCACACGATCGTTGGGCAGCGAATTGTGCACATGCGGACGCACTGGACAATTGCGTACCACTTCAGCGAACTTGATGTAATCGCTGACATCCATGGCAAAGCGTTCGGGGGTTGCGTAGGCATGATTGGTGGATCGCCCCGCACATCGCCCCGGGCACGTCGGTCGGCCGCACATCCGTCGACACAGCGACTCGGAATATGCCGGTGTCCGGTAACCCGAAACCAAGCGTCCACGCCAACCGTGCTGACGGCACCAGGTCAACACCGGAATGGCACATTTGGCCACCGCAATGCCATCGAACGAACCCACACCGGGCTTGAGAAATGCACGTGTCCGATTACGGGCCACCCAGCGCCGCCTAACTCGCCGACGCTTCTTGCCCCGCCGAATCACGTCTTTGGTCTGGCCCCAGCGGGGTTCCACCTGGTTGGGGTGACGCAACCGCTTGAAGAAATTATCGTCAACCGGTTTGTCAAGATTTTCCCGCAGATAGCCTAGATCGTATCTGATGTTGTGCAGGACTTGCTTGGTTCGTTGTCCTGTTTCGCCATCGACTTGGAGCTGGACGTAGCCTAGGCTTTTATGATCGGCGATAAACCGATTGAGTTCGTATTGTAGATGCTTAGTCTCAGAATCGGGGCTCGGCAAAAGTTCATCCTCCTCACACCAATTGCCCCGGACCCGGCCGTCATGCACCAGATCCGAGGCAATATGGCATTGCTGTTTAGATCACTTCAACCGGGAAGCGATTCGGGCCTTCGGGAATGCCACCACGCACATTGCCGTAACAGGTACGGAAATAGTGCACGTGCGTGTTACGCACAAAGCGGCCGCCGTTGACACTGACGCGATAGCGCACTCGCGCCACGTAGATACCGCGATGCAAACCGCGCATGTCGATACGTGCCCGGAACGCCCTACGCCCATGCAGTGTGAAGCGATGCAGCGAGGTACGCACACCCTCGAAAGTGGCCCGCAAGTGACGAACCCGATGGGTACGCCGCACCACGATCGTCCAATGGGTCAGGCGATGACTCGAACAGACTGCTGCGGCCGGACCAGCGGGGCCAGTGGGACCAGTGGGACCAGTGGGACCAGTTTGACCGGTAGAGCCGGGCAGACCGATGCCAGGAGGGCCTGCAGGTCCAGGAACACCGGGAGGGCCAGCGGGCCCAGGGGCACCGGGAACGCCAGGCAGACCATTGCACACGAAGAAAACGGCATCATCAGATCCAGCAATCTCGGGTACAGCGTTATGAGGTACCGTAATTTTGATACCCCCGGCAGGGCAGTTCTCACCTGCCGGTTCCACTGTGATCACTGGGGTGACCCCGGGAGGGCCAGGGGGACCGGGAATTCCGGGCAGGCCGTTCTCTCCGTTGCACACGAAGAACACCAGATCTTCTGGGTCCGGTTTGTGTGTGCGCGCAAGCGTGAGCATCTGCTCGTCGGGCTGGCCACGGACGATGACCACCTTGATGCCGCCGTTCTTGCAGTTCGCCCCCGCGGGCTCGACCGTAACTACGATATGGTCACACAGATCCGTGGGATTGCCGTGGGCACACGGGCTCTGAGGCTGGGGTTCGCCCCCGGCGAAGGCCGACGCTGGTAGGACGAAACTGGCCATGACAGCCAGGACAGCAATCAATACCTTCATGCAACTCTCCAATCTCACTACTTACCACAGCTTCGTGTCCCCGGGCCGCCGTTCTACCAGCGGTTGAGGAATCAGGCTGAAATTGCCGTAGTGAATCGCATTATGTGTTCGATGGGTGGTAGTGATCAAGTACTCAGGATCGAGTACCCATTGCTCACCTTGGGTAATATCCTCAGGGAGCATCGGATTCATGTGATGTACCAGCAATTGATGCTGAATCTCATACCCCGGCATACCGAGATCACAGCCATCGTCTCGATAGACAACCTGATCTCGAACCTGCTTCCATTCCCGGGAACGATAAAACTGCTGATTGACCCAGCGATCGAAACCGAAGGTGGCCTGACCTACCTCCCCACCCAATGAGAGATAGTCGAACCTCGCTTCGAACGTTGGTAATCGACGTAATTCCGAATACGATCTAACTCGCGTCATCGTAGACGCCACATTCGTTCATTAGATCAACCGTCTGGCGAACCACCTCTCCGAGAATCCAAGCAAACTGCTCGTCGTTGGCACACGTAAGCGCATCCAATTCTTCGTTTAGTTCGCGCATCCACACCACGGCGTGCACCAGTTCATGACTGATTATACCCACACCAAGATGCGGTCGAGCCAACCGCACAATCGCACACAGCGGATCTAGCTGCCCAGCTGCTGAGAACTGCTCAAAGCGATGACAGATACCCAACGTATCGGCAAACTGCCCGCGCTTCTTCTTTCGTTTGTTACGAGATCGATTGTCGTAACGGGTCGCGGCCATCCGCAGTCCTTTGACTGAATCGTAGACAACGACCCGCACCTTCCGCGGAGTCTTCTCAAACTCCACCTGGATCACGAAGTCAGCGAGAACCAAACTTCACTCTCCGCCTTCGAAATCCTCGGATGATGGCTCGAGGCCTGAATACGAGCGCATGGCTTCCAGCGCCGAGACGTAGAGCTCCTCCACTCGCTTCTGGCCTTCGAGCTGTTGCTTCTTGACTTCCATCAACTCGATCTCGTGTTCCATGCGCATCTGTTCCATGCGCTCTCGCCGCGATCCGGCCTTGAGAAAATGGGTGATGACCTGCGACGATGCCGTACCGCTTTGGATCTGCGATTCGGCCAGATCGTAAGCCAGCGCCGCTAGTTCGTCTTCGCGGGCCTCAGGAGTGCGCGCAGGGGGAGAACGTCGATGACCGTTCTCAGATCTCGATCGGGCCATAGCTCACACTCCTTTCCGAAATTATGGGTTTTGCTGTTGCGCAAACGCTTCAACGAGATCTTCAATAGTTTGAGCGCAAAGCTCAACGTCGTACCTTAGGATTGCCCACCGAAACAGATACCTCAGCATCTGACCCGGTAACCACAGCACGACATTGAGCAACATGTCATGGTGCGGTGATCTCTCGAGCTAGAGCAGCGTTGGCCCAGAACATTGCTTCCTCGAGATGAGTGATGGCCAGTGATTGCTCACGTGTCGACGGACCGGTCAAGTCGACCAGCTCCTCTGCGGCGTTGCGACACACGGCCCGGACCTGTTCGTGGCGCTCACGCTTGTCATCCGTGGTGGGTGGATGATAGTCGAAGCGCCGAGCCAGCTCGTCATGGGTGATGTGAATTTTTTACGCTCCTTTACCAAGGGTTGCTCAAGCTTCACAGGGGGTTCGAGGCACTTCTCCAAGGGTACCTTTGAGATTGTCTCCACAAAATGTCCCCCCGGGGTTATTTTTGGG
>C688J35102_120990116_pt1 | contig 56705 bp, 78 predicted proteins | sample HopSoiMetagenom2_FD_35102 | JGI IMG/M metagenome (IMG submission 35102)
CTGTTCCTCGATCCTGGCCAGCATCTCCTGCTTCCACGTATCGAGCTCGCTCTGCGGGAACGACGGCGATTCGAGGACCTCGGCGATGAGCGCCATCACGGCCGGAAAGTTGTCGCGCGTGGTTTCGACGTTGACGCTCACGGACGTCGGCGCTGCCTGGACGTTGATCCGCGCTTTGAGGCGGTCGAATTCGTCCTTGAGCTGCTGGCGCGTGTGCTTGCTCGTACCGCGCTGCAGCATCTCGCCCATTGCCTCGGCGGTGTCGCCGAGGTTCATGAGCGACTTCTCATCACCGAATCGGATGGTGAGATTGGCCACCACGGAGTTGCCGCGGGTCTTCTTCGGCAGAAGCGCCAGTTGGAGTCCCGAGGGAAGCACGGAGCGCGTGGTGCGCGACTCGATGTTCGCCGGCGAGGCATCGAATGCCTCGCCCGCGGCGACCGGCGCGTCTCCTCTGTAGTTGTCGACCAGCGACGCGATGGAAGGCGTAGGCGGAATCTGCGTGCGGTCCGGTTTCGGATCGGGGATGAATTCGCCCACGGTGCGGTTGGACGGTTTCAGATACGCGGCCGCTACGCGCTGCACATCCTCGGGAGTGACTTTGCGCAGGTTGTCGCGATTGATGAAGAAGAGACGCCAGTCGCCGGCGCCGATCAATTCGCTCATGGCCAGACCGACGCGGTCCGGCGCATTGAGCGCGAGCTCGATGTTCTTGAGCAGCGCCGTTTTGGCGCGGTCGACTTCTTCCTTCGAGACGGGCGACGTCTTGAGCGCCTCGATGGTGGCGGCCATGGTGTCGCGCGCGGCATCGAGCGACTGCTCCTGCCGCACGGAGGACTGGAACGCGAGGAAGGCGGGATCGTGCATCTCCAGCAGATCGCTGCTGACGTCGGTCGCTTTCTTCGTCTCGACCAGCGCTTTGTAGAGTCTTCCAGAGGGGGTATCGGCGAGGATGCGGGCCAGGACCTGCACGGCCGCGTAGTCGGGATGGGCGGTGGCGGGGACGTGATACACCATGCAGACGGACTGCACGTCGCCGACGCGGCGGAGGATGACTGAGCGCTCGCCATCCTGCACGGGCTCCACGGTGTAGGTCTGCTGCAGTTTGCGCGTCGGACGCGGGATCGATCCGAACGCCGCATTCACCTGGGCCAGCGCTTTCGCCTCATCGAACTTGCCGGCGATGAGCAGCACGCCATTGTCCGGCTGGTAGTAGTTTCGATAGAAGGCCTGCAGCCGGTCGATGGGAACGCGCTCGATGTCTTCGCGCGAGCCGATGGTGGAGTGGCCGTAGTTGTGCCAGAGGTAGGCGGTGGAGAGGACGCGCTCCTCGAGGATGTTGGCCGGATCGTTCTCCCCCGCCTCGAATTCGTTACGGACGACCGTCATCTCCGAGTCGAGATCCTTCTGCGCGATGAAGGAGTGAATCATGCGGTCCGCCTCGAGCCCGAGCGCGAACTTGAGGTTCTCTTCATTGGCCGGCAGCACTTCGAAGTAGTTGGTGCGGTCGAACCAGGTGGAGGCGTTGTAGTTGGCGCCATGCGCCTTCATCTCCTGCGGGATGACCTTGTGCGACGGCGTCCCCTTGAACATGAGATGCTCGAGCAGATGCGCCATGCCGGTCTCGCCATACCCCTCATGCCGCGAACCGACGGTGTAGGTGAGGTTGACCGTAACGGTCGCTTTGGTGGGATCCGGAAAGAGCAGAACGCGAAGCCCGTTCGAAAGCCGGTACTCCGTGATGCCTTCGACGGCGGTGACCTTCACCGGCGCCGACGTCTTCGCTGTCGGACTGCTCTTTGCCTTCTCGCCGTGCGAGGCAACAGCCACGAACAGCATCAGCGGAAGCAGAATCGCTCGATAGTGTCTCGTCATGAATTCTCCCTAGTTGGTTGATCGCGATCGACAGACAGAGGCCAGCGAACGGACGGAGATCGCGTGCAGGCCATACGATAACGCAGGAGAAAGGTTGCGAGGGTCGCCCGCGTCGCCAGAAACGTCACTTCGTGAAAAGCTTCCCGACCGCTTGAGCGGACGACGACTCATCCGCCCTTCAGCAGGCTCTGAGAAACGCCTTCAGATCATTGAGCAGGCCGCGAGCCGCTTCGTAACCAGCCTTTGGATCGCGGGAGAGCAACCTACCGACTATTTCGTCCAAGGCGGCCGGAACTTCCGAAACAATCTCAGAAGGACGCGGATGGACGTGCGCTTCATCAATACGCCGCATCCACTCATCCGCAGCCGCGCCTGTAATCATCTCATAGGCGATCAACCCGAGCGCGTACAGATCATCACCGAACGTAGCCGGTTCGCCAACGAGACGCGCCGGCGACATGTAGGCGGGCGTGCCCACGATAAGCCCAGTGGCAGTCATCCGCTCAAATAGCGCAGAATGAGCGATGCCGAAGTCCATAACCTTAATCATAGACCCACCGTCAACCAGCATCACATTACTCGGCTTGAGGTCGCGGTGAATGATGCCCTGCAAATGGGCATACTCGAGGGCACCGCCAATCTGCATAAGAATCTCTGCTCCAAGCTTAATCGGGAGTTTCTTCCCGCTGCCGATCTGCGTTTGCAACGACTCTCCCCGAATCAATTCCATTGTGTAGTACGGGGCTCCTTGAAAAAGACCGGCCTCGAAGATCTCGACAATGTTGGGATGAGTGAGACTTCTGCTGATCTCGACCTCACGCATGAATCGCTCACGAAGCTCCACATTGTTCACGTACTCTTTGCGAATGGTCTTGAGCGCCACAACTGAATCATCCTTCCGCGCCTCGTAGACCACTGCCATTCCGCCTCGGCCAATCTCAGTGACGGAGTAATGCGCGAACCATTTCACTGTCTGTAAAGATTGTGACATCGCCGGCGGCAAAACCACCTCGTCAACGATTCTTGACGTAGAACTGCGTGGCTCCCCTGGAAACTCCGCCTCCAGACGTCTGCTAGTGTCGTCGAAGCCATGATCGTTACCACACGCAGCATAAAGTGCATTTGCCTCCATTAATAGCCGACGCCTCGCGTCACCGGTCGCTAGAAAACACTTAATGTCCGCTGCACGAGCGGCTGCCTTCGTCGCGACGCGATAATCGCCGAGCTCGCGAAACACTGCGGCCGACTCTTCGAACGAGCTCAATGAACGACTAAAATCCGCTCGGTTCCCATCGCTGTCGATCGCACGATAACGAGCCTCCCATCCGCGTACTGTGAGAATTCGCGCATCTACATACTTCAAGTATTCCTCTCTCACCTTACCTATCGGGAGCAGGTAAACCTCTCCAGCCTCGGTTAGCTCCTTTCTTGCGCGTGCCAGCCACTCCAAAGCATCGCGATAAGTATCTGCCCAATTTTCACCTGCCTTCTCGCGTTGATTCATTCCGATCAACACGAGCGCGATGCCCCTCATATAGCTTTGTAGCGCCTGAAGGCCAGCTCGATCAATCAACTTGGAGCGATATTCTCTAGAGGCATCGTACGCGGCGAGAGCGGCATTCATATGGTCTCTGATGGATTCGACACGTCGCCATATCTCGGCCGTATCCATCTGCAGTGGCTTCTGCACAACAAAGACATCGGTAAAAGCTTCAAGTGCCTGCGCCAGGCTGCGATGACAACCAAGCCGCTCCAGAAGAGCGCGGTGTGTTGCAGGATCGAGATGAATCCACCTTGTTTCACTTAAAAGGCTACGCCGCTGCTGGTCGATCGTGACTACGGACGCGCGCAGTGCGCGATGCTGAGAGTCGTGAAAATCCTCCTCACCCTTAGCACCGCGAAATACAAAATCGACCGTTCATCCTGAAGATCGGATCGGCACCAACCTCCAAAATATTGTCCTGGGGATCATCGACGCCCGCAACAAAGCTCGGATTGGCCATAATGAGACGGCACTGAGCAGAGAACAGAGTGTCGAGACGGACTGATCCATTGCGCATCTGAAACATTTCTAGCAGCGACCACGCATAGCAAATGCGGTCACGTAACGTCGACAGCAGCGGATAATGCATGCTATCCAGTTCCTTCAGAATTGCATCCGTCGTCAAATGGAGAGCCGTAAGATGAGCGTCGTTGATTGCCGCCTGGTCAATATCGAGCTGCGCAGTCATATGCTTGTAGAGTGCGACGGCGTCCTGCAAGGCGCGCTTGATCTCGCGAATCGCGTCAGCGTACAGTCGACACGTTGTCTCAATGGCGTCCGCGTAATTGCTAAAAAGCAAAGCTTCCTTGTGACTGAAGCAGATCGGCCGACTCGTCAAGTCCATAAGCCGTGCGGCCCCGTCCTTCAATGTCACGTGATAGCGAGCAAACCCGTCACTGATGATCCAGCTGTCGCTTTCGTCACTGAAGACCATCACAACTTCACCCAGATCGACATCCTCGTGCCGAAGTACGTCAACGAGAGCGTCGGCGGCACGTTGACGTCCGTGATGCGGTTTAGTATTGGCGAGTAGCGGCACCACTAGGCTCGGAAGTGATTGAAATCCAGGAGTACTGCGCTCAAGAAACTCATTCCGCCGCGCTGCGTCGCTCGACTTGAATTTGCCGATACACTTGCGCAGCTCAGCGTCAGCGTGCAACCGAAATCTCATTACGCGAGTATGGGCGGCCCGGATTGTGAGGCCAGCTTCGTGACAGAGCTTCGCAGAAGCTTCATAACACGCCAAGATATTAGTGTTCGTGCTATCGATAAAACTTTTGACTGCTTCTGAATAGTTTTTCGGTACTGAGCGCAAAAAGCCGACGATCTCCTCTAGTAATCGAGCCTGTGCGTTGAGGTCCCGTGCCTCAGCAAGGGCATGCTGAGCACGCCAGTACATCCCTGAACGTTTCGACGGCAGATCGAGAAATGAATAAGCGGGAGACGCGCTGGCGATACTCATGACCTGATTCACTGCTGACATCCAGCCGATTTCGGCTGCGCCCTCGATTCGGCGCCGGACGTCCGCAACTCGTATCCTCTGAAGCGCCTCCGTCCTAGCGATGAAGCTCGCATCGTCATAAATTAGCTGTAGATTCCGGTCTTCGGCGTCCTTGGCGGCATCTTTGAATGCGGCTTCGGCGGCCGTGAGCAGGGCAAGACTGGCATCGAGAGTCCGCGAAAATCTCGACTCCGACGTGTGAATCATTCCGCAGCGAAGCAAGAACTTGCCGCGAAGAAAACTGTGCTGCGGTGAGCCTTCTGGCGTGGCCCTTATAGCTTCATCGAGAAATCCAACGGCCGTTTGCCAGTAGAACCTCTGGGAGTGACTCAGCCAAGGAGTGTGCCTCGCACAATAGCCAAGGAGTTCGTACGTGCGCGCGAGAAGGTAAAAGTAAGTAGGATTGAATTGCGACTTGTCGCGTGCCGCGGCCCTTTTCCGAGCTTCCTCACCCAGCGAGGCAACAAGCTCAGGGAACTGATCATCTGGCAGGGGAATGTCGAATTTGAGAATCAGATCATTCAGTGCGCTTGTAACGTTGCTCATTCTTGACGTTCACCTCGATCCGAGCAGAACATGGGCAAAGGAATCGGAGCGACTCCTAGGATTGCGACTCTGCTTCGAAATTTGGACCCTCAGCCTAGGAGTGTCGATTCGAGGGAAGTTACCTACCCCTCATTATGCGTCACTCCGCGTTTTGGAGCTGAAGTCGGCGGCGAGTGCCCGCATTGCAGAGCATCGGCACACTTGACGAACTAAGTCTGTCGAGCGAGAGAATGGTGCCCACAAAAAGAGCAAGGGGGTCATGCCTTCGTTCTCCGTGCTCGACATGCAAAATGCGTTATTTGCAGTCCTAGATCGGAGACGAATCGAAGGCCGGCTCTCATCACACAGGTACAGCATTGTGGTCCACGAACGACAGAGGCAAACCGCGTATCTTGCGCGTTTGAAGGTCAGCCGACGTTGACGGTAGCGGACATTACCATTCAGTTACCCGCAGGTGACGGTCAGTTTAATGGACGTGGACGCGCAGTTTCGCGGACTGAAAACCAGTTCCCCGGTACTGACGCTCGCTTCGGCGGACGTGACGTTCGTTCCGCGGGAACTGACGTTGAGTTCCTCAGACGCGACGTTGGGTTCCAGGGACATCAACGGTCAGTTCGGCGGACGTGACGTTCGGTTCCACGGAACTGACGCTCGGTTCGGCGGACGTGACGTTCGGTTCCGCGGAACTGACGTTGAGTTCCTCGGACGCGACGTTCGGTTGCAGGGACATCGACGGTCAGTTCGAGCCACGTGACGTTCAGTTCGAGCGAAGTGGACGTTCAGTTCGGCGGACGTCAGCATTCAGTTCCGCGGACGGTCGCTCAGAGGGGCCGACGTGAACGTTCAGCTCCGAAATCTGCAAATGTGAGAATCAGCGGGAATAAGGGTGCTGAGGCTGCTTTGTTTTACCGTTGCGCTTGTCATGTCTAACGACGATTTCGGGACCGCCTCGGGAACCAACGCGAATGATTCGCGTTGGGACAGAGTGTGCTCGCGTCGCGAACGGCGGGAGTCGTGGCTTCGTTCGTATCGCCGCATCCGGCGGGCCATCATCGCGTCGCGGCGCCTGATCGATTCCTCGCGACGGATCATCGCTACCTGTGAGAGGTCGGCGGCGGAACATCCGCTCCGCGCCAGCCGTCAACTGCAGGGTGTATGGGGCCGGCTCGGCAGGGCTCTGGCGCGGTTGGATCGTGGCGCCGAGGGTCTGGGACAAGCGAGCGACCGGATCGCGCTCGCACCGGAATGTGCCGGCGACGCTCCGGCGCTTATGATCGAGGCCGCAGCGCGATGGGCCGGCGCAGCCACGACGATCGCCGCGCTCGTCGGCCAGCTGGACGACGACCGCGCCGCACTTCTCCAGTATGTGAAGGGTGCCGGCGCCTGCCTCGATGTCGATGAGCTGTTCAGGAGCGGCGGACCTGCTCCGAAGCTCCTTGCCAGACGGATCCTTCCGGCGACGCTTTTCTCGGAGCGCAGCCGCGTTTTCTGCATTCACGTCCGGCGTAAACGGTCTGCTCGCCTGACCGTCGTCGAGGCTCCGAGACGCATTTTCCGAGGCCGTGCTCCTCCGTCCGTCTCAATCTGCTCGCTCTGATCACAGCAGTTTGAGAAAGGATTAAGGAGAAGCTATGTCTATCGAGAATGAAGTTCCCGTTACAACTCCTGCGACGTCTCACAAGGACGCCGCTGCAGCGATCATCGACGAGATTCGCGGTCTGAAAGATCGGATCCCGCGTTTCGTCATCCCGGAATCGAGAGCGGCCCGTCAGCGTCTGGCAAGAGCCGCCTCGCTGCCGCCGGAGTTCATCGATCTCACGTCCATGGCCACGCGGAACAACGAGGATCTCGCGCGTCGAGGCAGCTCAGGTCCTGACCAAACGGAGGATCTGAATCGCTACGCCGAGGCCTACGGTCCGCTGGCGGATGAACTGGAAGCGATGGCACTCTTCGTCCGCCACAGCGTGCGGGCGGCGAAGAATCAGGCCGGGAGCAACGCGCTCATGACGTACGCCATGGCGCAGCGTCTGGCCAAACGTCCCGAAACAGCCAGTCTCGCGCCGCACGTGGAAGACATGCGTCGCGCGCTGGCCAGTCCTCGGCGCAAGGCCAAACCGAAGCAGGCCCCGGTTCCGGCAAACCCCGGTCCATTGCCCGCTCCGGCGCCGCCGCCGAAGCAGTGACGTGATCCGGTTCGTGCAGTAATCCCCGCGCGGGCGCGTCCGAAGGCGCGCCCGCGCATTTTTGTGTGGGGGCCTGCCGCGGCTAGGCCGCCGAGCTTCATCTCACGACGAGCTTTTCATATCGAGGGAGACATGACTGGTCGGCGAGCGGGTTCGGCAAATCGAAGGGTAATCGCAAGGGCGCCGGACGATCGAGATTCCAGCCTATCAAGCCGGCGTGATCGGTCGGCCAGACCGCGATCGGTGTTTGCCGCACGCCGCCGCGCGTCGTGGCCGATTCGACTGTGACAACACCGTCGTTAGGAGTGTTCACGCCAAAAAAGGCAGCGACACCGCGGAACGCCAGCGATGAATGCGCGCCCTGCGTGGTCATGTCGCCGGCTACGTGCACGTACTCGATGCCGGGTACATCGCGCATGTGCAAGTCCGCCTGCCTGGCAACCGTGGTAGTCAGGTCGTGCAGCGCACGCTGATTGACGCGGAGCTCCGCAATGACCGGCAGTGGCAACTTGCGCAGCACCGCGGGATCGCCATTCTCGATCGCATCCGCAACCTGCGAACCGAGGTGCGGCGTACCGATCATCACCACTCTGGAAACGTGTGCGGCGGCGCCGGACAGGTTGTTCGAGAGCGCGAATCGCGTGTCGAGACCACCCATGCTGTGCGCAAAAATATAAACCTTCTCCCCGCCCGCTACGGCAACGATTTGCTCGGCAAGGTGTGCGGCGCGATCGGCAACGTTGCCGATCGGATTCACCTGGGCCGTGGCAACTTGGACGCGGGGAAAACTCCTTTCGAGACCCTGGGCGATTCCGTTGAAGTATTCGAACGGACCGAGAACACCAAAACCAAGAACGCCGTGGGCGAGAAGGATCTTCATGGCCGTTGCCTCCTAACAACAAATAGAGACTGACGCGCCAGACAAATTCTCCTAGAGACTGGCGCTTCGGCTTTCCAGCCGAGGTCCCGCATCGACGATCAGCGTGATCGGCGTGCCTGCCGCCGGATGATCATCTCGATGCGGCGCGCCGTGCCATGACTACCGCTTCGTGCTGCTTTTGCAGCAATCAGTCGGCGTCTTACGACGCCGCCCAGATGCGACTCGATCGCTTCTCGGATGACGTCTGCGATCGTACTCCCTCGGCGCGCGGCCTCGTGGCGCAACTTCGCGTCAAGATCGTCGGGGAGCATGAACGTAACGCGCCGCATGGCCGGATTTCGCGAGGCAACGAAGTGATGGTGCCCAGGGACGGAATTGAACCGCCGACACGAGGATTTTCAGTCCTCGCCGTTGCCGATAAGAATCATCAAGTTACGCTTATCCGCACCCCTCGTGCCCCCCGGCCGCTCGAAGAAACGTTTCCAAGAACGAGCCGTTTCGATCCGATAGGGCTACGGAACCAACCTCGCTCGCACACTTTGAGGCCCTTCGTCTCAGCCAGAACGCCGCGGTACCATTACGGTGGAGGAGCATGGCTTTCTGGAATCGGTCCAAACGCGACTCCTTGCCGTCCGACGACGAATTGCGCGGTCGGATTTTTGACGCGATCATTCGCAATGACGCCGAGGCCGCGTACGGCCTTCTCCAGAAAAACGAACAGCGCGTCCGCACGATCTTTCCGGGATGGACGACAGTTCCAGAGCCCATCCGCAATGATCGTCACGCCGTCGACCGATACATGCGGAGCGTCATGACGGTCGCGCAGATCTTTGAACAGGCAGGCGACGATTCTCTCCTGCGACTTCTGCTGAATCCGGAGGTCGAAAACCCGATGAAGCAGTTGGAGGCTGCGCTACAGAAAGGCCAGGAGTTCGTCGAGGAAGAACGCTTCGCCGAAGCCATCGACGTGCTCCAGCCTCTGATTACGGACCTGCGAACGCTTCGAGGGTCGTTCGTTGACGTGTGCCTGCCGCGTGCGTATGGCGCGCTCGGCGTCGCGTTGTTGCGCACAGGCCGGCGCGAGGAAGCACTGTACGCGACGCAGCAAGCCGTCGACGCGTGCGTCGCCGCAGGAGATGAGGAAGGCGTCGAGATCTACCGCCAGAATCTTCAGTTTATTCGCGACTGGCATGAGGCTGCTTCGCAGCCGGACGTTGAGCTCGATGACTGGGACAAGATCCCGCCGGAAGATCTCGTCCTGCGACATGGAACGGTATCCACCCGCGACGCGGAGGAGCTGTTCGGGCCAGGTGCGGCGACGAAAGCGTTGCGTTACGGTCACCTCGCCGGAAAGGGCTATGACGAAATCGCGTTTCGGATTTTTGCAGCCACACCGGCAACCGCAGGCGCGCACTTCGAATCGGCGGCGGAGCGCATTGCGCGCCGAAAATCCGCGCGCCCTAATAAGACCGTTTGGCCTCGCATCGGCGACACGCATTCGATGCTTTTGCACCCCGTTCGCGAGCCGGGAGAACCCGACACAAGCGCCGATAGCGGCCGCTTCACGTTCCAACTTCTTCACCGCGCGACGTTCGATCCATCGGCCGCCAGCCGGTTGAAAGGCGGGGATCAGCTTCTCAATCTCGGGTGACGCCCCGGAGATGTTCGCCCCGCTCGCTTCGCCGTCCGACGCACCGCTACTCGTGTCACAGCAGATCAAAGTAGCCATTCCAGCCATGCGCTGGGTTCCTTTGCCTCTCCTGATCTCGACGGGTCGCTTCGAGCCGATGCAGCAATGGGCGGCGCAGCTGCCGACGGATACACATCCAGGCGCGTATTACTGCTTCGTCTCACACCGCTGGTTGACCGTTACGGAACCCGATCCGGATACTTCGCAAGCCGCAATTCTCGCGTGGCAGCTCCTCGCACATTTGTGCGATGCAGTTCGTGTTGCCGCCATTCGTGGTCTCGACAAACCACGAATGGTGATTCAGCAGTGGGCCGGCGGCGTCTCCTATGGCCCGGCCGGCTCCGAACTCGCGGAGTCGCTGCTCGTGAACCTTCTTCGCATGCGGCTTACAGAGAAGACGCTGAAGACGGTGAAGGCGGAAACCGATTCGATTCTGCCGATGGTGATGGACTACGGCGTCAGCGCCGCGCGCACGGATCGCGGTCTCGCACGACTGCGGTCATTGGTAAGCGAGCGGCGAACGCTGGCCGGGCTCCTCGATCACATTTTCGTCTGGTACGACTACTCGTGTTTGCCGCAGCCGCCACTGACTGCAGCGGACGCTGAGCAGTTACGCGCCGGACTCGAAGTGCTCGAGCTGTATCAGCGATTCGGTCGCACAGTCATCTTGCTCGACGACGCATCCGACTACGTGTCGCGTGCCTGGTGCACGTTCGAATCGATGGTCGCGAGCAACGATTTCGAACTGCTGGTCGGATCGCGGCGAGCCGCCGCAGCGCAACCCGAGACCACCGAGGAAGGACTGGGGACCGTTCTCAGTCATCGGCATTTCCTGGTGTGGCGAGGAATTCTCGACACGGATGTTTTCGGGATTCAGTCGGTGTTGACCTGCATGCAGCGGCTGGGAGTTACGGCCACCGAGGAAAAGGATCTTCCGTTTCTGTATTCGAAGTATCGAGCCCTCGGGATGCCGAGGAGCGTTACGTACGACAGTAGTGAAATCGTGACCGGCACCATACCGCTGCCGATCTCCGGGAGCGAAGTACTCCTCTCATCAAACGACCTTGGTCCTGAGACCGGCGGTTCGACCGTCGCGACACTCGACTGGACCGCGGTGCTTCGACTCGGCGAATGGCCTGCGAACAGCTATGCGCGCTATCCATCGTTCCTCGCGCTCAGTGAGAACGAAAAAGAGTCGTCCGCACCGTTTCACATCCTGGTGTCCGGAAGTTGCGAAGGCGAGTCGATCGTGCTCACGCGATTCGTGCTTGAGCATCTCGGCGAGGCGGAGCGGCTGATGGGAGCACCCGGTCGATCATTGTCATGGCTTTCCTCCGACATCGTTCCCGTGGGACACAAACCCGATGGCCGGCTGCGCAGCCAGGCCGTTCGATCGAAGCAGTGGCTCGTCCTCGGGCTGCGTGGGCGACTGCACGGTTGCAAAAGTACGCACCGGCTGATCAACAGCGCCATCGCGGCCGGAGTGCGCGTCACGATGCTCGCTGTCGATGAACCGGAAAACAACGTGTCGATCGGCATTCGCGCGCAAGGTGAAGACACTCCGCGCAAAGCGGCGTTCGATCACTTAACAGCATTCCGCGAACACGATCGCGGTCTCTACCGAGACGCGATCTGGCGGCATCTGCTGTGAAGATGAGGTGTTGGTGCCCAGGGACGGAATTGGATCGCGACTACCCCTGACGGCTCAGTAAGTTACTGAAAACACGATACATCAGAAGCTCGTGAAACTCCAGAAAGTGCCCCGGAGGGTACATATCGCGGACACGGCGCGCTGATCGAGTTACCATCCTCGATGCCGGAAGATGCTCCGGCTAGGCCAGGATTCAGGGAGAACACGGCGACGAACTCTCTCCTCAAAAGGGAGAGAAAATGGAAACAGATTCAGCCCTGGACCCCGATTACTGTTACTCGACCAAGGAGCTAGCTTTCCGTTGGAACCTCAGCGCTGAGACCTTGCGGCGGATCTTCCTGAAGGAGCCGGGCGTCATGATTTTCCGCAACCAGATCCCAGGCAAGCGGATCTTCCGCACGATGAGGATTCCAGGGTCAGTCGCGATCCGGGTTAAGAACCGGATGACAGTAGTCGAGAAGACCCGGTAGCATCACCCGCCCGTGGCCGGTTATCTCGGCGCGGGCAACTTCGAGAGAGGGAGAGAGTCCATGCCGGTCTGCCCCAGTTGTTCGTACGACCATCCGACCCGCGTCACCAACGAACACTGCTTCCGGTGCGGCTGGCGGCCCCCTCACCTTGACGACGCGTGGTGGAAAGCTGTGCGTGACGGGCTACGTGCAGAGCGCAGCGGAAGCAACGCAACGGGTGATAACGAGCCGAACGACCTGACCGACTACGCTGAGGCTGTCGCCGGCAAACAGACGATGACGAACATCAAGGGCAAGATCGCGCGAACGATGCTGACTACTGCCGCAGGTTCTTCGAAGCCTACGCCGCCCGTCGCTACCGAATCTCGGTCCAAGATCGATCAAGAGCTCGACCGAATGTTCGAGGGCGTGAAGAACGCAGCTAAGGCTCGCGAACGTTGGGAAGCGATGAAGAAGAATCCGCAATTCGCTGCTGCTCTCGCAGACCCTGAGCTTGGTCCGAAGCTTCAAGGAAAGTACGAAGACCTCATCATTGATATAGCCGAGGGTCGCAAGTCTTAGATGCCCTGCCCCGTCCGCCGAAGGCACGAATATCGCGAAAAATTTTTCGCCCACCAAGTTCCGCTATCAGCGGAAACAGTAGCCGTATCCGGCTTGCACCTTTCGCCGACTGTGCCGCTCCTATCGTCGGGAGAGTCCCACTGAAAACTATCGTTTCCACCCTATCGGGCTTCGCATCCGCTCGGTGTGCCTCTCCCGACGCTACGCGCCCCTATCGGGGGTTCGCTATCGCTCCGCACAGTCGGCGTTACCAAAGGTAGGAGAACCGAATGACCAAGGCTGTCTCGGCTAGCGAGATCCTCGACGCACTGAAGCAAACCCACATGCACGTGATCGGATCATCCGGTTACGGGAAGTCGAAGTTCCTCGAATGGCTGATGCGCCATCTCACCAAATCAACCGACGCAGGTTTCTGCCTCGTTGACTGGCACGGGACGCTTTACCAAGACGTCCTTCGTTACCTTGCCGGGACGGGCTTCTCGTCTCGACCCGTTTACATCCTTGATCCTTCGGCCGGCCGGTTCATCACCGGCTTCAATCCCTTCTCCTCGACCGATGGCGACATGTCAGCCCAAGTCTCCCGCAGGATTGATGCGACCGTAAAACCGTGGGGCGCTACGTCTACGGACGAAACACCCCTCCTCTCGCGCATGCTCCGGATGCTGTACTCCTTCGCTGCCGAATCGCACGAGACGTTGCCGAATGCGTATCTCATGTTCAACGCGAAGAACGCGAACATCCGGCAATACGCCGCAACGCTCGTGAAAGACGGCTACATGCAGCAGCAGATTGCCGAGTTCGCGAAGATGTCGGACTCGGACGTTCGAAGGGACACGGCTTCCTCGATGAACCGGCTGGACAGGTTCCTCGCGCCTACAGCGATCCGCCGCATGCTCGGCCGGCAATCCGGCAACCTTTCGATCCGGCAAATCCTCGACGATAACGGCATCCTGATCGTGAACCTTGCCGCATCGCGATCGCTCACGAACGAATCCAGCAAACTGATTGCCGCACTCTTGATGAATGAGTTCCGTGAAGCGGCCCTCGATCGGGCGGGGACCAAGAAGCGCTTCTTCCTCTTCCTCGATGAGTTCCAGGAGTACATGACGCACGACATCTCCGCGATGCTCGATCAGGTCCGGAAGGGAGGACTGAATCTCGTCCTCTCGCACCAGCATCTCGCGCAGTTAGGGGATGACGAATCACTTCAATCTTCGATCGCAACCAACGCCCGAATCAAAGCGGTTTTTGGGGGGTTGGATTACGAAACAGCGGTCATGGTCGCAAACGAGATTCGGCTGAAGACGATCAACCGCCGCCAGGTTGAACGACAAATCTACGGTCACACCGTTCTCGGTCACTTCGTCGAGACCTACATCAACAAGGGCACGTCAAACACCGCGAGCGAGAGCACCAGCGACGCGGAGAACTCCGGACAGACCGGCACCTTCGACGAGGATGACAAACAGGAAGTGACGGGCTGGAACGAGTCCGGCGGCAAAACCACCACCTCATCAGAATCGAACACGACAAGTTCGACAGAGACCCGCATGCTCATCCCGGTTGACGGTAAGGAGCTGAAGTCCGAACAGGCTGTCCCGCACGAAGAGAAGATCGCCCGCGAAGCCTTCAACATCATGACGATGAGACCGAGGGAGTTGTATCTGAAGCTTCCTTCCATGGCTCAGGCGATCTGGCAGCGGGTTCCCGAGGTCAGGACCCGCGGTGTTTTCCCTGAGACCCTGAAGACATACGAAGAGAAAGCGTTCGCTCGATCAGGCGCGAAACCACCCGAAGAAATCGACAAGTTCATGGCCGAGTCCCGAGACGCTTTTCTTCTCACAGCGTTGAACTATTCGGCCACGTTGAAAGCGAAAAGCGGCAACGGTGAAGACACTCCGGCTGAAGGACGCGCTAAGAAACCTCCGCGTCCGCGTTCCACGTAAAGCGCTGAATCCACAGGAGCATCTCGACAAATTCTGTAGGGCTTGTACCGTTAGGTCATGCCCACTTTGGATGTTTCAAATTGCCGCGCTGAGATACTTCGACTCTTCGCGAGTTACGTTCATCTCACCTCTTTTCATCTGCGCCATTTGACCGGCCGCCCGCAGAAACCAATCGAGCGCGATCTGCGCTTTCTTCGCGAAGAAGCCTTCCTCGTTTTCAAGCCCCATCCCTCCGAAAAGTTCGGACCCTACGTCTGGTATCTGACTCAGAAAGGTTGGGATTGGTGCTTCAAAGAAAAGCTCTTCGAGAAGCGCGTCCAGGCCACCGACGAGAAGGGCGACAACTACCTGAAGCACGATCTCGTGCTCACTGAATTACACATCAAGCTTTTCGACATCTTTGGAGAGGATTTGTTTTGGACGCAGCTCCGGCAGCACTGCTACCGACGTTTCGGAACCGGCAAGAACGATCGCGTGAACATGGACGCCTTCGTTTCCTTCCCGATCGGCAGCGAGTTCGCGATCTTCTGCGTCGAGGTCGAGAAAAGTAAGGACTCCGTGAAGTTCGGCGAGTCATCCCGAATGCTCAAGGTTGATGCGTACGAGACTTACTTCAACGGCCCCTTTCAGGAGGAGTACGGCAAGGGATCGGACGGCCGCGTTCTCTGGACCTACGGCACCGACCAGAAGACCTTGAACTTCACCGCGAAGCTTCACGAGGAACGAGCCACCCGTCGTCACTGGAGCCTGGACGAGAACCAGATTCCTTCGCTCACGAAAGAAGCGCAGCTCTTCATCACCCCGAAAGAAATCGCTTACGAACCGGAGCGTCGTCGCTTCTATGCACAGCGGCACTACTCGCTCAATGAGGCCTAGTTGCTATGATGAAATTCGCACCCGCCTTCACAGGCACGCTCGGGAGTAAAGCTTCCCGACACACCTTCACACCCGTCCCCTCGGGCGTTCCCCGCTCTGCCGGAGCTACTGAGGAATGCGTCCGGCGGCTAGCTGATTCCTCAGACTTCTCGCTGGTGCAGATGGGGACGGGACTGAAGTCCTTTTTATGAACACACCCATCGGCCTCAATCGGACGACGTGGGAGCGCTGGAACGAACCCGTCGAAGTAGATACCGCGAGACACTCAGCGGTCATCGGCACGACCGGCGCCGGCAAGACGACGGTCCTTTTGAACCTCATCATGTCGGAGATCGCCGAAGGGAATGGCGTCACGGTCATCGAGCCTCACGGAGATTTGATTGACAGCATTCTTGACGCGATCCCTCCGAGCCGCAGGAACGACGTCATCTTCTACGATCCCTCAGACCCCACCTGCTCGATCGGTTTGAACCCGCTTGAAGGCGACGACAAACCGAAGCTGCTGGCCGAAGCCGAGAAGATCGTTTCGAGTATCTGGAAAGACGCATGGGGACCGCAGACCTCATTCCTCTTTCGGAACTTTGGCGAAGCGATTCTCGAGATTGAGTCCGAACCCACGCTTCTTCATCTCTACCGCGCCTACATGGTGAAGGAGTATCGCGACCAGCTCGCATCAAAGACCAGGAGCTCGACGCTTCGGCTCTTCTTCGAAAAGTACCTCGAAGACTGGGACAAGAAGCAGCAGGAGCAGGCCTCGGCACCGGGTACGAACAAGCTCGACACCTTCATGCAGGTTCCGCTGAGATACGCCGTCACCCAACGCCGCGGTCTCGACTTTAGAAAGGTGATTGACGGCTCGCAGATTCTTCTTTGCCGGTTTGCTAAGGGGCGCATCGGACCGACGTCCGGCGCGTTCCTCGGATCGGTTGTGATCGCGAAGCTTCTCTACGCGGCCCTTGCTCGCGAGAACACTCGTAACCGGCCGCCGCATCGCGTATTCATCGACGAAGCCGGCAACTTCATGTGCGGCACGGCGCACGAGCAACTCCTCACCGAGGCGCGCAAATACAACCTTTCTTTGACCATGGGATTTCAGACGCTCACGCAGCTTCCAGACGAAACGAAGGCGGCGGTGTTCGGGAACATCGCCGCGCTCATCGTCGGCCGAGTTGGAGGGAAGGACGCCGAAGAACTCGGCGCGGAGATCGGTGTCGAGCCACTCACCCTTCAGGGTCTTTCAAATTTCTGGTGGTACACAAAAACCGTTCGAAAAGGCGTCCGTGGTGACGCGATCCTGATGGAAGGGTTGCGACCAATGGACGCAAAACGAGACGAGGAGGTTAGACGGCAGATCATCCAAAGAAGCAACACGAGGTACGCCAAACCCATCGCCATCATCGAGAAGAACATCAAGACGTTCCTTGAAGGAGGACCGCATGAAAATCGCGTCAGTGGAAAAGGCACACGACCTTCGAAAGCAGTTCGACACGGCAAAGGAGGGAGCGGTCAAAGACCTCCTCGCCCAGCGAGCCGAGATCGACGATCAGCTGCGTGAATTCGGCCACGAGGTAGCTCCGAGGCGCGGCAGAAAACCGAAGCAAGCAGCGCAGGCATGACCCAGAAATGAAAGGACCGCCGGGGCAATCGGCGGTCCAATTTTTTGCTGCGATGTTTTGAGGCTACTGCGTCACTTCGGCACCGAGCCTCACTTCCCAGACTTCCGGCTCATTGACACCAAGCACTTCTCGAAGATTCGTAACTTCGTCCGGCTGCTTCCCTTCAGGCAGGACACGAACATCAACCTGACTAACTCCAGCATTCAGAAGCCGAATGACGAGATCCTTCGTCCCTTCCAGTCCGGCGTTGTCACCGTCGAGCAGCAGCGTGATGTGCTTGAAGCGTGACGAGAAGGTTGTGACCTGGGCATCCGTTGCGCGGTTTCCCATGAGAGCAACGACATTCATCACGCCCTCGCGGATGCACGCAAGCACTCCCCAGAATGACTCAACGACGATGACCGAATCCCCTTCGACTCGATGCAGGTTGTACAGCACCAGGCCGCGGTGAAACCCCTTCGGGAATCTCCACCGCTCATCGTGCGCAATGTTCGGATCAATGGACCGCCCGGCGTAGGCAATGAGCTGACCTGCCGCGTCGTGAATCGGAAAGACGACCCGGCCGGCCATGGATCCCTTTCCGGGGAAGTAGCCGACGCCGAGGTACCTGCATTCCTCTTCCATGAACTGCCGCCAGAAAAGGTAATCGTGCTTCGGATCAATGTCCTTGAGCTCGAATTTCAGGGGCTGATTTACCGCTTCCTCTTCGGATTCGGCAGGCGTCTCGACCACTTGCTTTTGTGCCACTGCCGCCGGCGAACCGAGATCCACTCCGAACCACTCAACCAGTCTTTCAGCCGCTTCGTACTGCGGAACGGATTCCATGATCGAAACGAAGTAGACAATGTCTCCGCCTTTCCGACCCTTGCGGGCGGCCGTGCAACTCGTGGATTTGCAGTTGAAGTAGTTCTCCTTAACGTTCACGGTGAAGTCGTCGTTCGGTTTCTCTTCGTGCGTCGGCAGGGGACACTTCCCCCGCCGCCACGTAGACCCAAGCTTCAGCCCGACCTCATAGCGGGCGAGTACATCGGTGAAAGTGATTGAGCGTTTGAGCACGTCGAAATCGATCGGCTTCCTTCTCGTTTCTGGCATAGCCAGCCTCCTTGTCAAAGGCCCTTGCATGATCGCGCGGGACTTCTTTGACAATAGGCTTCTTATAGGATTTGAGAAGGTCTACTAATCCACACGAAGCTCCAGAAGCTCGACCACCGTAAATTCGCTCTTATGCCTTCGACGGCATCACCGACAACGAGCTAAGTGGGACCCAGTGAGTCACTTAGAAAATCAGCGGCTCGTCGGGTTATCTCGCTTTTAGCGAGGATAACGTGCTCTATCCATCACACGTTCAGTCTTGCGTCCGCGCCAGCCCCGTCAAGGGGATCGTTCCGCGCCCAGGAAAGGTCGCGGTCATCGGTACCGCCGGGCCGATCGCTTCGCGAAATTGTATCGACCCGCCACCCATGACACGCGACTACCTCTGCGCTCCACGACCCCTGTGACAGTTCTGGCTCTCCGGCCGCAGCCTTCACGTGTGATGGATACAAACAACACCTATCGAGTCTATTTGCGCGAGACCGTCTACTACATGGTCACCGTTGATGCCGCCGACAAAGACGCGGCAATTGCGCAGGCTAAATGCGCGGAGGCCATGCCGAAACCATACGAGTATTCGCCGCTCGTCGCGACGAAGGTTGATCTCATTCGTGCCACCCCACACATCAGCAAGAAGCGCGAGGACATGCTGAAGCGTCTCGGCTTCCGCGCGAAACCTTGACGAACGGTTCAGCTCTGCTACGGTTAGTGCATGACTGAACATGAAATCTTGAAAGCCGCCGCAAGTATCAAAGGCAAGCGAAGCTGGGCAGCGAGGGTAAAGAAGGCAGGCGGCAAGCGTGCAGCCGCGAAGAAAATGAAGGCGCTTCGAGCTTCAAAATCACTGTCTACTTTATCCACAGGTTAGGCGTTTTCGCTTGATTTTGCAGGGCCTTGACGAACCGTTTGAGGGGAGTATTGTTAAGGTACAAAGGTCGCAATCACTCACCAATTCCACATTATGAAATGGAACAAGCAACACTCGGTACTCTTATCTGTAGTCTTCATGGCGGGCGTTTCACGCCCAGGCGGGATGCCGATCGCGGCGATCTTGCTCTCGTGTCTGGTAGCGGCTCTCGCGTCTATCCTGATGTATGCGGCCGTTGCAAAGCTCACGTCGAAACCTTCCTAGACGCTCAATTTCCGAAGAGCCGCGCGATGACCGGATACGCGAAAGAACAGTCGAAGTCCGATCGCAAGTTCATCGAAGCCCTCAATGCCAACAACCAAGCTGGCGACGGCGACGATGACTGAAGTGCCGTATCCGCCGACTAAAACAAACAATCGTTCTCATTCGGGAGTGGCGAAAGCCCTCCAGTTGTCCGAAGTCCGGACCGGTCTGGGGAGCGAGTTTTCTGAGAAGGATTCTCGCCCCTCCCGAATACCAATCAATCAACAAATGAAACTCAAAGATCAAGTCTGTTCCCTCGAACTAGCGAAGAAGCTAAAAGAGCTGGGTGTGAGGCAGGAGAGCCTTTTTGGATATGCGCCAACTGGCAATCTCGTTTCCTATGTCCTCACTGACTCCGTCCCATGGCCCGACAGCGCCGCCGCCTTCACCGTCGCTGAACTCGGCGAGATGCTGCCGAATGACATGGAGTGTGTGAAGTCGAACGACCCCACTAAGCCACGGTGGATGGCGTTTCAAACGCTGGACGGAAATGAGCCGCACTATGCCGACACCGAAGCCGACGCCCGCGCGAAGATGCTTATCTACTCACTCGAAAACAAACTCATCACACTCAACTAATCACTCACATGCCCAATCTACGCACTCACGAAATCTACGTCTTCTTTCCGAACGGTGAAATCACCTCGTACCAAGTAGGCCGCAGCCATGTTGTGTCAGTGAACGCGCAGGAGCCGACTGAAGACGCTGTTACTGTCGTCCTCGACACAGGAGAACAGATCGTATTCAAAGGTCTCCCGTTCCAATTATGTCTAAAACCAGTCCAACCCAACTAACCACCATGGAAAACACCCACACCTACATTCTCGAAGTAGTTGATACCGACACTTCAGAAATCCTCTTCCGCGCGGAGACCTTCACCGCCGACAGCATGATTCAAGAAGTAGCGAAGGCCGAGGGATACATCAGCGCACGCCTTGCCGAGATGGATGCGGACGAAGGAATCAGCGAAAAGGAGGCCGACCGAATAGAAACTGATTCACACGTTCATGCCTAGGTACCACTTCGACGCCGCCGATCACGTTCACACCCTGGACGGCAAACCCCTCATCGGCGTGTCGCGTGTCCCTGCCGTCATCGCAAAACCTTTGACTTGGTGGGCGGCCGGAAAAGCCCTCGAAGGCTTTGGCTGGACGCCCTCTCAGACGAAGGACAAGAAGCCCGTCCCGAAGGAGATTCGAACCCTCGCAGCCGCCGGATCTCGTTCCGCAATCGAGATGCTCACCGACGATCAGTACGTTCAGTTCCTCGACAAGTGCTACCGCGCTCACGACGCCGTGAAGAACAAGGCGGCGACCAAGGGCACGAACATGCACGAGGAACTTGAAACCTATGTAAAGCGCTGCATCGAAAAAGAGCAAGGCGAGCCCGCCGTCTATCTAGCTGCGGGGTTTGGAAAGGAAGTGACTCTGTTTGCGGTATGGGCTGTCGCGAATGTTGAAAAGTTCCTCTGGTCCGAAGTTTACTGCTACTCATCGGTCCACTGGCTCGGCGGCATCGTGGATTGCGGCGCAAAGATGAAGTCCGGTGGCATTGCTGTCATCGACTTCAAGTCATCGAAAGAAGCCTACCCCGAGCAGTTCTGGCAGTGCGCCGGATACGAAATCTTGATCGCCGAGAACGGAGGCTTCGACGCGGAAGGCAACAAGGTCTTCGAGCTTGAAGGCGAGATAGACCAGCACATCATCTTCCCCTTCGGAGCCGACGAACCGACCGCCCAGGTATCCCTCCTCACCGAAGCGAACCAGTCCGCCTTCCTCGCAGCTCTCACTATCCTTCGGACACAGCAAATGTTCGAGAACCTCAAGGTCGAACCGCAGAAGAGAGCAGCCTAAAAATCACATTCAATTCATCACATAACATCACATGGCTATCTACAACATCAGCACAGTCAAAGGAGGTTGGATCGACAAGAAATCAGTAAAGACCGGCACGAAAGCGAAGCTCGTTTCTGAAACCAATCCGGTCCAAAGCAACTTCACAAACGACGACGGCACGCCGCAGACCCAGGACGTAGCGCAGATTCTCCTTCAGGGAGAACAGGAGCCGAAGAACATCAAGGTCAACAAAGCATCTATTGCAGCCCTCGCAGAAGCTTTCGGCAACGATTCCGCGAAGTGGATAAACCACCCCTTGACCCTCGAAGTTGAGAAGACCCAGTTCGGCGGCAAGCGCGGCATCATCGTGTATCTCGTTCCCGAAGGGTATGAAGTGAAGGAAGACATCGCGGGATACGTTCACGTCCAGAAGGTCGGCGCGGACGAAGTGCCCATCATCAACCTCGATGAGCCGCCGACGGAGGAAGCCATGTGGTAATCAACCCATCACTCACCGGAGCAGGTTATCGGCTTGCTCCTCTCACCACTGGCCATGCTTCAGAACACCACCACAAGTTCATACGAGCAGAACATCAGACCGAACCTCGCGAACCTTCATGCTCGAGTCCGCGCCGTCCTCCGTGTATTTGACGAAGGCATGACAAACAAAGAGTTGAGCATCGAGATCGGGAGGGACGCCAGCACGATCAGCGGGATCATGCGTCCTCTCGTGAAACGCGGGAAAGTCTACGAAGCGGGAGAGCGTCGCTGCCGAATCACCGGGAACATGGCGAAGGTCTGGAGGCTCGTAGGACAACCACAGCAACCACCGGCTCCGAAAGCCGAAACCAACTCACTGTTTTAGATGACACCCAAAGAGATTCTTCATTCGGCAAATGAAGCCGGTTGGAACCCTTCGCCTGCTCTCGTCCTCGCCGGATCAACCTACGAAGGAGTGGAAACCCTAGACCCCGCCTTCTGGCAGGCTCTCGGTAAGGCGCGAGGCTGGGACGAAACAATCGAGACCAGAGAATGCGTATGCACTCACGGCATCGTGTGCCATACCGCCGCTCACGTTATCAGCGCTAAAGATTACGAGAGAAACATTGCGGGGGACGAGTGTTTGCATTGCGAATGTCGTAGGTATCACGCCACTTACTCACAGTCTCCCTTCCGGCACGCCCTCCGCTACTTTGAAACCCGCCTCTCGAACGACGACCTCGATGCCTTCTGGCAATCCCTTCCATGACCCGCCTCTACGGACGCTCTGAGATCATCCAGGTAACGTGTACCAAGTGCGGGAATCCGGTCGAGAACCGCACGAAAAACCGGAAAGACATCATCTGTAAACCCTGTGCTTCGAAGCATAGAAACGACCAGAGGAGAGCCAACTACAAATCTAAGAAGAAATGAAACGCAACACCACCTCAGCAGCAGCTCGCGCTTTCAAGAAGGTGAAGAAGGAGTCCATCAGCACCCTGAAGAAGAAGGCGTGGGCGGTGTTCTCAAAGTGGATTCGGAACCGCGACAACTACACCTGCTTCACCTGCGGGAAGTACGACGAGAACCGCGGCCACTTCATGCACGCCGGACACTACATCTCCCGAAGCCACAACGCGACCCTGTTCGACGAGGAGAACGTCCACGCGCAGTGCTACTACTGCAACGTCAGGGAACGAGGGAACGTCGCCGAATACACGCCCCGACTGATGCAGAAGCTCGGAACGCCTGGCTTCAAAGCTCTCCTCGCTCGCGGCCGGACAACCAAGCAATTCACCCCGCAGGAACTCAAAGACCTGCTCACCAAATATCAACAACCATGAGAAGCCGAAAAGACATCATCGCTCAACAGGATGAGGATACCGACCTTTCGAATGACGCCCTCCGTCAACTCTCCTCGTTAATGTCCAGAGCCTCATCCTCGAAGTCCTGCTCGACATCCGCGACCAAAACCAACAGCTCATCGAGCTACAACAGAACTACTCAACCCCATGAATAAAGACCTCATTCTCGCCGGACTGTTTGGCATCCTAGTCCTCGTCGGTGTAGGCCTCTTCATTTACACCACGATTCACTGCTGGTCGATACCTCTCGCGGAACGAACCGAAATCTGCGTCGCACACCTCTAACCCTCTCATGAACACCAACGCACCTAAAGACTGGGAGAAAGAGTTTGCTGACGTTATCCACCCACTACTGAACCGCGCCGTGTTCGAGTACTCACGATACATTGATACGTCGGTGAGCGCGGATCTAGACATCCACAATCTTCTCGTGAACGGCGGCAAGGCGCTTGTGATCGACAACAAGACATACGATCTCCGCCAATCCCTCAAAGCTTTCATCTCCAAGGTCGAACACGATGCTATCCGGCGGACAGAGGAAACAGTGTTGAAGTCTATTGACATCACGCGCCTCAACCTCCTAAATGCCGCCCCGCACGACAACGTCTCTCAATCGCTTTACCGCGTGGCCGACACGATGGCACGGAAGATTAAAGAGAACCTCGTCGATTCTCTTCACCCAGAAGAACCTACAAACTCATGAACAACTACGTCGATAGCAGAACACCAGAGGAGAGAGCAAACGAGCCGGAATCTACGCTGACCTCTACGCATCCACCGACACATATCTCATCAAAGCTGGAGGAGTTCAAAGAACGAGTTGAGCTATATCCGGCTCTCAAATTCGAACTAGGCAGATTGCGAATGGCGGGCGGCACCGACTTTTTTGCCCTATTCACTCAAGCCGAGCAAGCAGCGTATGAGGCGGGGAAGAAGGATCATCTGCTCGAAGGCGTGCGAACCGCGATGGAAGTACAAATGGACGAAGACTACGAAATCCTCAAGATGAAATTCGTGCAGAAGCTCCGCACCGAAGCCCAGCAGGAGACAGTAAAGGAGATTCTGGACATCATCGCCGGATTAGACGAAATCCCCGCCGAAGTCTCAGCTCAGTACGACATAAACGTTCCAGACGTGTACGCATGGAGTGCCGCACTCAAGGAAACCCGAACGGCCATCTCCTCCAAGTACCTCCACCCCACAGAAGACTCAACCAATAAAGGAGCGGCATGAAGTACCCCATCCCTCTTGCCACTCCAGTTCACCGCCGGAAAGGTCCGTATCACTACCACTCCTATCGCCGTCAGGTTGGAGAATCCGGCGAGGTTGAGTCGAGCAGATACAGATGCTACGTCGAGCAATGCAAGAACAGACCCACAGCTACAAATTCATGAAATACCTACCCAAAGAAACCTGCGAATACCTAGTCTTTCTTGGATGCCTGGCGGAGAGCGGAATATGGTCGTATGAAACAAACTCCGGCCGTTATTACACGCCAGCGCCAAAACCTTGGATGGATGAAGTTACCCCTGCCTTCTCCCTCGAAGACATGCTGCGGAAAGATAATGCGGCGAAGATCGCTAGCGCTAAATCCTTTGCGTTTCCTGATGAATACACCCTGCAGTACTTTAGGGAAGATGCATTCTCGATAATCGACAAGTACCCCGGCACCTGGCCGGAAGAAGTCGCCCGCCTCATTAAATCAACCAATCAACCAGAAGCATGAGCAAAGAAAACATACTCAACGAGTTCGCGGCAATCATCGCCTGGGGAGACTTTGAAATGCAGAAGAGCTGGATGGCGAACGCCCTCGACAAGTACGCCCTTTCTATCGTCGAGCAGAGTTTGCCGGAGAAGCTAGACGGAAACCCCGAAGTGAATGGCGACGACGGCAACGCATACAACGTAGGCTTCGACGACTGCCGCGAACAGACCCTACAGAACGCGAAGAAGCTCACCCATGCCTGATTCGCTCCCCGACTTCGCGAAAAAACCGGAAGACCCTCTTCCCGAGAGACACTGCAAACGCTGCCACCGGAACACAGACGAAGGTCCCGAGAAGCACAACAAGATCTGCGGCGGCTTCACGAGCGAGTGCTGGCCGTGGTGCAGTCCTCCCGGATCTACTTTTTGAACTTGCCCTCACGCAGCTTGTCAATGATTTCCTGCCGACGGCGCACTTTAGCTTTCTGGCGTACTCCAAGGCCGTGCAGATCCGGATAGAAGCTGTACGAATCTAGCCCCGCCGCTCGCAGAAATGCCTCCGCATCCTTCTTTACTCCTGGATTGAGAGTGAACTTTCTGAGCTGGCCCGCCTGGACGAGTTTCGGAAACTCTTTGTCGAGCGACTCAAAGGAATCGCCGCTCATCGTGAAAGCGGCCCGCTGAGCTGTCATCCTCGGGTTCGTGAAGTCCGGCGCCACCGCTATCGTCTTCAGAACCGTCTCAACCGCTTCCCCGTACTTCGGATGCCACGGCCGAGCATCAAACCTGTTGGCCTCATCCGCCGCTATTTCCGAGGGATGGTCGAGCGCAAGCAAGCTATACAGTCCTTTGCTCTCCTGATTCAACGCCTGAGGATCAAGCATCCAGATCGCGGCGTTCTGATTCGGGTTATGACACTTCGCGCAGTGAACTTCGAGCGCGAAGTACGCCGCGCAAGCAAGACTCTCCGTCCAATCCAGCATCCGCGTGATCTGCCCGTAGTGCTGCATGGCGAACACGATTCCCCAGTCGTTTCGCTCGCGCTGATCGAGCAGCGGCCAGGCCGAAGAGCGGAAGTCCCTGTACTCCGCCTTGTATTGCTCCTTGGTTAGAATCCTCCGTTTCTCAGGTGTCGGGCTGAGTTCGTTCGTTTTTAGAATCCCGTCAATTTCTCGGTGCAGCGTGCAGACCAGTTCATAAGTCTCATCCCGAAGTCCCCGGTACCAAGCGAGTGAGCTATTCGTCCGCCACTCTTCCTCCAGCCGGCCGGCCGTCTCGACGATCTCCGCCCAGCTCATCTCCTGCTCGACAGCCTTCGCCGGAGCCACGACCACATCCGCAGCACCGCCGGTCCGACGCACAACCTTCCGCCTTGACGCTTTTCCCATGCTTGCTACGCTGAAGATATGTCATCTCTCGACGGAATCGCGAACGCCCGAATCGCTATCAGCGACGCTGAAGCTGAGACTCGCGAACGAATCCACAACCCGGCCAAGGTCTGCAAAGTCTGCGGCGAAGGCTACGAGTACTCGCTTCGCATCAACTTTGGATCAGACGGAGACCCTGATACCTGCGTTCATGACTCGATGACGAAGGCTCCGAACGCCGACCGGAACGAAATCTCACGCATGGCCGAGAGAGTCGTCGCAAAAGAACAACACCCATATTCATGACCCACGAACTCGCTCACGAACTAAAGGCTGCTGGATTCCCCTTTGACCCATCGGTCTCCGATGATCTGTTTGAGTCTGAGAAAGATGTACGTCGCGGCTCGCTATGTAAGGTTGAAGGCCGCTTCTACTTCGTTCCCACCCTATCCAAACTCATCGAAGCGTGCGGCCACCATCTTGTTTCTCTAACTCATCAACCTGACGGACGTTGGTTCGCGTATTCAAGAACGGAAGACGAGCACGGCAACAATCTGGAGACGTGCTTCCCGACCCCCGAAGAAGCAGTCGCAAACCTATGGCTTGCCCTGAGCGCACAGCTGAAAAACTGATTTTCAAACCATGGGACAGAACGGAGGCAAACGGCCAGGAGCCGGCCGAAAGAAGGGAAGCAAGTCACAGAAGACCATCGAGAAGGAACGAGTGTTAGCTGCGCTTCGAGATCGCATCATGAAGAATGCCGACCGCATCCTGAACGCCCAGCTATCCATCGCCCAAGGCCAGCAGTTCCTCTACCGCATCGTGACTACGAAGGATGAGAAGGGCCGTTCCATGAGGAGCAAGCCGGAACTCATCACTTCGGAATACACGATTGAGGCGTATCTGAATGGCGACTTCGAAGGCGACGAAGACGAGTACTACTTCATCACCACGAAAGAGCCCAACAACATGGCGATCGACTCCATGTTCAACCGCACCTTCGGAAAGCCAACTGAGACCGTTGACCTGACCACGAAAGGCAAGGCACTCCCTGGAGTAATCCACATCGTTTCACCGGATGCCTGATGTCCTCACCTTCAAGCCTTCCCCGAAGCAGTTCCAAGCGTGGCAGATCCTCACAGACTCGACGACCACTGAACTCGGTTACGGCGGCGCAGCGCACGGTGGCAAGTCATACCTCGAATGTCAGTTCCTCACGATCCAGTGCATCGCCTATCCCGGCACCGGTTGGCTTCTCGGCCGTAAAGAACTGCTGAACCTGAAGCGCACGACGCTTCTCACGCTCTTCAAGGTTCTCGATGAGCATGGCCTCAAGCCGAACGTCCACTTCACGTACAACCAGTCCTCGAACATCATCACTTTCACGAACGACAGCCAGATCTTCCTTTTCGATCTCGGCAACATGCCCTCAGACCCGCTCTTCACGAGGCTTGGCGGCTTGGAGCTCACCGGAGCGGTCATCGATGAATCGAACGAGGTTCCCTTCGCCGCGATCGATGTGCTGCAGACCCGTCTCGGCCGCCGGCTAAACGACAAGTACGGCTTGCTTCCGAAGCTCTTCGAAGGCTTCAACCCGGACAAGGGTCATGTGTACTCGCGCTACTACCGCCCATGGAAGGACGGCAAGCTACCGCCGCACCGCAAGTTCATCCAAGCGCTTCCGGGGGACAACCCCGCAACGACTGAGGACTACCTTAACCAGCTGAGGAACGCCGACAAGATCACGCGCGAGCGTCTTCTCTTCGGCAACTTCGAGTACGACGCTGATCCGACTGCGCTCATGGATTACGACGCTATCGTCGACCTCTTCACGAATACGGCAGAGGACTCAGACGAGAAGTGGATGACCGTTGACGTCGCGAGGTACGGCCAGGACAAGACCGTGATCGGCCTATGGGAAGGACTGCACTGCTACGACATCCACAGCTACGAGAAGCAATCGACCGAAGTGACGGAGACAAGGATCAAGGAGTTTGCTCGCTACGAGCGGATCCCTTATTCGCACATCCTCATCGACGAGGACGGTATCGGCGGCGGCGTGGTGGACCACCTCCCAGGCGTCAAAGGTTTCGTGAACAACTCGCTGCCCATCGAGAACGAAGACGGCGAGCGTGCGAACTTCCAGCACCTCAAAGCGCAGTGCTATTTCTACCTTGCAGATTACGTGAACCGCCACCAGATCGCTGTCACGACAAAAGACGAGGAGACTCGCCAGCTCATCACTCAAGAGCTGGAGCATGTGAAGCGGAGAGATCCGGACAAGGACGGCAAGTTGAAGGTTCTCCAGAAGGACGAGATCAAGGAGCTACTCGGTCGCAGTCCTGACTTCGCAGACATGCTGATGATGCGGATGTTCTTCGAGCTTCAAGAGGCTGACGAAGTTCACGTTGCAAAGCAGTGGAAGCCATCGTTCGCAAAAAAAGCCGCGTAGGTTATCCACAACATGACAGTTGATAAGTACCGCCAGAATGCGAAGATTGAGGTATGCCGCACTCCCTCCAAAAACTAACGGATAAAGCTCCATACAATGCCTACATGCGCGAGTACCGTCTCAAGAACCGCGACAAGATTCGCGCTTATACGCGCGCCTACAACAACGAGTGGCGACGCAAGCATGGCTATGCAGCAGAAATCCGCGCTAAGAAAAAGTTCCCGGAAAAGGAGGCCGCCAGGGTACTCCTTAATCGAGCGGTCAAGTCAGGACGAATCGCGCGCGGTGCTTGCGAGCGCTGCGGTATGCCACGAGCGCAAGCCCATCATGACGACTATATGAAACCACTTGACGTGCGATGGCTTTGTCCTCGCCATCACTATGCTGAGCACCACCAACAGTTGGCAGCTTGAGTTGTCCACAGCTTTCTGCGAGAGATGCCCTTGCGCAATCTCACACGTTTTTCATAATGAGAGTACACACGCGCCAACTACTTTGCTTTGATCCTCGACCTCACACTTACACGGAAGAACGGGAAGGTAACGAACCCCGTCTCGAAGTACGTTCCGTCGAAAGCCGAGAAGGAACGATTGTCACAGATCCTCCGGCACTTTGAGCTCGGCCGCGAGATCATGAATGGCAGCTACCGGCAGTTCAACGACATGTCGGTTTTAGAACGCCAGTCCATGGACCAGGCGTCTTTCAACGCGTATGTGGACCCTGCTTCCTCTGACCCTGACGAGGCGTGGCACTCCCAAGCTGTCCGGCCGATCGTTCGCAACCGCTGCATCTCGATCGCGGCTCATGTCACGGGTTCCGTCATCTACCCGCGTGTCTACGCACAGAACGACCAAGACGCGGCCGACAACGATGCAGCCGAAGTGATGAAAGATCTGATGGAGTGGGCAGGGGAGCAGGCGAGCTACGAGCGCACCTTCGTCTATGCCGTGATTGCCGCTCTCGTGAATCCTGCCGTCATCGTTCACACCGAGTACGCCGAGCGTATGCGTACCGTGAAGGAAGTCCTCGCGAACGGCGGCTGGGAAACCAAGAAGGTTCGTGACGAACTCTTCTCCGGCTTTCAGGACTCCATCGTTCCAATCGATGAACTCTTCATCGGTGACATCTACGAGCCTGAGATTCAGAAGCAGCCGTTCCTCATCTGGCGCCGCGCGATCGATTACACCGTCGCCCTAGCGAAGTACGGCGAGAACGCGACGTTTAAGACCTACGTTACGCCGGGTATGCAGACGATCTTCGACGAAGACTCCGCGCAGTTCTACGACGCCTCCGACGAGAAGCTGCGCGATCGCTTGGTTGAAGAGGTCATTTACTACAACCGCACCGAAGACCTTCAGCTCGTGATGGTGAATGGCATCTTGCTCACCGACCCAGACCAGCCGAATCCACGCAACGACAAGAACTATCCGTTCGGAAAAACTGGGTATGAACTCTTCGACGAGGGCAAGTTCTTCTACTTCTCGAGCCTCGCGAAGAAGATGTCGAAGGACGAGGAAGTGCTGAACGTTCTTTACCGAATGGTGATCGACGGCACCTTCCTCCAGCTCATGCCACCAGTCGCAATCTTTGGGAAGGAAGATGTGAGCAGCTCAATCATCACTCCGGGAACGATGACGACCTTTGCTGCGGAGTCGAAGGTTGAGCGCCTGGACGTCGGCGGCAATCTCTCCGCGGGCCTCGCAGCCCTTGACAAGGTAGAAACCTCTCTTTCCGAATCGTCACAGGATGCCTTGCAATCTGGAGTTGATGGCGGCGGACAGAACACCGCATTCGAGATCTCACGGCTCGAACAGAACGCGCGAATCGTCCTCGGCATCTTCGCGAAGATGATCGGCTACATGGTCCGCGATCTCGGCCAGCTCCGTATGTCGGACATCCTCCAGTACCTCACCGTTGCAGACGTGGACAGCCTCGTAGGCGATGGCGGCCGCATGAAGTTCCAGTCCTTCCTCGTGCCTGACAAAACCGTCCAAGGCAAGAAGAAGACCCGACATATCAAGTTCACCAACGACATCCTCCAGCAGGACAAGACGCCAACCGAGCAGAAGACCCCTCTCCAGCAGTCCTTCGACGTTCTGCAGCAAGAAGGCGGACTCGAAACGGACAAGCAGATCTATCTCGTCGCTCCGAAGCTCTTCCGGGAACTCAAGTTCAAAGTGAAGGTCACTCCGGACACCGTTACTCCGCCTTCAGACAACGTGAAGCGTGCTCTGAACCTCGAAGCCTACGACCGCGCGATTGCTTCTCCCTACGCGAATCAAAAGGCGCTCTTTTCCGATCTCTTGCTTGGCTCCTACGACGCCACGAAGGGCGACACCGAGAAGTACACCCAGGACCCTCAGCAGACGCAGCCGGCACAGCCAGGGCAGGTCACGAAGCCGACCGGCCCATCCCCTGATGTTCTTTCGAAGGTTCTCGGCGGGGGACCGAACCAGGCACTCAACAAGGTCGCCGCATAAAACAAACAATCAACATGGACGAAAAACAATACATCGACAAATCGCAGTGGACATCGCTCCACGGTGACATCCGTTTCAAGCTCCGCAAGGAGTTCGGTATCAACCTCACCGAACAAACCAATGTCGTGAACGACACCGTCATCTCTGACGGCGTTTCCCAGGATTCGCTCCGCTACACGTTCTCCGTTCCGAAGATGAGAGCGTATCTCAGCGCGAAGGACGGAACCTGCGATGAGCTCTTCCGAGCCGTCATTGAGCGAGTGAAGAACCCGGAACAGGTCACCCACATCGTGACCTCGAAAGCCAGCACCGCACCGATCGAACCTGTGACCCCAGAACCTGCAAAGGTCGAGAAGAAGAAACGCACACGCAAGTAATGGACAAGCTACACGCCCTCGAAAACTTCATCCTCTCCGAACTGATGAACGCGCCAACCGAGACAGACATCCTCGATTGGAACGGCAAGCGCTTCACGATCAATGGCAAGGAAGCCACCGCCGCCGAAACCCAGACACTTATCGCTTCGGCTCAGGCCCTTAAGGTAAATCCTTTCTGGCAACTCCTCATCAAAGAATTGAAGCGTGAAGGTCAGTCTCGGATCGGTGCGAAGTCGAAGAGCTGGGACGACGTTCACTTCGGAAAAGCCTGCCTCTACATCGCAGACCTTGCCGAACGAAAGTCCCTGAACGCAGCAGCTCTCAAGATCCCTGCCGCCCCGCCCGTTGAAAAGTAAATACCTGGTGAGTGGTCCCCTTCTCCCTCGCTGAACACCGCTGCGTGTCGGCAAGTAAGCGGGTGAGAAGAGGGTCACTCATCGTGACACCGAAGGCGGCGTGAGCCTCAAATCACGTACCAATACACGTTCAACCCAATGCCAGAAAACACGACGACTCCTTCCGAGGAGTCAAAGGAAGTAACAACCCCGGCGGAGATCACCGCCCCTGCCGCTTCCGCAGAAACCAAAGCAGACGACACGCAAGCCCTCATCGACAAGCTCTCCACCGAAGCACAGACCGCTCTCCGGATCGCGGACGAGAAGACTGCCGCGTTGGACAAGGCTGAGAAGAAGATCGTTGACCTGAAGCGCACAGCCAAGGAAAAAAACGTCGATCTCGAAGATGAGGTGCAACCGCTCGACCCTGAAGCAATTGCAGAAAGGGCAGCAGCGATTGCAGCCGCTAAGATCGCAGCTCAGAACATCGACAACGGCTCTGAACTCGCAACCGCCCGCACCACGATCAACGAACTGACGGAATCGCTCAAAGCGAGAACGACAGTCGCCCAATCAGGTACAGGCACCAATCAGGACCGCTACGAGCCTGAAACGGAAGTGAAGCTCTCACCCCTCGAACGGCAGCTCATGGAGCGTCGCGCGAGTGCGGCTGGGGTCACTCTCAAGGAGTACCTCAAAGCTCATCCGATCTCGTAGCCGTGGCCATCGAAGCCACGTAACTCATTAATCCTATCGTGGCTAAAAACGATACAAAGATCGTCTCATCGGGCGGAGTACAGCAACTCCCCGTCATGACGTTCCAAACAGAAGCGAATGCCACCGCCATTCTGGCCGGTGAGTTCGTGAAGTGGAAATCTACTGGTTCTCCGTACGTCATCCCTCTCGCAGATGCTGACGGTGTAATCGGTACCATAACCGGCGTTGTCGGACTCGCAAAGAGCGACAGCACCCAGACCGCCTCCGTAGACGGTACCATCGACGTCTACCTTCCGCTGCCAGGCGTTGTCTACAACATCAAAGCTAAGACCTCGACCCTCGCGGACTCCGCGAGTGAGATCGCGGCCCTTTGTGGCGACTCGGTAATCATCGACCTCACCGGCGGTGTCTACACGCTCGACACCGCAGCCGGCAACGCGCAAACCTCTCCGTTCACCATCGTAGGTGGCGATGTAGCCAGCGCATCACTCAACGTCATCCTGAAGTCGGGGGCGACGTTCTTGGGCGACCAGGATCTCTCCTAATCAATCCAATTAACACATGTCTGTAAACTCATCTTTGTCACCGAATGTAGTCAAAACTGCACTCGATGACGTGTTCCTCCAAGAACACAACTTCACCTCTCATCCTGAGTACGCCGACGCCAGCTCATCGAAGATCTTCAATCAGGAGACTTCCGATAAAGCCGCTGAGATCATGGAAAACGTCCTTGGTCCGGGCCTTTGGGGTACGACCGTTGAAGAGCAGGAAATCGCGCAGGGTTCCACTCGCGTAACCGGCACGAAGACCTTCACTCACACGAAGTTCGCGCAGAACCTCATCATCCCGTCCGAATACTTTAAGGACAACATGCACCAGGCTTACGAGAAGCAGGTCCGCGAGTTTGCTCGCATGGCGAAAGCTACCCGCGACATCAACGCGTTCGCTGTCTTCCGCAACGCCTTCTCGTCCGCTACTACTTACGATGGTACGGCGCTCGTGTCGGACACTCACACGAACCTCGGCGGCTTCACCATCGACAACAAAGTCACGGGTGCGCTTTCCGAATCAACCCTGAACGACGGAATCGTCCAGCTCGTCGAAATGAAGTCGCAGCAAGGCGTGGTCGGCGGCAACATGCCATCGGTCCTCTTGGTTCCTCCGAAGCTCTTCAAGCTCGCGTGCGAAATCACCGAGTCTGAACTCCGCTCCAATACTCCGGACAACGACATGAACGTCTACTCAACGAAGTACGGCATTACCGTCGCTACCTCGCCGTACATGGGCGCTGCCCAGAGCGGTTCCGATTCTGCCTGGTTCCTCTTGTCTTCGAACCACAGCATCATGCGCTACGTTCGCGAAGGTCTCTCGACCTGGCTCGTTGCCCCAGAGTTCTCGTCGAACGACACCTACAAGTACGGCGGCAAGTTCCGCGAAACTGTCGGTGCGCTTTCCTTCGAAGGACTCGTCGGCTCGAACGGCTCTTAATACCCACCAATCACTAACCACATGAACAACAAAAGTGTAATCGCCTTGGTTCTCGTGGTTGCTGTGGGAATCATAGTAGCCATAATCAGCACGAAGCCATCTCCTGTAGCCCTTGGCGGCCGCACTGGTGATGGTCTCACTGTCGAAGGAGCGTTCGTCGCCTCTGGCGGCGCAACCTTCTCCGGCACGAACACCCTCTCTGGCGCAACCACACAAACCGGAGCATGGACGCTCGGCTCAGGTGGAACGGCGCTCAACAAGTACGTGTGTTATACGAACGCTTCGTATAATCCCGGCTCGGTGAGTTCCTCATCTGCCGCTGACGCCTTAGTGTTCTTGACCCCAAGCGCGTCTGCCGGAGATATTGTTCTCGCCACGCTTTCGTCCGTCACTTCCACTGATAAGTGGATAGCGAGCGCGAAAGTCACGGCCGGATCAGGCACTGCAACCGCCTCGACCACCCTCTACTTAAAGGGTATGGACGGCACTGCAACCGATCTCTCGACGACCACCGCTAAGGTCTGCGTCTTGAACTAGGCTTGCCCGCCTACTCTTTCCCTAGAACTCATGAATCTGGGGACGGGGCTAGGCGGGAAACCCAAAGGTCTACATATCAACACCTAACATGAAAATAATTATTACCCTCGCTTTCGCTCTCATCCTCGTTCTCTTCGGTGCTATGGCCTTTGCGTTTCCGCAACGGTCTACACGGGTCGGTTCTGCAGACGCCAACAGCTTCTCCGTATTCCAAACGCTCACTTCTTCGACCGTATCCGTCAATGTCTCGAACACCCCGCTTCTTTCTGCCGCGAATCGCCTCTACGCGATGATCTGCAACCAGTCCACGTCCACGGTCTGGCTTTCGGATGCAACCGCTACCGTCGCTGTCGGCCAGGGCATCCCCGTGACCTCAGCTACGAGCTCGGACGGCCGGTCCTGCTACGAAATCACCTCGCTCAATCTCTTCAAAGGTGCGATCTATGGCCGCGCGGCCGGTACCACCACGGTTTCTATCGTTGAAGCCAGATAAACCGATGAGCCACGACATCAACCTCGAGAATGGAGATAGCGGCCGGATCAACTACCGCGCTTCTACCGTCTCGTTGACTCTCATCATCGTCTCTCTGGTGGTCTACATCTTCACAACCACGATCCAGGCTCAGACCACGAAGAACGACCAGCAGGACACCCGCATCGCTACTGCTGAAGCTACCGATGCCAAGCTCTCCGAGAACTTCGCTCTTCTCACTCAGCTCGTGCAATCCCACGATGCCCAGATACGGGCACTCCAAGGGCGCAAGTAAACCACCTCACACCCATGCCACGAACCATCACTAACCTTAAAACTGACATCGCGGGAGCCATTCACGGAACGAACCTCAACCGCATCACGAACACTGACCAAGTGATACAGCGTGCGGCCGATGATTTCCTCCTCGATCTCGACCCGCGCGAGACAAAACGGACGACGACGCTCACCAGTGGGACGTACGACTCAACGGATGACGCATGGACGTACACGCTTCCCGCCGACCTCAAAGGTACCAAGGTAACCTACCTCGCACCGACGGGAACGAACACGCCGATCGACAACTATCGCGCGAGGTTCAGCAAGGAGTTCGACCTCCGGAGAGAGCGCGAGACGTTCACGATCGAATCCGATGGCGGCACGAAGACCTTGCGGCTCTCAACCGGCAGTGATGCCACGACCTGGGAGCTGGAGTACTACTCGAAGTACCTCTTCAAGAGTGCAGCTGATGTCTGGCAGGAAGCCGTGGCCGAAGACTCAGACATCTTGAACCTCGACACGGAGACCTACCCGCTCTTTTTCGACAAGGTGATGATCCTTCTCGCTCCGCAACTCGCGGGCAAAGATTCCGCTTTCGACCTCAAGTTCTACAGTGACCACTACACGAACGGCGTGGCTACCTACGTCTCTCAGAACAAGAGCGAAGCCCAGCGACCGCAAACGATCTACTATCGCCAACCATTCAAACCATTCAGACGCTAATGCCGTCCTCGAAACCAACAATCAAGTGGAAGCGGAGTTGGAAACGGCACGTCGATAACAAGATGCGCGGCGCGTATGGCGAAACTGATTACGCGAAGAAAACCATCCGCATCAACAAGAGGCGCCACAAGAGCAAGACAGCGGCTCGGATTGCGCCGAACAAGAACGGAACCGAGAGCCTAATCAACACAATCCTTCACGAAGAGACTCATCGGAAGCACCCGAAGATGAAGGAGAAGACGGTCCGCAAGAAGGCCACGCGACTTGCGAAGGCACTCGGCCGGAGAGCGAAGAAACGCCTCTACTCACTTTTCAAGTAATGCCTGAAGCTTTCCATCTCATCCCGAATAGAACAGATCCAAAAGCCGCCACCGGCTTTCAGGGGTATCGAGCAAAGACGGACCTCACGGCACTTCCGCCGGGCGTTCTCGTTTCGCCATCCCAGAACGTGCTCACGAACGACGCCGACCGAGTCGGAATCCGCAAAGGCTTCACGCTCGACGGCGCTGCAAGCACAGATATGAACCCGATCCTTTCGAGCTACGAGTGGACCACCTGCCGCGGCGAGGAACGCCCGCTTCGCTTCTTCAACGGCACGCTTCAATTTCGCTACACCGATGGCACCTGGTACGACCTGAAGACCGGCTTCTCGGCAACTGCGAATCTGAACTTCGCCGAATGGTGGGACACGACCGAGAAGGAAGACGCGCTTCTCTTCGTGGATGGCACGGCAAACATCTACGAGTGGAACGGCGCGATCGCGAAGTTTGCCTCTGCCACCGCAACGACCCTGACCCTTCAGGGAACTTCGACCTGGGCGCAGCTCGGCTTCAGAACCGCAGGCTCAAAGACGATCCAGATCAGCGGCACGGACTACACATACACCGGAGGTGAAAGCACAACCACCCTCACTGGCCTCTCGACCGATCTCTCTGCAACTGCCGTCGATACCCTCGTTATTCAAAGCGTGAAGACGAATGCAGTCTCCGCGATGACCCTGCCTGCGACCTTCGCAACCACGCAGACGCTCGACCTCATCGCGGTCCTCAACAACCAAGCATGGGTTGGATCGCTCACATCCCGCTATGCCTGGGTGTCGAAGCTGAACCAGTTCAGGGACTACACCGCAGCATCACCGCGGATCCCCGGCGATGGAGACACGATCACCCTTGACGGAGCGCTCACTGCTTTCGCACCCCAGACGAACGAGTCTGACGCGAACGGCACGATCATGTTCATCTCGGCCGGCAAAGACTTCTGGTACCGGATCACGTACACACTCTCCACTGACTTCACGAAGGAGACTGCTCAGATCAAGCGGCTCGCGGCGGCATCGAAGCAAGCGGCTCGATCTCAAGCCTGCATTGCTCAGCTGAAGAACAACACCGTCTACCTCTCGAACGAACCGACGATCGACACGCTCGGGCGAGTGGAGAACATCGACACTCCACAGTCACGTCCAATCTCCGACACGATCAAGACCGACCTCGAAGCGTACGATCTTTCAAACGCTCACCTGAGGTATCACCGCAACAACCTCTACGTTGCTCTGCCGGCCGAATCGAAGGTTCTGATCTACAACCTTCAGAAGCAGTACTGGGAAGCGCCGCAAATCCTTCCGATCCGCCGACTCGCGATCATCGGAGGAGAGCTGTACGGCCATTCAAATGCTGTCCCTGAAACATACAAGCTCTTCGACGGCTACAACGACAACGATAACCCTATCGAAGGCATCGCGGCCTTCTCCTATGAGAACCAAGGCCGACGCGACGCGAAGAAGTCCGAAGACAAGCACTTCTCCGAAGGCTACATCTCTTCGAACACCGTCCTTTCCTGTGCTCTCAAGTACGACTTCGGCGGCTTCACCTCGATCGTTGAAAAGGCGATCGAAGGCTCGGATGACGACATCATCTTTTCCACAACAGCAGACGGCTCGCTCGGAAAAAATCCGTACGGCTCTCAGCCGATCGGCTCGATCACAGACTCGCAGTCCGGCAACCCAAAGTTCCGTATCATCCACGACCTTGGCAAGCAGGATTACTACGAGCGGCAAGTTGTCTACACGACCAACGACGTGGACCAACAGTGGGAGATTCTCGCGTACGGATCGAACGCGACGTTATCCCCCGCTGACCAGTTTGAAATAACCAAATAACCTTTATACTAAATTCAATGATTCATGGCTTCATCTCAAAGGTAGTGTTCTCCTCTCTCCTCGCTCTTAGTTCTCTTTACCTCTGGATCAATCCCCCTCCGGTTCAACCGAAAGTTGTTCCGCTGCCGGCCACAATGACGATCCCGGCCCTCGGAGGCTTCACACCAGTCCAGGCGCAAAAGTTCAAACTCGCGGGTGCCGGCGTCATCTCTTCCGCGACCTCGATCACCCTTCAGTCCTTCAAACTTCCTGACGCCTCGACCACGATTTCTATGTCGGACCTCGGCACGATCGGCTATGGCACGATCGAACCAGGCACCACGAAGGAAGAGCAGATCAGCTTCACCGGAGTAGTCCAGAACGCGAACGGCACCGCGACGCTCACCGGAGTTTCTCGAGGCCTCGACTTCCGCGGCTCGAACTGCACCGCTACGTTAGCCAACCAGAAGCCTCATGCCGGCAGCACGATCTTCGTTCTCTCGAACACCGCCTGCTCCTACAGTCAATTCGTTGGCAAAGACAACGCCGCGACCATCACCGGCATCTACACCTTCGGAACTTCAAGCATCCCGCGCCTCAACGGTTCGTACAGCTACGGCGTTGGCGATGAACAGAAGCTCGTCACGTACGGCCAGCTAGCGTCTACCTCTTTCTCGGGAACCGTGAACGCTTCTCCATCTCAGAAGGGCATCGTGCAGATCGGAACCCCGACCACGACAGCAGCGGGAACGGCCACGGGTTCAACAGGCGCGATCCTCGTTCCGCCAGGAGTCCTCTACAACTCGACCAGCTCCGCGACAACGACCATCCCCGTCACAAACGGCAGTGGCAAGCTTTCCTCGGGCTTCATCGATCAGACGGCAACCTACAGTTGGACTGGTAGCTCGACACTCGCTTCTACAACCGTGAGCGGTCAGGCCACCTTCAACGGCGCGACCATCTTCAACGGAGCTATCACTGGCTTCCCGACCACGACGCTCGCTCAAGTTGGCAAAACGGTCCTCGCGTCGGCCACCAGCTCGATCGCGGTTTCCGGTATCCCCGCCCGCCAGCAGCTCTATTTCGACTTTTTCACCCCGGGCCTGTCCGCCTCGACCCAGCAGTTCAACATGTACTTCAACAGCTCCAGCACCGTTCCTCTCTATGGGTATCGGTACACGCAGAATGGCGGCGCGAGCACCGGCACAGGCAGCTCGACGCTCATCAGCGTTGTTCCCGTCCTCGCAAACACTTCTCAGGGCTTCCACAGTTGGGGTGTCATCGAAAACCAAGTGAACTACCCGAAGTACGTCACGATCCACACGGTTCAGGCCACATCCACCACTACCGGCGCGAATGCATACATTCCGGATACGTACGAGGTCACTGGCTATTGGAACTCCACCGCTCAAATCTCAAGCGTCACGATGCAATCAGTCAACACCGGTAACTGGAACGCCTCGACCACACTCACCATCTACGCCTCCTGGCAGTAAACCCATGGTGAACACCGATCCAAACTACATAGCGCCAATCACGACCGACACCCGCGGCAATCCCCTCACCGGAGCTGTAATTCAGAACTACGACCCGAACGCTCCAATCGGTTCTTCGGCGACGATGACGTACCCGAACGCTCCTAGTTCGAACCTCACCACGGCTGCTGACTCCACGCCTCCGGCAGTCATCACTTCTGATCCAGCACGCACCCAGGTCACGCAGGCCGTCACCGGCTTGAACGACGAGCTTACGAAGATGGGAACCGGCTACGCCACCGGGGATCCCAACGCTCAGAAGACGACTACTACCGAAACGAAGCAACCGACAGACACGGCCACCACATCGACCCAGATCCAGCCGACCGGTGATCCGCAGTTCGACCAGTACGTCAAGTCTCAGAACGAATCCGTCGCGAATCTCGCAACCCAGTACAACGACTTCAAGACTCAGTCAGATGCGGTTCGAGCGAAATTGAATATCTCGACCCAGAACCTCGTCTCCAGCATTCAACAGTCTTTCGAACGCCAGATCGCCGATACAAAAAAGGTCAACGACGCAACTCTCGCCGGTCTCACGCTCTCCGGCATCCGCGCAGGCAGGAATCGCTACGAGATGGACACGGAAGACACCGGTCTAGCGAATGAAATGCGCGCCGGCATCGCGAGAATCTCCGACCTCCAAGCGAAGCGCGACAGCCTCATCGCCGATGCTCAGGTCGCACAAACCAAGGAAGACTGGCAGATGCTCTACCAAAACTGGCAAGAAGCGTCGAAGACCTCGGCCGAGATGAACCAAGCCGTCGTCGATATGTACAAGACCCGCCAGGAGAACGAAAAGCTCGCTGCCACCACTGTTCAGAACAAGCTCACGAACATGAAGACGGTTCAGGACGTCAACCTGAAGACGGTTGACTCAATCGGCTACCTCGCGATGAACATGCTGACCGGCAACAAGGATCAGGACACGCAGGCCATTCAAAGCCTCGCTGCTCAATACGGCGTCGATCCAAACACGATCCTCTCGAAGGTTCAGGAACTCCAAGCGAAGGCGGAGCCGAAGTACACCGGCACGGTAGGCGAGTACCAGTTCTACGCCGATCAGACTAGACAGACGGGCGGAACACCTGTCGATTTCACGACCTGGCAGCGGCAGCAGGCCATGCTCACGAAGGTTCCAGAAACGAGAACGACCACAGACGAATACGGCAACGTCTCGACGAGTACCACTTCATACGGTTCTGGTGGCGGCGGCGGAGGATCGACCAGCTCCACTCCAAAACCGACTTCCTCGACCGCGCCGACATCCTCAGTAAACCCAGCCGCGGTCACCTCGAAAGACCCTCGCGCGAAAGCCGTGAAGGTTGCCTTGAATGCCCTCGGCCCGCAGCTCACGAAAGATCAGGCCGGACGCACCCTTCGCACTATCAACGGTTACCTCGCCTCGGGCGACATCGACAACGCGAAGAACACCCTTCTCTCGATCGCGATCAGCTCTCTTCCCGCAACGGAACAGTCCAAGGCCTTCGGTCGCAACGTTGCGCTCGATGAGCTCGACCGCATTCAAGGTTTGCTGAAGGACTACGAAGCGAAAGGCGGCAAGACCAACCTCCTCAAAGGCTCCGAAGAGCAGATCTTCCAGAAACTCGGCTCGACTTCAGACCCTGCACTCGCAAGCCTCGGAAACGCGATCAAGAACTCAATCATCCAGTACAGGAATGCGGTTTCTGGCGCTGCCTTCACCGAATCCGAAGCGAAGCAATACGAGAGCATGTTCCCGTCTGCAAAGAAGAACTCAGAACTCAACATGGCCCTTATCAACTCGCTCCGCGACGCCTTCAAGAACAACCAGTCATCCGTTCTCTCGACGGCTCTCGGCGGACGACCGAACTACGACGCACTATCGGCTGCAGCCCCCGTCGCGAAGGTAACGTCCAAGGGCATCACGGTTGGTGGCAAGACCTACGAGGTAGGCGCGATCGTGACGAACTCGAAAGGACAGAAAGGAAAGGTCAACGCAGACGGAACCATTTCACTCATTCACTAAATGAATCCCCAAGATTTTTTCGGTACCAGCACCGCCCCAGCTCAGCCACAGACCGTTTCAGCAAACGACTTCTTCGCGCCGAGCGCCTCGACTCCCACTCCAACACCAGCACCGTACTCGGGCGGTTTCAAACAAGACCTCAAAGACTTCGGCGGTGAGGTTTCGAACTCCTTCCAGAACCCTACGAACTTCGTCACCGACACCCTCCGCGGCCTCGTTGATCCAACCTACAAAGCTCAATCAGTCGTTGGCGGCATAGCGCAGAACACGATCGGCTCACGCGGCGCGATCGGGGCAGCTGAACTGCCTGGCCGCGCCATCGTCGCGAAGATCACCGCCGGTTCCGACCAGCACGTCGCTGAAAGCAAAATGCAGCTCGCCGAAACGACCCTGCATCTCATCCACACGATGAACGGCTTGCCAGACGGTCCTCAGAAGGCCCAGCTTCAGCAGACGATCGCCGACAACCAGAACATCCTTGGGCTCGCGAGCAACCAGCTCGACGAACTTGCCAAGCACCAAGTCACCTCCGGCCAGGCTCTCGGCAACTCGATCAATACCGCAACTCTCGCTTTCGGTAGTGGAAGTGCTGGTGCCTCCGCGAAGCTTCTTCCCCGAATGGCTGAAGGTGCGGCGATCGGCGCAGCCAGTGACATCGGGAGCAACCTCAGCGACGGTCAGACCCCATCACTCAAAGGCGTCGCCGGCGCCGCGGCACTCGGTGCAGCCGTTCCCTTCGCCGGAACCATGCTTTCGAAATTGAAGCAGGGAGTCGGTGGAGGTATCGAGACCCTCGGCCAGAAAATCCAGACCAGCGTTATCAGACCCACGACTCACGACATTGAAGATGGCTTCAAGGTTGAGACGCTGAAGAAATACGACCTCGGCGGCTCGCTCAACACAACGCTCAAGAAAACGAACGCGTTGATGAATGACCTCGGCGCGAAGCTGAAGACATTGGCCGCCGGATCGGACGCCAAGATCAACCTCGAAGATGTGTACGCAGAAACCGCGAAGGAACTATCCGGTGGCGGCGCGAAGACCTTCGGTCAGAACGGTCGCATCGAAAACATCCTCGGCGAGCTTGAGCAAGAAGTGAAACGGGTCGCGCCAAACGGTCCCGTCGATCTCTCGACCAGCCAGGACGTGAAGCGTGCGGCCGGTACGATGGGTTCGTGGGTTTACGGTTTCGGCGACAAAGATGCCACCGCGACCGAAGCGGTCTACACCGCCTTCTACCGCAATCTCAGGAAGGCGATCGAAGGCACTGACGCGGGACCTGAGATGAAGGCGATCAACCAGCAACTGCAGGAACTCATCCCTGTCCACAACGCGGTCATTCGCCGAATCCCAGTCGCCGAACGTCAGAACGCAATCAGCCTCACGGATGTCATGGGCCTCATCGGAACTGCGATCGATCCCAAAGCTGCACCGATCGCCATCCTCAACAAAGCATCGAAAAGCGGCCGCGTCGGAGCCGCTCTCACAGACCTCGGCGCGAAGATCAAGAACGTCGTGCCGTCCATCACTAACGTCGGCAAACGCATATTTGGAAAATGATCGGAGTCATCATCGCAGTCGTTCTCTTAATAGTTTTCATCTGCCTCGGTCGGCCTCACGAGTACTAATCACATGAACCCCGAATACATTAAGGAACTCGCGCAGACGCTCAGCGGCGAACTCCCGCCGGAACCTGAGCCGATACCTGAAGAAGCCTCCGAGATCCGTGACCTGAAGACAAAAGGTTATCCACTTACCAAGGTTCTCAAAGCAATAGATACTGAAGGTATGGGAGAGGAGGTAAAGAAACTCGCAGAACGCATCTACACCGATGAGTAACCTCGAACAAACAATCAAACAGTTAGACGCGAACGACCTCGATACCCTCCTCGAATCTCTTCAGAGTGCCGCCAAAGAAGCGAAGCGGAACAAACAGGAATCTAATATCCAGACCGCCGCGGCACTTCGGGCCATCGCAGAAACGATGCAGGAACAGCGGGACATCTCCCGCGCCTTACTCGTTCACCTTCAGTCACAGGAAGCGCCGGAGCTCCCCGAATACCCGACGGAACTCGACGTCACTGTCACGAACCCTGTGACCGAAGTGTCGGTCAAGAAACCATCCTGGTTCTCACTTCCTAGCTTCGACCTCAGCTCGATCCTCAAAGCTCTGCGCGAGACGCTTTCAACGAAGCTCGTACGCGGCACGCCAGACACTCGCCAGTACGTCGTGCTCGTCGATCCCGATGGCCGGCCGCTGGACCTCTCGAAACTCTTCGTCCCCCAGCCCCGCGCTCAGACCCTCGGTTCAGTCTTCCGTGGCGGAATCACGCTCGTCACCGCGTCATCTGTTGATGGAACGCTCACCGGAACGATCGACGGCGTGAATACAGACTTCGTTCTTCCTTCGATGCCGCGATCCGGTTCGGAACACATCTATGTCGCAGGCGCCCGCCAGACCTTGACCGAGGACTACACGATCACCGGCCGAACCATCACATTCAATCTCGCACCGCAAGCTGGTCCCATCGTCGCGGACTACACCAAACAGTAATGAAAAAGTACCTCTTCATCGCCGCCCTCGTTCTCCTCGCATCGACCTTCGTCGCCCGCGCAGCTACCGTCCTTCAGGGCGGGGGAGGTGGCACCGGCTTCGGGTCAACTACCGTGGCGAACTCCGGCAAGTGTCTCTCGGTCGTGAACACAAATCCGTTGACGTACACCTTCGCAGCCTGTGCAGGCGGCGCAGGTTCCTCGTTCACCACAACCACCATCAACGGCCTCTCCTCGACCGCCTATACCTTCGCAACATCTACCGACCCGAACCTTGGAATCCTCATCTCTGGTTCCGGTTCCACGCTCACCTTCACACCAGTCTGGATCGGGACACTTCCGAACTCGCGCATTGCTTCATCGAGTTACTGGAACTCAAAACTCGATTCGACAGGAGACGGCTCCAGCCTATCCGGAATTGTTGTCTCGGTCGCTTCATCCAGTGACATTGCAGTAAGCGGCAAGACAGGAACGAACCTCACCTTTTCATTCCTCAACCCCCAGGGATACATCACCGCCACTTCGACCGCGTTCATCGTGAACTCCGCTTCTTCTTCCTTCGCACGCGTTGCAAACAACGGCTCTGACTTCACCAGCAGCTCGACCTTCCGCGACAACATCTTAGGTACCGGCACCGGACTCCAATTCTTTAACGGCAACGGTCTCTTCATCCAAGCGTCCACTACAAATATCACCGAAGGCGCAAATCTATACTTTACGAACACGCGACTCTTTGCACCCGCCTTCGTCACCGCCACGTCTACGGCCTTCGTCGCGAACTCTGCATCCTCCACATTCTCTTGGAGATCAAACAACCTCTCGGACTTGAACAGCACTTCGACTGCCCGCTCGAATCTTGGCCTCGGTGATGCGGCCCTCACTGCTTCCTCAACGTACGCCTGGAGATCGAATAACGGCTCAGACTTCAACAGTAGTTCTACCTTTAGAAACAACATTCTCGGAACGGGAACGGGGGTCCAGTTCTTCAACGGCAACGGCCTTTTTGTCCAAGCCTCAACGACCAACGTCACCGAAGGAACGAACCTCTACTGGACTCAGGCTCGATTCAATACGGCTTTGAATGGTACGACCACAACCGGCCTACCAGAAGGCAACAATCTGTACTGGACCCAAGCAAGATTCAACACCGCGCTCGGGACTGTCCCCGTAGCTTCGACATCGCTTTCTGTTCAGACCCCTCTCGTTTTAACCACGAACAAGCTTTCGACCTCGCTCACCTACGCATCGAGCGGACAATCCGGAATCGCAATCGCTTCCTCTTCGGGCAACACCTGGACTTGGAGCCAGCCCACATCCACGGCCAGCGTGAACGGCTATCTCTCCGCTGGCGACTGGACCACGTTCAACGCCAAAGCAACCGCCGGAGCCTACACGACGACGACCATCTCGGCTGGAACCGCAATCACAGTCACGAACGGCGGCATCGGAGCCACAACCGTAGCGAACAACGGCGTCACCTCGAACGTTGCTGGAACCGGAATCACGGTAAACAACGCTACTGGAACCGTTACGATTGCAAACAACGGTGTCACCTCGATCACCGCCAGTTCCTCAGTCGGCATCACGCACGCCACGGGAACGGTAAATATCGGCGTGAAGAACACGCCAATCCAGTGGCTCATTGAGAACGCCACCGCTTCCGAAAACGACGGCCACGTCATTATGAGAACGACATCGACCATCTCGGAATGTGCCGCAGGCAACAAATCGCCTGGCGATACTGTAACTTGGGGACTGGGGTATTCAACTTCGAGGGCGACAGCGACTTCTTCTTTAACGCAGATGATTAGTGGCACAACCACTACCACAATAGCTACAACAACGGCAGTTGGCATACCTCTTAACGGTACCGCTTCCACCACCCCAGGGAAATATAACTGGCTGATGTTCTATACAACCGCAGCTTCGTCGAGCCAATTCACTTTAACCTGCTGGTACAGTGAAAACTAAACTCCTCATCATCTTTGCGGTTGTCCTTCTAGTCTGTATCCCAACAGTATCCTTCGCCGCGATTGCCTACGACGCATCGGCTCAGAGCGGACAAGGTTCAGGCGGGGTTACTTGGACTGCCACTGTTACCGGAACAAACACCATTCTCTTCGTCGGAATCCGTGGCGACGGTGCCAGCGACCTCGTAACTGGCGTCACCTTCAACACGGTTGCCATGACCCGAATCCTCGCTCACAACGACGGCGGCAACCGTTGGACCTACCTCTACTACCTCATAAATCCAGCAACCGGAGCGCACACCGTGTCGATCACCGCCTCTGGGGGCCTTATCTGGGGCAACTCTATTTCCTACACCGGAGCCTCTCAGACCGGCGTACCTGACGCGAGCGGAAAGAACTCGAACGCCTCCGCCTCTACTCTCACCACCACGATTACAACCGTTGCAGCCAACTCATGGGCCGTTACTGTAGCCGTCTCAAACACCGGCCAAGCCGCAGGAACCGGATCAACCCAACGTCAACTCTACGGCTCAGACACCGCCTTCGGAATCTACGACTCAAACGGACCCCTTTCCGCAGGTTCGAACAGCATGACCGTTACCGCAAACGCTGAAGGGTTCAACACCATTATGGCTTCCTTTGCTCCGGCTGCTACAGCACTCACGCGACAGATTCGCGGCGTCGGCATCTCAAGATAAACCAACCTTCAATCCATGCACCACCGCCTTCCCCTTCATCCACGATCTCCCCTCAAGCCAACTCCGAAAGACAAACGCGACTTCAAGCTCGGCAACGTTTTTGACCTTCCGAAGATCACGGAGATTCCTCTTACCGACTGGATCGTTAGCTCGCCACTTGGGATAAAGAACCAAGCGCGCATCGAATACAACAACGACGAGTGCACAGCCTACGCAACGAGCGAAGCCGCTGAAGCTCACGAAGGCATCGAGATCGACCCAAACTACACCTTCGCCAAAGAAAAGATGTTGCTCGGAGACTGGCAGTCTTTCGGCGGCGACCTCCGAACCGCGATGAAGGCAGGCGTGGAGTTCGGCTTCCTCCCGATTAGTAAATCTCCCTTCGTCGATCGTCCACGGGACTTCGTGGCTAACTGGAACAACTGGCCTACTGAATACGACGCTTGGGCAGCACCTCAGAAGCAGCAGTCCTACTTCTCCTGCGAAGGACCGTACGATCTCTTCGACAACATCCGGGCTTCTCTCTGGCACTTCAAGGACAAGAAGAACCTCGTCGTAGTCGGATCCTACTGGTATCCCGCCTGGAGCTTCCCTGCGATCATTCCAGACACCCGGCAGACGACGCAACCGTCCGGCCACGCCTTCCTTACCATCGGTCAGAAGATGATCGGCGGCGTTCCCTACCTCGTCGTCCAGCAAAGTTACGGGAGCTCGGCAGGCGACAACGGCCTTCAGTACTTCTCTCGAACTGTCGTGAACCGCGAATGGAAAGACTTCGGCGCGTTCATGTTCGTGGACATGAGTCCTGACTCCGCGAAGGAGTTGAACCGGATCGACATCATCACTCGGCTCATAAACCTCTGGAAGCAACTCCTCTACATCGTCAAATCCAATCCGGCACCAGTCCCGCCGGCACCAACACCTACACCCCTGGAACCACAACACACCTCGAAAATCGCAGCCTGGGCGAAAGCGATCCAACACCAAGAAGGCGGCAAGCCTGGGGATCTGAACATGATCCTCAACAACCCCGGCAACGTGAAGTACTCAACTCTCACCGCTGGATGGGGCGGGACGAAGGGCAGACAAGCAACCGACGGCGGATGGCTCTGTCAGTTCCCGACCTACGACAAGGGATTTCAGGCTCTCTGCAACTTCCTCACGCTCGGAGCTCAGAACAAGTTGCTCTCCTTCCACCAAGCCCGCACGCTCCTCGCGTTCACGAAGGTCTACGCGCATCCCCCGAACGACAACTACGCGATCGGCGTCGCGCAGGCTCTCAATGTAAAGGTCGGTACTGACATTTCCACCTTCCTCTAATGAACTACTCAACTACTCAAGCCGGAAACATCGCGGCTTTCGTCGGCTTACTCGTCCTCATCCTTCAGCACTTCAACATCAAGATCGGCAGCGACGAACTCACTACCTTCATCGGCGCGGTTTTGGCCGCGGCCGGAATCATCCGCAACTGGATTCACCGCTATCGCCAAGGCGACATCACGCTCGGCGGCTTCCGCAAGTAGCTCTCTCGCACACTGCGTCTGAGACCTCACCTTGGACGCAGGAGCGAGTGAACGCACAGCTTCGCACCTATCCCTCACCGGCCGTTCGTTTCCGCCGCCCCGCCTTCATCTTTGATCGAATGTGTTCCATTCCGCTATGACAAGCGCGACATAGCGTTACCAGCCTTTCCGGATGTCTCCGGTCATATTCCAATACGGCTAGTTCCTGATGTCGCCCCTCCATTTCTGGTTCGAGATGGTGAACATCAAAGCGCCGCGTGCCCGGCGACCAGTTCTTGAAACATATCTGGCAGGTCCAGTCATCGCGCGCCCGAATCTCTTCATGGAAACGTTCGCAACTACCTACTGGGGCGGATTGGAGAACGGGCCGCCGCCACTTCGAAATCTGTTCAGCTCGTTGCCGCGATACGCCTAGCAATACTCCGATGTCTTCCCACGTCATGCGACGTTCCCGCAACATAAGGACGTAATCCTTCAATTCTTGATTCGGTTCCATATCTCTAACACTAACAAGCCCTTGCGCTTTTGCAAGTGCATAACTGCCACTTTCCAACTCCACCAAGAACCGTCACTCTTAACACAGACCCATGAAAACTTAATGAAAGGAGAAGGTATGCCGCACCGCATCATGATCTTCTGCGTGCCCTGCACCAGGAAAGAGAAACGTCCGGTCGAAGTAACTGAAGTTACTTTCTGGATCGACGAGGACCGCACGATTTACTTCATCGCCAATTGCGAGTGCGGAAACTCCCAGACCGTGAAGACCTCCGCCGAGGAACTGGCGAACAAGTACCACCATCACGACACCGCGCAAGCGGTCCCTCAGTTCGTGATGTAGCCCGCCTGAAGTAATCCACAAAGGAGGAGTCCATGACACCCGACGAGCTGCGGGGCGCTCTAGCCTCGTTCACCGGAACCGAGAATTACTACGCAAACATGTCGGGTCTCCACTACACCGACGGAGTTGCATTCCTTGCCGAGAACGCCGGCGCTTACTGGCTAATTGACCTCATCGCATCCTGGCAGAAACGTGCCCGCAAAGACCGGAAACTCCGAGAGCTTCAAATCTGGGAACTCAGGGTCACAGGAAAAGAGGCCGACGTTATCTGCTTTCGAGACACCGACGACGAAGCCTTCCGCCAGCACATCCCCTTCACTGATTTTCCGCTTTCTGAAGTGAGGCTCTACCTCGAAAACGAAGTCCTCATGCTGCCCGGAGAACGCTGATGCTTCGCTATGAACGCTACAAGCGCCGCTTCTGGGCTGTTTACGAAGCCGACACACTCCTCTGCGTAACGGTCTACCTCAAAGGCGCGCTCTCAGTCATCGAGCGCATCACAAGCGTCCGACCGCCCCCGCCACCACGGAAGAAACGCAAACCGCTTCCGCCTATCGTCCACCACTCATCCGTCACCGTCTATGCCCGCGACAAATGAAAGGAGAACTACGTTGTTAAATCTGAACCGCGTCCTCATCACCGGCTACCTCGGCAAGACTCCCGAAACCACTCCCGCAGGATCCACCACCGTCACAAAGTTTTCTCTGGCCGTCACCGACCGCTGGAAAGACGGAAACGGTGACCGACAGGAACGGACCAACTGGCTGAACGTCGTCGTCTGGAACGGCAACGGCGAGAACGCCTCGCAGTATCTGAAGAAAGGCTCCCACGTCCTCATCGAAGGCTCGCTCCGAACCTCCGAGTGGGAAGACAAGGAATCCGGCCAGAAGCGCTGGAAGACCGAAGTCCACGCCTCGCAGGTCATCTTTCTCGACAAGAAGCCCGAAGCCGCCACCGAGAAGCGACGCAAAAAGGCGGCGTAAATGCTCGCCACCATCATCGGCGACACCATCCAATGTCCCCACTGTCAGAACGCCGACCTTGAGCACCTCACGCTCGAGCGAAAAGTCTCCTGGCGCGAACCGATCCGCCAACAGTTCCGAGACAACGGTTTCCTTGTCCTCATCGCCGAGTGCGACCAGCCGATCGTAGACATGGCTCATTCCGGCCTCGATCAGCTCTTGTGCCTCGACTGCGGCAAGCGTTCCGACATCGACGTAACCACGCACGTTCATCACGAAGATCCGAAGGTCTGACATGAGACTCGTGCTGGTTTGCTCCTGCTCCCATCAGAAGAGAGACCACCTGTGCACGAAGCAACGTCCCGCCGGTCCTTGCACAGCGTGTAGCTGCACCGCCTTCACTCCCGAACGCATCTGTAAATGCGGACACGGTGAGAAAGCTCATCGCAAAGGCGCGTGTCACGAAGGGGATGGTTGTAAAACCTTCCGTCCCGTCGATTAACCCTCAACAAGGAAAGGAGAACAACGACCACACGGAATCCCTAGGGTTCGCCAAGAACCGACATGCTCATTAGCCCCGTCTATCCACAGACGGGGCCTTTTCATTCGCAACTGAACTGCTAGAGTGAAAGGACACCACACAGTCACTTTCAACATGGCAAAGGATTTCGCCGAATGGTACAAACGAAAGGTAGCCTCTGATCCGACTTACAAAGCGAGTGTCGCTGCTCGGCAAGCCGCGCTCTACCACAAGAACCAACGTACTCGTCCTGGCTTCGAAGCGGCGAAAAAGCGTGTATACCGTTTTAATACTCGTACCCGCGTATTAGAACATTACTCCGGCGGTCCCGCGAAGTGTGCTTGTTGCGGCGAGAACCATCGGCAATTTCTCACCATTGATCACATCAACGGCGGCGGGGGTGCGCATCGCAAAGCACTCAATCTGCGCGGTCACGGTTTCTACGAGTGGTTGGTTAGAGAGAACTTCCCGAAAGACTTCCGCGTACTCTGCTACAACTGCAACAGCGGCCGCAAGGTTGGTCTCTGTCCCCATGAGTCGGATAGGCCCTAGGCTTTTATTTTCCGTCCACAGCCCACCCCTTGCCACGCTCGTTCTACTTGCTAGGCTTATTCCATCCGGTGCCGCCTTCCCCGTGAGCGAAGGCCCAAATGAAACGTCTCTTCACAACGGTGTTTCTTGCAGTAACGCTGGTAGCCATTCCGGTGAACGCGAAAAACAAGACACCTGAAGTACCTATCCATGAAGTCATCGAAGCCAAAGCCAAAGATCCGCTCGACCGCTACATCGAGCTACTTGCGTTTCAAGAAAGTTCCGGAAAAGAGAACATCGACATCATCGACACGAACGGCAAGCACTCCCGCGGCTGCCTCCAGTTCCAAGATGCGACGATCAAAACCTACGCTCGCAAATTCAACCTTCCTAGGAATCCGCTCGACTGCCGATACCAGAAAACCCTCGCCCGCCAAATCCTACTTCGCGGCGGTTGGAGGAACTGGCTTCATTCAGTTCAAAAGCTCGGTGGGCCGGAAAAGATACCAATGCTCCACCTGCAAGAAGCGAGTAACGACGCTCTACCTCGACCGAACACTCGGAGCGTGGGTGGGTGAGTGTCATATGCCTCGATTGTAGGCCCCTCAGCCTTCGCTACAGCCCTCGGAACCGGCCGGACAACCCACAGAACCCGCAAACGTCCTAGCGCATTTAATCGCAAGTTTCGATGAAGATGGATTTAGGGGATAACTCGGCCTTGCAACCTTCTACCGGACAGGTATTCTGAATCAGGAGATCACTGTAGTTTTCGACAACCGACCTAACCAGTTTCATCGTGAGTTAAGCCGATGGAACGCTCAGACGAGTCCGCCCTTAACTGGCGGGCTCTTTTGTTTCTTGCCGGGTCTAACCGATGGCTGCGCGGCGAATCTTGTAGCGAAGTCGCGCGGTTCAACAGCGACTACAAGCCCCATCGGAAAGGCCCGCCAGGACGCAATCGCTGTCCAAGCAAACTTACTTACTCCGGCATGGCGGTGAGTCCGCCAAAGGGTTCGTGTGTTGCCTTCGGTGTTCTGTATAAGTCCATAGAACATTCCTCTTGTTCCGGGAAGGTTGGACCGAACACCGACGCCAGCACATGACCGGGATCGTTCTTTGAGTGATGGTGTGGCGCAATAGGTAGACGCTTGCGAAAGAGATCCGTATTCGCCGAAAGGCGAATCTGATACGGCTCATGCGAGGTGACTACACCGATACCGAACCTAGTCGGTCAAATCCTCGCCACCATCACTCAGCGAATCATCGCTGAAAACCAAGTCCCGCCCAACCCTTCAATGGGAGGTAGAAGCTCGGCTGGATAGTATGACCAACTCTCAGGCAACGCTTTACCGATTTGCGACCTGTGAATCATCGGGGAGGGGACGGAACCTCACGATGCGAATGGCTAATGAAGCGGCGAGAAAAGTTAGATGCTCATTGCATCTTCCGCGCGGCAAGTCCTAGAACCGCGAAGTATCGCTAACCGTCTCCTCTAAGGGTAAGCCCGGCACTCGACGGATTTACCCTTGCAGAAATAAGTCGTACCAACCCAATACAAAACAATGAGCCAAGACCGACTTTTCAAACTGCCACCACGCGCAATAAAATCGGCGTCGGGTGACGTAATGAGATGGGGATCAAACAATGCCCAATCCTTCGACAACCCGGAGGAAGCCTGGCAATGGGCCAAAGTCCTCCTCGACGAGGGCTATGACTTCAGCATCTACCAGACCGAACGGAAAGTGTACGTCTCGGTGATCTTTACGCCGGAGTAGTGTTCCACGGCTTCTCTGTCTTTTTTAGATCAGGGAACTCCGTCCTGAACACATGGTCAATCTCATCAGGGAGATCCCGATGACTTTCACCCCTTCGAAAGATTTTCGCCGACCGTCCATCCCAAAGCGTAACAACCACATGACTAGCATTCTGCGGCTCCAGGACAGACGCAACGGCCTGCCGCTTTTCAGTCGGTCCGAGCCACTGGAGAATCTGGTAATCCGCCTGCTTTTCAAACGGCGTGCTGCCTTCGACGCAGCGATCGCACCGCCCCCCATTCGCGTTAACGCTCCTAACCTTCTCCGCAATCTCTTCATGCGTCACATCCTGAAGCGTGATCTCGTCGCCACACGCGAGGCAGTTTCCAAAACCGGCGTTATCTATGATCTCGTCCATCGCTCTATTCTACGCCCCCGGAATCTCTTCTGTCCCGAACGTATCGTCCACCTCGCACTCCCTGTTGCCGCACGCGAGCTCTACCCCACCACCTCGAAGTGTCGAGAACTGTCCAGGGACGGCAATTCCGGCCCCCTTCAAAGGTCTCTGCACCAGACCGCAAGCGTCGCACCGAACCCGCAGACTCGTGACTGCACCCAACTCGCTTCTCTTCGCTTCAATAATCGTGAACTTCTTCTTCTCTTCCATGTCCTCCCCTTTCCGAACCTAAACGCTCCACGATCCGCTGCACCTTCCTCACCGCGATCTCTTCGGTCAAAGCTCGTTCGTCAACTTCGGGATGCCCTTCGAGGTAGCCGTGCCAGATTCCGCCAGTCTTCTGAACCGTGATCTTCATCCACAGATGATGCGGAGAACCTTCGGAAAAAGAGAAGAGGAAGCGGCTCCGAGCTAGCGCACATGCGGACCAGAGCAAAACGCACAACACTCTGTTCTACCTATCGGAGAGAATCACCTGCACACTCCTATGTGCATTCGGGTTTGACGCTTCTCGGTTCCGAGCTACGGTCCTGGCCTTGGCACTTCAGACCGTACCGTACGACGACTTGAGACCTGGCGAGCCCCTTCGGACCTCGACCGGCTCCGCTCTCATTCCTTCCGAGGTGATCGAGCCGCACGAGAGGCTCTACCGCTTCCGAGGATCCCTCCATGATCTCGGTCTTTCGGACGGGGATCTTCTCGTCGCGGAACCTCGACGCTCTGCAGCCAGCGGCGAACTCGTCGTCGTTTCCGCCGGCGGGAACTTCTTCGTCGGCCACTGGTGGAAGAAACACGGACTGAAACAGCTCCGCTTCGACTCCGAGATTCAAGAAGGCAAGCTTGAACTCATCGCCGCAGTGAACGCAATCCTGAGAGGAACTTCATGAGAGAACCCTATCCGACGAAGCTCGATCAATTCCTTCACAAGCACGGCATCAAAGCGCTGCACCTCGCTCACGCCGCGGACTACTCCCGGCAGCATCTTCTTCGGATCAGGTCCGGGAAGATGGAACCCACCCGCAAGTGCATTAAAGCGATCGTCGCAGCATGCCGGCTGCTTTCACGTGAACCCGTCCGCGCGGCCGACCTCTTCGACTTGGAGGAAGAATGAGCTGGCAATCTTTGCGGGAGATGTTTGACGACATCGAACGACCTATCTCGCTCGTTCGTTTCGCCCAGGACATCTACTACGAGACTCTTGAGCTTCATGAGAGACAACTTCCCAAAGGAACCGATCTCCTCGGAGAGATCAGGATTACGCTCGACAAAGAGATCAGCGGGGATGCGTTTGTCCTCGCCTTGTTCATCGTCGAACTCTTCAAAAAGTTCCCGGCCGCCAACCCCTACAACCATCCAGAAGAGGATTGACCATGGAACCGATCTCCGAACTCTACGCGGAGTGTGCCGACGCGATCCGGCTCTACGACTTCACGAAGAAGGCATACTCCAACTTGATTGACAACGCCCCGAAGGTTGTCAGCGACCAAATTAGGGACGCGAATATCTACCTCTACCAAGAGCTTCACAGAACCCTCGAAGAAGAACTCACGAGCAGTGACGCCTACAGCCTCTGTGCTTTTGTGAGTGCCGTGATGAAGGAGCATCCCGGCTTTTTCGCGCACAACCTGGACGAAGAAAAAGACGGCTCCGAAGAGCCGCCTACGATACTGCTTTGAGTTTTCTTTCCTGCTTGGGCCACGTCGCTCTTACCCGATCAGTGAGCCGTACCTGCCGGGCCTTCACCCACGCCGAGTAGTGTTTTTCACAGACCTTGACCGAGTTCCCGAGGATCGCCGCTACATCTTCAATCGGTACACCGTTCGCGAGCAGCTCGGTTGCAAGCGTGTCGCGGAAACGGTGCGCGATCATCATGTTCTGTCCCTTCGAGACTCTCGCATCCTTCAGAACCTTCCGAAGGGTCCGCTGCCAGCTCGACACGGCCGAGAGAGCTTTCCCGTTGCCGGACCAGAAAAAGTAACGGGAGTTACTGTTCTTCGTGGCTTGGGACCTCAGCGCATCGGCAACATCAGGAGGAAGCGGAACGAAGACATCCTGACCCGTTTTCTGTGTCCGCAACATCAGGTCATCACCGTGGAGCCTCTCCGTTTCGAGACAGGTTGCGTCCTGAATCCGAAGCCCCGAGTGTCGGAGGAGAAGAACGAACGTCTTAATCCTCGCCGGCCGGTTCTTTCCGTGGTCCCCGTGATGCGAGTATTTTTTCACACGCAGCGAGAATACGTTCCATCTCCTCGGCTGTGTAGGGCAAGGTCGGCGGCTCATCTACCTCGGGGGCTTTCAAGCTGCCCGCGTAGTTCTTCGGAAGCCAGTCGGCTGATACGCAGAATCTGAGGAACTGCTTCAGGAGTTCGAGCCGCTTCGCTGCCGTAGCCGCTTTGAACGTCCATGAGGACTTGAACTTCACGAGCCGCTCGAAGGTGATGTCCTCGACATTCTCCCAGCCTCTCGTTGTGAACCACGCCGGCACTTGCCGCCCGATGAATCTGCGGTACAGGCGCATCGAAGCTTCAGCTAGATTCCGCGATTCTCCTTCTTGAAGAAACAGAGTCGCGGCCTCCGTGATCTTCACTTTGCGCGGCGGCTGAGGGGGAGGGGTTGGCGGTTCGAACACCGCCGTTCCTCGCACGTTCATTTCCCGTACGAGGTTTTCGGCAGCTTCCCACGACGTGAGATTCAACGACCGGCGAGGCATATCCTCGATGCCGATCGTGCCTTCAAGCCAGATAGGGCAGTGGCAGCGCCGGTAGCTCCGGCCTTTCTCTCGGGACTCACAACTCTTTCTGTGACGGCGGAAGATCGTAAGCACGCATGGCTCCGTTTCTCCGTCGAAGGGTACATATCGCGGACACCGAAGCTAGGGACACGTTCCTCCAGAAGCTAATTGCTTGATTGCAAAGGAGAAGGAAGGTGGTGCCCAGGGACGGAATTGAACCGCCGACACGAGGATTTTCAGTCCTCTGCTCTACCAACTGAGCTACCTGGGCCCGAGGGAG
>C688J35102_120990115_pt1 | contig 56039 bp, 37 predicted proteins | sample HopSoiMetagenom2_FD_35102 | JGI IMG/M metagenome (IMG submission 35102)
ATCGCCGCGCGCGGATCGCGATCGGGGCGGAGTGACCGGATATGGCGGTCGCCGACTTTGGCGCGGCAGTCGCGGCAGAAGCCCCAGAGCGGAGAGCCGCGCGTGCGTTCGGCCAGACGCGCGTCGCCCGGCACCGTGATTTTTCGGTGCTCGCAGAGGCTCCGACAGAAACACGTGCAGGTGAGCACCGTGCAGTAGCCGTCGTACGACGCCTCCGCGGTGTGACCACAGCACGGTCGAGCAGCTTGCGAAGCCATGGGGAAAACCTCCTTTCTTGAAAGTTGGGTGGGATCGCTACGGCTTGGTATGAATGGCTACAGCATCGAGCCGAAGAGCGAGAGCTGGACGACCGGGCCGCGTGGAGGCTGCGGGACCAGAAGCTCGATCGGCACGTCGACCTCTGCGATCCGCGGGGGGCCCGCTGGGAGGATCACGATCGGCTCGGGCGCGGCTACGAGATCGATGACCGGAACCGGCGTCGGGAGCAACTGGATGCGTTTCGCGATCTCCAACTGCACGTCCCCGGTCGCTTTCTTCAAGATCTCGGCGACATCGAGGAAGCGCGCCTTACCGTCGATGGCGTGGCGGATCGCTTCCGCTTTCTGCGTGACGACTTCCCACATGACCGGATCGATCGTGTCGCGCGAGAGCAGCACCTGCACGTAGACGGGCTTCGTTTGTCCCGGCCGGTGTACGCGGTCGCCCGCTTGGTCCGTGGCTTCCGGGCTGTACTCGAGGTCCACGAGGAGCACGTGGTTTGCGGCCGTAATCGTGTAGCCGCGGTTGAGGCAGTTGAGGGCAGCGACGATGCAATGGCGCTCGGGATCGGCGGAGAAGGCTTGGATGAGGCCGAAGCGCTTCTTTGTCGGCACGTCCGCGGTGATCGGGAGCACGCCGATGCCGTGGGCTTTCAGGTGCTTCACGATGGCCGCGACCATGACGCGAAGTCCGGAGAACACGATGGTCTTCTCGCCGCGGTCGGCGGCGCGTCGGACGTAGGTCAGGATGTAGTCGAGCTTGTTCCACGTCAGGGCATCGAGCGCGGGGTTGAGGTAGTCGACGGCGACCGGGCATGTTGCGGCGTAGCGGAGCTTCCACAAGGCATTCGAGATCACGCCCATGTTCGGCGTGCCGTCACCTTCGCGGAGCGCTTTCGCGATCGCCGTGTGCGCCCACTCGGCATAGGAGGCGTAAAACGGCGCGTGCGCGCCGTCGAGGTTGAGGAGAACGACCTGCTGGTGCTTGGGGGGAAGATCGTAGATGTCGTCTTTGCGGCGGCGGATCGCAAACGACGCCATGAGCCGCCAGAAGCGATTGAGGTTGGAGACTTCGGGGAGGAGCTTCGCGCGGCCTTCGTGGAGCGAGTCTTCGAACTGCCGGTCGACGAACTCGTAGGTACCAAATTCGTTCAGGAAGCGCTTGGAGCCGCCCCGGTACGCATAGGGAAACAGGGGATTATCGAAGCCGAGCAGCCAGGCCACGTTCCAGAAGATGTCCGTCGCGTAGCCCTTCATGAGCGTGCCGGTGAGGATGAGACGGCCCTTCGGCCGCATCGCCCGCACGGCGCGCCCGCGGAGCGTGTTCTTGGACTTCGCGATCTGCGCTTCGTCCACGAGCACCGCGCCGAAGAGCTTCTTGACCCGCTTGTACGCGGGCCATTGACGCGCCTCGCCGGTCGCCGACCACGCTTGGTGGCCGCACGCACGGCAGTGCGCGCCGCTCCACTCGGACACTTCGCCGCACGCTGGGCAGGACTCGACGATGGACTCGTAGCTGCGTTTGCACACAGGACACGCGGCCTTCGTGATGTTCTGCTCCTCGTGGTCGATGGCGCCGTCTTTCGTGAAGCGCCGGCAGGTCCAGGGATCGAAGCGGCCGGCGCCGGAGAGCGAGAGAAACTCGAACGATGTGATGTAGAACGTGGTGTCGTCGGCCGGGAGCTTGCGACGCTTCTCGGCCTGCAGCGCGGTTATCCCTGCGTGCGTGGTGAGCCGATGGGCGCGAAAGCCAAACGACGCGAGCTCATTGAGCCAGTTGTCGATGAGGCCTGAGGGACACACGACGAGCACGCGCGTGAAGCCGCGTGCCCGCGCCCACGAGGCCGACGTGACGGTCTTGCCGCCACCCTGCTCGTAGCCGAGGTAGCCGAAGGGCTTCACGGCGAGGCGGGCGACGTCTTCGGATTGGAAGGGAAAGAGGAAGGGCGAGCGGCGCGCAACGACGGAGCGGTGCTGCTGCACCCGCGCCGGCACCGTCGCCTCGAGGTCGGGGACGTCCGGAAGTTCGAACGCGGCGGTGAGGAGTTCGACGTCGCGCGCGTCCACCTCGCGAAACGTGCGCGGGCCGGAGTCCGTGAGCACGTCGAAGGCGAGGTAGCCGCGATCAACGGAGGTGATGAGCGTGACGTCCTTGCTGTCTTCGGAGACCGTTTCGACCTTGGCGGTTTCGCGGTGCCGCACCCAGGACGGCCGCAGGTGGTACCTGTAGCCCTCGGTGAAGCACGGCTCGCTGTCCGTCGAGGGCACGGTGGCTTTCGCCGTGTAACTGCGATCATCGAGGTACGCGAGGCGCTGGTGGGCGTCAGGGCGATAGAGCGGGGTCCGTAGGATCCGAAACTTCTCCTGCAGCCGCGTGATCTTCGCCTGATCCGCTTCGCTGATCGCCGGCTCGAAGCCGAGCCAAGCGAGCGTTTCGACGCCGGCGCGCGGCCCGAGGGTGAGGATCGACGCCGGCGAGAGCGTCGCGGAGACGATACCGTGCTCGATGCCGCGGACGGGATCGAACGCGGTTACGACCTGATCGAGGAAGCCGAGCAGACCATCGACATCGGGCGCGGCCTTGAGACCCTTCGGGGTCACGCGAACAGCGGTGGAGGGTTGAACGTGGAAGAGACGGGAGAGGATGGGAACCGGCGCGACGTCGGCGATAGGGAGATACGTTGTGTGGGGCTCGGTACTGAACGCACGGCGAAACGCGTAGCGCAGCTCGCCGGCGATGTCCTCCCCCTCGATCGGCATCGTGAAGGGCTTCCACGCCGCCGCGTAGGTCTTCCGCGCGACGACGAGATCGACGGAGACGTCGATGCCGTACTCCTCGTGGAAGAGATTCGGAAGCGTGAGGTGGAGAAGGCCCTGATAGTTCGCGTACAGCGTGTCGCGGAGCGCGCGGTGGCGGGCCTTGTCGAATGTAGTTGTCGGGACGATCGCGACGAGGAGCCCGTTGTAGGCGAGCGCGCGCGTGCAGATTTCGAGCGTTGCGCCTTGGGACTCGATCTTCCCGCCCGAGGTCTCGCAGGCCCACAGCTCGCCAGCATCCGGTGGGGTCCACCAGATGCCGTACGGCGGGTTTGTGACGACGAGCGAGAAGCCGCTGAGGAGATGCCGGTAATCGAGCAGGTCTGCGGTGCGGACATTGGTGGTGCCGAGCGCAAAGCGCGCGTGGTCGGCCGCGAGCTCGTCGAGCTCGATGCCGAGGACGGACGCGCCCGCGCGCTTCCATGGCGCGAGCAGGCGCCCCGAGCCGCAGGTGGGATCGAGGACGGCCAGCTCACCAGGCCCTCTCGGCGGGACGAGCGGCTGGAGCGCTTCGCAGAGCAGCTCCGCAAGCCAGTTGGGTGTGAAGTATTGGGCGTGCTTCGAGGCATTGAACTGCCGAAATCCGAGCGCATGGTTTGCCTCGCGGCCGGCGTACGCGACGCCGGATGACACGTCGAGTGCTGTCACAGGTGTGACCTCCTTTCAGGTGTGTGGGGGTTGTGGTGGCGGCGAGCCTGCGCGAATGCGCGGCGGCCTAGGTGAACGGTGTGGCGGCGAGTACGTAGTGCTTGCCGTTGATCTCTGTCGTCTCGAACACGCCGTCGTTGCCGTAGAGCGACAGGTGAGTGAATTCGTCCGCGAGCTCCGGATTCACGGGCTCTTGAACGTCTCCGACCATGTGCACCTGAATCGCTTCGAGGTGCATCAGCGTGCCGCTGATCGAAATGACGCAGTGAAGCTTCGTGCCGTTGCCGCGGTCGTCGCGCCACATGCCAGGCGGAATGAGAAGGTGAATCACGTCGTGCTGCATGTGCGAACGCTCCTTTCGTTCAGGCGGCGAGGAAATCCGTGGCATCGTCGTGCATCCAGTACGAGGGCACGTCGAGCGTGACAAGGTGCACGGCGGAAAGCGCGAGATCGGCGCTGCGGTCGATGACGTGGGGACTCGGCAGCGCGGCTCGCTGCGCGAAATCCGTGCTCTTTGCGGCGAGGTCGGGCTCGGAGATCGAGACGCCGAAGCGCCGTACGAGGTAGCGCAGCGCCAGGAAGAATGATCCTTCCGTCGATGCGCCGACGAAGGCGAGCTTGCGGGATGCATCCGGGCGGTAGTCGAACCAGGGCTTCCGCCACGCTGTGGCGAGGCGGTGGCCGCGATCCCGACCGGAAACGACGATCCAGTCGTCGTGCGGCAGATCGTCCCGCGTGAGCGCGGTCCGGCCGGCGAGTTGGATGAAGAGCGGTCCGTGCTGCGGGGGCGCAAACCAGCGGAAGACCGCGAAGTCTTTGCCGTTGATGACGGTGTAGGGTTGCGAGTTGATCGTGATGAGACGCATGCGTGGGTGTTCCTCCTTGTCGCGGGTGCCGTGTCTCGGCACTCCCGCGCGAACGACGCAGAGATCCGGGCGCGCGCCGGGCACAGTTGACGCGGTGGCGCGGTGGCCACATGTGGCGTCGACTTGCCCGCCATGCGGCGGGTCCGCATCGCCCGCGCGGGAGCGCAGAGCGTGGGCGGGAGACGCGGGGCAGAGGAAAGGAGCGCTACGCGCGAACGTCCTGTACGCGATTGGGAGGTGCTTCAACGCGCTCAGGCGATCGGCGGAGACGAGGTTCGGGGCGACTACACCAGTGCGATCGATGAGGCGCTAGGTGGGGCGCAAAGGTGATCGCCGGGAAGTCGCTATGAAGTCGTTTGCCGACCGCGTGAGAGCGTCGAAGCTGCGGAGCGCTCAGCTCGTGAGAACAGTCGTGGTGTGAAGGAGCGCGCGTGGTCGCGGGCACCGTCATTGTCGCGGCACGAGCTCGTGATGCAGAGCGCCGAAGGCCGCATGTCTCCAAGTAGGAGGTCGAGCACCGCCCTCGGACACCGATGCGCAGGCGCTCCTCTTACTCCTGCAAGTTGGAGAACAGCGGCAGGAGGCCAGCGTGATCGGCGATGTTCAGCGAATTGGTATGGATCGCTGTCGCGGCTGTGAGCCAGACGGCAGCCTCCGGGTGCGCTTCGAGCCATGCCGCAAGGGTGAAACGCATCATGGGCGTGGCGGCGCTGACCTCTTGGAGCGCGCGGAGCCGATCGAGCGGCCGGCCGTGCGCCGGGTCCGCGACCGTCACGAGCACGCTGAAGGTCTCGAAGCCGAAGAGCTCGGGCGCGAGACCGAGATCGAGGAGAAGTTGGTAGCGCAGGCTTTTGCGTTCCGCGAAGCTCCCTGGCGACTCCTGCCCGCGGTCGTGCTCGAGGAACGCGAGATGCGGCCGTCCGTCCGGCGTGCGCAGGACTACCACCGCGTCCGGCTGCGGCAATGCGACACCGCGCGCTTCGTTCGGAAACGGCCGGTGCCAGGTCGTCGCCCAAGTCGCCTGAAAGCTCGGCGCCGTGGCGAGGAGGGCTGTCAGAAGGTTCGTCTCCGCCTGGTGCGGCAGGAACGGCGGCGCGGTGTGCGGCGCGAGCACGAGCGGCCGCCGCGCTCGCGCACGCAGCATGAAGTCCACGAGCTGCTCGTGGGCTTCGCCGCGGGCGTGGACGCGAAGGACACGATCCGCCCACCGGAGACCCGTCTCGGTCAGGAGCCCATAGTGCGGATGGCCTCCCGTCGGCGCGCGGTCCTCCCATGTGGCGATGTACCCCGTGCGCTCCAGTTCCTGCATCCGGCGCGTGATGACGGCGGGGCTGCGGTTGGAGAAGACGAAGCGGCGGAGATGCGCGAACGACACGACGCGGTAGCGCGCGATCTCCAGCACCGCTGCCTGGTCGCGGGCGAGCCTTGGCCCGTCGTCCGCGGGCGCCCGCGAGGGGTTCTTGATAGCCGGATGGGGTATCAACGAGCCCGCCGGTTGGGTATCAACTCCAGAGTTGATAGTTGATAGCTCGTCGATGGCGTCCAGAAGCGGTGGATCGCTATCAAGTGCGTCCCGATCAATAGAGGCGCCGCCGAGCGCCGCCGCGACCCGCGCGCGGAGGTCAAGAACCCGCTCCGGCGGCAGTCCGTCAAGAGGGTCGAGGATGGATGGCTGCGAAGGCGTCAGGGGCATGGTGTCGTTGTGGATTACGACAGGATTTCTCGTCGTCAACCCTTCGGCCGATGCTCCGAGCGCTTGCGCTCCGAAGGGGCGATAGTTGGGTGGCGCGCGTTCGGGAGGGGCGAGATGGCCGACCTACAATGGTTGGTGGAAGACCAACCTACACCCCTGATGCCGCCGCCCTGACCCCGCCCGTACGCCTGTCTCCAAGTTGGAGCCTGTGCTGCGTGCGTTCTCCGTCGATGAACGTTCCTGCGGCAGGGTGCTCGCTTGGAGGTAACTTCTGCACGTCCGTCGTCGCGCCTCTCATCCGCACGGCACACTGCGAGTGTCCACCTGCCCTGAAGTCCTTCTGTGACGCACGCTCCACTCCTCATCACCGAACTCGAACGCATTCGCCGGGAGCGCGGCTGGACGGTGCACGCGCTCGCACGGCACCTCGGCGTGAGCCCGAAGCTCTTCTACAACCTGCGGCGCGGCCACCGGCCGCTGTCGGTCGCAACACTCTCCGCGATCGCAAAGGCGTTTGGAGCGGACTACCGCATCCGCGAGGCCCTAATGCACTACCTCGCGCTGGAGTGCCCAACCGAGCGGAGGGTGTTTCGCGGTGGCGCGAGCACGGCCGAGCTCCCGCAGTCGATCTCGTACCACAACCGCTGGCGCATCGTGTCGTGGGTCGGGAAGCTCCCGCACGGTGAAGGCGCGCCGCGTGGCCTCTACCTCGTTGCGCAGAAGCCCGAGACGCTTTCCGCCGTTGTGCGCTTCCTCGTCGCCGCCGTCGAGCGCGAGGGACGTCACGCCATCGTGCTTGCGGCCAATGCCCGGCCGAGCGCATCGCACGCGACGGAGGCCATCGCGGCGCCGGTGCTCATCGCAGAGCGCATCGAGTACGTCTCGGATGCAGTCACTGCCATCCTCACCCGCCGCGCCGAGGCGCAGCGGCCGATCGTGGCGACGAGTTGCGTGGACCGAGACGGTATGGGGGACAGTCCGCTCCTTCGCGTGCTGCGCTCTACCACGGAGGTCATCCGGCTCGATGGCGTGCAGCGAGCGCGACACGCGCATCTGCCCTCCACCGCTGCATGAACTGGCCGGATCTCTCGCTGCGGGAAGAAACGGACCTGATCTTCCGGCACCCGCGTGGAGAACCCCCGGAAGGCGTCGTTGTAGTGCGGGTGGATTTGAAGCACCTGTTCCAGCTCACGCAGAAAGTCGGCCCCGACGAAGCGCTGCTGCTTGTGGTCATCAAGGCGCTGCGCACGCGCTACGGCCCGTTCCGGCTTCGCATGTACGACCTCGCGTGGCGGATGGGGGTCGGCAACCGCCGCGTCAACCGCTGGCTCGATCACCTCGTGAAGCATGGGCTCGTGGTCTACACGCTCCAAGACCTGTTTGAGAAAGACACCGTGGAAGTCGAGATCGTGAGCCGACCCACGGCTGCGATGTTCGACTACGCCTCGCGCCACGAGCTGCCGACCCACTGGATGGAGCACGCGCTGCCGCTGCTTGGACGCCGGACGTTCCTCGTGCTCCTATTCCTGCTTTCTTCCGAGGAGATCGCGTCCTTCCACATCGACCGGCTCGTGGCGGCGGCGAGGCTGCGCGGCCGCTGGCACGCCACGCTGCACCTGCGGCGCCTGCGACGGCACGGCATCCTGCGGCCGACGCGGGAAGGATCACTTGTGGTCGTGGACCCGCCGCCGCCTTCTCGGTCCCAGCAGCTCCGCCTGCGGTTTCGCAAGCAGCCATACCTTGGCAATGCGCTACTCCACATCGGCGTGCTCCTCCTCGTGCTGCTGGCGCTCGTCGCGGGCCTCTACGTCCTCCATCGCTCCTGAACCCTTCTTCGCCCCTATGCCTGCAACCACCCTCTTTCTCGCCGCTGCCGCCGCGCTGCTGATGAGCGCAGGAGTGGTCCTGGCGCTGCGTCGCTGGTTTGTGCCGCTCGAAGCGGTGGCGCTCACCTTCGAGACGAGTGCTTCGCGGACGAAGCAGGGGTGGGCCGCGTTCTGGGCGCGCGATCCCTTCGTGCAGGCGCACCGCAACCGCAAAGGCTTCGCAGTCGGCACGTACGCCGTCCCCGGAGGGGAGAGCATCGCTGTGCATCTCGCGGCTTCCGATCTCCACCAGCACAACCTTGTCCTCGGCGCGACGGGCACAGGGAAATCGAGCCTGCTGGAGCTGCTCGCGCGCTACCACTTGCAGGAGCGCCGCCCCTTCGCACTCTTCGACCTCCACGGCGATCTCTTCGCACGCGTCGCCGGCTGGGCGCTCATCACGAAGCCCGAGCGCCTCGTGCTGCTCGACTTCACGCGGCCGGATCTGCTCCCGACGTGGAATCCGCTGCTCCCGATTCCGGGTGTGGATGCCGCGCGGCAGGTCGACATGCTAGTCGCGGTGTTCAAGCGCCTCTACGCTGACGAAGTGGCCGCGAGCTGGGCGTGGGGACCGAAGATTGAGGAGCTGACGCGGTATGCGCTACGCGCCTGTATCGAGAGCGCGGCGCCGATGAGTCTCGTAGACCTGCCGAGCTTCTTTCTCGTCCCGGCAGTCCGCCAGCGTGTCGTCGCGACGGCATCCGCGCGCACGCAGCAGTTCTTCGCGAAGCAGTTTCGGAAAGACGAAGCGCGCTACGACTCGGCGGTGCTCAACAAGTTCGAACCCTTCCTCGGCTCGACCGAGGTCCAGCGCTTCCTCGGCGCGCCGTCCTCCACCTTCGATCTGCTCGGCGCGATGGATCGGGGCGACACCATCCTCGTCAACCTGCCGCGTGGTTACATGGGCATTACGGCGGATGTGATGGGTCGTCTCCTCGTGAGCGTCTTGCAACTCGCGGCGCTCCGGCGCGAGCGCATCGCTCCGGCGAAGAGAAAGCCCTACACGCTCCTGATGGACGAAGCACACGTGCTTTCCGGAAACGAGAGCGGGCTCGAAGAGTTCCTCATCGCCGGCCGCAAGTACAAGGTGTACGCGACGCTCGCGGCGCAAGCCCTCTCGCTCTTCCGGCCGCCGTCGCGCCCGCACCTGCTTGGCAATACCGGCGGCCAGTTCTTCTTCCGCATGCCGTACGCGGAGGCGCGTGCGCTTGCGCCGGACGTACTGGAGCCGCTCGGGTCCGTCTGGCGCGAGCAGGAACGGCCGCATGAGGCCATCGATGATCCGCTCCTGACGTCGAGTGAGGAGATCGCGTGGAGAACGAAGGATCTTGCGTCCTTGCCGATCGGCGCGTGCTACTGGATCACGAAGGGACGACCCTACAAGGGCCGCCGCATCCGGGTGCTGCCGCCGATCGAGCTACCGTTCTCGGACGCGGAGCTCCGGCGCCGTATCGATGCGGCGATGGCGGCAGCGAAGGGCGGGAAGCCGGTTTCGCTACCGGACGAGACCGCGCTCAACACTGCCTTCCAGCAGGCGATTGCAGAACGGAGCGCGCGTCGCATGCGCGCCGCCGGAATAAGCGAACCCTCACCTGCGAACAAATGATCGCTTGGACCGCCGCGCGCGACAGAGTGAGTGTCGCGCAAGAAGACGTAAGACGCCCGAAAGCATCCTTCGATTCTGTCACCTCCACTTCGACCGCTTATGTCTGAACTGGACCTCCACGGAACGCCATCCGGCCTCGAACCTGCGGTGTCGGCGCCAGCGCCGTGGCTCGCGCTCGGCAGCCTGCCGCCGCCACGGCAGCGGCCACGCGCGACGCGGCCCTTTCACTTCGGGTCACTCGCGGAGCTGGACGCAGAGGTTGCGTGCGCGATGCAGCATGGACTCGGTATCGAGGGCCTGAGTCCGCAGACGATGCGCTGGTGGCGTATGTCGTACACGCAGTTCCGCCGGTTCCTCGCGCAGGAGGATCGGGCCGTCCGGTTCTTGCGCGGAGAGCCCGATGCGCAGGCGCAAGTGCTTGAAGAGTGGATCGCGGATCTCCGCGGCCGCGGCGCGAAGCATGGGACCGTGCGCGCGTACTGGTGCGCTGTGGTGTCGCTTTTGGACCGCTTCACGGCGATGCATGGCATCTGGAACCCACTCCGTCAATTCCGGCGCCCTCGTGCCTCGCCGCCCATCCCGCGTGCGCTCTACAAGGCGGACGCCGAGCGACTGCTCGCGCACCTCAGCCATGCGCGCGGCACGCCCTTTCTCGTGACGCGCAATCTCGCGATGGTCGGGTGCATGGTGCTGGCCGGACTCCGTCGCGGAGAAGTCTTGCGACTGAACCTCCAAGACGTGCAAGCCGCGGCACGGACGCTCCGCGTCGTATCCAGTAAAGGGCGCGACGGCGGCAAAACCCGCACGGCGTACATGCCGAAGCAACTGGCGATGCTTCTGCGCGCGTACGAGGCCGAACGAGAGACAGCGGGATACGCAGTCGCGGAGCCCTACTTTGTGTCTCGACGCGGACGCCCGCTCAAGGAAGGCGCTATCCAGCGCCTCTTCTCCACCATCCGCGCGCGGACCGGTGTGCAGGTGTCGCCGCACATGCTCCGCCACACGTACGTCACGCTCCTGCGTCAATCCGGCGTTGATGACCGGGTGACGATGGATCTCGCCGGGCATGCGAGCCTCGCGATGACGCAGCGGTACTCCACCGTTTTCTCAGGTGAGCATCTCGCTGCCTCTGACAAACTGGAGCTGGATTTCTGATTCCCGTGCGATGCGGGTCTCGACCTGCCGCCCACACAGCAACAGGGCATGCTCGCCACGCCCACGAGCCAGTCGTACGATGTGCGCGTGTCTGCTGAGTATCCGGTAAAGATTAGTGCGGCGCGACGCAGGGGGGATGCGTACGAGGAGACGCTCCTCGGACGCGAGTGTCTCCGGATGCTCGACGACCCGACCATTCTCAGTGTTCGACATGAGCCCGCCGACTTCGACCCGGCCGGGGATGTGGTCGTCGAGGCTCGCGATGAGATCACGGCGTACCAGGCCAAGCACGCTGTCTCAGCGAATGCTCTCCTCGACCTTGAAGACCTCCTCAGCGATCCGCATGGCGTGAAGCTCACGATCGAACGCCTGTGGCGAACGTGGAAGCGGTTTGCCGACTCGCAGAAACGTCTCGTCCTACGCGTGTTTTCCAATCGAGCAGCAGGTCCCGACCTCGCAAAGCTGCTCAGCGACGACACGTTCGCGCCAGACTTCATCTCATACAAACGTCAGAAGCAGGCGTATGGGAAGCTCCGCACTGCTGTCGGCAATCCCGAAGACGAGCAATTCCGCCGCTTTCTCACCAGCATTCGATTTGATCTCCGACAGCCGGGACTCGACATGCTTCGAGCCCAGGTACGTGCGGAGTACATCGAGCGCCGATTCGGCTTGCCGGCAATCGCGGCAACCACATTTTTCGAACAGGTGCGTGAGTGGTACGAGACGAGGCGGTCGGTTCCGATCACGCGCGACAAGGTTCTCGATGCGCTGCCGATCGACAGGAGTACGCTCCCGCAAACCTTTCCGATCGATACGAAGACGGTCATCGAACGTCCAGACGCAGTGAAAGAGGTTCTGGCCCTTCTTGACCGGCATGCCCACGGGTACACGGCCGTGGTCGGGCCTCCGGGGAGCGGAAAGTCCACCCTCCTGACACGTGTCGCCGAGGAACTGCAACGGCAGGGGCGGCCCGTGGCGCGATATTACGGCTTCGTTCGGCTCACGGATCCCGACGCGGCACGCCGTGTCACACGAGAGGAGTTCGTCAAATCGATCATCGAACAACTCTACGCCGCGTATGGCGACCGTATTGGCGGTGGCCGCCGGTATGACTACTCGGCATCGCGTCTCCTGTACTTGTTGACGGAGCTCGGTGCGCACTTCGTGAAAGAGGGCGCGCCGCTCGTTCTCATCGTTGATGGACTCGATCATGTCGCGCGAGCGCGCGGCGTAGAGGAGTCGCAAAAACTCTACGCCGTTCTTCCGGACGTGCTCCCTCCGGGCGTGCGCTGCATCCTTGGCGGTCAGAGCATGACGTACGCCCCGCAAACGATTCAGCTCACATGCGGCGCAGAGCGAACGTTCGACGTCCCGCGATTCACGGATCGCGAGGCCGAGGAGTACCTGCGCAAATACGACCAACTGCGAGAGCGTCTGTCGCAGGAACAGATTACGGCCGCCGCACGACGCGGTGAAGGCCTTCCACTGTATCTCCGCTATACCGCTGAGCGCCTTTTGGAAGTAGACGCTGCCGACGCCGATCACGCGATCGAGGCGATGCCAGCATATACAGGCGATATCGACGCGTACTATGCGCTACTTTGGAGCGACGCGACGGATACCGCGTTCGTGAAGACCTGCGGCGTCCTCGCTCGCCTGCGGTTCCCTGTTCGGTCGGACGAGTTGCCGACTCTCACCGGTTTGGATGCGTTCGACGGCGCGCGGGCGTACGCACAGGTCCGACACCTGCTCTTCGTATCGCCGTCGGGCTGCCGGATTTTCCACAACAGCTTTCGGGAGTTTGTCGTGGCGCATCTCTCGGAGGCGGAACAGCGTGCGCTCGACAAACGTGTGTTTGCGTTCCTGCGCGATAGGAAACAGGGCACGCGCGAGTGGTTCGAGCACATCGTGAGCTCCGCTCGTCTCGCGGACGAAACGACCTTTGCCTTTCAGATCGTTGACGAGGCATTTGTTGATGGAGCGATCGGGGCGGGCGTTCCCGCATCGCGCGTGAAACGCACGATCCGCGATGCGCTGGCCGCGGCGGTGATGGCTGTCGAGCCTGCGCAGGTCGCGAGGCTGGCGTCGTTATCCAACAACACGCACCTTCAGCTTTCGACGCACCTCGATGGGCCGCAGCTTGTCCGGACGCTGCTCGCCTTGGGCGACGCAGAAGCGGCCGTGGTCCGCACAAGTGACATGCTCGATGGGCGCGCCATTTCGGAAGTAGCGGATGTCTTGATCGCCCTTGCGCGGCTGAACCGGCGCGATGTAGCCGAGGATGTCGTCCGCGCGTTCTTTCGTGGCCTCCCGCCCGCAGCAAAGCTCGATTCGGTCACCGACATCATGCAGGTAGCACGCGTGGTAGCGGCGTACAGTCGCCGCCCGGCCGGTTTTCTTGCCGACACGATTGCTCGTCTGCGAACCCACAGGGACATAAGCGAGGGGACATCCTCGGGCCTTCTGCTCGTACCGGAACTCGTCCAAGTTCTCACCGATCGGAAAAAAGATGAGGCCATTCGCGAAATCGGGACGCACCTTGCCGCCCTCGGCACCGACGCACAGAGCGTGCGTGAAGCATGGCTCACGGAAGTCGCGATTGTTGCTGCGCGCCGTGCGAGCGACGCGGCCACAGCGTTCGTCCTCCTGCAAGGCGTAGCGGAGACGGGTGTCCAGGATGAACAGCACGTTCGCCTCGCGGGAGAGGCCGCGCTAGCCGGATGCTCAACCGACGAGGTTCGCACACTGCTTGGTGATCGGACGTTTCTTCCACCGACTGACAACGATGCGTTCATGCATGGCGGACGGCCGCTCGCGATGCATGTTCGCGCGTATGCCGCAGCACTCATCGGTGCTGAGCGTGACGATGAATTCCGCACGACCGACGGCTACCTGCGTGACGCAGGCACGTGGATGGCGGTGCATTGGCGCGCGGTGATCGACACGATGCGTGCAAGCGTCCTATCGAAGCGGGGCACGTTCTCTGACGCGCGAGCATTTCTCGCGCCGCTCGACGTGCTGATCTCGCATCGTCGACCGGAGCACGAACGCCTTTTCGAGGTCTTTCCGCCCATTCGTCGAGATGTTCCCCGGTTGCTGCGCGAGACGATCCACGGATACATGGCGGCAGGAGGCAGTCCCTCCGAACTGGTGGAGCGACTCGCCCGCTGGGGTTCATCGGAACTTGTCACGTTTCAATTCGGGCTTGGCCTCGCCGTCGATGACTACTCGAGCGAACTTGATGCCGTTGCCATTGCGGCCGAGTTCCCGTTACTCCACGAGCACCTGAAGCCACTTCTCGATGCCATCCACGGCAAGATCGCCGACAACGTGTTCGCAACGTACGAGCGTTCCACGCAACTCTTGCGCACCGCCGAGCTTGCGGCGCGCGTCGGGCTGACGGCGCGGGCGCGATCCTGGCGTGACGAGGGCGTTCGTGCGGCACGCGGATATGGCGTGCGCAAGGATCACACACTCGATACGCTGATAGACGCCGCGAAGATTGTTGATACGTTTGACCCAGACGGTACGCCGGCGCGCCTCGCGGATATTCTTGGCTGGTGCCGGTGGATGGATCACCTCACGGATGGCAAAGGGACGAAGTGGTTCTTTCACTATGCGTTTGCGCTGGCGCTTGGGCATGACGGTCGCGTTGCCGTAAATCTTGTACGCACGTACGCGCAGCGTCTCGGGAAGTGGCGGTACTCGGCGAGTCTCGCGGATCTACTGCAACACTACGACGGAAATCGTCCGCGCCTCGCATTCGTCCTCGCGGAATGCATCGACGAGTGCAGTTGGGACGAGGGTGCGGGAATTCGTGAACGTTCTCACGCGCGCACCGCGATCCTTCGCGCCGCAAGAGCGAAGGGTGACAGCGCTACAGCCGATTGGGTGCTCCGCCAGCTCCGGCAAACCTTTGTTGATGAAGTGCCGCCCGAGCTACGACAAGAGTTCCAGCAGCACCTCGACGCGGCGCTCGCCGGAAAGAACGCGCCCGAGCCGAAGACGAGTGAAACAGGAACATCCAGAGAACCGACGGCATCGACGCTCGCGGTCGAAATTGACGGTGTCACCTATGGCCCGGAGGAACTACGCGCGGAAGCCGGCGCGTCGCCAACACACTATGCGCGCATCCATGATGCCGTCGATGCAGCGGGAAGTGCATACCTCGCCTCGGCCACCCTGCGTGCGGCACGCCAGCAACTGGTACGGGGCGCGAATGATGCGGCTGCGTTGGATGAGCTCGTTGCCGTGATCGATTCGCGCGTGGGATTTCCTGCGGATGCGGAGTATGCGGAAATCTCCACTCGCTATGCTGCGCTCGGCGCACGCGACGGGCAGCATGAAATGCTCCGTCGTGCCTTTGCGACCATCCACGGATGGGGCTTGCATGATAAGAAGCTCGACTACCTCCTCCCACTCATCGATGACAACCCGGACGGCGCGCTGAAGTTTCTGCTTGCGCACATCGCCGAGCAGGTCGAGGAGCACGGCTACGCGTTTGGGGCGGCGACGCTGCTTATACGCGCGCTCGAAAAGTTCCCTCCATCGCATCAGCAACTCATCGTTCCGATCTACGACGCGTTTCACCGCTCTGTGGGCGCACTATTCCGTTCGCTTCCCTCGCTGCCGGACGACCCGTTCGCGTGGCTTCGCGCGACGCCACTGGAGCTGGGTGATTTCGAGGACATCGCGTTTGGCCTCATCTTCGACGAATGGCGCCAGCCGGCCCTTCATCGTCGCGTCGCGCTCACGCATCTGCTGTGTGATCTCGCCCTCTCGGAACCATCGCCGACGCTGCCTCGGATCGTTGCGCTTCTCACCGGAACAGATGCCACGCTCCGCATGCAGGCAGCCCTCCTGCTCGACGCCATCACGCTGCGCCAAGCGGACGTTGTACTACCCTTTCGAGAGCAGATCGAGACTGCGCTTGCTGCAGCGTCACACATCGCGATTCGGTATCACCTCTCCCGCGTGCACGATCGTCTACAGGCGCCGTCCCTCGGATGCGTGTCGGCGACACCCCCGCAGGGTCCTACGCCAACAATCGAGATCCCGAGCGGGGCACTCCAGTCGTCCGCGGCATATCGAGAGATGCTCAAGCGCGTGCTGAAACCATTGCGGGCGCGCATTCGGTACGCAGCAAACGGCCTGGACCTTGACCTCGACGAAGTGGACTGGCGCATCGAGCGACAGTTAGGCGCAGCAGGTGTCGACGCCGAAGCCACCCGTGAGGCGGAAAAGGACGAATGGAATGAGTTCTCATCACCGTCCGAGAACGACGTCGTACCGTTTGAGTCGGCGACTTCGCGCGCGGTGTATCACGCAGCAGCGCAGGTGCTCGATGAGATCACCGGTGGTGAACAAGCGGCCGCACCGACACGCGACGCGCTCGCGCAACTCTTCCGGCTCTACGATCCAGCGCTCCCGTGGCGCGCACCGGCCGCCAAGCCTGCTGACCTCCACCCGCGCGAGGCAATCGACGCGACCGGCGAGATCGATTCGTGGCTCGCCTTCGACGGTGTGCCATCGGTCGAACGCATCACAGGGATGGATGATCCCATCGTCCTCTACGACGCCTACTCACACGGAACGCGGGAATGGAGTGAACAGGTCTTTCGCATCAGTTGCATCGTTGACGCGTCGGCTGTAGACGCGATCGTCGAGGGCGTGCTGCGTGTTACGCCCGATGGTTTCATTGAGGTCCTGGCCGTCAGGGACGACGAGCGCACCGTGACGATTGAAGAGGCGCAGCGCGCGCTCTTGCGACCGACGCGGCTCGTCATCCAGACCGGCACGCGCAGCGCCATCACGCTGCAATCAGGAACATGGTGGCACGCGCTGCCCACCCATCTCGCGAGCGTGTCACGAGAGATCATCCATCGCTATCGCCTCACCTTTGAGTCGCCGCTTTCGATGCATCTCGCGCATGAAGGCACGCGCGCAGTCGTCGCCGGCCGTTGGGCGGATGGTGTGCGCGCGCGGCACGGGTACTACCAACCTGCCGGCGCGGGCTATCGGCTGACCGTCACACCAACATTCTTGAAACGTCTCCGCGATGACGGCTATGCCTTCCTGTGCACCGAGTCCATGACGCGACGACGCCACGACCGATTTAGCAACAAGCCCGTCAAAATGCAGCGTCTGCATCGCACGATCCTCGTTGGGTAGCGCTGACGCGCGATCATTCATCGTCGCGCCCCCGAGGTTCAGACGGACCACCGGGGGCGCGAACGACGCTACATTCTCAGCCGTCCTACCGCAGCCCGTTTGTCGGTATCGAAGACGCGGATGTAGTTCATCGTGGTCTCAATCATCGTGTGGCCGGCAAGCTCGCTCGCAACCGGCAGCGGGACACCGGAGCGCACCAGCCACGAGACGTAGCTATGCCGCAGCGTGTGCATCGTGAACTTCACGCCCGACGCGGCGCGGACGTACGTGACCAGCCGTTTGAGCGTGTCCTGCTTGATCCCGCGCCGGTACTTGAGCGACGCGAAGAATTCGGGACAGACGAGGTGCGCAGATGCGCGCGCGGTGTTGTACGCGGTGAGGAGGCGGCGCAGCTCGTCCGGCATGTATGCGACGCGCTCCTTGCCGCCGCCGCGGCCCTTGCCGTGGCGAATGCGGATCGTGCCGGCGTTCACATCCACGTCGCGCACCTCGAGCGCGAGCAACTCGCTCTTGCGAAGGCCCGCGAGCAGCGCCGTGCCCAGGACCGCGAGCGCCCGCGCGCGGTGGAATGCGCTCTCCCACGGGTAGTTCTCGGTCGCCGCGAGGATGCGGCGACACTCATCGGGCGTGTGGGCCTTCGGGATGCGCTGGGGCCGAGCCGGTGGCCGCTTGCCTTCGTACGGGTGCTGCACGCCGTCGCGCGCCGCAACGTCGTTCCAGAAGAGTTTTACGGCCCGCCAGTAGTTGTGCATGGACGCGGGCGAGAGCTTGCGATCATGCAGATTCCACCGGACCCACCCATCGATGTCGTAGATCCGGCGCTGGAAATCCTCCCGAGGGAGGCCGAGCCCGATGCGGAGGAACTTGGCGTAGTTGCGCATCGCGTCGCGGTACCAGCGCACCGTCATGCGGCTCTGGTTCAGTACGTGGAGGGCGTGATCCACGAACGCGTCGAAGCGCGCCGCGACCTGGCGAAGCAGCTCTTCGTTTTCCGGCCGCGCCTCAGGTGTCGACGGCAAAGCGGCATAGCCGAAGAGGGGCGGCGGTGGCGCGCTTGAAGGCGCAGGCGGGACCGGAATCCCAAACTGCGCAGGTGGGAGGAAAGAGGGAGAGGGGAACATGGGAGGAAGGGGTTAGGTGCCGTGCCTTCCCTGACGAGTTCTCCGCATCCAGATGCTGCCGCGCACGCACATGCGTGTCGAGTCGCCGGCCGCTGGCGTCCGCGCGAGGAGCACGGTTGTCTCCGTGTGGCAGGCGCGCTCTCCGTTTTCGGCGTTTTCGACGACGAACGGCCGAAAAACGGCGTCTCCATGCGCCATTCTGCACATTGACGACATGCGAGAAAGGTGTTCCGAAGCACGGAATCACCCCATGCAGGCGCGCTAGGTGAGCTTTCTCACTTTTTGGCGTCTACAAGCCACAAACGTCGCATTGATCGTCGCGGAGAGCGCGCCTGTGCGTCTGCGGCTGGCGCGCTGGATGCGGGAAAGTCAAGAAGCTGCGGCGTCCTCTTGGATAGCACGCGGTCTAACCAAGTGTCCAGTCGCGCGTCAAATAATTGCCGCTAGCGAATCAGCACCGGCCTGTCGCAAGATCGTGATCCATGCGACAGCCGATTCCGTTCTTGGCGTGACAGGCATTTGAACCTGCGACCTCTTGGACCCCATCCAAGCGCGCTGCCAGTCTGCGCCACACCCCGAATGAAGAGGAGTCGCTGGCGATGACTCCCGCGCTCCATTACTACGCATAGTTCACTATTGTGTGAAATCCGCGGGAAGTCTGGATCGGCCCCAAAGCCGGTGACGCGCTTAGCGGTCCCGTAAGTCGCGAGTTACTGTGCTGCAGCAGCCGCCGTCGTCGTCGGGAGTGGCCATACCGTTCCGGAATCGAATGCGGGATGGCGGGCTTCGGTGGCAGGCCGGCCGTGCTCCAGGCGCCACGCCTCGATTCGTGCGAGGAGATTCGAGGCAGCTTCATGTCGGCGTTGATCATTTGTCGCAAGTTCAAAAAGCCGCGTACGGATTTCGCTCCCCGCACGCGGGATCAGGCTGTACGCGTTCGCGATCATCGTCGACGGCCGCTTCTCAAGGAACAGACCTTCCATCGCTTCGAAGACATCGTATGGAATCGGTGGTTCGGCAGCATCATCCATAAGGTTCAATGCGGCGAGGAGTGCCTCCGTTGTCCCGAGCTGGGCACATGCCTTTGCAAGAACAGTCCGCGCCTGCCCTGAATCAACCACGCTGCAAAGGTCGCGGAGCCGCTCTCCAATTGCGCGATCGGCACGTGCGAAATCCGCGAGCGCGGCGGCAAGGACACCGAGCGCATCCTCTGGAAGCGCGAGATCGGCGACGCCGTCCACAACGTCAGGGTCCACGAAGCTGAGCAGAAGGCGTCTCGCAAGCGCATGCGGGCTCATTGCGATGGCACTCAACCATTCGCGGGCCACATACTGGAACTGATTGCCATCCTGTCGGGCGATCTCGCAGAGTAAGCGAAGCCCGTCTTCATCGAAGCACTGGGCGAGAGCAGGCAGGAGCTCGCGCTGCTCATGGGCCGCGAGCGGAAATTCCGCAAGCAGCTCGCGCACGCGCGCAAGCCCGCATGCTGGAGGATCGACGAAGGGCAGGATGCAGCCAAGATGTCGTACGAGCCCGGCATTGTCGTTGTAGGTGCCGTGCGTGCGTAGCCGCTCCACGACGGGTTCGATGACTGCGAGGGCGCGGTCTGCCGGAAGCGTGATGCCTCCAAACACGAGCGCTTCGAGAAGTCCGACCGGAGTTCCGCCGTCGAAGCCTAATGGGAGCGCGGCGATCTCGAGGAGGGTGTCCGCCGAGTCGTGCGGATCGAGCGCCGCGAGCGGCTTCGCGAGCTCTTTCGCTCGCCATGCATTCGCACGCGCCGTTTCCGGATCGCGGTCGCGCTCTCGCAGCAGCTGCGCGATGTGCTCACGAATCGCCCGCGCATACTGCACGCGGCGGTCCGCATCGTAGAGCACTTCCCAAACGCGTGGTGTTTGCCGGACAGTGCGGTAGTCGGGCGTCGATCCGCCGAAGAAGCGCTCCTGTATCGTTGGCTTCGCGCTTAACTCCTTCTTGGCAAGTTCACGCAGTCCCCACGCCGCGTCGCGCTCATACTCTGCTTCCGATAAGAGATCGTAGAGGATCGGCACTGCTCGGCGAGGATCAAGACGCACGACCGCCTGGACATGGTAGAACGACCAGCTCATGCTTGCGCCGTTGCTCTGCGGTGTGCGACGGCCATCGCGCAGCAATTGACGTCCGGTCCGCACGCGTTCGAGGTCGGCGCGGAGCAGTGCGAGCAAATCGCCCACATCGTCGCCGCTTCCGATGTCGCCAAGCGCCGTCGCGAGGCGCGCCTTCGCTTCGCCGCGGAAATCCTCGCGCGCAAGCACCGCGCCCACCGCCGCTTTGAGATAGCGCCGCAGCTGAGCGCTCGCCGTATCCGGCAGGCCGGCAGCAGCTTCGTCGCCGTAGCGCGATTCGCCGAAGATGCTGATGAGGACATCAACGTCCTCATCGACTGGATCGGCGGCAAGCATCGGCGCGAGACCTTCGACCAGCATCTGCGCAGGGATCGCGCGCACCAGAGACGTCAGGCGTCGTTCTACCGTCTGTTTACCCTCGTTCTGCGGATCGGCGCGAAGTGCGCGGCGTTGATCGCGAAGAGCCTCGAACGTGCGTCGAGCGAGTATCGCGTCGGCTATTTTCGCAAGCACACCGACCATGCTTCCCTGCTGGGTCTCCTCGGTCGCCGCGCGCTGGAACCACTCATCGCGGAGCGCCTGCGGAATGTCGGACACGAGCGGAAGCCACGCATCCTGCCACAGAGCGCCTTCGACGATGCGGTGCGCAACCCATTCGCTCACCCAGCCAGCATCGGCTCGACGAACGATGTCGATGGCGCGGCGGAGCGAGAAGTTGCTTAATTCCCGCACGAGTGGCGCAGGTAGATTCGAAAGCTCCTGCTTGAGCCGTGGCACGGCCCCTGGATCGCCTTGCTCAGCGAGCGTGAACGCAAGCTGGAAGCGCTCCTTTGCGTCCTCTGTCGCGTCGAGCCGTGCCGCATAGATCGCGAGTGCACGCGTCTGCAACGGCGGCGGCAGTTCCCGCACATCGGTGTGCTCGATCGCTTGCAGGAGTTCGTCATCGGGTAGCGCGTCAAGGAGGGTGGCGACTTCATCGCTCTGCCGCATCCACGCGAGGAGACGAATCGCCTCAATGCGGACGCTTGTACTCGGGTCGGTTCGCGCCAACGCGGAGGCTACATCGAGCTGCTCGCGACGCACTGTCAAATGCGACATAAACTCGATACGTCGCTCTTCCGGCCAGCCAGCGAGTACGGCTTGCCAATCAGCTCCGACGCTGGATGGGAACATTTCCGGGCCGGCGCGATATGTCGCATGACGGACTTGAGAGTCGGGATCGGTCAAGCGCGGAACGATGAGCTCAGCGAATTCCGCGCTTCCGGTTGCGAGCATCGCGGCGATCGCGCACTCCTGGTCAGAGGCGTGCGGCGAGCCGTACAAGGACCGAAGGCGGTTATGGACCGCGGCGCGAATCTCTGTCCACACGCGCGCGCCACTGAGTCGTGCGAGCCGCGCAGCGAAGACCGGATCGATGGGAAGTGTCTCTTCGACGAGCGCGCGACCGATCGCGACATCCTCATCGGTCGTGCCCAGAGCGCCGGCGAGCATCTCCAGTGGCTCTTCCCATACCGGGACGTTGAGGTACGTGCGCGCGAAGGCGCGGAGTTGCGCCGGATCGTTTGACGCGAGACTCGCTACCAGCGCATCGCGGAGTGCGACCGCCGCGTAGTATTCCTGGAATTGCTGGTGCTCAAAACGGAAGCTCGTGGTTGGATAGGAGATGCGCTCGAGAAGATGGTGGGCGGTGAGCGTCGCGAGCAGTACGTTCGGTTCTGGCGGGGTCGCGATCTGCCCCGTTCCTCGAAGCTGCTCGCTCGTGGTGCTGCAGATTGCGCGGGCGTCGGTCTCGCGGAGTAGGACGTCTCCGCGCTCCGTCAGCGCGAGCGCCAACGCAGCGAGGTAGGTCCCTGCGCGACCCGCAAGTGGTGCCGCCTGCAATCCTGCGCGATGGTGTTCCACATCCTCTGTCAGGCTGATGACAGCGCCGAGCACGCCGAACTTCGTCCGCGGAATGTCGCGGCCTGAGCGAAAGAGATTCGTGACTTCTGCAAGGATCAATGGAGTTCGCGTCAAGTCGTCGAGGACACCATCGGTGATGATCAGCGCGTGGAGTGTCTGCACCTGTTCGATCGGCAGCGCCTCGCGGAGGTACTGAATACGTTGCTGCGCGGTGAGCGATAGAAGTTCAAGACGCGAGGCGCCGGGGAGCGGCGGCACGATGTGATGCGCGCGGGTGGCGATGACGATGCCACAGGTGGGGAACGCGCGTTCCAACTCCGCGAGTGCTGTCATCGCATCAGTCGCATACGTCTCCGCGACTTCGTTCCAACCGTTTAGGAGAAAGAGCAGCGGCTCAGAGGTCGCCACGCGCGCTAACTCGGTGCCCCCAATGGCTCGGGTTCTGAACGCTGGTCGCTGCGCGACGTAGTCGAGAATGTCCTGGCCCGATCGGACCCACGCGGGCAAGTCAACGAGGAGCGGAACACCACCGGCATCCGCGCCCCCTTGCGCCAGTTGGACGAGTGTAGTTGTCTTCCCTCGGCCAGCTGGAGCTTCAAGAATGAGTCGGCGACCCTGAAGCAACAGTGCGCGAATCTCCGTAGTCTGAAACCGCACTCCACTCTCAGCCCCGCGTGGATCGCGCGGAAGTACATCGAGCGTGATCTGCGGCTGACCGTCGAGTCGCGGGTGCGCGGCCCAGTCGGTGGCAACGATCGCCGCTGCCTCTCGCGCGCGCTCGAGTAACTCCACAACTGGCGTTTCATACGGCACGTCGAGCTTCAGGTGCGCTCTGCACAGCGCGATGTTCGCGGGCTTCTGCAACTCAGTGATGAAGTCCTCACGAGAGAGCACGTAGAGGTCTAGCCCGTGCGCGTCGCGGATCTTTTCCCGCCAGTCCGCCTCCTTGTCCTGCGTGACCTTTTCAAGTGTTGCGAAGATCAGGAGCGAGAGGCCGTCGCCGTATTTTTCCTTCGCCGTCTCCGCGTCGCCATTGAGCTTCCCATAGGCCCCCGTCGTCGAACACGCCAAGCCTTTCCCGAGGCCGTCTCCGTTAAGCGGTGGCGGCGCGTACGCGTCGAGGCCGCGGTCGTTATGCCGTTCGCACGCGATGAGTTCCGGCCATCGCTCCTTCGCAAGCACGACAGCGAGGCTCTGGAAGCGCATACCCTCCTCGTTCGAAACGATGTCGGCAAGGGCCCGCTCGATGTCAATTCGTTCGACCATCGCGTTTCAGTGGCAAGAATCTGCACGTATCGTGCGGCGCAGGTGATGAGAACACAAGGTACCTTGTCAGGTCTTCAACGTTATTTCGCGCTCCGCGCGAGTACCGAGCGCTTCCGCCGCAAGGACGAGGTGCACGGGGGTGGGCGCGACAAGCGGCCTGTCGCAGACTCGGGAGTCGAGGCGACAAGCCGCTTGTTCGTTCTCGGGGCGACAGGATTCGAACCTGCGACCTCTTGGACCCCATCCAAGCGCGCTGCCAGACTGCGCCACGCCCCGGACTGTCAGGGAGCCGCGCGTTCGCACGGCCGAATCCATATTGACGGCAGCGGCCGTAGCTCGCAAGCTCCGGGGCGACGATTGGGACGTGGGGGAACAGAATAGAAGTGCGGATCGATCCGAAGGAGCAACCGACATGACGACAACGACGACGACGCCCGCTGCGCCGTCCAGCGCATCGATCGACCTGACCTTGATGTTCGGCGCGGAGTCCTACATTCGCCACGGCGATGCCGATCGAGATGCGGACCCGTGGCGGCGGGACGCCTTTCAGCGGTTTGTTGATGTGGTCCTCAGCGGTGCGGAGGTGCAGTACCCGATCCCTGATGAGCCGGATACCGAGCTGCGGCTATTGGGAAGTCATCTCGCGGCGGCGGTGCCCTTCCATCAACTGCAGTTCAAGTCGGCGCCGCTGAACGCAACGACGGAGGCACAGGTCCTCGAAGGGTTTTCCCGGTTTTTACGAGAGCCTGAGAAGCGGCTCCAGCTCGCGCGCTGGCTCCGATTTCAACTCAGCCCCAACCGCGTTGAACCGGGCACGTACCACGCGAAACGCGAGCCAATCACGCACGATTCGTTCGCAGCGTGGGTCCCGCACCGCCGCGATTTCATGGCGCTCGCGGGAGACTTCGTTGGCCTGCCCGAAGCGGATGCGATCAATGCCGGTTTCGCCGTCCAGACCGTCGCAGAGACGCCTGAGGAGTTCGCGGTGCTCTACGCCTTCGACATCTACCGACGCGGGTGGCAGTACGCACGCTTCGCCGGCGAGCGCGGAGCGAGGTACTACCCACACATGTTTCGCAGCGACTGCCTCGACCAGAAGGGAGAGGAGTGGCGCACAATCGTCGCCGCTGATCTCGCGGATTTCAGCTGGAGCAAGTACTTCCTCACACTCATCGCTGGGGAACCGTACTACCGCGATGCCGGCCGTATCGCGGACCTTCTTGACCGTGTACGGAATGCGCAGCAGGAGCATCCTCTCCAACCCTGGCCGCATCTGTACCTCTCGAAGCTCGCGCGGCGCGACGCTCTACTGCCGGAGGAGGTCGATCACATTGTCGCGACGCTGAACGGAATCAGCATCATCGCGAAGCGCGCGAAACTCCCCCTACTCCCAGCGCACGAACCGAGCACGCCCGTCGTCCGTGCTGCGGGTGCGGCCTCATTCCAGGTTGTGAAGAAAGTTGTCGAGGAGATTTCCAAGAAGGCCTCGGGAATCCTCTTCGGCGTTGAGGTGGTGAAGAGCGTCGTCGATGCGATTCCGGCCGCGAAAGTGTGGGTCGAGCAGCAGAAAGCGGCAGTGCTGGGGACAGTGTTCCGCGGGAGCTATAACTACACCGGGCTCCTTCCTCCGCATGTGTCGAGCTTCTATGAACTCTTCGAGCCAACCTACTAGGCATCTCCGCGGCCAAAGGGTTAGGTGATCGAACAGGTGTGCGGAGAGCGCGCCCTGTACGTGTGCCGAAAGCGGAGCGCTCAGGTAGCGCCCCGCTTCGTGCACCCAGGTGTGCGGACTCGTTCTAGCGCGTCTCCGCGCGCGCTGCAACCATCACGGCGTGTGCGAGATTGCGGCGGAGCTAGATGGCAGCATCACGGCGTTTCCCGCCGCATCGAACGTGTAGGTCGCGACACGGTTCAGAAATGAAGGATTCGCCGCGAGGAAAGCCTTCGAGAGCTGCTGCCGGACATCGCCGGAGATGGCCCGCAGAGCGTCACCCAAGGACGCCGCGCGCGCGGCATCGGCTATCACACCCTCTTCCGTGAGCAGCACTTCGCCGATGCCTCCGTAGTAGACGGCGCGCTGTACAAGCTTCCCTGTGTGCAGCCCCCACGCATCGAAGCGGCTGTCGTAGCGATCCTCGCGGTCGTCCACAAAGACGAGTGCACCGTCGCCGGAGAAGTAGAAGCTGGTGCTCGCTTCGTAGGACGCGCCCTGCTGCTCGAGGGTCGCTTTGCGAAGCACACCAGCGTCGAAGTACCCCACTCCGTGCGCGCGCTGCGCGGAGACGCCTTCGAGATCGCGCTCCACGTTGGCCATGGAATTCAAGCGCGCATTCACCGCGGCCACATCGCGGTCCGCCGCTGTCATCTGCTGCACGGTTGCGGCATGGCTATCTGGCGGCCCTCCCGCGTGAGCGCACGCTGCGAGTGTGAGCAGCGCGAGTTTCACTTTCGCCCGCATCATGGTGCCTGCTGCGGAATCGACACGACGCCGCCGTCCGTGCTGACCGTTGCCTCGATCGCGTGCTGGACGAAGCGATCGAAGAGCCCACGGAGACCGGGCGCTTTCTCGGGGAAGTACATCGCGACGTACAGCGCTTTGGGCGTAAGCCACGCGACGTGAACCGTTCCGGGCTGGATGATTTCAAGGACGCCGACCAGCATCGCGTTGGAGCCGACGGCGATTTCCCTGCGAACCGGCAGGTACGTCACGCCGTCCGAAGCACCTGCGTCGAGGCGGTCGAGATCATCGAGCTCCATCCGCCCAAGCGCGAACGCCGGTTCGTCGTCGGTTTCCGCGCTGACCGTCCACGGGGCCACAGCCACGAGATCGATCGTGGCGCCGTTCTCCGTGCCCTGGCCCGTCGCGGTCTGCCAGCCGGGCGGCAGGTCGTACGGGGCCGCACCATCGCGGTGCACACTCCAATCCGAGCCGAGGCTGTCTGGCTCCGTCATCCCGTCACTGTAGGTGCGCGCAGGTGACGCCGCAGTGCTGACGAGCGCGCGGTACGTCATGCGCGCAATCTCGCGGCGCGTGGCGGGGATGTTCGGGTTATACAGCGGCGGAGCCGGCCGGAACCAGTTCGCCACGGCGAGCCGGCTCACGTATGGCGCAAGCGTCGAGCCGTCCATATCCGTGTAGTCCGACGTTGCTCCAGCCGGGGCGTGGAGGATGTTGGCCACAATCTTCGCGGCTTCCGCGCGCGTCACCTGCGCATCTGGCCGGAAGGTGCCGTCCTCGTAGCCCGAAATGTAGCTGTGGCCCGCCGCGAAGGCGATGTAGGGCGCGAGCGTGTGGCTCGTCGGCACATCCGTGTAGATACCGGTCTCGCCCACGGGCGCTGTCAGCGCCGCCTGGCCGTCGCCGTTTGCCTCCAGCACGATCTTCAAGATTTCTCCCCGAGTCACGTTCGCGTCCGGGTGGAACGTGCCATCCGGATAGCCGTAGAGCACATCGTGCCGGTTCAGGAACGCGATGGCCCCGTGGTCCGCATCGCCGGGCGGGACGTCATTGAGATTGAGCGTCACGCCGAGCGCGGAAGGAGGCATCACTACCAAGCCAAAAGTCAAAAGGACAGCAGTCGCAGCGAGACGATTGGGGAAGGCCATTGGAAGGTAAGGGAGGTAGTTGACCGCGACGTAAGGATCGATGTGAGAATTCGCAACTTAATCGCGCGGCAGCAAGAAACGCGAATTATTACTCATTAGCCAAGTGGCGCAAGGTTGCCTTCGCAGCAGCAATTTCTTGACTCGTTGAGTCACGATCGTGCTCACGAGCCTCAATGTAATGCAGAAGCAACGACATGCCGTCTCCCTTCCTCCCCAACGCCACAAGAGCTTCGGCCTTGGCTCGTATCGCAGAGTAGTAGGTTGGCTCAATAGCAAGAATCTCATCCGCGATCGTGAGCTTCGACGAAGTATCCTCCTCGCAGACGAGTAATACGTAGCGCGCTAGCACGTTAAGGCCGTTCAAACGGAGCGCATGCTCCGCCAGTTCCCTAGCGCTCCTGCAATCGTCTTGGATTGCGTACGATTCAGCCAATGAGGCAAGCGCGTCGGCATTGGTCGGCACTAGCTGCACCGCGCGGAGTAGTACAAGTAGGGCGCCGTCACTTCCGTAGTGGCGTTCCGCTAGCCTAAGCAGAATGTCTGGATCATCAACAGTGCTCAGAGCATCCCGCAGGACGCTCTGAGCAGCAGGGTCGTCGGAATCCGCTTGCGAGACGAGTTTGTCGAGGTCCGCTTCAGTCATGGGCGACCAACGATGTAGTAGGCAGTGTTCACGGTAACAACTCCGGCGGCATCTTTCGAGAGGCCCAAGTAGAGAAGGCCTTTCTCCGTGGCGATTTCCCATGTATCGAATGTCTTTGGAGTCAAGAGATCGCCATAGGAGGCAGCGAGTCGCCGCACCTCGTCGAGGTTCGCGTCCCTACCGCCGAATGCGTCCCAGTTGTGTGCCACCTTGTCGAATACCTTGTCCCTTATGACCACGTTCTCTAGGTCGCTACCTGCAATCTCTGGCGCGAATGGGTGATCGTTGAGCTGCTGGAATTCCTGCTTCGACGCCTCGATTGCCTGCTTGCCCGCACCGGCTTCGAGCAGTCGCACGCCTGCGGCACCGAAGAGGATTCGGAGCTGAATGCGTACAGGTAGACGCTCGATAACAGCTAGAACAACCCGCGTCTCAAGCTTCTCAAGAAGCTCCCAAATCTCGCCACTCGGATCCACATAGTTTGTCGGGTTGTTTTTCACGTAGACGTAGCGGTTGACCGTCTGTGTGTCGGCAGCTTTCGCCGGGTACGGATCGCGAGAGAGGAACCGCCCCACCGCTGGGTCGTAGTAGCGCGCCCGCAAGTACACGAGGCCCGAGGCATCGTTCTCCTCGCCCGTGAAGGTGTACGTCGTGCCACTCGTGCCGGTCAGGCTCCGAAGCTGCCCGAACACGTCGTAGTCCATGGTCTGCTCGACGGCGCCCGTGCTGTCGGTGACAGCGATGGTGCTTCCCAGCGCGTCCGTGTGATGGAAGTGGGGGCCATCGGCCTTCACGCTGTAGAGGAGATCCTGCCCGTAGACGTAGTAGGTGGTCGCGGTCCCCGTGGTCTCCGCGACGGCGGCGGCCAGCTTCGGCACCGAGTTCACGACGTAGGAGGTCACCACGCTGTCTGCCGTCTGGCTCACGCGGTCACCGTCGCCGTCGTAGGCATAGGCGGTCACGTGGGGCGCTGCCTGCGCAGCGACGCGCACGATCACATCATCGGTCGCGGTGTGGCTCGCGCTATCCGTCACCGTCAGTTGGAAGCGGTAGGTGCCGGGTGTGCTCGGCGTGAAGGTGGGAGACGCGACCGTGCTTGAGGAGAGCGTCACGGACGGTCCAGCGGTCTGCGTCCACGCGAAGCTCACACTCGCGTCCTCGTAGTCGTACGAGCCGCCAGCGTCGAGCGTCACCTGCGTACCCATGACGCCCGTCTGATCCAGCCCTGCGCGCGCGATTGGGGCATGGTCGAACTGCGGCGTTGCGACGAAGGTGAGTCCGAGCGTTGGGCGGTTCGTGGAGGTTGTGGCGTTCCCGCCGTACCAGTTCACCCGTGAGGACGTGCTCGCGCCGTTGCCGCGGGCGCGGATCGAAAGCTTGGTCGATCCAGTGAGCCGGCTCCCGAGCACGGCGAGATCCGCGCTGCCGAAGGTCCAGGCGTTCGGCGTGTTGAGCACCACTTGACCGGTGCCCGCGAGCACGGGCGAGAGCGTGGAGTCCGGCGTCGCACCGCTGATCGCCGTGCCGTTGTTCGTGACCGTCCAGTTAGCGTCGAGGCTGGTCGGGAGGAGGTCCACGCTCCAGCGGTCGCCGGCGACGTTGCCGGTGTTGGATTTGCCCATGAGGTTCAGGCTCGCGGAGGAAAGCGACGTGCCGGTGGGGACAGCCGGGAGCGCGAACTGCGCGATCCCGGTGTAGGTATTCGACGCCCCGTTCATGCCGACTTGGAGATCCGCGTTGAAGTTTCGGGTGCTGTTCGCGACGTAGCCCGAGGTCGCGCCGGTGGTGAGCACGGAGATGTTCTGCGTCGACGGCGTGCCCGAGAGCACCGTGATCGTCACGTTGCTCTGACTACTCGCAGCACGCCCGTCGGAGACCGTGAGATGGAAGACGTAGCTCCCGGCTGTGGTCGGCGTGAAGCCTGGTTGCGGGCTCGCGGCGCCGTGCAGGAGTCCGGTCTGCGGGTTCGCCACGTCCTCGGTCCATGCGTAGGCGAGCGGCTCGCCTTCGGGATCGCTGGAGGCACGGCCGTCGAGGATGGCGAGCTGGTTGACGTAGATGCTGCGGTTCGACCCTGCGTTCGCCGTCGGTGCGGTGTTGGTCGGCGCGTCGGTCACCTGCGTGAGCTTGCCGCGCACGTCCCAGGTGTAGCCAAGGTGCGACCCCACCTTCGTGAGCTGCCCATTGGCGTCATAGGTGCGGACGCCGTCGCCCATGTTCGTGAGCTGGTCGGAGGCATCGTAGGCGTAGCTCGTGGCCACACCGCCCACCGTCTGCGCGGTTCGGTTGCCGGCAGCGTCGTAGGTGAAGCTCTGCGTCGAGGTGTCCGCGTAGGTGATACCGGTGATGCGGTAGAGCTCATCGTAGACGTAGGCATCCGAGCTCGCACCGTGGTCGCTCGTGAGCCGATTGCCGACGCCGTCGTAGGTGTAGTCGCGTTCCGCGATGGTCGTGGCGGACTTGGTGTGGTCGACGTGCGTGGTGCGCGATGCATCGTCGTAGCCGTAGGTAGTCACCACGCCGTTTGGCAGCGTGAAACTCCCGATGCGCCCCGAGGTGTCGTAGCTGTAGGTCGTCACCCGGCTGTCCCAGTCGGTGACGGTGGCCATGCGGTTCGCATCGTCGAAGGTGTAGGCGACGGTCTTCGATCCGGGGTAGGTGATCGAGGTGAGATTGCCCACCGCGTCGTATCCATACGCGATGGTGTTTCCCGAACCATCCGTGGCCGAGGTGACGCGGTTCAGGTCGTCGTAGACCCAGGTGTGCGTCCCGATCCAGTCGGTCATCGTGAGCCGGTTTCCCACGCCGTCGTAGGTGTAGGAGACGCTCGTGCTGTCCGAGTAGGCGATCGAGGAGAGATCGTTGTTCGTGGCGTAGGTGAAAGTCGCTGTGCCGTTGAGCCCATCCGTCAGCTTCGCGATGCGCCCGGCGAGCGTGTACTCCCATTTGGTGAGCCGGCTGCTCGGGTCAGTCTCCTGCGTCTTGCGGTCGAAGGTGTCGTACGTGAATCCCGTCGTGTGCAGATTCGCATCCTTCACGGACACGAGGTTCGGGCCGTAGGTGTCGTAGCCGAACTCCACGACGCCGCTCTTCGCGTCCGTGGTTTTCCAGAGGAGGTTTTTCGTATCGTTGTAAGTGAAGACGGTCGCGTGATTCTCGGCGTCCGTCACGCTGGTTTTCCGCCCCTTGGCGTCGTAGGCCGTCGTTGTGACGTGGCTGAGCGGGTCGGTGACGGTCAGCACCTGATCCCGGCTGTTGTAGGTGAAGGTCGTGTGCTTGGACGTGGGCGTCTCTTCCCACAGCTTCCGGCCGCCCGCGTCGTAGTGGAAGGTCAGCGTCTCGCCTTCGGCGTTGGTCACGGTCGCCGGGTAGCCGTAGCTGTCGTAGGTGAAGCTCGTGACCTTCCCGCGGGCGTCCGTCACGGTCGCAGGCATCCCGTCCGTCGTGTACGTGGTCGTGGTCTCGTGGGAAAGCGGATCGGTGATCTTCGTGAGGTGCTGCTCGCCGTCGTACTCGTAGGCCGTTTGCCGGCTCAGGTTGTCGGTGGCTGACGTGCGATTGTTGAAGGCGTCGTAGGTGTAGGTCGTGGTCCTGCCGCCGGGTACGACTTCCTGCAGGAGATTTCCGCCCTGGAGGTCTTGCGTGTAGGTGGTCGTCTTCTGCTCGATATCGCGGTGGCTGCCCTTGAGGTAGCTGATGTAGGTCCAGAGATTCTCGTAGTACCACGTCCAGGTCGAGCCGTTGTTGCTCTGCTCGAACCACGTCTCCGTCACCTTGTTGGATTTCGTCGTGTAGTAGTAGACGTGGGCCTTTCCGCGGCTGTCGAAGAAGCCGGTGGACCCGCTCGGGAACGTGAGGCCGGTCGGCGCATCCGTGCCCGGGCCGTAGACGAAGCGGGTAGCAACGTTGTCGTTCCACCGCTGCGTGATGACGCGCTTCGAGGTGTCGAAGGTCATCGCCACCGTGTTGCCGTCGAAATCCGTGTAGGTCTGGAGCTGGTACGGGAAGCTCACGTAGCCGTAGGTGGCGCTCGCGTAGGTCACATTCGCCGCATCCTTGCGCGTGACGGTGTAGAGCGCGAGCGGCGAGCTGGCGTAGGTATAGTTGAAGCTCCGGCCGAGCGGGTCGACGATCTTCGTGATCGTCCCAGACGGCGCGTCGTACGTCACGGTGAGCTGCCGGCCGGTCGGCTCCGTGACGGTCTGAATGCGGCCGTTCGCATCCCGCGCGATCACCGTGGTGTTGCCGTCGGTATCGATCTGCTGAATGAGCTTGCCGGTGGCGTTGAAGATGAACTTCGTCTGGTCCTTGTGGGTCAGCGTGTAGCGCGATGTGCCCGGGTCGTAGACGAGGCGACTGTAGACGCCGTCTTCACCCGTGAAGGTGTTGTCGGGGTTTTTCTTGAAGTAGGTCTTCGCGCCGTCCGGCTGCTCCCAGGTGACGCCGCCATTCGCGTCCGCCGCGGTGTTGAGGTTCGTCCCGTAGGTCCAGGTCCACCCGGCGCCGAAGTCGCCGTTGTTCGCGGTGGCGCCTTGGTTGTTGTAGGTGCGCGCAACCTCGAGCGGAAACCCGATGGTCGGAATCGAGACGGTCGGTATCCGTGATCGTGAGATTGCCGGTCGCGACGTCGACCCCCATGCCGGCCTTGGCCGACCACGGGAAGTTGCCGCGCTTGTGCTCCGCCTGAAACGCCGTGCCGAGCCAGTTCGTGTAGGTGACGAGGCTGGACGGCACCGAGCTTCCGCCGCCGGTGTCGGTCTGGCCGTCGACCGCCGGACCCGTCGTGGAGCCCCACCAGTTGTACTGCGCATCCACCGTGGACCCGGAGGATTGGATACCGCGTGTGGTGTTGTCAGACCTGCGGTTAAAGGCGATGGAGTTGTACCGCAGCACCATCGGGCTCGATGAGGCGAGGATGGCTGCTTGGAGCGACGACGAGCTGTTGTCGTCGATGCTGTTGGAGGTGAGCTTCGCGGCGGTGCTGGTCTGCGCCTGGACGGCGGCTGCACCGGTCGCGTTTCGGATGATGCTGTTCTGGATGGTCGTCGTGGAGGGCGCGGCGTAGAGCCCCAGGTTGTAGGGACTCGACAGCAGCGTGAGGCGATCAATCGTGTAGGTGGAGCCCGGGGGCGTATCGAGGTAGAAGGCATAACTGCTCATCTTCTCGATCCGGTTGTCCGTGAAGGTCGGCATCGAGAAACGCGCTTGGACTTTCGTGCCGTAGCGCGCTTGGGCGAACTGCATGCTGCCGAGCGCGGCGTGGCCGACGGTGTCTTTGTAGCCGTCGTAGCCGAGCGTCCCCCAGTCACCGGCGGCGGGCGTCGTTGCGGTGCCGTCGCCGTTGGTATCTCCCGCGACGGAATCGTCCTTGAGCGACGTGAAGATGATGGGGCTCGCGGAGGTGCCGACCGCGGTGAGCGTCGCACCGGCTTGCACGGAGAGGCTGGTCGCGGCATCGAACTTCACGACCACACCCGGCTCGATGGTGAGCACGGCCGGCGACTGCACGGTGACGGTGGAAGTCACGACATAGGGCGAGTTCGCGGCCGTCCACGTGGTGTTCGAGGTGATGTTGCCCGAAACGTTCAGCAGCATGACCGTGACGTCGCCCTTCTTTCCCTTCGCTTTGATCGAGCGCTGCGCTTCGCCGTAGGTCAGCGCGTCCGGTGACGGCGCCGGTTGCAGCTCCGGGTTCTCAACGTAGTCGCGCGGCAACCGGAAGGTGCCGTCCGGCCGAAGCGCGCCGGATTCTTGGTCGGGCGTCAACGCCGTGTAGGTCGCGTCGGCGAGCACCGGATCCGATTTGCCCGTGCGAAGAACTGCGAGCGTGGGAAGTTCCCGGCCGGTCGTCGTGAGAGCCGGCGGCTCGGTCGAGCGCGCGGATGCCGTAGGGATCGGAAGTGCCGCGAGCACTGTGTGGAGGACCAGCGGAAAGGCCAGGAGCACGGCGGCACGGGCGGCCGGACGGCGGTGATGCATAGAAGCTCGTGGGGAGATATTGGGGCAGGACGCGTATGTGCCGTATATGGCGAATCGATGCGCTCGCGTCAAGCCTGCGTTACAGACGAGGGCTCGGCAGTGCGGCGTAATCGCTCACTGACGCCATTACTACCACCGCATTCTTTGTAGAAATCGTCTACAACAGGTAATTGATGTGGTGAGGATACACGCACCATAATGCGCCAACCTCCGCTCAATAACACACGCCCCTGTATGTCATTTGCGAAAGGTATCGATCATCTCGACGGCGATGAGCTGCCGTTTGACCAGTTCGTGCTTCCGCGGCCGAATTCCTCCGTTCTGTATCGCGTCAAAGATGACGCGCTGGCGACCCACGCGATCGTGACGGGAGACAGAATCGTCGTGGAGCGTGATCGGCAGCTGCAAGCGAACCGCATTGCGCTGGTCAGCAGTGGCGGAGCGCTGCGGCTCGTTCCCATTTACCGGGAAGGCGCTCGTTTCACGTTCGAAGGCGCGTCAGACGAAGACGCCCTCGTAATCGGCATCGCGTCACGCGTGATTCGGATTCTCATTCCGTGACGCCGCTTGTGCGCTGAGAGTCACCACACGAAGGACATCTGCGCATCGATGAACGTGATGTCCGTCGCGTCCACCTTCGCCCACAGTCGGACTGCCTGCGGCTGGTTCACCCCGATCGAGCCCGGCAAGTCGATGACTGCCTCCGTAGCGCCCTTCGTGACGTGCGCACTGACGGCGAAGGACGCGGTGCTGACGGCACCGCCGTAGTAGCCCCACGTCACAGGGATTGTGAGCTCGGCGTCGGCAGGCTCTGAAAACCGGACGGTGACGCGACACTGGAAGTAGCGGGTGTTCCCGCGCGCCTCCTGGCCGGGACCACTCACCGCCTTGTCGAGCGAAAACGTTTTCGTGAGCCGCTGCGCGCGCTCCTGCGCGAACGGCGCTGGTGAGCACAGCACCTCGGCCTGATCGTGGAAGTCCTGCGCGATGCGATGCAGGCGGTCCTGCGTGGTCGCTGCCCTCGCCTTGGCCCGCGCCGCCTCGACATCCTCGCCAGTGGCTGGGTCGAAGAGCGTGTTGTAGTTGTAGTCGTCGAGGAACTTCAGCTCGCGATCGTCGCTGGCCACGACGACGTGATAGGCCGTGCAGGCGCGCCAGGCGAAGCGCGGATTGCGCTCGAGCGTCTCGACCCACGCATTCGATGCGGTATCGAAGTGGCGGGTGTTCGCGGCGCGGAACGGCTCTCTGCACTTCCCGACGAGCATCACGCGGTGGCCATCGCTGCGACGGCCTTGAACGGCAGTGCTGAGGACAATGGGCGCGCGGTTCGAGGGCTGGTTCGTGCGATCCACGATCTCGCTGACCGCGCTCGGCTCTGTCGCGCCGCCGCCGGCTGCTGCCCACGTACTGCCGAAGGATGCGCCCTCGTACATCGCGGCTCCATCCAGGCTGCCGTGAGCGAGTGGCATCCAGAGCCCGACCACACGCCCATCGTCGCCGAAGTAGACGCGCTGCTTGCGGCCATCGACCTCGTACTCGTAGGTCAGGAAGTGTTGCTGCCGGTTCCACGGCGGACCGGAGCCGCTGTCGGTGGCGTTGATCGCGCGCGTGGGAGGACCAAGCGCCGCGACCGTCGCATCCTTCGATTGCCCGAGTGTGCCGACGAAGCGCGCCACATCCCGATCTACGGATGTGCCCACCGTACTTGGTACGTCCTGATGCCGAGCCTCGGCGGCGCTGACTGCTTGTCGCTCGTTGTTTCGACACGCGCCGGTCAGAAGAACGGCGGCTGCGACGGCCATGGGGAGAATCGCATCGTGCGCTGCTGTTCGAAGCAATCCAAGCCCAGTAGAGTGGCGGCCTCTTCCCCTCCACGACTCACCAAAATGGCTAAAAGCGTCAATATCCGTCCTCGACTTCAGCGGATAGAGGCAAAGGCATCTCCTGTGAGCGAACTCCCGCGCTACTTCGCAAAGGATGAAGTTCGTCGGTTCTTCAAGCAGATTCCTAGGCGGAATCTGCGGGACCGGGTTCTGTTCGATCTAATCTACCGGCACGGCTTACGGCGCTCCGAGGCGGCTCGGCTGCGGATGGAAGACCTGGACCTTCGCGAGATGACCGTTCGCATCCAGCGGCTCAAGGGCAGTCGCTCGGGCGTGTATCGCCTTCACCCCTCGTCCATTCAGCTCCTGCGGGCATACGTTCGTGTTCGCGCACCGGAGAACCCCTACCTATTCCCGGGCCGGCAACCCGAGACGCACATCTGCGCGCAGACGATCTACCACGCCTGCCGAAAATACGCGCGAGCTGCCAAGCTCTCGCGAAGCAACCCTCACGCTTTCCGCCACGGATGTGCCGTCGGACTCCTTGAAACTGGCCTCACGCTGGTGGACCTAGCAGACCACCTTGGCCATCGAAGCCTCAACATGGCGATGCTATACGCGGCTGTATCGAGTAAAAGGCGCAACAAAAATTTTAGGAGGATCGTGAACTCCCGAGAGTTTGCCAGTACCGTATGAATACCACTGACGTTTCTAGCCAAAAGCGTCAATCCCTTCCTTCCCTCTCCACCCATGTTCAAGCCCATCCGGACGAAGCGTGAGCTCCTCGCTCGAATCGCGAAGGGTCAGGCGTCCGTTGAAGTCGTCTTCAAAACGATGAAGGTCCGCGTCGCGGCGGGCGGAGACCCTGACCCGAATGCCGGCGTTTGGCTCTCAGCGACGCAGAAATCACCCTACATCGTCGATGATTATGCAGTCGTCTTCGCACGCATCCAGGGCCGCGAAGTAAGGCTGACACCGACGGAGACGGATGCAGTAGTTCGGTACGTTGCTGAGGCCATGCGGCAGCGCGAGCGAGTGCCGGGCGCAATGCGACGCGGTCGACGTCCCACGCCCTTGCGCATGCCACCCCGGCTAGAATGAGACGTAGTGAAAGAGCCGTCTGAGGAGAGACCTAGAATCATCGCAGTTGTCGGCGGCGGCAACGTCGGCACCGGGGTGCTCGAATCCGCGCGCGAACTCGGCGCGGAGATCGCGCGCGACTCGATCCTGCTGACCGGCGGCGACGGCAGCAAGGCGCACAAGGCCGTGAAGGATGCCGCCGTGAGAGGCGCGCAGAAGGCGTTTCCGACGAGCGCGAGGATCATCTCGATCCTGCAAGAATCCGGCGGACTCACGAGCGGGAGCAGCACGGTCCGCAGCGGTCTGCTCCACGGCCGCAACGTCCTGAATGCCGTCGCGTCCGACGCGATGATTGTCCTCGAGGGGCAAGAGGGGACACTGAGCGAAGCAGCCTTTGCGTACATGACCAAGCGCCGAGTGATTCTCTTCGGCGGCGCGGAGCAGGCGCTGCAGAACGCCTTGGACGAGGCGAAGGAACAGAAGAAGTTCGCGACGATCGCAGCGCAGTCCTCGAAGCTGCAACACGCGCTGCCCGTCCGCTGTACCGCGGAAGCCGTGCAGGTGGCGGCGCAGGAGGCGTTGGCGACGGCGTTCAGGACCAGTGACGTGAAGGAAGCGGTCGATCACGCGCGCAAGGCGCCGCTGCTGGCGAGCTTCCCTGCGGTCGAAGGTGTGGACGCTGCTGCATACCAGGCGCTTCTCTCGCGCTTTGGCCGCTAGCCGCCGCGCGCGCAAGAGTCCTCGCACGTAGCTATTGACGTTTATGCGAGAAAACGTGCGTTCGGCGAAATACGGCTTGTCAGCGCCCAGTCCGGGCGATGCCGTCTGACTGGCGCATCGCCTCATGCAGCAGCTCGGCGCGCTTATCGGTGATGCGGAAGTAGACCATCGTGGACTTGATGTCCCTGTGCCCGAGCCAGAATTGCACATCGCCCGGCGTCCAGCCGATTTCCCCGAGATGCACAGCGATCGAGTGCCGCAGCGTATGCACGTGCGCGCGATCCGGGGGCAGGCCTGCAGCGCTCGCGTACTTGTGGAACAGCCGGTTGATCTCCGCGCCCGAGATCGGGCGCGATGACCGGCGGCGGGATCGGAACAGGTACCGGGTGCCGTCGTCCGGCCTGATCGCGAGGTAGCGCGCATAGAGCAGGAGCGTTCGCTCATGCAGGCGGTACCCGCATGACTTCCCATGCTTGACGCGCCAGATCCAAATTCGTTCCTCGCGGAAGTCATCGAGGGTGAGGAGCGCGGCTTCCTTACGCCGAAGTCCGTGCCGGTAGATGAGGTCGAAAAGGAGCAGATCGCGCGCGTCATCGATCTCCTCGAAGAAGCGCTCGACCTCCTCTTTCGTGTGGTACTTGACGGTCTCCTGAGCCCACCGTCGAAGTCGCATCGCGCTCGTGTTCTCCGCACGAAAAGCGACTCTAACGTTTTCTCGCATAAGCGTTTGTGGTGAAGGGACGACGCCCCGGAGTCTGGCGCCCGTAGCCCCCCTCGTAAACCCGGCCGCGGTCCTCGCGCGCCGCACTTCCCCCCGCAGGAGGTAAGCCCCACCGTGCCGAAAGAACAGAACGACGCCGCTTCGCCGCGCAAGACACTTATCGGAGGCAGCACGGATCGCGCGCTGATCCGCGAACTCTTCGTGCAGCGGCGGCCGGAGTACAGCCTCGATGATGCTCGCCGCCTAACGCGCAGCACCCCAGCGGACCTCTCGTCCGCCATCGAAGAGGGCGAGATCGATCCGGTCCGCACGGCGGACGCCGTTCTACTCTCGTGGGACGACGTTGCGCTGCTCGCGTCTCGCCGGTGGACGCCCCGGATGATCGATGGTGCGCTGGACGTCGTCCATCGCGACGTGGTGCCGAGGCTCAACCGTGTGCGGCAGATTCAGGTCCAGCTCCCGCTCTATCTGATCCGCCTACTCCACGTGCTCGCCGAGCGTCGGCGCGCGAGCTTCCGCGGTCGCCTGAATGCGAGCGACGTACTCGAATACGAGCTCCTCGAAGTCGCGCTGAGCGAGGACGCAACCGAGATCGAAGCGGAGATCCCGGGCTTTCGGGCTGCGCTCCAGTACCCCTACTTCATCCCGCGCGAGGACGACTGGGCGACGGCGTTCTGCCGCTTCTGCGGGCGACTGTCCGGCGTCGCAGGACGAGAGATGTGTGACGACTGCACGCTGCGGCACGAGCCGCAGATGCACCTTGGCCAACACGGCGTGCCGGAGCTCGACCGGGAGGAGCCATGACGGACGATCTGCGGCTTTCCCGGCGCGGCGTGCTCCAGATGCTGAGCGCGGTCATCGCCACCGCGTCCTTTGCTGCCCGACGGCCGCTCTTCGCGTCATCGGTGATCGAGCCGGCGCCGCCCCTCGATGCCGAAAGGGTCGCCGACGAGGAGCAGTTCATCACCGACTCTGCGCGCGGAGCGAAGTTCGAGCGCTTCCTGCGGAGTCGCGGGATCAAGCCCGCGCACCTCGCGCGTGAATCCGGCTACAGCCGACAGCACCTCCTACGGATTCGGCTCGGCCGCATGAAGCCCGCGCACCGCTGCGCCGCGCAGCTCGTGACGGCGTGTCGCCGTCTCGCGAGAGAACCAGTCACCGCTTCGGATCTCTTCGATCTCTCTTCCAGCGATCTCCGCGCGATCGAGCGCATGCAGCGCCGCTTGGTCGATTAGACATAGAAAGGAACGAGCAACGCCATGACTGCACTCCAGTTCCACGACCTCTCCGAATCCTTCAAGCGCGGCTGCGATCTCGGCCGGCGCCCGGGGACGAGAGCATGACGCAACGGCGTGCGGGACTGACCACCGTTCGCCTCGCGGGCGCGACTACGCCGGGCGCGCCGATCGACACGAGCGTGACGGGTGCCTTCGTCGCCGTGCCGAGCGAGATGCTCGACGCCGACGACGTGGTGTTCCGCGTCGTCGGCGACGGGTTGCGGACGATGGAGATCGAGTCGGGCGATCTGCTTATCGTCGAGCCTCGACCCGAGGGCAACGCCGCGTCGGGCGAACTCGTCCTGGTGCTACTGCGCGACCGCGCTTTCGTCGGGCGGTGGTGGGGCAAGCGCGGGAGAAGGGCGTTGCTCGATGACGGCCTCCTTCCAGTGATCGAGGAGCGAGAAATCCAGGTACTTGGCGCGATCACCGCCATCGTTCGCGAGGGTCGCGGGAGTTCGCGGAAGGACTGAGGCGGCGCGATTCGTCGCCGCGGGAAAGCATCACCAAACCAGGACGGGAGGACAGCAAGGGCTCTCATGAAAGACGATGATCGGATTAGGTTCATCTTCGGCAGGCGACGGCGCTTCACCCGACCGGCCGCAGCGAAGGCGCTGGGCAAGTCTGTCCGCTGGGTGGAGGACAGCCGGTTCTCATCGGAGAACGGGGGATTCGTGTCGTGGGAAGAGATGGTCCTGCTGGCGTACCTGCTCTGGACGAACGGACAGATTCATCGGGCCTTGGGCGACCAAGCCGCGCAGGTGTTCCCGCCGCTTGCGCACCTCGTCGCGCTGACGATCCGCATTCCTCGCCACAAAGCCATCGCGCTTCGCAGCCAGGCGCGAAGGCGACATCTCGACGTGAGTGAACTCGTCGCCGATGATGTGTCCGTGTTTCGGGACGAGGCCGAGCGGCTCGAGCGGCGGGCGCCCGGATACATGGAAGCGTGGCACTTCCCATACGGGGCCGACCGGCGCGCTCACTCCAGCCGGCGAGATGGTCAAAAACCGAAGAAACGTCGCGCTTCGCGCGCGCGTCTCAGCGAAGACGGCGAGACGCGGGACTAGAGCTGCTCGCCCCCGCTGGTGCGCGTCGTCGATCATGCCGAGTCTGCGTTGTTGCGATCGGCGCCTGCGACCGCGATAATCCTTGCGTGAAGCGCAGCGGCAGCTCAGATCCGTCGGCAATTCCAGTTGTTAGCCTCTTCTGTGGTCCGGGAGGCCTAGACCACGGTTTCCATCAGGCGGGATTCGATACCGTTCTAGCTCTGGACCACAGCCGCGTTGCTGTTGACACCTACAACAAGAATCTTCCGCCAGTCGCGCAGGTCGCTGATCTCGCCGCACTCAGCCCTCACGAAGTCGTAGAACTTGTCCGAAAGACCGGCCGCGCGCCTGCGGGCGTAATCGGAGGGCCACCCTGCCAAGCTTTCTCGACGGCGAATGTTCGCCAGCGCAAGGACGACCCACGGCGGCGGCTCATCTACCGCTTCGAGGCCATTGTTAGCGCCCTCGACGAGGCGTTCAACATCGACTTCTTCTTGATGGAGAACGTTGCGCACCTCGCGAAGCCGAAGCACCGCAAGCAGCTCGACCGTCTCAAGGCCCGGTTCGCGCGCAAGGGCTTCGAGGTGTACGAGACGGTGCAGAACGCAGCGCACTTCGGGGTGCCGCAGCTGCGGCCACGCCTGTTTCTTGTCGGCATCAAGCGGGATCTCGCCGGGTTCGCTCGTTTTTCGTTTCCGGAGCCAGATACCACCGTGCCGCAGACAGTGCGCCAGGCCATCGCACATTTGGGTGAGCCCGTATTCTATGACCGGCAGAACAGGAAGCAAGAGGTTCCCGGCCATCCCAATCACTGGACGATGATGCCGCGGTCGAAGAAGTTTGGCACGCGTGGCATAAATAAAGGGCGTTCTTTCCGGCGGCTAGTGTGGGATGAGCCGAGTCCTACGGTCGCGTATGGACACCGAGAGATTCACGTGCATCCGAATGGGAAGCGAAGGCTCAGCCTTCTCGAAGGCATGCTGCTGCAGGGATTCCCCGAGACCTACAGGTTGGCGGGCAACCTCAGCGAGCAGGTCACGCAAGTCTCGGACGCTGTTCCCCCGCCGCTTGCCCGCGCTCTAGCAATCGCCATCCATTCCGCGCTCTATGAGCGGCGGCGTACAGTGCAAGTAGCTTTGCGGGCGTACTTTCACGATCGCGGGCGTCATTTTCCATGGCGGTCTACACAGTCATTGTTCCAACTCCTCGTCGCGGAGAAGCTGTTGCAGCAAACAGCCGCAGGTAACGCCGTGGTGAAAGCATACCAGGCGCTTACGAAGCGGTGGGGAACGGCTGCGACTCTGGCGCACGCACCCATTTCTGAAATCCGCGCCATTGTGCAGCCGCTTGGTCTCCAATATCGCGCAGAGGAGCTCGTAGCCATGGCCCGTGCCATTCTGGAGCGGCACAGCGGCAGCGTGCCCACCAACCCCCGCGCACTTCTCGCGCTCCCGGGAGTTGGCCAGTATGCGGCGAACGCCGTCCGCTCGTTTTCGGGGGCGGCCGAGGTTGCGGTAGTCGACACGAACGTGAGCCGCCTCTTGTACCGCCTTCTTCGGCTCGGTGGTCCTGAGCCAGCCAACCCTGCGCGCGACCGGCGCTTGCAGAGGCTCGCCGCATGGCTCATCGCGGACGAAAGTTCGCGCGTGCTCAACTATGCAATCCTCGACCTGACTGCAGAGCTCTGCACCGCTCGACTGGCTGCGTGCGCGGGGTGCCCGCTCAATACGACCTGCGCGAGCAGCGGGATAGTAGTAGCGGCGGCATCACCTGCGCTGCGGACTGACGCGGCTTAATCAGACATGTCGTTCCGTGGGTTCAAGTCGGTCGAACACTTCGCGTATGAGTGCATCAACGGCGCGGACACTGGCAAAGATCCCGAGTACACTCTGAACGGGTTGGGGCTCAGCTACCTGCCGAGTAACATCGGCTGGCTTGCGCACCTGACGTTACTGGACCTCTCCAACAATCACTTGTCTACCCTTCCGATCGAACTTCGCTATCTCACGAAACTGGAAGAGTTCCATCTATGAAACAATGCGTTTCTGGAGATCCCCGAGGTTCTTGACCATCGAACTTTCAAGGGTTTCCAGATTCATCTTTCGTCATGTTTTGCGCAAATACGGCCCGATGAAAGAACCACGCCGCTCGCTCGCATCCATCTGCAAGGGTCGACCGACACACTGCCGTTTCACTACGCAACCTCTCGCGCAGCTCGCGAAGAAACTCACCGTTACTTCGCAGAAAGAGTCGCTGGCCAACACCGCCCGTCAGGACAATGTGTCGTCCAAAGTGTTCCCACCCGGGAACGCTCTGCCAGCACGCAATCGCGCTTCCTAGCTCAATGGCGGAGTCGCGGCGAAACTTCCGCAGCACGGCGCGCACCGGATCTGTAGCGACGTTATTCAGCAACTCGCGGTCTGCCCAGGCAAGCAGCTGCGCACTGACGGACGCTGACCCCGCGCGGATATGGTCAAGCACGTGCAGCCAGGCGGTAGCAGGATCGGCTCCTTGCATCGCCTCGCGGGCTCGATCCAGCAGCGCTCGTATTTGGTCATTCTCGCGCACCTCGGCCTTCGCTTTCGTAAGAAGCGCGACCGTCAAACGGGCCGCGAGAGCAGGTCCTGACAAGTAATTGGTTAGCCGCACGCCGCTCATGTCCGTCGGAATGGCGCCTCGAGGCGCATATCGGTATGACCACGAATGATCCGAATTGACAAAGAGATGCCTACCCAACTGGCCAGAGCCGGCGTCAAAGCGCCCGCCCGTCCATGAGCAGAACTCTTCCTCTGTTTGCAGGATCCTTGGCAGTTCATCGTCCTCACCCCCACGGACGGCGAACCCCGCCGCAATCCCCGTCGCTACGTTGATAACGACCGCCCCTTCTCCCCGGCCCAAGTGCCGAAGCGCCCCGGCTGGGTGAAACAGCTCGCCGCCTGCGTCTGCCTGCGCATCGAGGACGGCTCGCACGCGACGGGGCGGCGGTACATCAGGTCTTGCCGCCAACGCCCCATGAACCACCTCCTCGATTCGTACTCCGTCGTCTTTGAAATCGTCCGTGAGATTGTTGGAGTACCAACGTCCTGACACTTGGGGACCGGGAAAGGCGATTCCCACGTCGAGGTGACCACCGTCCGCTCGGATGGCTCGGAATAGCGAGCCAGCTCGGTTGGCGATCACTTGGCCGAGATCGCCCGCACACAGCGCTTCGCGACCCGAGGAGGTCGTGTTGTAATTGGCGCGCCAATCGACCGGTGCGTCGCCGACGAATCCCAACTCGTCACGGTATACGCCGACCTCGATACGACTGCCGCCGAGGCTTACGCACAAGGTCGTGCTCACGTCCTCCCCACAATCTCGGCGACTTCCGACAGCGCTCCCGCGAGGCGCGCCTGCCGATGGGAGCCCAAAACGTCAGCGACACTTCCAGTGGCCACCGCTTCGCCGGCCTTCGATATCGAGAAGGCGAACACTTGCTCTCTCAGCGCGGGATGACGATCTTGACGGCCGCGCCTTAAGAGGTTCCACGGCAGGGAATCTCGTATCCCCGAGAGCGCGCGAAAGAACACTGCGACGTCGACGAGCCGCTTCAGATCCAAAATGTTCAGCCGGAGCAGTCGTGCATAGGTCTCTCGCGCATGGTCCATCAGTGCGGCGCATCGCGGCGACATTGCGAGATGGCTCAGCTGCTCGCCGTATGGGACCAGCCGATTCGCTTTGTCAAAATCGACGAACGCTAGTTCCATGAAAGATCCCGTTGATGACCAGATGATGTTACGAAAGTAGAGATCAAAGCATGGAACGCCATCGCCAACATTCATGCGTTCGTCCGCCACAATCGCAGCGTCTTTGAAAATCTCTGCGGCGCTTGCCGCGCCATACCTACTGCACCAGGCAGCGAGCGGAGCCACCGACTCTACCCACGTCCAGCGCTGCCAGGGAATGCCCTCAATCGAGGACGCGGTTCGCTCGAACTCAGCTAACGCGACGACGATTCGGTCGACCAGCGACCGTATCTGTGAAGAAGCTGCGGGTATGGCATCTGCCAGTGTTCGACCGGGGATCCGCTTGAGAGCGATCCAATAGCCAAGCGTTGGATCTTCCAGCAGCCCGATAATCTCGGGCATTCGAAAAGTAAAGAGTGCCCGAGCCTTTAGAATCCGGCTCTCCACAGCGAAGCCTTGGCTCTTCTTGTACTCTTTTAGGACGATCTCACGATTCGCGACCACCAGATTTGTCGTGCAGTAGAGTTCCTTCCATCGCTCGCGACCTACCAACTTAAGGCCAAGCCGCTCGCATACCTTGTGCGCCTTCTGCTCTGTAGTGCGCAGCCCCACTCGCTCTGCAACATCATCTCGAACCACGGGAGATGTCCTCGCGCATCGCTCGTTCCGGCAAGGCAGACGCGCTCCCTCCGACCGCCGCGCCCAGGGCGCACACGGCGGCCGCGAAGGCACCCACGACGAACGTTAGTCGTGGCATATCCCACCACACCAACGCTGCAAAACACCCGACTCCGACGACATGGCCGAACGCCTCCCAAGTTTTGAAACGCTCGTAGATGGCGGCATTGTCCGCCCCTGCCAACTCCCGAAGCAGAACGATCGTTCCGCCCCCCAGGCCCGTCACAGCCCAAAGCAGCAGATACATTGGCAGCGCTCTCGCCCAGTACATCGCCAACACAGCCATTCCAGCGATTACATGTCCGCCCGCCACCAACGCACGTTGGTGTCTCGTGGCGTCGCAAAAGACGTAATAGCCGAGCCAGCCAATGTAGAACAGCGGACCGCTCCAAATGGCGCCCACGTTCCACTCGCGAAGAAAGAGAAATACCAGAAAGTACGCGTAGACGAAATAGTGCACGTGATGAAACATCACCACGATATAAGCACGCAATCGCACACGATCTAGGCGAAACTGCTCCGGAAGCCCATGGTCACGCAGTTGTACCGGTGAGAGCATTAGTATCAGCCACACCGTGACCATCAGTGGCGCTGCGTACTGCCATGCGAAGAGACCGGCTGCGAGATAGCCAGCGGCACGCCAGCGTTTCTTGACGGTTCCGAGGGCGTCCGCCGCCGTGCGAATCTTCTTCAGTGCTAGCGAGAACGTTGCAACGGCCATCGCCGAGACCATAAAGCTCGCACCCGTCACAGGCCGCGCGTCGATGAGCAAGATCAGCGCAGCAACCGTGCCGACCGTGGACCACACCCGCATATTCCCGCCGCGCCAGAAGCAGTCGATCAGTATTCCAAGCTCAAAGGCGACTAACAGAAAGATCGCCTCAGGGCGCTGGTTGCGTGCGTAGGCTATGGCAAGACCCAACTGAACGAAGTTGAATACAAAAGTAGCGAGACGCGGCACCACATTCTTCGCCCAAGTGACCGGCGTCGAAGAGTCAATAGAGACGCTCACCACCGTTCTCCGTCATCGACTCTCAGTGGGCTATCGTCTGGTTTCACCGACCGCATCCCCGGAATACAACGGATCGCTCCTATCCAATAGGCGCGCTCTGTCGCTGGCCTCACCGCTGTGAATGTACGCAAAGATTTTGCAATGACCGCTGTTAGCGTCGAGATTGTGCCGTAAGGTGTCCATCGCGGGCTGGTCCAACAATGCCTTCAACGGTGTTGCGGCGAGATTCCCGATCACCCAGGCGGCTGACAGTGGCTCGCCAAACGACCCAATCGCCCACGGCGAGAGCAGCAGCGTGCCGTCGGCCATCAATCCGAGCGAGTGTGCAAGAAGGTCGCACGGGTTACCCGCAGCAGCGGTGGTTGGCGTTCGATCAAGGGAGCGCAACGCACATTGCAAAGACACAACCGGACCGCGGAACTCATGCTCAAGAGCTCGCAGCATCGCAATCGCCTCGACGTACTCAGACCGCGAAGGAATGGCGTCTACGTGCAAAGTTCCGCGTCCGACGGGAAACAGTCGCATCACGAGTAATCGCTGTACTCCGGCGTTCGTGAGAGTTAGGTAGATGGCGCGTAGGAATTCGCGAGAACAATGGCTTTCCCGAAGTGGAAGTTCGGCTCGCACGTGCACTCCTTCGGCGAGCAGCTTGCGCGCTAGGGCAAGATTGCTGATTGAGTAGCCAGCAGGGCGATCGGACGCCTGCGGAATGGTAGCGAGATCGTATGAGAAGTTGAACTCACCGATATTCCGGGCCAGCCGCCGTATGTCTCGGGTAGCGACGCCTCGCCCTGTCGCGGTGACCGTGACGTGATCCCTGCCAAAACGTGCCGCAGCGGCTTCGAGCACCGTCCAGTTCTCCGCCAGCGTGAGAGGGTCACCCCCGCTTATGTCCAGTTTTGCGTCGAAGCCGTCCAGGTGGTCCAACACGCGGAGCTTCTCAACGAGAGACATCTCCGCGCCTAAAGACTGGTAGTGCGCCGCGGCTGTTTCGAACGCGTTCACGCCGTTGGCGGGTATGGTGACTTGGCTGGTCAATGCTTCGGTGCGAAGCGTGACACGCCGTCCAGCACTCTTCGTCACGTGCACCGCATCCACACAACATACGGCGCAATCCCAAGGGCAGAGCCGCGTGAGATTCCAAATTAGATCTATTTGGCGTGGCTCGGGCATCTCTTCGGTCTTTATATCTTACTGCTCGGGACACCACCCGAGCACTTTCCGGCTACGATGTTTGCGAGCGGCCGAATGGGACTGGCGTGGCAAAGCAACCGACCGAGCAGGTTGGCGGGCGAGGGACTTCACGCGATTCGTACGGCTGGAGGGCAGTTTCTTGGTGGAGTCCTTGAAGGAGTCGGGGACGTTCCAGAGCAGGTCGATCCCGGTCTGGACGAGCGGCGGCGAGCGCGCGGCCTGGTTGTTTCATCGAGCCATGCTCGGAGAACAGAGATGGGATTCGTGGTCGCGAAGGCCCGACTATCGGAAATGCGTCAGCCTGAGAACTCCCCCGGAGAAGATCGTCGGCCATGGAGAAGGAATTTGGGGGGAACGCTTTCAAACCGGTTAGCTCTGTCGCATAGGGGTCAGATATGACAAATCAAGCTTCACTACTCCGAAACGAGATTCGAAAGGGCTACACCGAGGGCCGGATTGGCCATTTCACCTGTACCTATCCTCCGCACAAAGTCTATTCGAAGACCACTGACGATTTTGATGTGCGTGAGGCTTGGGCGGAGGCTGGTTGCGACTGGGAAAGCATCAGCCTGTACTTTCATGTGCCATTCTGCAAACAGCGATGCTCTTTCTGCAACCTCTTCATGGTGACAGAAAGCCGCGGTGCTGGGCTCATTGACAGGTACGTCGACTGTCTTGTCCGGGAAATCGAGATGTATGAGCCCGTTCTCGCTCCACGCATCGGAAAGAGAACAACTCTTTACTTTGGCGGCGGAACTCCAAGTATGCTCAGCCCTGAACAACTTGGCCGAATCCTCGTCGCACTCAGTTCTCTGACATCACGCTCTCAAGTTGTTGAATTCACAATTGAAGTCGCACCAGAGACCGCGACATACGACTATCTTGCGGCTCTCCGCGAGCTCGGAGTTACTCGCGTCTCCCTGGGGGTTCAGAGCGTCGACGAACTCGAAGTTCGTCGCTTTGCTCGGCAGCACACTCGTGCCCATGTCATGAGTCTGATCGAGGCGAGCATGAATCTTGGTTTCTCGACCACTAACGTGGACCTTATTTACGGACTCGCTTCGCAGACATTGCCGGGATGGCGGAAGACCCTACTTGATGTCTTGGAGCATTCTCCACAATGTTTGACGATCTACCCGTTGAACGTGAAGCCGCTCACTGGTTTGGCGACACCAAGGGGTCATGGTGAGGCGAGCGAAGCGGATCGACCACTGTTCTATTCCATGTACGACTCCGCGGTGGATCTGCTCGAGGCCGCCGGCTACGAACAGGTGACCCGGACCCTTTTCTTGCGCGGAACCGGTCGATATATCAACAAGGCGAATGAAGCAGTAGGGCACCCTGTCAAAGGCTTCGGTGCAGGAGCACAATCATATGCGCCGCATTGGCACTATCGGCCGGGAAACAGCTACAGAAACGCAATGACGGATTTGGGCGACTACATTTCGGACACGGAGGCGTCGCGATTTCCTGCACGCTACGCCTACAAGCTCAACACGGAGGAGTTGCAGCGGCGACAGGTTGCTCTCAGTATTCGCTATAAGCACTTCCCACTTGAGCCATTCAAACAGCGCTTTGGCGCTGGCCCCGCAGAACTGTTTCCCGACGAGTTTGATGCGCTACGCCAGGAGGCGCTCATCGAGGTCCGGCCCTCGGAGATACTACTTACCAACAAGGGGCTGAGGTACGACAATCTTGTGTCGACACTGTTCTTCAGCAATCGAGTCAGAGAGCTCCTGAGCAAGCATGAGCCAGGGCGTTGGTCAGTCGCGCGCAAGCATCCGACCGCGGGCGGTGACCCTGGGAGTCGACCGTTCCAGCAGATCGCGGCGAAGTCTTAGGTGCGGGCAAACTCCGGCTTAGAACAGTCGGCGACGACGATTGTCGTCGTATGCGACTCAGAGAAAGAACGGTGCTCACGGCTGCCGGCGACATTGAAGAATCCGGCCCGACTTCCGATAACTGCGAGCGGGAGGGCGGGGTGCCGCATGTCGCTGTTGGTTACACCGCGGACGTGTGCTACTACACCGGCATCGTCTATGCCGAAGAGCAGCGCCCCATTGCGGAGTAAGTCGCGCCGTGTGATTGTACCTATCGCATCTGGTGGCCATTCCCCGGCGTCTCCACGCGCGGCCATATATTGCGGGCACAAGGGCCGGTAGTCGCAGTAACGGCATGATTCCGATGTAGGGCGCGCCAGGACGCGCATCGCCTCGGGCGGTGCCAGGTTTTCGACCGCTTCATTGCACGAGCGCAACACGTCCTTGGCGCTTGCGAGCACGGCAGCGCAGTCGCGCGGATCGACTTCCTCCACGTGTGGTTCGCTACCGACGGGAACGATCTCGATTGCCTCCGGCCAAATCCCCCACGCCTCAGCGTACAAGGCGGCGTAGAGCTGGAGTTGGACGAGCGCACTACGGTATTGCGGGGACCCCCTCCGTGCCGCTGCCCCGCTTTTGAAGTCGCGAAGAACGATGCCGCCGTGCCGTGTGCTCGCTTCGTCGATGAAACCACCGACCGTACCATCCACTGATGCTACCCAAATCTCGGAGCCCACAGGCGGCGTCGTGCTCCTTCGCTGGGCAGCAGCGGCGCGAGTAGTGCCCGGCTCTGACGCAGCTCGGATAGCCCTCAGCCTCCGCACCTCGTAGTCAGCGACGCTTCGCGCCAGCGGAACGGCAGCGCGCGATTGTGACGAAACAGTCATGCGCGTCTCTTCCTCAGACCGCAAGTGGTCGAACATGTCGGCCGCCGCCTGCTCGCTCAGGGCTTCCGCCGATGCTGCCTCCATCAGGCGGTGTATGACGGAACCTAGATGTGCTGCGCCGGCCGGCATGAGGAGCCGCGGCGCCTCGCTCGCGCGGAACACCTCCCGTAGCTGGCACTCGCGAAACGCCTCGAACCGGCTGGGGCCGAGCCGTTTCAAGGGCCGCAACACGACATTCACGAGCGCCGTGAGCTCGCTAGTCATTGGCGAGCGATTGGTACGTCCAGCTCGGCCGCCGTTGGAGATTGAACGTATCGCGGTACTTTACCGGCGGGGCACCCGCGGGCACGCGCGCCGTCGCGCCAGCAAGAAGACCGGTGGGCCGGCGGGTATCCCACAGCGGGTGAACAATCACGAGGGGATTCGGCCCTACCCACGCCCCAGGTAACTCCCCGAAATCTGCCGGCGTACTTCCGAAGGCCGTGCAGAATGCGTCGCGGAGCATCCGGGCGCGATCCAGCCAGCCTTCCAGCTCCGGGGTGTCGAATCTGCCTTCGAGCCCGCAGCGAAACTCCGGTGACTGGAAGACGCGGAGCAGGGCGAGACCGAGGCGCCAATCAAGGAGGCCGTGGTAGCTCATGTTGCGGAACGTCCGCAGGCAGTCGGGGCAAGCGTGGTCGCACCGCGCGCGGTGTGGTGCGGAGACAAGCGCTTCAGTGAAGCTGTCCCGCACCGCGGGTATTGCCGTCGCTCGCTCGAGCACCTCTGCGAAATGCGTCCCGACCCACTCTGTAAAGCCAGCGCCGTTCGGGAGGTGGTCGTTGACGATGATCTCGCCCGTGCGGTCCGCGAGGCGCCGAATATTGCTGACGTTCATCTCGTCTGGGTCAATGTCGAGCACCTCGGCTGCGAGCGAGCGGAGGATAAAAGCGGCAGAGTAATACGCAGCCTTCACTGCGGAGCGATTCTCAAGCGGGTCGAGTTGCAGTCCGTCGGCCGCCACTGCAGGGCGCACGCGGAGCACGTCTGTCGTCTTCGGTGCTGCGAGTGCAAATTCGTCAGGCGGGCTTGTAGCAATGAAGTTCGCCACGCCTTGCTCGCTGTTCCGCTGGAATCGTTCGTCGATCCATTGGTCTGCCATCTCAAACATCCGGTTGGGCATCGATGCTGTCCCGCGCGCACCCCGGAACAGTTGGCCGCGGTTCGTATTGAGGCGGTACACCCGGCCGTGAGTTACGCCCACCGAGGCGTTCGTGCCCGTGACAGTCCGGTAGTCGATCTCAGATGATTCAGCGATGCTCGCGCCGGAGCTTCCGACTAGCTCGCCCTCTTCTTTCGCGTCATCCCCGCGCCAGAAGTTGGTTCGGAACGCTGCAGGGACTGCGATCTGGAACACTCGAAAGGGCGGCGTGTCGTCAGGACCAGCACCGCAGTTACCGCACCGGTCGAGATCCGGCCGCTCGGCGGTCACCGGCGGGGCGTCGAAGCACTCTTCGCAGCGGGCCATCCAGCGCCGCCACGGGAGCGGATCGCCGGGAGTGGGCTCCGTGTAGCGCTGGATCCGGATGAGTGGCGTGGTGAACCCGATCGCCGTCAGGATGCGCTTGTCCTTCGTCTTCTGAGCGCCCGGGGCGAACTCGGTGACCGCGAGATCGAGGTCGCGATCGATCGAACCGCCTTCGGCACGGGCGCGGTGATAGAGCAGCCGGACCCGCGAGGGCATGCCGAACATCGGCAACACGCCGCCTTCTGCCAGGCGCTGTGCCAAGCCGTCTCCAATGAGTTCGGGATTCTCTGCACAGTCGTCGAGCCGCGCCGTCAGCTCGGTGCGGATGCTGCTGGCGAGTGCCGCGCCGTCGAGGCCCGTACCGGCAGCGATCGTCGTGGCGATCGCATTGACGGATTCATCGGTCGCGAGCCACGCGCGAACTGCATCCCGCCGCGCGCCCGTCCATGCTGCGCGCTGCCCGAATTCACCATGGGGATCGGGCGGGGTGGGGCCGTCCTTCCACGTCACGCCCGCTGCCGCAAAGGCCCGGCGTAAGGCCTCCTTCGCGATGAGCCGCGATGCGATGCGTGGCTGGCTGGTCGAGAGAAAGGGCGTCGGGGGCCGATCGCCGGTGATCCGGTGCGGATTCCCGTAGTAGTACTCATCATGGCTGCGGCCGCGGCAGAGTGTGATCGCATACGCGAAGGCTTGGCCTCGCCGCCCCGCTCGGCCGACGCGCTGCTGGTAGTTGAAGCGCATCGGGGGCATGTTCGCGAGCATGATCGCTTGCAGGCTGCCGATATCAACACCGACTTCCATCGTTGTCGTGACGCTCAGGACATCGATCTCGTCGACCGCTGGAATCAGCGGCCGCGCTCCGCCTTCAATTCGTGGCGTGTCGACCATGATGTTGCGGAAGAGGCGCTGGCGCTCTGCCTGATCGTCGGTTTGCGCGGTGAGTTCTTCGCAGTGCAGGCGGAGGGGCTCGCCCCGCTCGGCCGCCTGTTGGGCGTAGTAGTTTTGAGCGCGCAGCTGGTCGCAGTTTGCAGTCGGCTCCGCGGGCAAGGTCCCGAGGCAGCGAGTGCAGATTCCACCGGCGCCGTGCAGGTGCTCGCGGCGGCAAGAGGGACACGTCCAGGCTGGATCGGCGCCCACCGCGACGCGCACGTACAGCTCCCGGGGGCGAATCTTCAGGCCTTCGTGTCGCCTGGCGAGCGCGTCCCACACCGCTTCGCGCAAGAGCTGTGGATCGGCAGCGTGTACACGCGCGCACTCTTCTAGGAACCGGCGGAAAAATCGGTGTGCGTCCCGCCACGTCAGCCAGTCGTCTGGCGGCCGGAAGTCCGAGGTTTCATAGCGGTAGAGGTCTCCGAGGATGCGCAGCGAAGCATCGACGATTGAGGCGAAGATCGCTGGCTCAAGGCCGGCCCGCGCCGCCAGCGGCGCGAGCTCACCGGCGGGCAGCGCGAGACAGGCGTACCCAAGCCCGGCAGATTCGAAGCCGAAGTACAACCTGCTGAAGAGGACACTACAGACCTCGCTCTCGACCTTCGACCGCAGCATGGCCTGCGCGTCCTGCATGCTCGGTGACGTGCTCACCTTCCAGCCTCCCCCGGGTGTACGGAAATCGAAGAGCGTGGTCCAATGGCGGTAGGCACCGTCGTACTTGAACTCCTGGTACAGCACGTCGTTGCCGGCGGGGTTGACGCCGAGATCCTTCAGCCGGAGGATCAGCGCGCCTGGATTGGAACGCTCAGCAAGTGGGTCAGGCGACTCGAAGAGGAGGCGGACGGGAACGATACGGGTCGTTGCGAGATTGCCAATTTCGTCGAGGCGCGCGGTCGCACGATCGCGGCGCTCCTCTAGTGGCTTGCGGTCTTCGGGATCGAGCCCATCGGGGATCGGGCGTGCGGCGAACCGGAGGGCGCCCGCTGCTTCGGCGGTCGCTCCGGGGTGCGACCGTTCGTATGCAAGCGCTTCGCGTGACCGCGCGTCGCCGTACTCGCGGAGGTCCGAAACGAGTGCTGCGCCGCCGAGTGCCTGCGTGGTCAGCTCGTCGAAGATCGTCTCTCGCACGAGGTCGGAATAGTGGTTTCGCTCGATGCCGTTCGAAATCCCCGCCGCGTCTTCCCGGCTGTCGGAGAAGACAACGAGCTTTCGAGTCTCGCCGCGCGGGAGAACCTGAAAGAGCTCCTTCGATAGGATCTGGCTAACCTTCGAAAAGCCGGTACGGAACCCGCGCAGCGGCGACTGTCTGTAGCGCTTCCGCGTGTAGTTCGTGCCGCAGCTCGCGCAGACAGCGGGCATTGCGGCGCTCTGCGCCAGGTCGTCATCGGTTCCGCCGTTCTCGACCATGACGTAGCCGCGGACCCACGGCCCCGCAGGTGTGGCGGGTTCCTCCTCGCCGAGGACGACCCGTGCGTTCGCCGTGTCGAGACTTGCTGGCAGCCACCGAACGCGCAGCGCTTGCCCGCTGTCCCGGCGGGGCTGCATCCACGGGTCACTCGCGGTTACGTGGAGTGGTTGATTGGAGGGCCAAAAGACGCAGTAGTCGCGCATTGAGCGCTGCTCGACCATCCGTGCGACGGCGCGATCGGGCAGCATCTCTACGTCAGGGTCGCTGTTGAGGAGTTCCCAGCCGCCGTTGTTCGCAATCGTGAACCGGCTTCCACCGGTGTAGACCGTACCGCACTGCTCGCAGTAGAGCATCTCGAGCACGCGGTGCGGCGTGGCAGCGTTCGCGCACAGGATGCGTGGGATTGGGAAGAGCTGCCCGACTGGCCGCTCTCCCTCAGCGAGGCACCCGGGCATTGTGCAGCACCATAGGCCTTCGATGTTCCGGAAGAACCAGTGCAGCCGGAACGACGGGAGCGGTGCGGACGGCGAGGCGGAGCAGAGCTGGCGCGCGTAAAGCAGGCCCTTCACGGCGGCGCCCACATCGGGAACGGTGTCACCGAAGAGACGCGCGGCGAAGCGTTCTATCGCGACTGCCCGCGGCTCTCCCGCCTCTGAGCAGGCATAGAGCATGCGCGCGCCAACCTGCGCATCGGGATCTTCCAGCGCAGCGACCAGCGCGGCTTGCGGATCGCCATCTGGTTGCTGCCTGGCCACGTCCTGAACTACGGCGGCCATCGCGGCGCCCGGATCAACTCCAGCGCCAACAGCGTTTCCCAGGGCGATGAACCCCGCCTCGGGGAGGGCATGGCCGGCCTCCGCCGCGCGCTCAACATCGCCCGTAATGATCTGTTCGGGGTTCCAGTCGACGCCGAAGAAGTCGCGGAGGAAGGCGAGGCTCTCAGGATCGTCGCCATCGAGCGATGCGCTCGACGCGAGGATACGCAGCTTCGGGCTATCCGGCCTGAGCCCGAGCCGGTCGAGGAGGAGACGCAGCAGGAACGCCACTTCTGTCCCCGCAGTGCCGCGGTACAGATGCAGCTCATCGATGATGAGGTGGAAGACGCTCCCCTCCGCCTTCAGCCACTCGCGCGTCTGGTTGAAGATCGCTGCATCGGCATCGCGCATGAGCATGATGCTCAGCATGCTGTAGTTCGTGATCAGCACATCCGGTGGCGCGTCCTGCATGTCCCACCGGTTGTGCATCTCGCTTCCGTCCAAGCGCGGGAAGAAGAAGGGCGTCTCTGCATCTCCGGTTTTCTCGGCGTGCACTTGTGCTGCATCCGCAGCGCGATCCATGTCGAGGAGCGCTTTGCGAAGATCCTCGATGCGCCGCCTATCGGGCCCACCACGCGCGGTGGTCTCGTGGCCCGCGACCGGTGTCTGCCCGTTGTAGCGCCCGAAGTAGAACCGGTTGTGGCCCCGTTGGTCGCGGTAGAACGAGCGCGCCTGCTCAGAATCGAGCGCACGCCGGAGGCGCGTCAACTGATCTTCCACGAGGGCGTTCATCGGATACAAGATCAGCCCCCGGACAGCGGCGGACCGGCGCTCATGGCCGCGCTGGGGCACGCGGTACGAACGAACGAGGACAGACCGCTTAGCGGTCACGCGGTGGCAGGAAGCAATCCAGTCGTCGCTGCGCCACCAATCATGCGTATGGGCTTGCGGTGCTCCAGGCGGCTCCCACGATTGCGACTCTCGGGACAAGTACGCGAACAGCGGGAGTAGGAACGATTCCGTCTTGCCGGAACCAGTCCCTGCGGTCACGACTGCATTCATGCCACTCGAAGCAATACGCAGCATGTCCAGCTGGTGGCGGTAGAGCGGGTAGTTGCCGACCAAGCCCGCGGCTGCGATCGCCTTGAAGTCTGCAAGAGCGGAGGCGTCTAAACCCGGCACGTCCTCTCGTTCAAGGTCGGAGATCGTCTTTCGCGTCTGGCGGTAGCGCGGTAGAGGCTCGATCCATGGGCTCTGGCAGAACGCACCGGGCTCGCGCAGCAGCGTCTCGCGGTCTCGCTCGATCGCCGCATACCGGGTGCGGAAGGCGGTCTGGACGTAGAGCAGGAACTGGTCACGTACCGATTCGAACGCCGAGATCGGATCAATCATGGGCACCTCGGATGGGGTGAGGGAATGCGATGGTGTTGAGAGTTTGAGACACCTTCGCTGCCAACATAGTGGCGTATTCCTCCGGCACACGCACATACAGGCGTCCTTCCCCGCCGACGTGAGTAGCGATCTGCGGCGCGAAGCCCGAGCATGCGACCATCGCCCGCGCGAGGATGCGCGGGAGTGGTGTCGCAACGGGCACGAAGAGCAACGCCTGGGCGGCGTCGTATCGAAGGACGCTTATCCCGGCGTCCGCGAGAGCCGCGAATTTTCCCCCGCGTATTCAAGAAGTAAGTGCAATGCGTGCTCGCGGCGAAAGGGGCGATCTGGGACACTGACGAGATCTTCCGCCAAGAAGGAGCCG
>C688J35102_120990114_pt1 | contig 48939 bp, 44 predicted proteins | sample HopSoiMetagenom2_FD_35102 | JGI IMG/M metagenome (IMG submission 35102)
ATATGCGATACGCTGGACCGCGCATTTGCCGCCGACCCGCGGCTTGCTGCGCGTTTCCCATTATGCCCCGCAACCGGCGGGCGCGGCTGCCGAGCGCTGATCAGCTATGTCACCGACCGTCCGGGACACGATCATCGCTATGCCATCGACGCTTCCAGGCTCGCCGCGGATCTGGGGTATCGATGCCGGGTCGATTTCGAAAACGGCCTTGACCGGACTATCCATTGGTTCCTCGAGCACGAGGACTGGTGGCGCGACGTGACCAGCGGCGCCTACAAGGCCTGGATCGATAAGAATTACGGCTTTCGGATCGCGGTCTGAACAAGTATGCGCATCCTCATCCTCAACGCGGATTACCCGCGCTTCCTCGCTTGGCTTTATCGGCGTCATCCCGGGCTTGAGAGCGGCTCCTATCAGGCGCAAATGTCGGCACGCAATGCGACGCTGTTTGGCGTCGCCGACTTCTATTCGCGGAACTTCGCGGCGCTCGGCCATTCCGCGGCGGAGATCCACGTCAACAATCCATGGCTGCAATCGGCTTGGGCGCTTGAACACGGCATTGCGGCGACGCCTCCCGCGCCGGGCGGCATTTCACAGCGCCGCCTTCCCGGCTGGCTGCAGCGGACTGCCGGACCGTTCAAGCCGATGCTGCGGCCCCTGGCGCGTCTCGCCGGTCTGAACCCCCGGCTGGATGCCAAGGCCGAGACGATATTGCTGGCCCAGATCGAGCAATTCCGGCCGGACGTGGTGATCAACCAGGATACTTTCTACGTCGATACGAGACTGGTGCGCCGCATCAAGCGCATCGGCAATCCCCTCCTGATCGGACAGGTCGGCGTTGAGCCACCGCGTGGCGAGGACTGGAGCGTTTACGACCTGATGATCTCTCAACTTTCGGCAACGGTGCGGTCGTTTCGTAGCCTCGGTGTTGCGGCGGAGGTGAGCCATCTCGCATTCGAACCGGCCATTGTCGGGTTGTTGCCGGAGCCAGCTGCGCCGGACATCGACGTGTCATTTGTCGGCACGGTGTCAGCCGACCATCGGCAACGGATCGCGCTGCTCGAGGCCGTCGCCCGGCGCTTCGAGCTCAAACTATGGGGAAACATGCTCCACGGCCTGCCGGCCGGTTCGCCGTTGCATCGTTGCTTCCAGGGCGAGGTGTGGGGTGCGGACATGTACCAGGTGCTGCGCCGCTCGCGCATCACGCTGAATTCGCACATCGACATGGCCGGCAGCGAGGCCGGCAACATGCGATTGTTCGAAGCGACCGGCGTCGGGACTTTTTTGCTGACCGACTTCAAGGACAATCTCCACGCGCTGTTCGATCCGGATCGCGAGGTCGCGGTGTGGCGCTCCGCCGACGACTGCCTGAAGGCGATCGACCGTTACATCGACGACGACAGCGCACGGGCGTCGGTTGCCCGTGCAGGTCACAGCAGGACCATCACGCAGCATACCTATCGACACCGCGCCGCTGAAATCCTGGGACTGATCAACGATATCCGAAGGCGATGACAGTTTCGGGCCTGTCAGGCGGATCGGCAGATACGTCTCCGGACAGCGCCGTGCTACCGCAATAATGGGCCTGCGGTTCGAGCGGGAATGGCGCTGCCACTTTGAACGCCGGCGGTCAGAGCGGCGCGACCACGGTCCGCACATAGGGTCCGACAATGTTGTCCAGCAACATCATGCGTTTGATCTGGGACAGGCTGGCCCAACGCCACGCCGACTCATCAACCATCAGACGGCGGCTGTCCTCGATAAACAGAATCATGTTCTCGTTGGTCTTCTGCCAGAACCGGCTTCCTTCTTCGTTGTGCTTCGAGCGGTAGATGATCCGGATATCATTCGACGGTGCGAGCAGCTCCGCGAACGGCGCCCGCCGCGCGCCCTTCAGCCCGCGAACGTTTTCCCACGTGCTCTGGATGGTCGGACAAAACTGCAGATAGCCGATATTGCCCGCATCGGCCTTGGCCTGCAGCAGGAAGGCGACACCTTGCTCTGCCGTCTCGCGGCACAGCAGCGCGAGCACGCCGCCTTGTTGCTGGGTCAGGATCGGCTGATCCCAGCCCGTTATTTCCCGCAGGCCCGGCGAGCTGCGGACCCGGACGCCCTCGATGCGGAAGAACTGACCGCTGACGTGATGGATATTGCCGTTGCCCTCGCGATGCCAGTCCGCAACCTCGCCGAGCGGGATCAACCCGGCCGCAAAGGTGATCTCGCGGCGGCGGCGCTCCAGCCAGGCGAGCAATTCCGCCGGGTCCTGCGGCTCGATCGCGAGCGAGTTCCGCAACCGGCCGCGCAGCCATTCGACGTCGGCGCTCTCGGTCCTCATAGCGATGCCTTGACAACGTCGATAATCTCGTCGACCTCGTCGTCGCTCAGATGCGGATACATCGGCAGCGAAAAGATTTGGCGGGCCTTTCGCTCGGCCACCGGGAATCGACCTTCGCCGTAACCCAGATCCGCGTAGCCACGCATCAGGTGAATCGGCCAGCGATAATGAACGGAGCATTTCAGGCCGCGCGATTCGATTCGTTGCAGCAGGGCATCACGATCATCCGCGGTTTCAACGACGAACAGATGATAGACATGACGGCCGGCAGAAGTTTCGGCTGGAAGCCGCAGATCGCACCCCGCGAGGCCCCGCCGGTAGCGGTCGGCGATGTCGCGGCGGCGCGAGATCCATCCTTCGATTTTCGGCAGCTTCAGCGCGAGGATCGCGGCGTGGACTTCGTCGAGCCGTGAATTGCAGCCGTGCCGCTCGGCATAGTAGCCGTGCTCCATTCCGTAGAAGCGCAACGAGCGCGCGCGCGTGAGTGCTGCTTCATCGTTACTCAGGATCATGCCGCCGTCACCATATCCGCCGAGCAGCTTGGTCGGATAGAACGAGAAGGCCGAGGCGTCGCCGATGCTTCCGCACCGGCGATCTCGATACAGCGAGCCCTGCGATTGGGCGCAATCCTCCACCACCTTCAATCCGTGCCGGCGCGCGATCTCCATCAACGGATCGAGATCGGCGCATTGCCCGTACAGGTGGACCGGGACGATCGCCGCGGTGCGCGGCGTGATCGCCGCCTCGACCTGTCCGACATCGATCAGAAAGTCATCATCTCTCACATCGACGAATACCGGGCGCGCGCCAAGGGTCCGGATCGCCGCGGCGGTCGGCACTGCGGTATTCGGTACGGTGATGACTTCGTCGCCGGCCGCAACGCCGACTGCGGCGAGCGCGACGTGGATAGCATCGGTGCCGCTGTTGACGCCGACGCCGCCGGCGACGCCGACATAGGCCGCCATGTCGCGTTCGAACGCGCCGCCTTCCGGGCCGAGGATCAATTGGCCGGATTTGAACACGCGGTCGACGGATGCCAGAATCCCATCGCGCAATTCCTCATATTCGCGCCGATAGTCCCAGAATGGAGGCAGCATCGTTGCTCGACTTTTCTCTCAATGCGAGGAGCGCAGCACTAGTATGCCGTGCCGCGGAACACAAGGAACGCACGTCCGGTGACGATGTCCAGCACCTGAAAAATCCGCAACCTGAGTTTTCGCAGCTGATTTCCGAGATGTTTCCTCGCACCGGCGCCGCCTGACCGCAACTGCGGCGTCGCACCGGACAGCTGCAAAACCGGCGCGATGGATCGCTCGATCGACAGCAGCTCCTCGACGTAGGGTCGGTAGATGTGCTTGCGCACGCGGCGCGAAAATGGCGCGCGATAGAGGCGGTGACTGTTGAAGATGAACCAGCCGAGCCCGGCCCGCAGGCCCTGGAAATGGAAAAAGATCAGCGGACGGGCTGCATCGATCAAGACCTTGCCATGGTCGATCGCAATGCTGTAATTGCCGATGTTCCACGGGGCCAGATTGGCTCCGATATCGTCGACCACCTTCACCCGGGCGAACCGGCCGGGAAAAAAGTCGAGATAACCCTGATCGGCGAAACGTCCTCCATCGACGTAGTCGTGACACCACTCGATGCATTTGCTGCGCCACCAGTGGATCGCCGCGATGCCGTCCGGATCGTTACGGGCTCCTACCCATCCGACATTGTAGGTCCCGAATTTCCGCAATTTCTGCAGTCTGGACGTGTAGCGGTGCGGCACGATCGCCACCGAGGCATCTTGCAGTTCTTCGTAGATCGGCGCGGGCGAATCAAAGAAGAACAGGTCGCCGTCGAGATAGGTCACCCATTGGGCCTCGGGCTCGCGCTCGAGCACAAAAAGCAGCCAGGCGGGCGAGCACGTGAAGTAATATTCGATCGCGCTGCGATGCGCACGCGTTGCGGCGACCTCGGGGTCAGCTGCTTCAAAATCGGAAAGCCGCACCGGCAGCAAACCCGGCAGGTCGAGCGCGACGAGAGCGCGATGGCACGCCTCGCTCAGGCAAAGCACCCACAGATGTGCACCGGGCGCGTGCCGGCGAAGCGAGCGATACAGCGCCAGTCCTCGCGACAGATAATTGTGGTCGAAGTAGGTGCAATAAACGCGATCGGCCATGGTGCTCGTGCAAGCACGGCCGCTGAATGCGACGGTGCGTGTTATGGTTCGGTGCATTCCTACAGGAGCCTCCGGGAGCGCGCAACGCGACCCGTCCCCCGATTTAACCGATTGATTTTGTTGTGCTATTCAGCTCGTACCGAATCCGTCAAACTCATTGATGATTTCGAATGGCACAGACTGCCGAGCACGCCCTAAAGCATTTTGAGATGCGCAATGGCGCGTGGTAACGAGGCGGTGCAGTCCCGATCGGACGACCATGAAGAGCATCGCGATGAATCGCAAAGGGATCATTTTGGCAGGAGGCCGGGGAACGCGGCTCTATCCATTGACCTTGGCAACATCGAAGCAGTTGCTCCCGGTCTATGACAAGCCCCTGATCTACTATTCCTTGACCACGCTGATGCTCGCCGGAATCCGTGAGCTGCTGATAATCACCACGCCGGAGGAAATCGGGCAATTCGAGCGCCTGCTCGGGGACGGACGGCAATGGGGCATCGAACTGTCTTTTGCGATCCAGCATCATCCCGGCGGCATCGCGGAGGCGTTTCTGATCGGCCGGGAGTTCCTTGCCGGCGCTCCATCGGCGTTGATCCTCGGCGACAATATCTTTTACGGCGACAATTTGCGCGCGTTGCTGCGGAGCACCACGCAACAGCCCAGCGGTGCAACCGTGTTTGCATGCTGGGTCGATGATCCCGAACGCTATGGTGTCATCGAATTCGATGCGTCGCACGCTCCGCTGCGGATCGTTGAAAAACCGAAAACGGCGAATTCGAATTATGCCGTCACTGGTCTTTACTTTTATGACCAGCGCGTGGTCGACGTCGTGCGCGAGCTGAAGCCCTCTGCCCGCGGCGAGCTTGAAATCACCGATCTGAACCAATGGTATCTTGAACGCGGCGAGCTCCATGTGGAACGGTTCGGTCGAGGCTACGCGTGGCTGGACGCGGGGACCCACGACTCGCTGCTGGAGGCTTCGCAGTTCATCCACATCGTCGAGAAGCGCCAAGGCCTCAAAATCGCGTGTCCGGAGGAAGTCGCTTTTACGCAAGGGTTCATCGATGCCCAGCAGCTGTTGCGCCTTGCCGAGCCGATGAAGGGCACAGCCTATGGGCAATATCTCATTCGTCAGGCGACCGTGCGGCTGTAACGTATCGGCGCTACTGCGGAATTGCCGCAATCAGCCTGTCGCGCAGGCCTCGGTTCGCGAGCGGACTCGCAACCAGAGTTACAACGACCAGCCATAACGTACATTCGACCACAAACCGCAGCAGTCCGGTGCCCGGCGCGAACGACCGAATAATCGTTCCTAATGCCCACCCGCCCAGCGTCACGATAACCATCACTGCGGCCAGAAAAGCGACGTGCCGAAAGGGGTGCTGTAGCGTCTGCCGGATAACAACCGTCTCTAGCAGGCCGAACTGAATCAGCAGATCGCTGGCGACAATCGCGAGGGCCGCACCCAAAGGTCCCATCGGCGGCACCAGCACGGCGCTCAGAATCAGGAAAACGACAAGCTGCAGCCCCTTGGTCCGCACCAGCAGTTCGCCGCGGTTACTGTAATTCGCATAATTGAGAGCCAGAATGGACGGCGCGATCGCGCTGGTGCCGATCAGTAGCGTCACGGTCAGCATGGGGTCGTAGGGAATGGCGCCGTGGGTCCAGAGCGCGAAGAAATCCGGCCAAAACGGCAAAAGTCCGGAGACAGCCACGCTGGCCAGCAAGGTCACGAACAGCGAGCCGCGCGCGTAAAGGCTTCGCAGTCGACCGGTCTCGCCGACAGCGTGATCGTGACCGAGCTCGGCAGCCAGGGGGAGCGTCGCCTGGACGCACAGCGCCCGCAGCAACCCGGCAACCACGCGCGTCAATCCCCATTGCGCGACCGCCACCCGGTCGGACACGAGCGCGCTGACCAGCAGCACCGGCAAATTGACCAGCGCCAATTCCGTAGCGGACGCGACGGCGAACGGAACGCCTAACCGAAACTGGCCGATCACCCAAGGCCACGATTGCCGCCCCGACGCGCCGCGGAGAAACGGAAACAAGCGGGGCGCATCGACCAAAAGCAGATAGGCCGAGACGGTGAGTTGCGTTGCGACGTAGACGATTGTCACAGCCAGCAGGCTTCCCGTCGCGGCGACGGCGGCGAGCTGACCGAGTTGCGACGCCAGCATGGCCCAGCACTGCATCCTGACGGCGCGCCCGTAGAATCCGCGTGCGCGGTATAGCCCCGACACCAGATTGGCCGGCAGGGTCAAAAGCATTCCGGCCGTCATCGCGATGAACGCGCCGTCGAAATTCGAGGTCGCCTGGAATCCCAGCACGGCCGAGGGGTGAAGAAATTGCGTGCCGATCAGGAGCAGGAGCGCGAGGGTCCCTGCCAACCCCACGTAGATCCGCAGCATCGCGGCATAGAAGCGGGCAGTGCGGCCATCACAATCGGCGCTCGACTTGAATGCGAGAAACCGATTGATGGCGCGAAACTGCAGGCCGGCATCGGCGATGGAAACCAGGTTTCCCGCGGCATAGATCGCAAGCCAGGCCGCCAGCACGTCGGTGGTCCAAAAATGCAGAAAGACAGGAATCAGCGCGACCTGCTGCGTAATTCCCAAAATCATCTGGACAAGGTTCGCGGACCAGCCCGCCATGAGTCTGCGCGCGCGGCTTGGGGTCGAAACGCTCACCGGGGCCTCTCAGTCCACGCGGGCATCAAAGGGGGCCTCAAATCTCCGCTAGCAAATAGCAGCAAATTGCAATGATATCGAGAGAGGCTCACCGCTCATGCACATCAGGGCACACCGGAAATGGATTCATCCTCAGATAAGCGGATCGCCTCCTATCTCGCGCTGCGCGACCAGCGTCCCACCGTTTTCGATGGTCCGCCGGACGGCATCCGCATCGCGGTCGAGCCTGCGGAAATAGCGGCGATCGAGGCGGAAGTTGCCGAACGTTATGAGCAAAACCAGTGGCCGCGCGAGTGGGCAGCGGCCGGCCTGTATTATGAAGACCCCTATCTGCGACTGATAAGAGACGCCGTGGTATTTCCGGACGGGTACCGTGGCATTCATCACCGCGTGCTTTCCAGCGACGTCGTTTCCGGCGCGGCGGTGCTTCCGCTTGACCAGGACAAATTGGTCCTGATCCGTCACTTTCGGCATCCAACCCGGCGCTGGCACTGGGAAATACCGCGGGGCGCCATCGACGCAGGACGTACCGCGGAGCAGACCGCGCGCGACGAATTGCGTGAGGAGATCGGCGCGGAGGCCAAGACGCTGACGCCGCTTGGGCTCGTGCATGGCTCGTCCGCGCTGGTGAGCGGCGCTGCGGCGCTCTATTTCGCGACCATCACGCCTCCCGGAAAGGTGCAGCTGCGCGAGGGCATCTCCGGTTTCCGCCACGTCACCTCGGATGAAATCGAGTCCATGATTGCGCAAGGCGAAATCACCGACTCGTTCACGCTTACCGCCGTGCTCAAGGCACGGCTTGCCAAACTGATTTGAAGCGTCAGTCGAGATGAAATTTCTCGAACTGGCGATGCTCCGTTCTGACGATGCGAACCGTTCCGGTGACCGAACGCATGACCACCGTCTCGGTCTTGATGACATTCTTCCCGAAGATAACGCGGTCGAGCATGGCGCCGGCGGTCACCCCGGTTGCGGCAAACAGGCAGTCGCCGCGAACCATGTCCTCGACCTCGTAGATCTTGCGCGGGTCGGTTATTCCCATCCTCGCCGAGCGCTCGATCTTTTCCGGCGTATCGAGAATCAGGCGGCATTGCATCTGGCCGCCGAGGCACCTCATTCCGGCGGCCGCCAGCACACCCTCCGGCGCCCCGCCGGTACCGATGTAAAGATCGATGCCGCTTTTTTCGGGCGACGCTGTCCGGATGGCGCCGATCACGTCGCCATCCGGGATAAGCTGGACCGATGCGCCGGTACTTCGTACCGCGGCCACCAGGGTCTCGTGCCGCGGACGGTCGACAAACAAAACCGTCAGCGCTGAAGGCGCCACACCTTTGGCCTTGGCGACGCGCCGCACGTTGACGTCGACCGGAGCGTCCAGTTCTATGACGCCTTTGCCGTAACCGGGCCCGATCGCAATCTTCTGCATGTAGACGTCAGGAGCGTTGAGCAGCGTTCCGCCGTCGGCCATCGCCATCGTCGCGACCGCACCGGGTGCATCCTTTGCGCACAGCGTCGTCCCGTCCAGCGGATCGACCGCGATATCGACTTTCGGTCCGCCGCGGGTCCCCACCTTCTCGCCGATGAAAAGCATCGGAGCCTTGTCGCGCTCGCCCTCGCCGATCACGATGGTGCCGTCGATCGGCATCTTGTTGAGCTCGCGGCGCATGGCATCGACGGCGGCCTGGTCGGCGGCCATCTTGTCGCCGCGGCCCGAAAAGCGGGCCGCCGAAACTGCGGCGCGCTCGGTCACCCGCGCGATTTCGAGGGTGAGGATCCGCTCCAGTAGCTGCCGCGGAGGGACGACGACGTTTTCTGACACTAAACATCCTGTTTTGTTGCCGCATGCGGGTGGCGGCTCGAAACGACCCACGCCGGAAACCGAGTAATTATTCGAAAAAGATGAACTCGTGATCGCCGCTGTAGCCGGTCTGCTTGAAAACAAACTCCCATTCTTCCGGCGTGTGGAAGGCCCGGCAAGTCAGTTGCCAGTACATCAGGTTAACTTTTTCGCGTTCGTTGCGATAGGCCTCGACGCAGATGTACTTGGCGCCGCGCCCGACCCGTTCGATTTCCTTGAACGCGGAATCGAGATCGTAATTATACAGATTGTGCAGCGTGTTGATCGAGATCACCAGATCGAAATGCTTGTCAGGATACGGAAGCTTGGCGGCCGAACCGACCTGGCAAAACGGTTTGACGTCTTCCATCGTGTGTTCGACGCCATAAGCCGAGATATCGATGCCGGCCACTTCGACACCCGGGACGCTCTCGCGGAAGTCGTGGAGGATGAAGCCCTTGCCGGAGCCCACGTCGAGCACGCGCATGCCGGGGTTGATGCCGTAGGTTTGCACCATCGCGTCCGCGACCTTGCGCCAGCGGCCATCATATTTGTAGCCGCCGTAGCCGGTGTCGCGGCCGCCGTCCCAATAGTCATAATCGAACTTGACCGCCAGATCCGCCACCTCGGCCTTGTCGCGCTGAGTAACGCGCGCGAGATAATCGCGCTTGGTCGATTTGTGTACGAGACTGACGAATTCACGATAGGCCATCAACAAGTCCTCATCAGGTGGTTAAATGGGTCAGGCCGCCATGCCGGCGACATTGGCTTGGGCTTTCGCCAGCTGGGCGGCGCAACGCGTCGCCCGCAGGCCGGCGTCGGCGAATGCGCGGCGTGCGGCACCCAAAGGCAGGAAATCGTTGAGCATGATGCAGGTCCACTTGATGCGATAGGCATCGAGCAGAATTTCGCAGCGCGCCCGTCCGGCGGCATCCAGGCTCAGGCCATCGACCAGACGCGCTACGAAATGCGCGTGGTAACGAAGCGGAACCGGCACTTCGGGCTGGCAGAAGAAATCGGACACCAGCTTGGCCGGATCGTCGCGGCCGGCATATTCGAAATCAAGAAAAATGATGCTGCCGGAGCCGTCCGAGAGCGCGTTATGGAACCCGAAATCGGAGGGCGACAAACAGCAGTCCATTGGCGGCAGCGTGCTGCCGGGACGCAGTCCGGCGGCCTTGCCGGCACGGCTGATGCGGCTGCGCGTGGCGGCCCAGGCCGGCAGCAGGCGATCGGCGACAAACCGTCTCGCCTCTGCGCTGTGCGGCGCCTGCGGATCGAGATCGCGCAGCCGGGCCACGCGGCGTTCCACCGTGTCGAGGTGTTCGGCGAGACTGAAGCAGGCTTCCGAGCCGGGCGCCAGCGCCAGCGGATCGCGCGGCGACGCATTGACTGCAAGAACGAAATCGATCGCGGCATCGATCTGCGTCGCACCGATCTCGGCGGGAGTGAGCTTTCGGCCGGGCACGAAAGCATACAGCCCCGCCCGACACGCCGGATCGCTCGCCAGAGGTTGCGGAATGCTGCGTACCCCGCGCGACCAGGCATGTCGCAAGAAACCCCATTCGGCCGACAGCCGGTCGCGGGAATCGCGAGGATCGCTGAAATAGCGCTTCAGCACCAGCGGCCCGGCATCCATGGTGTCGACACGATAGACCTGATTGTTCTTGCCGCCCGCAAGACGAGACAGCTCACGCACCTGTCCTTTCCCCGCGTCATGCGCAAGGCGGCGGGCGACATCGTGCAACTCCTGATCGACGATGGTCTCAGACCCGTTCACGGTTCAAATCCGCCGCGATCGCAGCCCATGAGGTCAGCCGTTCGACGCCGTCGCCAACAGCCCCGGCAAACTGGTTTTCCGGATCGAACAGGATGCGGCGCATCCCGGGCGGAAAGCCCCGCATCGCCAGGATCTCGGGGAGGTCATCGATGAAAACGTCGCAGCGAAGTGTCGCGGCGCGCGCCACCTTCTCTTCCTTGGTCAGTTCAAAAAATACATTGGATGATTCGATCTGGTCCGCGGCCGTGCCGGTAAGCTTGCGCGCGGCGAGAAAACCACGGGCCGCAGCGTGCATGTCGTGCCTGGGTCCGAGCATCGGATGCTTCGTCTTGTGGCTGACGACGAACAGCGTGTGCCCGGCGCCGCGCGCGGCCGCGACGAATTCAGCGAAGCCCGGGTAAGGCGAAACCAGTTCCATGCGCGTGCCGTAGACATAGCCCTGCAGTTCGGTGAAATCGTCCTTGCGGCCGGAGCCGTTGAGATGATCGCGGACGCTGTTCTTATCGCGGCCGAGCGAAGCCGGTATCAGGCCCTTCTCCAGTGCGGCCGTGTGAAACACGCCATCGTAGCACGCGATCGTATTGTCAAAGTCGATCCCGATGCGCATGGCCTTTCTGCCTCACCGCAGCGCCATGTCGATCAGCGGGCGGCCGACCTTGCCGGCGGCGAGGTCTTGCAACGCCTGATCGGCCTGCGCCAACGTATAAGGCTTCGACAACAGCTCGCGCACCGGAAATCGGCCGGAGCCGAGCAGCCGGCCGAAGCGGCCATAGTCGCGATCCGGAAAACTATCTCCGCCCCAGGTGCCGAGCAGGCTCTTGCCCTGGTTGAAAACCGCGGGATTGACGGTGAGGCTGGCGCCATGCTTGGCGTTGCCGATGACGACAGCACGGCCGCCCTGCTGCCGGGTGGCGTTGACCGCCTGATCCATCACGGTCGGCACGCCTGAGGACTCCACGGCCAGGTCGACCCCTTGCGGCACGATCTTCTTGATCTCCGCCGCGACATCGCCTGCGGTCGGGTCAATCACGTGGGTCGCGCCATAGAGCTTGGCGAGCGCACGCCGGGTCGGATTGGGATCGATGCCAATCACAGGCATTGCACCTGCGAGCGCCGCCGCCATCAACGCATTGAGGCCGATGCCGCCGGTGCCGAACACTGCCACGGAATCGCCAGGGTGAACCTTGAGCACATTGTAGACCGCGCCCATGCCGGTCGGAGCCGCGCAGCCGAGCAGCACCGCAACTTCCATCGGCAATCCTTCTGGAACGAGGGTCAGGCGGTTTTCGCTCACCACCGCGTGGCGCTGGAAGGTGGTGACGCCCCCCGCGTTGACTTTCTTGCCCTCCCACTCATAGACCGCGCCGCCCGCCTCGATGCCATTGCCCTTGATCCAGGACAGCACGACCTTGTCGCCGGCCTTGACCTTGGTAACGGCGGAGCCGGTCTCCAGCACCGTGCCGGTGCCTTCATGGCCGAGACAATGCGGGACCCACTTGTCCTCACCCTTGTCGCCACGCCATTCCATCACTTGCGTCCCGCAGGCGCCCGAATAGGCGATCTCGACCAGGACCTGGCCGGGCTTCAGCACGGGAATTTCGATCTCGGCCAAGACGAGAGATTTTCCCGTCGCGACGAGAAGCGCAGCTTCGGTTTTCATGCTTTTTCTCAGTGCAGGGCGTGAGCGATCTTGTCGGCGATCTGGTGCGCGGACAGCCCGAGCATCTCGCGCGCGTATTCCTGTTCGCCGGATTTCTTGAAAAACGCATCCGGGGTACCGAAGCGGATGAACTTGCCGCGCGCGGTGTCGGTGTCGGCGAGCCACTCGGACACGGCGGCGCCGAAACCGCCGATCAGCGAATGCTCCTCGACGGTGGCGACCAGCTTGAACCGGCCGAACGCGTCCCTGAGACAGGCTTCGTCCAGCGGCTTTACGGTGTGGAAGCTGACGACCTCGGCGCTGATGCCTTTTTCCTTGAGCAAATGCGCGGCTTCGATCGCCTCGGGAAGCATGTTTCCCGTCGACAGCAGGCAGACATCCTCGCCCTGCGCAATGGTGATCGCCTTGCCAATGGCAAAATCCGTCACCGGACCGGGGTGGACGACGGGCTCGCCCTTCTTGCCCATGCGGATATAGACCGGACGGTCCTGCTTCATGGCGGCGCGCAACGCGCCGCGCACCTCATGGGCGTCCGCCGGACAGATCACGACCATGTTCGGGATCGAGCGCAGAAACGAGATGTCCTCGCAGGCATGGTGCGTCGGACCGAGGCCGGCATAGGCCATCCCCGCGCCGACGGCGACGATGGTCACCGGAGCCTCATGGTAGCATACGTCGGTGCGGATCTGTTCGAGGCAACGCGTCGTGACGAACGGGGTGATGGTATAGGCGACTGGACGCAGGCCATTCATCGCCATGCCGGCGGCGACCCCCATCATGTTGGCCTCGGCCACGCCGCAGTTGAAAAACCGCGACGGATGCTTGTCCTTGAACTTGTCGAACAGCCGGTTTCCGATGTCGCCCGACAGCATGACCACCCGCGGGTCCTCGTTGCCAAGCTTGGTCAGTTCGTCTGCGAACGCATTTCTCATGACAGGCCGAGCTCCTTGTGCGCCTTCACGACCTCTTCGGCGGTCGGCGCGCGATAGTGCCAGTTGTTGTCGTCTTCCATGAAGGACACGCCCCTGCCCTTGACGGTGTGCGCGATCAGGGCCACGGGCTTGCCGGAGCCGTTCGGCACCCGTTGCATCGCCTCGGCAAGTGCGCCGACGTCATGGCCGTCGATCTCGTGGGCATCCCAGCCGAACGCGGCCCACTTGTCGCGCAGCGGCGCCAGCATCAGGGTCTCATTGGAGCGAGCCGTCGCCTGCCATTTGTTGTAGTCGACGATCACGCAGACATTCTCAAGCTTTTGGGCCGCGGCGAACATCGCCGACTCCCACACTGAGCCCTCATTGTTCTCGCCGTCGGACAGCAGCGCGAACACGCGAAAGCTTTCGCCCTTGATCCGGCCTGACAGCGCCATGCCGCAGCCCAATGGCAGGCCATGGCCGAGCGAACCGGTCGCGGCCTCGACGCCCGGCAGCAGATTAGCCGGCGGATGTTCGGCGAGCCGCCCGCCATCCTTGCAATAGGTCTCGAGTTCCTCCAGCGGGAAATAGCCCTTCATCGCCAGCGTCGCATACAGCGCCGCCGCAGCATGGCCCTTGGAGAGAATGAAGCGGTCGCGCAGCGGATCCGCCGGCTTTTTCGGATCGACATTGAGCACGTGCCAGTAGGCCGCCACCAATACATCCGCACAGGACAGCGACGAGGCCAGATGCGCAGCCTGCGCTGCGTGTGACATATCGATGATCTTGCCGCGCAGGCGGGCGGCTTGCGCCTTCAAGGCGGCGACGTCTGGCGCCGCTGCGGCGGTCTTGCGAACTGCAACGTTCATCGTGCTCTCCCAATCGCGCCGCTGCGCGGCGCATGGTCAATCAGGGCTTGTGTTCATATTTCGACGGCAGCGTGGTCATATCCTTGGCGAAGCGTTCCGCCCAGCCGATCACGTCATCGACGCCCTGCTGCAGCGAAATCGCATCGCGCCAGCCAAGTTCGGTCCGCACTTTCATGCTGTCCAGCGTGTAGGCGGTATCCTTGCCCGGGCGTTCGGGTCCGATCTCGACGCATTCATCGAACGACTTGCCGAGCCGCTGCAGAATCATTTCGACCAGCGCGCGGATCGATACCAGCTCGTAACCGGAGATATGATAAGTCTCGCCCGGTTGGCCCCTGGTCGCGATGCGAAGCGTGGCGTCGGAAACGTCGGTCATGTGAATGAAGACCCGGACCGACTTGCCGCCGCCATCCAGGCGCAGCTTCTGGCCGCCCATCGCCGCGACGATGGTGCGCGGGACGATCCGGTAGAGCTGCTGGCCCGGGCCATAAACGTTAGCCGCGCGGGTAAACACCACGGGGAACTGGTAGTTTGCGAAATAGGTGCGCAGGCTCATATCACCGGCTGCGCGCGACACCGCGTAAGGCGTCGAGGGATTGAACGGCGCGTCCTCCTTGACCCAGCCTTCGGTCGAGCCGTAGACCTCCGGCGTCGTGACGTGGACGTAGCGTTCGAGGCCGTCATAGTTACGCAGCAGATCATGCAGACGAACCGCGGAGACGACGTTGGTCATCATCCAGTGGTCGGGATGCTGCCAGCTTTCGCCGACCATGCTCTGTGCCGCGAAATTCACGACATGGGTCGGACGCTCGCTTGCGAGCAGCGACTTCAGCCGATCGAGGTCGTGATTGAGGTCGATCCTGCGGAAGTCGATCTTGCCGGGGTTTTTCTTCCATTTGTAAGGCAAAAACGCATCGTGCGGCTCGTCGGACCGGCTGGTCGCAATCACATCGTGGCCGGCCGCGGCCAGAAAATCGGCAAAAGTCGCACCCGAAAACGAGTTTGATCCCAGAATCAGGTACTTCTCGCGCCCCGCCATAATAATCCGATCTTCAATTCTTGAGCGGGGTAATGTCGCCGCGCTGCGCGTGCAGCCACTGCATCAGCATGTGGCCGATGATGACCTGCGCGTCCTCCGCAATCTGCATGTCGTTGATGGCGAAGTGAATCGGCACGTCGGCGAGCGCCTTGCACTTGCCGCCGGAGTAGCCGAGCACGGCATAGCTGGTCATTCCGATCGCTTTAGCCTCTTCGAGCGCCTTGACGATATTAGGCGAGTTTCCCGACCCGGAAAATGCGATCAGCACATCGCCCTTGCGCGCCATTACCGCGAGCTGCAGCGAGAATACCTGGTCGTAGCCTTCGTCATTGGCAAGACAGGTGATCACCGATGGATTGGTGACAAGCGAATGCGCGCGAAGCCCGGAGCCCGGCGTCTTCGACAGCGCATAGAGGAAGTCATTGGCGAGATGGTTGGCGTTGCCGCCGCTGCCACCGTTGCCGGCAAAAAATACCTGCCGTCCGGTCTGCCAACAGTCCCGCAAGTCGTAGGCGAGCTTCTCTACCGGCGCCCAGTCGAAAGAATCGAGGGTCGCCGACAGGCGCTTGGCGTAATCGCCGAAAAGCTTGGCAGGTGTCGGGAAAGGAAGCGCGTTCATTTCACGATCTCCTTTTCCATCCACTTGAGATTATACCAGCGGTCATCGTTCTTGAGCTGACCCTGGGAATACATCCCGATAATCTCCTTGATCGCGTCCTCGACCGTCTTCTTCGGCCGGAAACCGGTCGCCAGCAGGCGGTCGGAATTGACGCGGTAGCTGCGGGGATCGTTGGAAGGCGTCACCACGATCTCCGCCTTGACGTGCTTGGCGACCATGTCGGCGATGTCGAGGATCGAAATATTCTCGAAGCCTGCATTGTAGATGCCGGTGTGCTCGGGGTGATCGAGCAAAAACAGATACAGGTCGGTGATGTCGTCGATGTGAATGTTGGGGCGGGTCTGGTCGCCGCCGAACACCGTGATGCGGCCATTCATCAGAGCCTGCATGGTCAGCATGTTGACCGAGACGTCGAGCCGCTGACGCGGCGAATAACCGCAAACGGTGGCGGGACGGACGATCTGCACCACCATGTCGTCCTTGTAGGACAGCACGATCCGTTCGCCGCACATCTTGGTCTTGTTGTATTCGGAGATCGGCAGCAATTCGAGATCTTCGGTGACCTGATCCTCATCCTTGACGCCATAGACGCTGCCGGAAGAGGCGTAGATGAACCGCTTGATGCCGTGGCGCATGGCGCGGTCGGCCAGCTGCATCGTGGCCAGGCAACTGATCTCCCATGTCAGCTTGGGGTCGAGATCGCCGCACGGATCGTTGGCGACGCTGGACAGGTGAATGATGGCATCGACGCCGGTGAGGTCGATTTCGTCGGGATTGCGGACATCGCCCCGCACCACCTTCAGGTCGGGATGCGGTTCAAGGAAATTTCCGAACCACATGATGTCGAACGCGACCACCTGGTGGCCGGCCTTGAGGAGCTTGGGAACCAGCACGCTCCCCTTGTAACCGCAGGCGCCCGTCAGAAAAATCTTCATTCTAGCCAATCCCAAAATACCGATTTTGCGTTGCGCGGGCCAAACCAAAAAGCATCTCGGGGCCTGGTTAGCCGCAGGCCCAACTCATGCCTTGGCCCCCAATTTGGACTTATCCCGGTGGTGCGCCGTCCCGACCGCCGCGCGGCCTCTGCTTAAACTCAGAATTTGCCCGGCGCAAGCTTTCCGGGTTTCCGATATCCCTATGGTACCCATCGGTTTCCACGCACAAAATACGCCCCAGAAACCTCGGAATCACCTCCGTGGACAGGTCCACCACCGGTTTTCCAAGCCCTGCCATCGCCTCGACGACCTCGGGCTCGAAAATATAGACGGCGCCATTGGCGAGGTTCCCAGGGGGATTGGCGACTTTCTCGTGAAACGCCAGCACGGTATTCTGCCGGTCCAATTCCAAGATGCCGCAGGAACCGGGATCATCAGTCCGGAAGCCCAGCATCGTGATGACGTGGCCGCGGGGCCGGGTCCGGTGCGCCTCTATGAACCCGGGAACGTCGAAATCGGTCAGATTGTCGGCGTGGGCGAGCAGGAAAGGCCGATTGCCGAGCCAGTTCTGGTTGGCCAACACCGTTCCGCCGGTACCGAGCAACGTCTTCTCGTGGACGAGGTCGATGCGCGAGGCCCATCGCGATGCCGCAACATGATCGCACACCTGTCCGGCAAGCCAGTGGGTATTAACCAGGGCGCGGTCAATCCCGCCTTCGAACACCAGGTCAAGCCAGTAGTCGAGCAACGGCCGTCCCTGCACAGGAACGAGGCATTTCGGCGTTGTGTCGGTTATCGGGCGCAGCCTGCTACCAATGCCCGCCGCCAGAAGCAGTGCCCGCATGATAGCTCTCTTCAAATGTGGTCGTGGTCGTCGAAACGCGTGTCGTCAATCTCGGCCAGCAGATCCACCTTGGTCAAAGGCGTGTTGCCCACTCTGGAGACCTGCAAGGCTGCCGCGAGCGCCCCAAGATAGGAGCTGCGCCAGATGTCGGCGCCAACACAAAGCGCCATCGACGCGCTGGTGAAGAAACTGTCGCCGGCGCCCGCTACGTCCTTGGGCGAAACGTTGAACGCGGGCAGACGATCCGTCCGGAACACCTTGTCCTTGATGACATTGATGATCATGCCTTCGGCGCCCAGCGTGATGACCAGGTTTTCCGCACGCGCCTTGGCCTGCAGCCTTTCGCTGATCACGGCAAGGCCGGACTCGAAATCGTTCAGCGCAAGACGCGCCTCGCGCTCGGTCGGGGTGATCAGCTTCATGTTCTTGAAGCGGGAGATATCCGCCAGTTGCGACGATGCTTGGCTGTCCGCCGCCATCATGATGGAACGTGCGCTGGCCTTTTCCACGATCGAATGCACCAGCGGCTGCGGCAAACAGCCGTAATTGAAGCATGCAAACAGGATTACGTCCGTCGTCGGCAATGCAGCCTCGACGGCGGCGAGCATGCGCGCCTGGATGTCCGGGCTGACGGGATGTTGCCGAAGGTGGTTGACCCTCAGCAGTGTCTTGTTGAGGGCGCGAAACCGCTGCTTTCGCGTGGTCGGACGGCTGTCATCGGGAAACTGGTCGAATGAGACACCCTGATCCTCCAGCGTCCGTGTGGCAAACCTCGCCGCCTCGTCGTCACCGACCACCGCGCAATAACGAACCTCCGCGCCAAGCCCGCGCGCGTGGGCCGCAACCACGCCGGCGCCACCGACAAAGGTCTTGGTTTCGATCGGCGTCACCACGATGGTCGGATCTTCCTGCGACATGCCGATCGGATCGCAGGTGATGTAATCATCGACAATCAGGTCGCCAATCACGAGAACGCGTAGGCCGGAAAACTTCTCGAGGGTTGCCCGCAGATCGGACATGTCGAACGCATAGCGGAACGGATAGTCGCGCGGTTTCTTGACGGCAGACAGGTTTGGTTCGGAATACTCGCGTTCGAGCAGCGACAGTGACGAGAACCTGAGTTCGCCGGAACTGAATACAAGCCGGCCGCCGTAGGCCTCGACAACGGGCCTTTCCGGATTATCGCGCGCTTCGAATTCGTTGCCCTTGACCACAAAGTCCGGCTTGAGCACCGCGATAAACGCTTCCGGCGACGACTGCAGCGCGACGCGATAGTCGACCAGCGAGATCGAATGAACGTTCTCGAGTCGAAGCTCCATCGGCAGCGTCACGCCCGTCGTCGTGTCGGAATTGACGCCGACGACGAGAACGTCGGCAAGCTCGGCTGCGAACTTCAAAAGCCTGAGATGGCCAGGATGAACGACGTTGAAATTGCCCGAGACGAAAGAAATCTTTTTCCCGCCGCTCGAACGCCTGATATCCTCGACGATTGCGCCGACATTCCACATTTTACCGCCTATGCCGGGCGCGATCGTTCGTTAACCGTCACATCGGCGACATCAAAGACGCCAACCACGCCCCCGACATCCATCCGCGGCATCCAATATCCGGTGCAAATCGAGGTGTCCAGCCTGTCGGGACCGCCCCTTGCGCCAAATATTCTCGTTTTTCGACGGTGCCGGAGCATCAGCCGCGTCGGGTAACAGACACAGGGCTAACGCGGCTCGGCGACCGGTAGCGGAGCCAAAACGGGTGTCCCGTTAATTGCAAATCTGGGTCCGAGCCGCTAATCAATCGAGCCGCAATTTTGGAAATCCGCTTGCCGCCAAAAATTCTTTATTTTGCTCCCGAAGATTGGACCTTTCTCGAGCACTTCAGTGTCACCGGACGCGCGGCACTTGAAGCCGGCTTTCGCGTGGTTGTTGCGACCCGGGTTAGAATGCACGGCCGGGCCCTCGTGGACTCCGGTTTCGAGGTAGTTCCGCTCGAGAGCGAGCGCAGCCATCTTGGCCTCGTCTATAACACGCGGTTGGTTCTGAGAATGGTGCGGCTGATCCGGCAAACGAGGCCCGACCTCGTGCATTGCATCGGGCTTCGCATGGTTGTACTGGCGGGTCTTGCCGCGCGCATTGCAGGCGTCCGCCATCTTGCGCTCACGCCGACTGGACTGGTTTATCTCTGGATCAACGACGGATTGAAAGAACGGGTATTGCGCAGCCTGGTCCGCATCATCGTCGGATCCATTCTCAATCGCCCCAACACCGAGTTCATCTTCGAGAATCCCGAGGATCCGCTGGAACTTGGCATCGGGGGTTCGGCGCCGAATTTGACGGTCATCGGCGGAGTGGGCGTTGATCCAGCGGAATATCCCTTCGTGCCGGAGCCCGAAACAGGGCCGATCAAGGTCGCCGTGGTTGCGCGCATGTTGAGGAGCAAAGGGATTGTGGAAGCCGTCGATGCCGTACGGATGGTTCGCGCCGACGGCATTCCCCTCGAGCTGCATCTGTATGGAGAGACCGATCCTTCGAGCCGGATGACGCTGACCGAAACGGATTTGCACGACCTCACAAGCGAGCCGGGCGTCTATTGGCACGGCCGTGTCTCCAACATCGGCCACAGCTGGGGTCAGCTTCACATCGCAATGCTGCTATCCTACCGCGAAGGTCTGTCGCGCAGCCTGATCGAGGCAGCTGCGGCGGGACGGCCCATCATTACCACGGACGTGGTCGGGTGCCGCGACATCATCCGCGACCATGTGGAAGGCTTCCTCGTGCCAAAGGGAAATGCAGATCAGGCGGCGGCACGGCTCAAGCTGCTCGCAACCGATCCCGAACTTCGCCGTCGCATGGGAGCGGCGGCCCACACGCGGTTCAAGGAGCGCTTCACCACGCAGGTAGTCAGCCCGGCAGTACGCGACGTTTATCTTAGAATCAGGAATCGTTTGACGGCCCAAAAGTGTTGAGGTCGCAACGCCGCCCCTCCCGGCCTCGCTCCGGACTGCCAATTCATTTTCGCATGGAATCGACCGATGCCGATATCGCCTTACCTCGCGGCTCTTCGCGCCAAGATCGGCCATGACCTTCTCACCCTTACGGCGGCCGCCATCTCGGTGTTCGATGAGCATGAACGGCTATTGTTGGCCGAAGATGCCGATACCGGACTTTGGATGCTCCCAGGTGGCTCGATCGACCCCGACGAGATTCCCGCTGACGCCGCCGTCCGTGAGTGCTGGGAAGAGACCGGGCTGCTGGTAGAACCGGGCCGGCTGATCGGCGTGTTCGGCGGCCCCGAGTTTCATGTCACCTATCCCCATGGTGACGCCGTCTACTACACGGCGATTGCCTTTGAGGCCCGCGTGATTTCCGGTGCGCACCGGCCTGACGGGAACGAGATAAAGAGTCTCCGCTACTTCACGAGGGCCGAATGCGACAGCCTTACGCTCTCGCCCTCGAGCCGCGTCATCGCGCTGCGCGCATTCATGCGGGATGCCGCCCCCTATTTTGCACCCTCAACGTGGTCGCCCCATCGAACCTGATCCGGTCCTCGAGGTCGCGACCACCGCGGACAACATCGAGGCACTAGGTTTGGACGCCACGACGACGCTACTGATGTTGCTCGCCGGCCTTCTACACGCCGGCTGGCACGCTATCGTGAAAACCGGCAACAGCCTGCCGACGCTCGCAGGGATGGGGCTCGTGAGCGCAGCGCTGGTCATGCCATTTCTGGCGTTTGTTCCAGTGCCGCCATTATCGGTATGGCCGGTGATGTGCCTGTCATTGGCGCTGCACGCAGCCTACAAAGCCAACCTTGCGCTCGCATACGAGCACGGAGACCTCAGCAGGGCATATCCGCTGGCGCGCGGTCTGGTCCCACTTTTTGCCGCACCCTTGTCCTACGTTGCCCTGCGCCAGTCGCCGACGCCAGGACAACTCGTCGGAATTCTGGTGGTCTCGGTAGGCGTGCTGGGCCTTGCGCTCGAGCACGGGGCCTCGGCGATCCACCGCCGTTTGCTGCTCGGCGCGCTGGGAGCGGGCTGCATGGTTGCAGGTTACTCGGTGGTCGATGCCTATGGAACGCGGACAGAGGCAGGCTGGATGTCCTTTACGGCGTGGCTCATCGTGCTCGACAGCCTGGCCTTCCTCGGAACGGCGCGCCTCATCCGTGGCCCCCGGCTATGGTCGGAATTCCGGATCGATACACGGCGGACCATGGTCGCGGGTGGGCTGGGGGTGTGCTCCTTCGCCGTGTTCCTGTGGGCTCTCAGCCGACAGCCTGCGGCGGTAGTGGTAGCATTCCGGGAATGCAGCGTGTTGTTTGCAACGCTGATCGGCTGGTTCGTCCTGAAAGAACGCGTCACCGGCTGGAGGCTCGCCGGCGTCGGATCGATTGCGGTCGGGCTGATGCTGGTTGCAGCCTGGCGTTAGCTGGAAAAGCGTGGCGCCTTGCCGGCGCGGTAACGTGTCCGGCCGTAGCAGGAACCGGGGTTGCTCGGTTTGCGCGCCAAATGACGATTCGATATGGTCGCACAACGATCCGGCACGGTCGCGACATCCCGATCGTGAAGGTGTAATTTCCTCCAACCATGGAGCGGGCTGCAAGCCTCGTGAAATGCAATACGCTCAGGGCGTCAGAAGATGAATTCCACTGCTGCGCAGCCGAGTGTCGAGCCTCCAGCCAAAGACGCAACCGTCCGCGAGGTACCCATCATCATCGAAACGTCGGTCGGTCCGATCCGGCTTTCGGAGCAGGAGGTCACCGTACTTTCGCGGATCCAGACAGGCGCAGCCGGTTCCTCCGAAGGACAGACCTTCTATCAGGCAGTTGCAGCCCGTCACGCCGCTTTCCCGCTGGAATGGGAGTTGTTCATCCTGCGGGCCAGCGTGGCCGAGTTACCGGATCGCGCCGACCTCGTGCAACGTCTGGCATTTGTCGAAGAGACGATATCGTCCGCCGTTCCGGGCGAGGATACGACATCCCGGCTGGCATTCGAACGAGCCTGGACCAGGGTTTCCAATGTCGACCTGATCACGCCCCGCGGCAACATCGAGCACGCCGGCGTCAGGAAGCTGGCGATCGATGATGCGTGTACTGTGCTATCGAGTCCGGTTTTCTCGTTGCAGCCGATGGTGCGCAAGGTCGCCATGATCGTCGCGCTGCATAACACGTTGATGAGCTTGCCATCGCCGGACCTGCAAACGGTCGCCGACCTCGGGCTGCGCCAGTTCGGTGACATGCTGCGGGATCGCGCGATCACCGAACCGCAAGCCTGCTCCGTCTACGACGCACTGCATTCGCTGTATTTCGCGGGCGCCAGCGACATTCGTGATCTCAGGCGATTCGACGCCGCCGTTCCGGCCTTTGAACTGTGGCTCGAGCAGCGGCACGGACGTCACGAATCTCCACCCATGACGTTACCCGCAACGCGGCCGCTGACCATCGCCTATCTTCTTCATACGGCGCACGCCAATCGCGGCAACGCGGTGTCGCCGCTTATCGGCTCGCTCGCGGAAATGCACTCGGTTCGGCGCAACCGCCGAATCCTGCTTTACGCGGTTCAGCATGTCGTTCCCGAATTCGTCGAACGAATGAGGAGCCGTGGCGTCGCCGTGCGTTCGTTTCCGCAAGGAAACCAATACAACCGCATCGACGAGATCGCCGAGAGTTTGAAATTGGAAGGCGTCGATATCGTCGTCACCGAGCAGAACCGCGCGCTCGCGGCAGCGCTTTTTGTGCGTCGCGTCGCTCCGCGGCAGCTATGGGCCGATACCGGATTTCCTTTCTGGACACTGAGAGCGCTGGATTGGACGCTGTCGCCTTCTTTCCCCACCGGACCGGTGTCCGGGCCAAGGATCAGCCCGATCGATTTCCGGCAGACGCCGGATACGCTGAAATCGTCCGTTGATCCGGAAGCGGTGGCGGCGGTTCGCGGGAGGTTTCCTTCCGATGCGTTCTTGCTGGGTGTGTTCGTTCGCCTCATCAAGCTTGATGGAAATTATCTCGAATTCCTCGGCCGCCTGCTTGCCTCCGATCCACGCTTCCATCTGATCATCGCCGGCCCCGGCGATCCGGGCAGCGTCGAGGAGTTTCTGCAGCGCCCGGAAATTGCGGCGAGAACCGTTTTCGTTCCGGGCAACGTCGACCTCAATGTCTACGGTCCGGCGACCGACCTGATGTGCGATACATTTCCGTTTATCGGCGGCCTTGCGTGCCGTGAAGTATCGGCCCATGGCACGCCCGTTCTCTCCATGCTCGGGACTCCCTGGGACAAGCTGCTCCGCAGCGACCGGAATCCGAAACTTCTTGCAACATCCGAGAATGAATATATCGCGCTCGCCCAACGTATGGCCGCCGACAAGGCGTTTCGAAACGAGCAGCGCCGGGTTGCTCTCGAGAAAGCTGCGCAGTATGCCAACCCCAAAAAAATGATCGATGACGTGGAGGCCGCGATCGCGGCTTCGATCGGGTATGATGGCAATGATGGAAACGATGGAAACGACCCGGCGCCGAAGCCCCGCTGGAAAATGCGCCTGCGGGGGATCGGCACGGCGCTCGCCGCGGTCCTCGACAAACCGCGTTCGCGCGGATAGCGAATAGCCGTTCAATTAAACGCCCTGCCCGAACGAGAGTGCATTGCAATGACGGAGGACTTCATCAAGAGCTTCTGGCAGGGCCAGGCGGACCGCTTCGGTACCAGTCATGAGGCCAGTTGGGGCGACGGCCATATGATCGAGTTGGAAATCGAAGCCATAGGCAAATACGTCCGGCAGGGTCAATCCATCCTCGACGTCGGATGCGCCAACGGATATGCGGCGTTGCGCCACGCGCAAATGAATCCGAAAGGCATCGTCGGTGTCGACTTCGCCGAGAACATGATCGATCAGGCCAGGAAGGCGGTTGTCGAGGCGAAAACCGATCGGGTATCGTTTCAGGTGGGCGATGTCAGGTCGCTGTCGTTTCCGGACGACAGCTTCGATCTCGTCTATACGACCCGCGTCCTGATCAATCTGCCGTCATGGGAGCAGCAGAAGACCGGCATCCGGGAATGCATCAGGGTGTGCAAGCCGGGCGGCCACGTCCTGTTGTCCGAGGCTTTCTGGGAACCGCTAGTCCGTTTGAACTCGCTGCGGGCGCTGGTCGGCCTGCCCGCGCTGGTCGAACATGACTTCAACAGGTATTTGAAAAAAAGCAGCCTCGAAGAGTATCTCAAATCTCTCGGCGTCACCTACGAAATCGTCGATTTCTGTTCTGTGTATTATCTCGGATCGCGGTTCCTGCGCGAACTGGTCACCAATCCGGCCGACTATCCCGGCTATTCCAATCCGATCAATGCTATCTTTTACGATATCGAGCGCAATTATTCCGGCGGCGGCTTCGGCATTCAACAGCTCTTTGTATTGAAGAAGGGCGCCTAGACGTCCTCGCCCGGGGCTGGAATAATTACTTGCGGCGGGCAACGAACAACTTGCGGCTCACCTGGCACGCGCAGTCGTAACGTCCGGCCTTTAGAATACGGTCCTTGATCGCGCCGTCGACGCCTTCATAGACCGAAAAGGCATCATCGAACGCGATCCAGCCGCCGGGAAGCAGAAACCGCTCGACGGCGTCGATATCGGCGCATACCCCGGCATAGTCGTGATCGCCATCGAGAAAGGCGAGCCGCACCTTGAAGTCACCGGGTGCCTGGGCCGCAAACATGGCGCCCGTACCGCGGAATGGCGTTATTGTCTCGCTCAGTTTCTCGGTCGCGACTGTGGCCCGGAATGCATCGAGAATGCCGTCATAGCGCGCATAAACCGGGGCGACGTCACGCTGAAATGGTTCGTCCCACATCGTGTGCGTCTCGCTGCCGTTAATCGAGGCGCCATTGATATTGACGGTAAACGAATGGGTGCCATCGGAATTGGTGCGCCAGTCGTTCCGGCCTGGAAACAGATCGATGGCCCATACGTGGCCGGCACCGGTCGTGGCGACCGCGTGGCCGAGCACGGCGGCGGAGCGCCCGCACCAGCTGCCTATCTCGACGACATCGCCATCAAGGCCGGCGGTCGTCATCGCGAGCATGTGAAGCGCAAGCAACTGGTCTGCCGGCGTCCAGCCTGGGACATTCTCTACGATGCGCGCAATACGCGACGTGACCGGCTCCGGTCCAGCGCTCGAGGGTACTCCGGTCATCAAGTTCTCCGAAGGCTAACGGACACGTCGCGAACGCTGGCGACGACGTAATCCTGATCGTCCGGGGTAATATCGGCGTAAAGTGGAAGACGCAGCAAACGGCCGGACAAATCGTCGGTCACGGCCATGGCGCCATGGCTTCGGCCGAGGCGGCGGCCGGCCGGAGACGAGTGCAGCGGCACGTAATGGAACGTCGCAAATACGCCGCGCGCCTTCAGGGCGTCGAGCGCGGCATTGCGCATGGCCGCCGTCGGCATCATGACGGCATAGATGTGGCCGTTGGAATCGCAGTCCTGGGGAACATGAGGCCGCCGCAGCAGTCCGTCGGCCTCAAGTCCGGCGCAGGCCGCATGATAGCGGGCCCACGCCGCTCGACGCCGCGCGGTAATCTCGTCGAGGTGCTCAAGCTGGCTGATCAGCAGTGCCGCGGTAAGTTCGCTCGGCAGGAACGACGATCCGATATCGATCCAGGTATATTTGTCGACTTCACCGCGGATGAACTGACTGCGGTTGGTGCCCTTTTCCCACAGAATCTCCGCGCGTTCGGCCAGACTTGAGTCGTTCACCAGCAGCGCGCCGCCTTCGCCGCAGCTCACATTCTTGGACCCATGGAAGCTGATCGCGCCAAGCCGCCCGATGGTACCCAGCGCGCGGCCGCGATAGCCGGCGCCGATCCCCTGCGCCGCGTCCTCGATCACCGAAAGACCGTGCCGCCGCGCGATGTCCATGATGGCGTTCATTTCGGCGGCGACCCCCGCATAGTGAACCGGCATGATCGCGCGCGTGCGCGGCGTCAGCGCATCCTCGATCCGTTCCTCGTCGATGTTGAGGGTGTCGGGCCGGATGTCGACGAAGACCGGGACGGCGCCGCGCAGCGCGATTGCATTGGCGCACGACGAGAAGGTGAAGGACGGTACGATCACCTCATCGCCGGGACCGAGGTCGAGCAGGAGGCAGGCCAGTTCAAGCGCCGCGGTGCCGGAGCAAGTCAGCAGCGCCCTGGCGGCACCGGTGCGGGCTTCAATCAGGGCGCGCGCGCGGCTCGTCACGACGCCGCCGCCGGCAAGATTGCGAGAGGCGAGCACCGCCGCCAGCGCAGCCTCTTCGCCTGGCGCCCGCGACGATAGTGAGAACGGCACGATACGGTCAGGCAAAGTCAAACCCTGGGAGGCCGACGTCGGAACACTGTTTCACTGGCTGCCCGTCATATCCGCGCATGTCCTTCGCATAATTGCGGAATTGAATCGTGGCGTCCACGTGGACTTGCGGCGGGTACACGGAAGCCAGCGGCTGACGCTCCCCATACATCAAAAGACCATGGGGCGCCAGCAGCCATCCCCGGCGTCATGGACGCCGGAAATATCCGGTACCGGCGCGCCGGAGCAGCTATCACCGAAGGCGAGCGCGCGGCCCTGCCGCGAGCCGCGAGCGCGACAAGCTAGTTCGAAGGAGACCGACGAATGACGTGGGCCGCTCCTGCAAGCTTAGCCACGCCAGCGCCGCAAGCCGACCGACAACGCCGCCAAGCTTCAGCGCAGCGGACAGCGCGGCGTGCCCGATCGGTCCGCGACTGAGGCGGAGCAATACGGCATCGTTCATCGGGCGCGCCTCGGCCGCAAGCCTTCCGATCGCGAAGCGCCAGCGCCGCTCAAAGACTTCAGGATACCATTGCGGAAAAACCGGATCCTTTTTCATCCGTTCCATCGCTGCTGCCAAGGTGCCCATGCTGGAGGCTGGATCGGCGGCCTGTCGTCTGGAAAACCCGGTGGCGCTCACCCGCCAGATCAGGCCCGATTGCGGAATGAAGCAGCAGCCGTATTTGAGCGACAGCCGGCGGAAAACAAAACTGTCGGCAAATGCCCCCATCTCCGCGTCGAAGCCGCCCGCCTCCAGCAGAAGGTCGCGCCTCGTAACCGCAGTCCCCGTGAGTATCCAGTTGTCGATACGTTTGAGGCGGCGCGCGACCTCCGCTGGGCCAAGGTAGGCCGGGACATAGCTCGGCCGCACCGGAGGACGGTATACAGTGTCGCCGTTATCGGTATCGACAACCGTCGCCTCGCAGCTGGCGAACGCGGCCTTCGGATGCCGCTCCAGCTCCGCCAACGCCGCTTCGAACAGGCCCGGCAAAGTAAGATCATCCGCGGCGCCGAAATACACGTACTTTCCGCGCGCCTCCTGCAGGCCGCGATTGAGCGCGGCGATCGCGCCCTGGTTTTCCGTCAATTTTATGATGCGCAAATTCGGATGTTCGAAATTCAGTCGCTGCAGAACCTCGATGCTGTCGTCGGTGGAGGCATCGTCGACCACAATGATCTCGTCTGCGCCCGGCGCCTGTGCGGCGAGCGCGCAAATGGCATCGCCGACCACGGCGCCATGGTTGAAATTCGGGATCACCGCCGTGAGCAGGATTGAACCGCGATCCGATGTCATTGGCGCAGTCTCACTCAGGCGCGGCGTCCGCGCCTCTGCCGCTTGCGGAGCTATTGGATAGGCAGCGGCTCCATTACGCCTTCGAGGATCGCTTGCCGGCGCCGATAGCGAATACGTAATTTGCCATCTTGTGAAACCCGGTGTGCACCACTTCGTCATTCATGCTGAACACAAACACATTGTGGAAGAACTCGGCCATCAGCTTTTTCAGTTCCGGAGCCGACTTGCAATTGATATGGCCCGCCTTCGACTGCGGCGAAGCGTAAGGCTGACTCTCCAGCGACGGCAGACCGATAATGGCGGCGCCATTGGCGTCGAGCGGCGCGAACGCATTCTTCAGAAAGAGGCGTTCCTTCGCGGGTTCGATGTGCTCCAAAACATCCAGCGAATACACCGCGTCGAACTCGCCCGGCACCGGGCCGTCGAGCATGTCATGCACCAGCGCGTCGAACTGCCATCTCGGCACCATGCGCTGCTTCACGTCTTCTATGAACACAGGGTCGAAATCGATGGCCGTGAGCTTGCCGACCTCGGCCTGCACGATCCGGGTTCCGAAGGCATCGCCGCAGCCGACCTCCAGAACGTGATTGCGGCCCGCCAGCATCTTCGAGACGAACTTGTAGCGCGACAGCCGGAACACGATGTGTTTGGGATCCTGGTACCAGCTTTCGCTGCCGCGGAGTCCAAGGGTCTCATACCCGCGCTCGTTGGCGGCTTCGACGCAGACCTGGTATTGTGCTTCCTTGGTCTTCAATGTTTCCATAGCTCGGTGCCTTTCAAACCACTGTCGCCGACCGCCGAAGCGTCGACCCTCAGATCCTGACGTCCCCGTCTTTCCCGACCACGCGGGTCTCCGGGCAAAGCACGACGAAATGCCCGCCTTTGTTCAAATATTCCTGGTTGTTTTCGATGATCTTCTTCGAATGCACCCATGCCAGGATCACGGTGTAGTCGGGCATTCGTTCGTTTAAATACTTGGTGGCTACGACGGGAATTCCGTCGCCGGTTTCATACTTACCGACCTTCTGCGGATGATCGTCGAGGACATAGTCGATCGTTCCGGCAAGCCCGAGCTGCGCAATCAGGGTCGGGCCGCTGCGCGCCGCTCCGTAACCCGCGATCTTCGCACCTTCCTTTTTGAGCTTCGCCATCAGGCCGGTGGTCCGTTCACGCAATTGCTTAACCTTGGCGTCGAAATCGCGCAAGGTCTGCAGTTCGCCGAGATGGCGTTCCGCCTCCAAAGCGAGCAGCTGCTTGACCGAATCCTCGACCGGCCGGCCGCCGCCCTTGAGCTGAACCTTGCCGATCAGCGCGCCGTGCTGGATCGGCGCCCGCTGTACCGCGATCAGTTCGAGACCGTGCCGATCGAGAAATCTGACCAGCGGCGCGACCGAATGATGACTCATATGCTCGTGGAAAATCGTCGCAATCAGCAGACCGTCGAGAATGTCCAGCAGATACTGGGCCTCAAACAGAAAAAGCCCGTCCGGCTCGAGCATGGTACGCACGCAATCGACCATTTCCCCGAGATCGTCCGCGTGCGCGAAAACGTTGAACGCGCAGATTAGCCTGGCCGGGCCGTGCTCTTCGCGAATCTTCGCCGCAAGATCAAGTGTCATCAGCGACGGAATCGTCGGAATACCGGCTTCGTTAGCGCGCCGTGCGACGTCAGTCGCGGGATCGATACCGAGCACCCGGCAGCCGGCACGCTTGAATGGTTTCAGCAGCGAACCGTCATTGCTCCCGATGTCGATAACAAGCGAGTTCTTGGGCAGCGGATGATCTCGAATAATGTCATCGGCCACTTGCTGGAAATGCTCCGGCATGCCCTTCGCATCGCCTGAATAGTATGTGTAGGAGTCCCACAGCACTTCCGGATCGATGACATCGAGGTGCTGCACGTGCCCGCAATCGGCGCACATGTAGACGTCAACCGGATAACGCGGCGCATTCGCCGCGGTCGAGCGGTCGGTCGAATAATTCTCGGATAGAGGAATCGGCTGCAGCTTCACAACGCGTTCGACATTCCTCGAATCGCACAGCCGGCAGGTGTTGCGGCGATAGACCATCTCCGTCATCGAACAGTTCTTTCGTTCATTTTCAAATCCGCGATCAAATCGCCGACAAGCTCGTCAAACGGCTGCGGCGCGACACCGCAAAGCTGTGTCGTCCTGGTCATTCCGAGGCCGCTGAACTGCGGCTTGAACGGAATGTTTATTCCCCGTTCGACGGACGTCGTGGGTTGGATCAGACCGGCATCGACGCCGAGCCGGTGAGCCAACGCGTGGGCGAACTCGACGTAGTTGACATTCTCCGCGCCGGACAGATGAAGATTGCCGGAAACGCGCTTCTCGCCGATGGCGGCAAGGGCATTTCCCGCAAATTTCACCGAGATCGGGGCAAAGATCAGGTCGGAGAACGGTTCAATGGGCTCGCCCCGCTTCCATGCCGAAAACCAGGCGGGAAGCGGCGAGACACTCGCGTTCATGATCTTGGTCAGCCGCACGATGTTCAGCCGGCCGGCCGCCCCCAGCCGCTCGGCCGCCTCCCGAATCACGTCCTCACTTTCGGACTTCTGCCGCGCATAGGCGATACCCGGTGCATGCGGATCGTCCTCATGCGGCCACGGGCGTTCGCCCCCGAACACCGAATTCGTGGAGATGTAAGTGACGAACAGGCCCTGTTCGAGCAACGAAGCAACCGCGCGCGGGATCAATTCGACGTTTATGACTTTGGCGAGCGGATCCTTCTCGCAACGATCGTAGTTTGTCGCCGCGGCAATCAAAAATGCGTAGTCGGCGCCGGCCGGCGCCCGAAACGGCTCATCACTCTCGAAATCCAGGAACACCCGCTCCGCATTAAGCGTAGCGCGCCGGCGCGTGGTCGCGAATACGGCGTCGCCGCGGCGCTGCAACGCGTCGACCACGCCGCCGCCGACGAGACTGTCCCCGCCAACCACCAGATACGATCGCCTGTCCGTCATCGCGCCGCGAAACCCCGTCGGGGGATTGCGTACCGGGCCGGATATGAAGCCATGCCAACACCCACTTTGTCGATCCTGGTTTGCTATGCGGCCGTACGCCGCTCTTCGGTTGGCGATGCATCCACCGCAGCCCACTCTGGAGTTCGGTTCAAACACAAGAAGGCGCTGCTGCAGTAATCCAGACATTCATCGGTCCGGTTTCGCAGCCGAAAATTGTTCAAGGCCATCAGCGCCGCGACGATCGGCCATAGCGCGACCGAAAACATCAGATGCGGCAACCTTGCGGGGGAAGAGGGCCATAGATAGCGGAACAGATATCGCTCGTTCAGCCGTAACCGGCGCTTGGCCCTCCCCCCGGCGAAATGCGCCTTCAACCTCAGCCCCACCCAGCTCGCCGGCAGCAGATTCTCAATGTATTGGGCGAGTTCTACGGAGAAGTTGCTTTCGTCTTGCTCCGAATTCTGATGCTCGACATAGACCGCAATCGTACCGTCCGGGCTGATATGATCCTCCGCCCACTCCAGGACTTTTCGCAGCTTGAGCACTTCCGCACGGCGGATGTGAACGAGTATGTTGTCGAATTTTGCGCCGGTGGATTCGTCATCGACAATTTGATTGATCGGCTCGCCATCAGCCCGGAATTCCTCAGCGCCGCTCGCCACAACATCAAGCACGCCGAAGCTACGCTCGATCGGCATGTGCCTTGGCAGCGACACTGGCAAAGGGCTGGCGCCATCGCAAACCAGCGCGTTTCGGCGCCCCGGACGGCGATCGATGGATTCGATCCAGTTCAGGATCAGGCGGGAATCAAGCCAAAGATGATGCCAGATCGGGACATCCGGAACCGTGCCGACCTTGCGGCGAACGAAACCAAGAAGATCGATATAGGATTGAGCCGCCGATCGTCGCAACCGCACAAGCGGGCTTTTCACCTCGATGCTCTTCACATGAGAAGCAGGATTACGAGAACCGCGACTGCGATCCGAGGGCGGCCCGGCGGGAATGTGCTCCGACAGTTCGTCGCCGATAAGTTCCGACGGAAGCACGGGTATCTCGCCGGGAAACTTCAGCGAGCCCCACGCCTGAATTCCCGACGTCCAGTAGTAGTGATCGACATGGTCCCGAGGTGGACCCATGCGCTGGTGCAGCTGCGATATGAAGCTGGCCGCCGCCGCGCGGACCTCTGGAAGTCTTGCCGGAATTTCGCCGGACCGGAAAATCACATCCACCTCGGCGAAACGCCGATGTTCGCGCGTCGTCCAGGTAGACAACTCGTTCGCGATCTTGTCCAGCGGTGTGGACCCGCAGCGCAGGAAGTTCTTCTCTTGCGCTGCGGGCTGAGTTTCCAGCATGAAGAACCCATCGGAATCGTCGATGATTGCGAAATTTCCCGACGGCACAAGCTCCGAAACGAAGCCATAGTCGCAGTAGGAGTTTACCGTCTTCATGGGCACTTCCGGCCTGATCGCCAACATGAAAATGAGGTGATAGCGGCCAAGAAGCGTGCTTTTGTCGATTTGCCAATAGATCTGATTATGAGTCGTGCAGGTGACGAAGTCTTGCGTGATCGTCTTGCCGAACACGGTCGGATGCAGATTATCCAATGTGAGTTGAACCATGGGCCGCGGCGCCATGGTCAGGGTGCCGTCAGCCGGATTGATCGCCTCGATCAGCTTGGGAAGCACCGTCTCCGAACACGCGCGCAGGGATGGCGCCATAATCGCCCGATGCCCCTCCCGCAGTTTCGCAGTCAGCGTCTTGAGCGAGCCGTCCGCCAGAACGAAGTCCGAATTCATGAACACAAAGTACGTGTTGATCTGTTCGGGTCCGCTGTCTCGAATTCCGCGCGCATAGGCCAACGTCAAGGTGACGCCGTAGTTGCCGCTTGTGATCAGGTCATCGATTAGAATGTAACGAACCGGGCAAATCGTCTTCAGCTTCTCCAGGTGGCCCAGTTCCTCGAACTTGTCCCGGCTATCCATTGAAGTCATGATCACGATTTCTAGGTCGGTCTCCGACGCCATCGACGGCAGATTGCCTGCCGCCAAATAGGAAGGCAGCGACACGCGCGCGAACTCTTCGATGTACCGGGCGCCCCAGATCGCCGTGAGAAGTTTTACTCTTGGCTTGTCGACCATGTCCTAGTTTGCATCCTCAGAATCGCCGCTTCGATTGCCGCTTCTCGTTTGGATTCAGCGGATCGAGACACCGCCTGCAGCGCCGTTCTGCCGCACTGCGGCATCGCCAAAAAAGGACCGCTTACAGCTTTCGGCCATAAAGTCTAGTGCTTTGTTGCCTCGGCCGACCGGGATATTGTTCCCGCGCGGTCATTGCGCGTCTGGGCTAACGTCCGACCCCAACCTGACCGCGGAAATCATGGCTTCGCGGCAGGGGTTTTTGGCGGCAGATCGAAGCAAATGACATCGGTCAGAACGATGTATTGATGCTTTTCGATGGGGGAAATCTTGAACGACCTGTTGCCGTAAAGTCCGCCGCCGTACCCCATTCCCTGGCAGATCGACGGAGCCGATCCGGCAAAAATGTCATCGGCCTCTTTTTCTTTTGCAGGCGAGCATTTATCCGCCATGCATGCAATTTGCGTGAAGCCGTTGTCGGAATGCAACTGGATCGCGGGGCGACGAAGATCCTCGGCGTGCGCGACCTGCACGCCAAAAACGATCGACGTTAAAATCAAAAAGCTTCTCATTTCGGGTTCCCATTATCTAGCCGCACTTCTGAACCTGGTCGAAGCGACCTAGCCTCGCCGGCAATTCAAAATCAACGCCTTGCCATGGGCCTCGGGGCTCAAAGAAAAACTGCGCACCCGTCCGCCCGGGCCGCAACTATATTTTACGGCGAAATCCTTCGCACATCCCATGGCCGGGTCTCCGACCTCATTCACATCAATATGCATGGTACAGACCTCGGTCCCCGTGCACGACCTCGCTACATAGCCCGTTGTATTTCCAACCCTTACCCCGCAGCTTTCGCCGTAGGTCGCTTCGAGAACAGTTATCGAACCCTTGGCGAAGGTGAAGTCGAACCATCGCGCGAAAAACAGGAACAGGAAATACGATATCAGTACAACGGCGACGGCGGCAAAAACATGAAGAATTCTGCGCATTTTCCAGTCACCTGTCCAGCGTGCCGGAGCGGGTTCCATAGACCACCTTGATGTTAATAAGCAACTGTTCCAAGGTGTGGCGCGATTCTCGAACAAGTGTGCCAGCCGGCAACGCGGGTCCCAATCAACGCTGCCATTCGTCTGTTACACAGCCCATCATTCGTCGGCCTTGACCGCCTGCTTGTCGTGGTCACCATTTGAGTCCCTTTCCGGTCTGAGACCGCGGATACGGAAAGGATGTACAACCGTGCGGTTGGGGTTTCTGGACCTGTTCTCCATGTCACAAATTACGGTTAATTCGAACTTGATCGTGATGTTGTTTGCCACGCAGATGGTTTTTGCGCTTTACGGTGCCGGAATCCGCCGTCCTTTCGGGTCTCTCGTTACAATTACCGACCTGCCTCGCCGCTTGCGCAGGGCAACCGCCGTGACCGTCGCCGCCGACCTCGTGTTCGTGGCATTCCTTGTTTTTATGTGGATTTTTTTCATTACCCGGATGGATTTGCTGCAATTCGCCATTTTGGCGATAAGCTTTGGAGTTATCGGCCATTATTTAAGTCATCGCATCCCGTTGGTGCCATCATTCTTCATCGCCCTTGCGCTCGCCGCCTGCTGCGTGATCGGGGTCTGGCAATTCGACGGAGGCCAGCCTTTGGCGGTGTCCATCCAGCCGATGGCGAAATGACAACCGCCTGTCGCGGCTGGTGGCTGCTCTCGACGTAGCTGTTTTTTGCCGCAAAGCTGCTGAATTTCCAGGCGTCGGCGGACCACGGATACGACCGGCCTCCAATGACCGTGGCTTAAGCGCCTTGAAAATCGGTGTGACTGGAACCATCAAAATCCGTATACATCTGCCGAGAACTGCGTTCGGGATGCATCTGCCATGAATCAAACCGATCAGCGCCTGACCTTCGTCTCGCCCGAGATCATCTATTCCGACGGCGGCTTCCTGGCGGCGGACGATGCTGTCGTCGCGCTGCTGAAGGAAAAAGCGCTGCAAGCCCCGCGGCGGAGGTGCCGTCTTTGTTTCCACGAAAGCGCCGAAGCGGCACAGCAGGAAATGCTGATCGTCATGAACCGCGCCTCGTATGTCCGGCCGCATCGCCATCTCGGCAAGGTGGAAACGCTGACGATCGTGGAAGGCGCCTGCGACGCGCTACTGTTTGACGACACCGGCAAGGTGACCCGCACCATCCAGATGTCCCCGGGGGCAACGGGTGGATGTTTTTTTTATCGGATGCCGAGCGGAATATTCCACACGCTGATATTCCGGTCTGAATGGCTGGTGTTTCTGGAGACGACCATCGGTCCGTTCGACCGTGCCATGACCGAAACCGCCGGCTGGGCGCCGCCCGAGACCGACCCGGACTCGGGCCATGCCTACCTTTCAAGTCTGGCGTCGCGTCGTCCATAGGCCGCGGGATTGCGGTTGGGCGCAAAGAGCTTTACCCACGCGGGCCAATGAGCTTGATGCCGGTCCGATCAAAGGGGTTGGCGTGCCCGCACCATTTTTGTAGTTCGTCTGGAGAAAGCAATGGCTTGTCTGGTTTGCGGCTCGAAGGCCGTGGTGGCGCAGCTCGATGTAGGCCGTCATCCCGTGTCGTCATTCTTTCTCGTCGGAAGAGACGACCCCGAAAGAGACTTCAATCTGGCGCTTGGCCAATGCGAGAACTGCGGCACCATCCAGATCATGGAAACCGTGCCTCACGATGCGTTGGTGCCGCCCTACGATTGGCTGTTTGCGCGCGAGCCGGAAGGACATCTTGATGAAGTCGTCGATCAGATCGTGGCGTTGCCCGGAGTCGATACCAACAGCGTGATCGGTGCCCTGACCTCGAAAGACGACACCACCATTGATCGCTTCAAGCGCAAGGGTTTTTCCAGGACATGGCGGGTGAAGCTGGACGACGATCTGGGAGTTACCAACCCCGCGGCCAATATCGAGACGGTGCAGAAATTGACGACACCGGAGCGCATGACCGCGATTGCGGCCCGCCGCGGTGCGGCGGATGTGCTCATCGTGCGGCATATCATGGAACACGCGGAGGACCTGCACAGCTTCATCGCCGGCATCGCCGCGCTGGTGAAGCCCGGCGGGATCGTGATGGTGGAACTACCGGACTGCACGCCAAGCCTGACGCTCAACGACTATTGCATGGTGTGGGAAGAGCATTCGCTTTATCTCACCCCCGAGACGTTTGCGCCGCTGCTGACCATCGGCGGATTTGAGCCGATCCGGACCGACGTCTATCCCCTGCCCTTCGAAAACTCACTGGTCCAGCTCGCCCGCAAGACCGGCAAACCCGGCCCGCTCAGGATCGATCCCGCCGCGCGCGCGCAGGTTGGCCTGCTCGCTCGCTATGCCGCGGCCTATGAGCCGGCGCGCCGCGAACTGCGCGCCACCCTCGAGCGCGTGCGTAGCCAAAAGGGTCCGATCGCGCTGTTCGGCGCCGGGCACCTCGCATGCGCCTTCGCCAATTTCATGGGAGTCGCGGACCTGATCGAGTTCGTCGCCGACGACACCCCTCAGAAACAGAACAAGTTCCTTCCCGGGGCGCGGCTGCCCATCCTGCCTTCCGCGGCGTTGGCCGAACGCGGCGTCGCGTTGTGTCTGCTTGCGCTCTCGATAACCAACGAAGACGCCGTCATCGGCCGAAATGAGGCTTTTGTGCGAGCCGGAGGAAGCTTCCGTTCGATCTTCCGGGCGAGCTCGCGATCGATATTTTCGGGCGGCCTCTAGCCCAAGTCCTGCGTCTACAGGGTCGTTGACTGCCTTGCGGAAACGGAGTTCAAGGTGACCCGAACGACACGGCTTTCCTCAGAGCGGTTGCGAACACCCTGACCACGGCACGAACATGGACACGCAGATGACGGCGAAGGCGACCATATTACCGGCGCCCGGCAATCCATTTGCCGTTGCTTTCCGCGATCTTGTCGAAGCGGTCCGGCTTGCGCCGGTTTGGATCCACGCCGGGTTGATCGATGTGGTCTGGCGATTCCGTCGTACCCGGATCGGGCCGTTCTGGCACACCCTCAGCCTCGCCGCTTTTGTGCTTGTCGTTGGTGTCGTGTGGAGCACGTTGCTGCACCAGGATCCGTATGGATATTTCCGTTATGTCACGGTCAGCCTGATTGTTTGGGGTCTGATTGCTTCCTTTATTACGGATGGAACGAACATCCTCATAGCCGGACAATCGACCGCGCTGTCGATGAGGTTCCCTTATGCTGCGTTTGCCTTTGCCCATGTTTGGCGTGGGCTTCTGCTGCTCGGCCACCATTTGGTGTTCTACGTTTTCGTAATGGTGCTCACCGGGCTTTCTCCGGGCTGGACAATTCTTCTGGCAATCCCCGCGCTGGCGCTGCTGGTAGCAAATGGCGTGTGGATGAGTCTGCTCGCCGGGATCGTCTGCTTGCGATGGCGAGACATGGCCCAGGGAATATCGAGCGCCATGCAAATCGCGATGTTTATTACGCCGGTGTTCTGGCCCAAGCAGTTTTTGGGGCCCAATCTGGCTTTTGCCGCAGACTATAATCCGCTGTATCATCTGGTCCAGATCCTGAGAGACCCACTCCTGGGTAACGTACCTCCAGCCGATAGTTGGATTTGGGCTTCGACTACTTTGGTCGTGGGCTCCGTGGTGACGTTATGGACCTACGGGCGGAATCGCGACCGTCTGCCGTACTGGTATTGAAGGAACAACGATGGTTCGCCTGACGGTTGAGAATGCCTGGGTCGAATTTCCGATCTCGCTCAAACGCATGATCGGCCGCCCGCGCACGTCGCGGACCGGCGGACAGATCGACTCCAAGCGCAGCGTGGTCACCGCGTTGCGCGATATCTCTTTCGAGTTGCGCGAAGGCGACCGGCTCGGTCTCATGGGGCACAACGGCGCGGGCAAAACCACGATGCTGCGTCTTTTGGCGGGTGCATATCCGCCGACGCGCGGACGCCTTATCTCCGTCGGCAGTATCTCGACCTTGTTCAACGCGACGCCGGGCCTGAACATGGATGGCACCGGGCGCGAGAACCTGATCACCTGTGGACTGCATCTGGGTCTCAGCAAGAAACAGATCCTCTCCAAAATGGACGAGATCACCGAGTTCGCCGAGCTCGGCGATTATATCGACCTGCCCGTGCGCATCTATTCCTCCGGCATGATGACCCGCCTTGGCTTTTCGATCGCCACCGCCGTCGAGCCGGAGATACTTTTGCTCGACGAGGGGCTTGCAACGGGCGACGCCCATTTCGCCCAAAAGGCCGAGACGAAGATGAACGACCTGATCGCCCGATCGTCAATTCTGGTTATCGCGTCGCATTCCGAGTCGATGCTGGCTAAAATGTGCAATCGCTGTCTTCTGCTCGAGCATGGCCGCATCGTCTCCGATGGCCCGCCCAAGACATTGCTCGATACCTACAGAAGTTCGGTGATCGAAGCGGCGCGGAAGGACGATCTGGACGGCCTGCAGCGCGCCTATGAACTGGCGATGGATATGCACGGCCGCGGCGAGAAAGCCCCCCTCGATCTGGAAGAGCAGGGATTGCGCTATGCGTTGCGCCTTCATCCCGAAGACGCGATGATGCTGCAGCGTTATGCCAACGTGCTTTTAGAGCAGGGAAAGCACGTCCCGGCCGAACTCGAAATTCGCATGATTCTCGCGGTTTTGGCGCGAAATCCCGATCGGCCGGAGATGCGAGACCGGCTTCGCGTACTGCTTACATCCGCCGAACAGATTCCCGCGTCGGTGCGGGAGGCGGCGATCGAGGCCAGCAATGCGACCGAGGCGGCGCAGTGACGTCGTAGCCACTTCCGCATCGAAGTTACGTTCAGGCGCATATTCGATGAAATCTTAACGCGGATTGGCCTCGAACCGCGTAAGAAGCAGCTATCCATGAGGTGAGGAACTTACCCGCGGTTGTGGGAACCGGCCTGCTAAACTGCGCAGCCGCTGGAAACCTCACCCCTTCTTTGGTCGAAACCCATCTTGTGCTTAGCTGCCGTTTGGCCTAGCCAGCGGGAGCATTTCGGGAGAGCACTTTCATGTTCCGAGGTCTTCGAAGAGCCGCAGCAAACCTTCAAGCGAGCACCGATTTGTTGCACGCTCTTGTCGAGGCTTCAGCAAACGAACAGAAAGTTTTCAATGCCGCGCTTCCGACTCTGGTTGAGGAGACTGCGAAGCTTCAGGGGAATATCAATGCAATGCTTCCGGCTCTCGTTGCCGGCTCTGCGAATACGCAAAACCTGATTCAACACCTTATCGTTCGCCTGGATGCGCAAATGGCGCAGATCGCAGCAGCAACCGGCGCACCAGCGCCGAAACTCACGCCCGTGCCGAAACTCGCGCCCATGCCGGGATTTGGGCCCGTGACGGCGCCCAGTGACAAACGGTCTGCTCAAGAACGAACCATGTTCGCCGAACGGCTGGATGCCGAGGGCGTCGCAATCATCCGCGAATTTTTCGACCCGAAAGAAGCCGCCGGTTTAAGTGAACTCGTAAATGCGGTCTACGACGTAATGGACAAGGCACCATCGGCTGAGTTTGCGGCACTCCATCCTGATTTTGAAAAGAACTTCTCTGAGTGGCGCGGTGTTTGGCTTGAGCCCCTGCCCGCTTTTTTGATGAACTATCCACAGCTTGCATTTCAATATCAGGCCTTTGTGCAGCGGATGCGCACTTACAGCCGTAGCGTGTTCGGTAGCGAATGGGATTACTATCCGGCGCGTTCTTTTTTTCGCCGGCACCAGGGTATGGGCAAGAAAGTTCCTTGGCACATCGACGCCGACGCTGCGCAAATCGGGCTCGAACATTGCTTCAACGTCTGGATGCCTCTGGACTCCGTGGGCGTCGACCTCCCTTCACTAGAAGTCGTCCCCGGATCAAACGTCACGATGAGAGCCGTTCCCCTTCAGACCGACGCTGACCGCTGGCGCGATGATGCGTTCGTCGAGAAAATCGGCGCTTATTTTGCTCCCCGGCTGGAGCCGGGCGATGCAATGGCCTTCGATCAATATACTCTGCACCGGACTCAGCCTGTCGGATCGCAGGGAGTTGTTCGTACGGCATGTGAGTTTCGGTTCGCGCGCGTTTGATTATCGTAGCGATCCTGCTTTGAGCGCATGTCCCCGGCATGGCAAGCGGACTAGAGTTCTGCGTATCGGGCGGACATGTTCCCGAATGAAGAGCAGCCGCATCTAGGGGGATTGCCCCGGTCCTACCTCAGATTTCGATCGGATTTGATTAATGCTAGCCGAGCTCAATTCCGATCAATGGAAGCCAATGCCCACAAAATCAGATCGTATCGAGGGCCTGGACGGTCTTCGCTTCATTGCAGCCATGTCCGTATTGTTGGGTCATGCGGTGCAATTTCTGATGCTTCGTCAGCGAATCGAAATGACGACACCAGTGTGGTTCATTGCCCACCTCAACAACTTCGGAATGACATCCTTCTTCGTCCTGAGCGGTTTCGTAATCCACGTCAATTACCATGCAGTCGTTCAGCAGAAGGGTGGGTTACGGCAATTCTTCTTTGCGAGATGGTCCCGGCTCTATCCTCTGTTCTTCGTCGTGTTTGTTTGGGGTCTGTACTACAACTGGAAGTACAACGAACTAAGCCAAGATTTCATCCCTCACATTTTCCGCTATCTGACTTTTACCGAGTCGTGGTTTTACTGGCCGCAGGATCACGCCTTATCAATAATGAACTCGCGAGATCGAGTTGTGGCCGTGATGTGGTCGCTTTCGACCGAGTGGCTTTTCTATTGTGCCTACCCTTTATTCGCGGGTCGGCTTTCCAAGCTTCGCGGGCGTGCAGCTGGTGTCTTGATAGCTGTTGCCGGAATCATCTCGCTTATGATTTGCGTGCCCCTTTCGCTGTACGGCGCAACTATCGGAGAATGGCTCGGCGTCGCTAATCCGCAGGAATTCTCCCAGTGGCTTTGGTATTATTCGCCGTGGATCAGATTGCCGGAATTCGTTATCGGCGCTTTGGCCGCACAGATTTATCTGACGGGCTTTCGCTTCGGCCGAACCAGCGCGGACCTTTGCGCGGCCGCCTGCCTGTCGGCCGTCGCCTTGATGTTCACCTTGATGTTTGCGACAAGCTCCCCGATCGGCGGGGTCGACACCACGATTTTGGCGCCATGCTTTGCCGTACTCTGCCTCGCTGCGACGACAAAGACATCCTTATACGCGCGGCTCCTGTCGATGCGACTGATGGTCTCGGGCGGCGAAGCTAGCTACTCTTTGTACCTGCTTCACCCGTGGCTATTTCATATGTCCGAGATTACCGGCGTGTTCCCGCGCATGGCCCCCCTTTTCTGGCTATGCGCGACCGTCGTGACAGCCTTTGTTGCGGCTCGCATATCCTATTTGTGCATTGAGCGACCCGCGCTTCGTTTCCTCAGAAACAATTTCTTTCAGGCTCGTTCTGCGCCTAGCCCATCCTTTGCGCCTGGCCCAGACTCGATAACGAAAGGATCGAGCGCGTTGGAGAGCGGGACGATCGGTCTCGAAGAAGAAATGGTCTACCGGGTCACAAGGACTAATCCGCTGGAGCCGACTGCAGGCTCGTCCAGCGCGACCGTGCAATGTTGGGAAGTCAGCGAGGCGGAGCTGATTGGGAAGCGTATTAACGCCAAACTTGCTGGGACCGGAATCGATTGGATGCACGTCAGCCCGGATGGATTTTGGCAGCCCGATGTCAGAGCGCAATTCGTGACCGCAGATGGCGCCGTCGTGCTCATGCGCTACACTGGTCTTGTTGAGCAAACCGAACGGCTCAAGGCAGCCACAAGGTCCGATCAACCGACCGAATGGGGCGAGCAATACATGCGCCTTTCCATCACTTTCAATACTGGCGATGCGCGCTACAGTTGGCTTAACGGAAGTTTCTTTGTTGCCGCTGGCCGGATGCTTGGAACGGGACGGGTCGAATACGCCGTTTACCGGGTTACTTGACTAGAGTTCCGCGTTAGAGGTCACCACTGGCTGAGTGCCCAGTGTCGGTTCGGGCGATTAGCGCTTCTCGCGGCGAGCGACAATCTCTGCCATAGCCTTCGCCGTACGTTCACCGAGCTTGTCCGCATATTCCCGTTTGAGATGCGCCGGCACGGAAAACAGATCCGCGGGCCAGGTCTCGATGAGTGGAAATGGAAACTCCACGTCAGGGTTGGAGGTTCTGAATCGTTCAATTGCGGCTTCGGCCTCCGCACTCCCCCTCCCGGTTCCGCGACTGCACGCGGTCGGCTGAAATACAATGATCAACGTAGAATGATGGCGACGTGCCATGGAGGCATACGCTGCGAAAACCTTTTCGATGTAAGTTGAACTGGAAAATGTCGAAATATCGAAAGCAGACGGCACATCGATCTCACATTCCCCGGTAGGAATGCCACCCCGCACAGGATCGGTCTCCGGCGTCCATCCTAAATACTTTCGATAGTTTTGGAGAAACTCATCGTAATCCTTGTTTACTACTAGCGGGCGATCAGGTTCGTTGAACGTGCCGTTGATGTAATAAAAGTAATCGGTCACTTGGCGGCGAAACGCGAGAGAGGGCAGATGAAGAATTCGCCAGACGCTCAAGAACTCTTCATAGACAGCGTCCCCGAAAACCCTGAGGTCGGTGCCTTGCCAAAGAGCGGCGCCGCTTCCATCCCAAGTTTCCGACCGCGGCATGGTGCTTGGCGTCACGTACAGCACCATGTAACGCAGCATCGGATTCCGCGAAGCCATCAGTTCCATCACATTGTAATATCCCTTGAAGCCCAGATTGGCGCAGCAGCTCATGTTCAAATACGTCATCCCGGCCGGCAGTCTTCGCATAACCAATTCGGGATTGACGCCGTAAAAACCCGAACTGTCGCCAGACTGGACAAACGTTGGCCTTGTGTCTGCGAAAGTCCGGATTTTGTCGTACATGATCGCACGCTGCGGCGTTTCATTGTGCGCAAACGAAAACTGAAGGAAATTCGTGCGGTCGAGCGGATTGGGCTTCGCCACGGCATAGACCACGGCTTCGATCGCGAACAGCATCGCCACCGCGGCGACCCACGCCCTAAAAGGCGAAATAAATGAATTCATTCGCCTCTCTCCGCGCAAAGAACACGATGCCGTAGATTAGTATGAGGATCGCCAGCGCTCGCAACGGCCACGACATATCGTGGAACAGATCCGCGAATTCGCAGTTGCGCCGCCAGCCGAGATAGTCGGTGACCCATGCCGGAATCATGAACAACAGCAATCCCCAAGAATACACCGAAAACGTCCAGTTCGCCCCGATGAACCCCTTGCCGGTGCCGATCAGCACCGTGAAGAATGGCAGATGGCCTGCGTGGACCTCATCCCAGTAGTTGCTGTTTTGGTGGAAGATGCCCACCACAGCGCCAGGCAACGCGGCGATCGAATTCACGATAGGCCAGAACTGCTCCGGCGTTGCGCGGAAAAAGACCCAGCCGACACAGACCAAATGAAAAAAGACGACGATGGCGAGGAATTTACCGAAGCGTCCGAGATATCGGATCAGGAACTGATCGATCGGCGCAAACCGGTAAAGCACCAGCAGCAGCCCGTGAAAAAATCCCCAGATGATGAAGAAGGCGCCGGCGCCGTGCCACAGGCCGCCAAGCAGCATCGTAATCATCAGGTTGCGCATGGTCATCAACGAACCATGCTGATTGCCGCCGAGAGGGATGTACAGATAGTCGCGCAGCCAGGTCGATAGCGAGATATGCCAGCGAGTCCAGAACTCGGATGGGTTGGTCGAGAAATACGGCGTCAGGAAATTGCGCATCAGGTCGACGCCGAAAAGTCGCGCTACCCCGCGTGCGATGGTGCTGTAGGCCGCGAAGTCGCAATAAATCTGAAAGGCGAAAGCATAGGTGAATATAAGGCCCATTCCAGGTGGCAGTGCCGCGCCGGGGTTCGCCATCATGCGTTGGATCGACTCTATCATGCCGCCGAAATTATCCGCCAGCACGGTCTTCTGAAACAGCCCGAACAGGATCATGAACAGCGCGCCGCTCACCGTCGCCGCGCTCGGCAGCGGCCGCATCCGGGCAAGCTGCGGCAGCAGATCGCGGGCGCGCATGATCGGGCCGGCAACGAGATGCGGGAAGAACGAGACGAACGACAGGTAATCGACCACGTTGCGGTAAGGCTTGAACTCGCGCCGGTAGATGTCGATCGTGTAGCTCATCGATTGAAACGTATAGAACGAAATCGCGGGAGGCAGCGCCAGGGCGATGGGAGTCATCGCGATGCCGAGCGGCGCGAGCCAACGCGACACATCGGCAGTCAGCCAGCCTGTGTACTTGAAGACCGAGAGCAGTCCCAGATTGGCGACGACACTGATGACCAGCATCCGCTTGCGATAATTCTCGTCATTGCTGCCTTCGATTTGCTGGCCGACGAAAAAGTCCAGAAGCGCGGTCACAAAGAATGGCACGAGGTACCACCACGCACCGACGGAATAAAAATAAAGGCTCGCCAGCAGCATGAACGCATTGGCGAAGCGGGTCTTGCGCAACAGCAAATAGCCCGCAAGGACCACCGGGAGAAAGACAAAGATGAATATGTAACTGTTGAACTGCATATCGGCGCTGCGAAAAAATCCACTTTCTCAAGATTTTGCTCCAGCGCGAACGAGATCGATTGAGGCCGGACCGGCCCGAGCAAGCAAATTTCGAGCGTGGCCGCAAGGGGGTACCGTGCAGCTCTCGGCACGCCGAGATAGCATGGCGCAAACCGGCAGAGGCTCGCATATCGATCCGAGCGTCGGCAGCCGAGTTCAACCGCCTATCAAAGCAACAGTGACCTGCCGATGCCTCGGAATGGCCACCCTGAGCGTCAATAATCGTGCTTCAGCGGACCTTGGCCGGATGAGCCCGTTGATGCCACTTCCACGCCGAGCGAATGATGGTTTTCAGATCGGAAAGAGCCGGACGAAACTGAAGAACGGTTTTGGCCGCGGACGGATCCGCCACCAGCACCGACGGATCGCCTGCCCGCCGGCCGCGAATCGTCGCGGGCACGATTCTGCCGGTTTCGCCGTGAATGGTCGAAAGCACATCGCGAACCGAATGTCCGTTGCCTGTTCCAAGATTGAAGCTGCCGCCGGTATGGCCGGCGAGCAAATTCCGCAGCGAAGCGACATGTGCGGCAGCAAGGTCCGACACATGGACATAATCGCGTATCGCGGTGCCGTCAGCGGTGTCGTGGTCGTCGCCAAAGATCGTCAGTTCATCGATATGCCCCTGCAGGACCATCATCGCGCGCGGGATCAAGTGCGTTTCCGGGTCATGGCGCTCCCCGATCAAGCCGGATTGGTCGGCACCGCCGGCATTGAAGTAACGCAAGCAGATCGAATTCAATCCGTGGGCGCGGCGGAAGTCAGCCAGGATTTGCTCAATCATCCATTTGGACGCGCCGTAGGGGCTTACCGTGCTTCCCGCAGCGTCTTCACGAATTGCGCTACCGCCGGCATTTCCATAGACCGCGCCGCTGCTGGAAAATATCAGCGTTGTGCAGTGGCGTTCCAGCATCGCGTCCAGCAGCGAAAGCGTTCCCCCAACATTGTTGGTGTAGTAGGAGCGCGGATCGGCGATGGACTCCAGCACCGAACTCGACGCCGCCATGTGAACGACGGCAGCAATATTGAATGCCGCCAAAGTGTCGAGAACGAGGGTTCGATCCGCGATGTCGCCGCGAACGAACGGTCCCCAGCGCGCAAATTCCAGATGTCCGGTCGAAAGATTGTCGAGGCACACCGGCAGATAGCCGGCCTCGAATAGCGCCTTGCAGCAATGCGATCCGATATATCCGGCGCCCCCGGTCACCAAAACAGCGACGCGATCCTCATGCATACTTAACTACCGATTTGCTTCAATCGTCGCGCGAACATACGAATGAAATGGATTTGCGCAAACCTGCGACGACCTCGCTTCACGCCTTGCGCCCAAAGCCAATGTGATTGCGCTCGAGGCTAAAGACCGTCGGACTCCCCGTTCTTCGGCGTCGACCGCGGCATAAAGGGAGCATAACCGGGACCGCTCAGGACCGGTCCCGACGGTGCCCTTAACGCGGGCGCGACCGGAGCAGGCGCTACCGGACCGGGGGTGCCGGCCGCTAGCGGCGTCGCATCCGCCCGGGCCAGGGCAAGGACCTCCGTCCGGTCGGCTTGCTTCAACGTGACTTCGCGGCGCAGGACGGAACTGAGCACCCATCCCTCGTGCGCTTCACCCTGGCGCAAGCGGACAACCCGCTGGCCGGTCCGGTCGAGGAAGACCGCAATCGAGTCGCTGTCGCCGACCACGACGCCGATCAGGGAGAGCGGCGGGTGATCGGGCTCGACCGCTGCCGGCGCGGGCGGAATGACCGGCTCGACGGGCGTCCCGGCCACCGCCCGTGGCGGGGGGCGCCGGGAGGCCGAGAAAATCGGGCGCTCCTGCGTTGCCGTCAGCACGGACAGCGGAATAGACCAGAGTGGATTTCCAGTGACCGGGGAAGCTGCGGCGGCGGCCGGTTTCGGGGCGACCAGCGGTGCGAGGCGGCCCACCTCGACCTTGTCTGGAGAACCCAGGATATCGTTCGGGGTGATATCCAGCATGGCCGAGGTCGCGCCATGCCCGACGGCTGCCCAGCCGACGGTCAAGAGGCTGGAAAGTGCGAGCAACCCGCAGGTCTTCGGCAACTTGACCATTTTTTCCCTGTGGCCGGCTGCATGCCGGTCTGCGAACGGCTCTGAGCTTAGCCGGAAGGGCCATCACCATCAACGCAGGATTCGCTCGCTCTTGCCTGCCACGCAACTTCATTGCGGCCGGCACGTTGCAGCCGAAACAGCTTTAGTCTTGCAACCTCAACGGATTCAAGATGTTGCCCATCGGCCACGTTGGCCGAAATACCGAGCCGGCCGCTCCCAAAGCCGGCCGGAAAACAGCGGGTGCGGTTGCGTGAGGTCCCGTTGCAGTGAGAGTGTCACCACCGTCGCGGGTAGCGTGCAACTTTTCTAATTTCCGCATGATCAGAGCGCTCCGGTTGAGCAGGATGGCTCATCCGCGGGTTGCAACACCAAGTTCCATGCGTCGAATGGGCCGGCCGCTGTCGGCGGGATTGGCTGGGATGATCAAATACGCAATGCGGCGGCCATCGACCAACGATAACCGAATCCCTACCCGCGCGCTTTCCCAGCTTGCGGCCCCGCTACTGGTCACGCTGAGCCTCGGCGCAACGCTCGCCGCCGCGCAGGATGCGACCTGGAAGCCGGCCCCGGTCTCGGGCGATTTCAACAACGACGCCAACTGGACGCCGGCAACGGTGCCGAGCGGCATTGCGTCGTTCGGCGCCTCAAACACCACCTCGCTGACACTTTCCACCGGCACCACGGTCGACACCTTTCAATTCAACTCCGGCGCGCCAGCCTACACCTTCGACCTGAACGGCCACTTCCTCGAGTTTACCGGAGCGGGCATCGTCAACAATTCATCGAATGCACCAACGATCAATGCTTTCGGACTGCTGCAGTTCGACAATACGGCGACGGCGGGCAACGCCATCATCAACAACACGCCCGGCGCGACGAGTTTTACCGGCTTCAGCACGGCGGGCACGGCGACCATCACCAATAGCGGCGGCGGTCTTCTGTCCTTTACCGATTCCAGCACTGCCGGCAACGCGACCATCACCACCAACGCCTTCAGTTCCACTCAATTCTTCGCCAACAGCGACGGCGGCAATGCGCGCTTCATCGCCAACGGCAGCGGTATCGTCGATTTCTCCAGTACGGCGGGGGCTGACGGCAGCAACATCCTCAGCACGGGCTCGATCGCGGGGTCCGGCCAGTATTTTCTCGGCAACAACATCCTTCATGTGGGCGGCAACGGCGATACGACGACCGTAAGCGGCGTCATCAGCGACTGCGGACCGAGCGGAAGCGAATGCACCGCAGGGTCTGGGGCGACCGGCGGATCGCTGTTCAAAGAGGGCAGCGGCACCCTGATCTTGAGTGGAGTAAATACATATACGGGCGCGACAATCCTGGCCGGCGGCACTTTGCAGATAGCAGGGGCCGGTACGCTCGGGGCGTCCACAGCGCAGTTGCAAGTCCTGAGCGGGACCCTCGACCTCGGCGGCACGACCCAGGTCACCGGCGCCATGTCGATGTTCGGAGGTTCGGTCATCAACGGCGCGCTCAACAGCACGAACTACGCGTTGGGGGGCGGCTTTATCTCCGCCAGCCTGACCGGCGCCGGTCCGCTAACCCAGGACGGGGTTGGCACCACGACGCTTGCAGCCACCAACACCTATAGCGGGGGGACCGCGATCAACAGCGGCACGCTGGAGGCCGCGCATGCAAGCGGCGGCAGCATCGATGCCCTCGGAAGCGGCGCCATCACGATCAACAGCGGCGGAGCACTGCGCTCCACCGTCGACGGCACGCTCGGCAACACCATCACCTTTAATGGCGGCTCGTTCGGCACGGTCTCGGCCGCTGCCGGTACAACGCTCACCTTGACCGGCGGCATATTCCTCAACCCGGATTCGGTAACGACTTTC
>C688J35102_120990112_pt1 | contig 41770 bp, 79 predicted proteins | sample HopSoiMetagenom2_FD_35102 | JGI IMG/M metagenome (IMG submission 35102)
ACGGCGACGGCTACGCAGCTTGACCAGCAGGTCGATCTGACCTACGGCGGGACGGTGTTTATGCGTCTGTCGGTGTCGGCGCAGCCGGATCCGGACATCGGCCACTCGTTCAGCATCAACACGACGGCGCAGGGTGACTCGCGCAACCAGCCGCCGATCTCCCTCGCAACGTCGCTGGTCGCGTAGATGGCTCTAGCGGCGCCGACACAACTCGCGACGGTTAACTCGAACACCGCCGCTCAGACGACGTGGGCGACCGGCTCTATCGTGTTCCCTACCAGCGGCCAAGACGTTCTCGGTTTGTTGCTGATCGCGCTGCCGGGGCTGGCGTCGAACGCGGCGGTGTCGGTGGCTGACAACGCCGCGCACACATGGACGGTCGTGGCGGTCGAGGACAACAACCTCGGGAGCGGCGCCCACACCGCCGTCGCGTTCTTCAAGTACCCGTCCGGCGGTTCAAACACAACCGTCACGGTGACGGCGACGTTCACGTCAACGAACGAACGGTTCGGCTGGTGCGGCTACACGACCAGCCACGACACAACCACCCCGAATGACGCGACCGGCGTAGCGGGCGGCGCCGCCACCGCAACATCCGTCACCGCCACAACGTCAACGAACCTGGCCGTCGACAGCGAGCTAGGCGTCGTCTCGATGTGTGTGTCGTCGGGCAACGACACCGGCCCGTCGACGTGGCCGTCGTCGGGATGGACGTCGCTTTTGAACCCCGTTGACAGTGTCCGCCATCGTATCGGCGGGTTCGAATACCAGCTTGTGTCTGGCGGGTCAGGGGCGACGTTGTCGTCCGGGTCGATCCCGTGGACGACAGGGGCGGCTCCGGCGGCGTCCATCGCCACGTTCAAACCGGCGGCAGGAGGAGCACCGGCTATGATCCCCGAAGTCAGTTTCGGCCTGAGCGTTACCTAAGATGGTGCTAGAACTTCGTTCTAGAATGGGCCTATGGCTAGTTACACGGTAGGGGCACGTACAACCAACGCTCCCACGGCAACGCTCCCGGCGATCAGTTTGTACGCCTCCGCAACGGTCAACTTCCACATCGTGGAGATCGGCATCTTCAACACGACCGCGACGGCCTGCGCCGTGTCTCTGGCTCGCTTGACCACGGCGGGAACCCAGGGAGCGGGCCTGACGGAAGCGTCGCTGGATCAGTCCTCGGTAGCTCCTTCGTGTACTGGTTTCCAGTCCCACACGGGTACGGTTCCTACGTCGTCCGATCTGGGGTACCGCGCCTCCCTGGGGGCGGCAATCGGCTCTGCTGTGATCTGGACGTTCCAGCCGGGAGAGTTCGGCGTCTCGGCGGGGACGGCGAACGGAATCGGGATTCTCTGCCCCACGGGTACCGGCCAGATCCTGGACGTGTACTTCAAGTGGTACGAGTAACTTGATCCTAAACTGAGGGCATGGCTTCACGCCCTATTCGTGCGGTTCCGCAACCCGTAGTAAGGGTTTCTCCGCCAAGAACCGCACTTCCTCTTGAGATCGTAGTTGGCACGGACTACGCTCAGCCAGTCGATGACACCGTAACCGTCACGGACGGTCTGCTCACAGAGCAGGGGTTCAACATCTCGGTGGCCGACTCGGTAACGGTCACAGACGCCCTCAGTTTCGCCCAAGATCTCCATCTGGCGGACACCGTGACGGTGGCGGACGCTCTGGCTTTCGTGATCGAGAAAGCCCTGGCCGAAACGGTCACGCTCAGCGACACGATTACGACCTCCGAGGGGTTCGGACTGAGTGTCTCGGACACGGTGACTGTCTCGGACTCCACGCTCCAGGAGACAGGCAAAGGCGTCTCGATTGCCGACACCGTTACTCCCTCCGACGCTCAGAGCTTCGATCTTGGAAAAGCTCTGTCGGACTCGGTCACGCCGACCGACGCTCTCGGTTTCGATTTCGGAAAGTTCCTGGCGGAAACCCTTACTCTGTCGGACGCGCTCGCGCTGAGCATCGGGCTCGCGCTGGCCGACACGCAGGGTACTTCCGACAACCTCTCCCTATCACAGGGTTTTGCCCTGCTTTTCGGGGACACGATCACGCTCTCCGACCTGGCAGATCCCGTGCTCACCACGGGAGGGGTTCAGAATTGGACTGTGAACCTCGCAGACCTGATTACCGTTTTCGATTCCAACGCCAGGCAGTTGAACGGACTGTTCCTAGCCGACTCTGGAGGCCCCGGAGGGGGCAAGATCATCGTCATCGGCCGATTCTGATCGCATCTAGTTATGACTGTAGTATTCACTCGTATGACTGGCTGGGTCACCACTCATAACAAGGCCATAGGAGCCTCTCTAAGAAAACCAGCGTCCAGGGAGACGTGTAACTCGTATCAGGGGCTTAGAAAGCCTTACAGAGCCTTCTGGAGTACAGTGAGTGGCCATGACACCTGAGAACAGCCCGATTTTCGTGAACATTGTGTATAGACTTGACCAGTATGAGAAAATACTGGCCGATTTCTCCGTTTGGCGCCGGGAAGTAGACCGGGACAGGACTACGTTTGTCAACGAAGTGAACACGATCACGAAAAACCAGGAGACTTTCGCTGAAACAGTGGACTCCCTCCGCAGAACACTCCTCGGGTTTGCCTTCACTATTGCCGGATCGGCCGTGGTGTTCGCACTGACCGTCCTGATCGCGACCGGGAAACTGGGTGGTTAGCATGGAGCCAATCTCCGACCATCATCGCAGAGCGATCACCTGTTTGTACATCATCGCAGGGGTGATTCTGGCGCTTTCGATGGTTGGGAGCGGAGTCGCGCTCCTGGATCGGTTCCAGCAGTCCGACCAGAGGCGCGAGCAGCAGACCACGATCAACAAACTGATCGCCACCCAGGCCCTGGAGAACTGTCAGGAGATCGAGAACCTAAAAGACGCCCAAAGAGAACAGGCGCAGAGGAGTTTCCACGACCTGGACAAGAACTTGAAGCTCTTGCACCTCAAGAAAACTCCCGAGATCGTGCAAACGGCCGTGGAGAACCGAGACAGGATCTTGAACAAGTACGCCGCGCAGCCCTGCCCGAGGCCGATCAAAGAAGTAGCTAGGAAGTAGGTCTAGTTCTAGGATTAGACCATGCTTCCAGGGAGACTCGCGGAGACACTCGGAGGGCCTGCCCCCCGCAAAAAACAGACCGTTCGTCCAACCGCGCCCAATCGTCCAACGGTCACTGTTCGTCCCCCGACGAACCCCTACGTCTCCAACGGACCCACTCTCGGTTCCCAGCAGGACGATACGAGCAACCTTCAACAGGCCCTGGCGAAGCAGTTCACGGCGCCGGAGTACGTTGCCCCGCAGTTGCACACCAACTATGACGCCGATCCCACGCTTCAGAGGATCCGCGCTCTCGGTACCAAGAACGTAGCCGACGCGCAGGCGGAAGCCCTAAAGCTCAAGCAACAGGCCGTGATCGACACCGGAGCGGCCGATGTGGGCCAGAGACTGGGCCTCGACGCGAACACCGTCCAGGCGGCTAGCGCGAATCCGTTCTCTCAGACGGCTTTGCTCCAGAAGCAGTACGAGGATGCTGTGCGCCAGAACACCGAGGCGCGCAACCAGGAGAACCTCTTCTATTCAGGCCAGAGGGCCACGGATCTTACGAACCTGGGGACAGATCAGGCAAAAGCCCGAGCGGATTTGAACTCCCAATTGGAGCAACTACTGGGTCAGGCCGATCAGGGGGTTGTAGCCGCGCAGACGAACGCGCAACAGCAGGAAGCAGCACAGTTGGAATCACAAGCCCAAGCACAGGCTCAGCAGGACTACCAGAACCAGGTGGCCGCACAACAGGCGGCGTTTCAGAACCAGTTGGCGCAGCAACAGGCCGAGTACCAGAACAACCTAATGCTCGCTCTGGCTCAGATGCAGCCGCAACAGCCCACGGACTACGGCTCAGCGGTGGATAGTCAGGGAGCGTACGTTCCGCCTCCGACTTACGATCCGGTGGCGCAGCCCGGGCTAGCGTACAGCCCTGCCTCGGATCCGTTCCTCCAAGCGATGGCTTCTCCGAATCCCCCGCAGTACGTCAGGGATCCGGAGACACACCAGTTGATCCCGTTGTTCTAATCGGATCAAATAATCCGAGAAGGAGTTATGACCAGGCGGCGCACAGTAACGGTCAGTGTTCCCGAGTTGTTGTTCGAGTACGTTGGAACGATAGTGCTTCCCGTCGTGCAAGCCTGCTCGTTCTCTGCCAGGGCGGGAATGAATCCTCCGGCCGTCGGGATTCCCGAGTTACCAGAGTAGTTCGTTCCCCCCATGCTGATGAAAGTCGTTACTCCTACGCTGGTCGTGTTGGAGAGAGTGCCAGTATGTCTTGCTTGGTATACCCCGCTTCTGGTCGGAGAATAGGTCACAGCCGCGACGGTTCCCGTTCCGTTGGATCCCGGAGAAGGTGATGCAGTCGCAGCGACTGTGATCGAGCCGTCTTGGGAGAGGAAAAGTGAAGAACCGCCGATGAACTTCCACTTGTAAGCGTCGGTCACCCAGGCGGCCTCGTACTGGAAACTCCAGCGATTCGCGCTACCCTCGACTGCCGTGGCAACCCAGATGTCTCCGTCCGTGGGCGAGCCCGGAGGCCCTCCGGCGTACGCGCTCGTCGTGCGCTTGAACCCCGGAGCGAGGTTGTTATTGTCCAGGCCGCCGTTGATCACCGTCTGGATCGTGGTGAAATCCCCGGCCAAGGTTCCAGCCGTGATGTCGGTATGCGCTACGGGGAGTGTGAGTGTAATAGTTCCCATAAGTAAGTCCCTTACTTCGTTCCGATGTCAGTGTGTCCCTAGGTTGATCGTCATTGCGTTTACATGGGAAAGCTCCCATGCGCCTATCTCGTTGGCGGAAGATCCGATGATCGAACGGCCCTGCCCCGAGATCGTGCTTGTCTCACTCAAATATAGAGCGAACGCCCTTTGAACCCCGACGCTGTAGAAGTCCTGGTAGTTCTGGAACGCACCCGGGCCATAAGGCACTCCTTCGTCGTACTTCCAGCTTTCGTCGTACTTGAACCCGGACGAACTGATATTCACCGCCAGGGGGGCCTGAGAGATCCCCGACTCGTAATCCTGAAGCAAGGTGGCCGAGAGGATGCCGTTCCCCACGAACCTGATCCGCCTGATCCTGACCAGGTTCCCGTAGTTCGGCTCGATCCAGCGCGTCTGAAGGAAACTGGAGATGGCCGTGCCGTTGTCCGAGCCCGTGACGTTGAAGTTGTGCACCCGTCCCGCAACCACGGGGTCTGCGATCACCAACTCCGTGCCATCCGTGGTCTGCGCGTACGCACTCGCAGCGCATGAATGTGGCACGACCCAGCCTTGCCCGGTGCCAACCCCGGGCCGGTGCTCGAAACTGATCCCGTTCGCCGTTGCGCTCACGCGCGGGTAGGAGAACCAGAGCTTGTCCTGGTACCTACCGGCGGCGCAGAGATCGGCACGGGCGGTGTTGATCCTCGATCCCGTGAAGAAGTTGTCGATCTTCCCGCTTGCTTCGACCATTGGGTTCGTGCCGTCAGTCCAGAAGATCCCACGCGGAGACGCAACGTACACCCTTCCGTAGATACTGACCGCGCCGATGTTCGAGGCCGTGCCGATGGAAGCGTCAATGGTGGAGTACGCACCCGTAGCGGAGTCGTAGATCCTGTAACAGGAATCCTCTTTGAGTGCCAGCAGCCCTGGACGACCCGAGATATCGATCCCGCTCGCGCCCGTGAGACACGTCACCTTCTTGGTGTCTTTCTCGCGAATGGTGTTGAACGCCGTCCCGATCCAGGAAGTACCGTCCCCGGCAGCGGAGAACCAGACACGCGCGGGGTTGACCACGTCGTTGCTCCAGAGCTTGTTCTGCCAGGAAGCGAGAGCATCACCCTTCGGTGCCGTTCCTACAGCCGTAACGGTGGATCCGTCGTAGTAGAACATCCCGTCCACCGGATGGTTCATAAACAGGTTGCCGTTGAACTCGGCCATCCCGATACGGGCGGAAGTCGTCCAGGTTTTGAAACTCGTTCCGTTGTTCATGTGGGTTCCCGTACCGATCTGGGTGATCAGGGCGCCTCTGGTAGCCCACCAGAAGGTGTTGGAGGCCACGCCGGAGCCGAGCGCGCTTGCGTACCGCTGCTGGTACCCGAGACGCTTGTGCGCCACGCCTCGCTCATCGATGGACACGTTCATCGAGTCCACGAACTCGTTCTCGGCAACCTCGGAGGAGGAATCCCTAGTGTTCAACCCTCCGGCGAAGTTCGCCACGACAATCTCCTTGATCGTGTTGGTCTGAGACATCTAAACAGTTTAGGAGATTGCTTCGCAAACCGTTAAGGGCACCAAGCGGGGTAAGCATCGGTGTAGTTCCTGACCGCCGAGAGGTACCCGACCTTCATCTCACCAATCGCGCGCTGGAAATCGTCCTCGAAATCCCTCCAGGTGGGATCGTTCTGGAGCCGAAGTCCTTCCGCCGACGCGCCTTGAACCAGGGCGAAATGAAACTCGGCGGGGAACAACGGAACGTCTCCGTCCGCGGCGAGCGGAGTCCAGGAGCGTTCTCCGTACACCGTGATACTTCTCGCACTGGACGCGGGAGCGTCGAATACCAGGTTGCCTCCGATGACGCTGTACTCCACAGGAGATCGACTGGAGGTGCTTGTCCAGTTGTAAAAGTCCTCGGGCCTGAGGGCCTCGATATCGATGGGGTAACTTCCGTAACTGTTGTCCCAGATCCCGTAAACGCGCTGAAAACCAAGGGACGACAGACTGATGGTGTTCGAGGAGAGTGGGAGAGTTGTGGTGCTCACCCCGGTCTTGAACGTCCATCCCTCCTGCGCCCAGACACGCCCGTACCTGTAGTTGATCCAGTTCTTCACGTCGGAACGCTGTGCTTCCTTGAACCTGTCGTTCATCGCCGCGTTCTGGATTTCCAAGAAAGTCACATCTATAGCCTAGAATTTGAGGGATGACTTCGATCCAGCGTAGGAAGACTCTCAAGCCGCTCAAGCCCCAGCCGCTACCGGGCCAGGGGTACATGTACTCCAGCGATCCGGCGAGCGCCGCCAGAAGGGCCGCGTACTTCCCCCAGGCCGTCACTCCGATCCCGAGCACCAACAAGTCTCCGCAGGGGTACTTTTATTCGGGCTCACCGGCCTCGATGGCGCGCAGGGCAGTGGATTACCGGGCGATCCCCCACGCCTCTCCCACTCATCTGCCTGTTGCTCGTAACCCCCTCGGTTCTGCTCCGATGGCTCCTGTGGCGTCCACAGATCCTTACGCGGGGGTTCCCACCCAGCACTTCGTAGACCCCACGGCCATCTGGAAGCAGGCGCAGGGTTTGGTTGGAGGGATGATCAACCCGCTAATGCAGGCTCTGATGAATCGTCAGCAGTCTACGGAACAGAACCTGAACACTCAAGGCCAGGCGCACTCCGATGCGCTTGCAGCGGCTCTCACCCAGTCCGCCCAGCCCGTAGCACAGGCTTACCAGACCGCTACTCAGCAGGCCGCAGCCACGGCAGACGCCGCAAGCAACAGCTTCCAAGCCCAGGGCGGAACCGCCACCAGAGATCTCGCCGCGAAGCTCGCCCAGATCGGAGGAGTTGTTCCCGGAGCCGATCAGTTGGCACAGACCTACAAGGGAGCCGATCAGGCGGGGTACACCCGCAATAGTCTCGATGTCCAGGGTCTTATCAACCAGGGAGCGAACGCCAACGCCTATCTGGCGAAGCGGCCGGGAATCGCGCGTCTCGCGGCGAACCAGGATCTCCAGTCCGCGCTTGCGCAGGCGCGCCAGGGGTTCATGGAGGCGGGGACGCAACTCACCTCGGACGCCACCGACAAGGCGGGAGAAGCGTTCAACGCGATCTCAGACCAGCGTCAGAAGGCCCTGGATTCCCAGTTCGACCGGGAAACCAACGTGTTCAACCTCAAGCGCCAAGACGAGGCCACCAAGGCCGCTTCGGCGGTAGACGCCAGGGACTTCGCTCTCAAGAGAGACGCACTCCAGGCTCAGACCAACCAGGGCATCAGGGATTACAGATTCAAAGTAGCGCAGGCCAACGTACAGGCGCTTCAGCACGACCAGGATCAGTACCAGAAGCGGATCCTCACCCTCCAGGCGCTCAAGACCGCGTCCAATGACAAAGCCGCGCAGCGCGCGTACGACCTTCAGATCAACCAGATGAAGGTTGCCGCTACAGCGAACCAGAAAGCTCTCGACAGGGCTTCGCGCGAAGCGATGTTGTCCAGCACTTTGAACGTCAGGACGGGGATCGCCAACGCCGGTAACGAGACTCGCGCTGGGATCGCCGCTGCCGGTCAGGCGGGACAGAACACACGTACTCAAGCCCAGATCGACGCAGCGAACGCCCGTCAGGCTGCGAGGATCAAGGCTCAACAGGCCAAGGACGCCAAAGCGGCCAAGGACAACAAGACCGGCGCTGGGAAGGATTCCTGGCAGACCCCGGGTAGTTCCAAGCGGAACAGGGTGATCGGGTCTGTGGCTGGGAACATTCTCGTTCAGGGCAAAGGAGGTACCAGGACGATCCGTGGAACCTTGACCGATCCGAACAACGTCAAAAACGTGGATCAGGCGATCTGGAACAAGGTGAACGCCAGTATCCGCGCCCAGGGGATCAATCCCGAGACTCCGGCCGGAAAGGAACTTCGGAAGGAGATCTACCACACCTATATCGAGGGGGCGAGAGCGCCTGACGGCAGTTACTATCACATTCCTGCCAACTGGGCTATCGCGAAGCCGTAGTGCCTCTCTCGCACAGACAGCCCGCCAAGCGCGGTAAGAAAGGAGGCCATGGGGGTGGGGGTATCGGTGGGTTCCTCGGCAAGGCCGTGCATGAGGCCGCAGATCAGGCGGGGAAGATCGGTAGATCGGCACAGGAAGACATCACCGGGTTCCCCTCGGGCGCGTTCAAGCTCTCCAAGGACGCCGCCCTAGCCGGTCTCGGCAACCCCGAGCCGCTCTCCAAGGATGCGTTCACTTTGGGCAAGCAGACGGTCGGAACAGTTCAGCATCCAGTTCGCGCGTACAACGCCGATCCGTTCGGAACGATCCTCACCGCCCTGGGGATTGCCTCGGGAGGCGCTGGGATGGCCGCTAGGGCCGGTGTAGCAGCGAAGACCCTGGGCGAGACGGGGCAGTTGGGGAAGGCGCTGAGCGCGGGCAAGGCGCGTCCTATTTACACCAAGCACATCGACCTGCGCAAGTCTCCAATGGAGACAACCAGGAAGTCCTCGTCTGGCAGGAAACTAACCACCAAGCACAAGTACCGCACGGTGGAAGCATCCAGGAATCCGGTGTTTCGTGGCGCGGGTAAAGCCATTGATCGCACGGCCGGACGCACTAAAACAGTCCAAGCGCGACGGGCTCGTAAGGGCGAGATGTTGCACAACATGGGAGTCAAGCGTCTTGAGGTGGGTAACCAGCCCGCCAGGAGGGTGCAGGTGGGTGGTATCCATCCGGCCCTTGCCGCGCCGATGGATGCGATGCGGCTTTCAATGTACCTCCGGCCGCGTACGGCCCTTCAGAACGCCGTCCAGTCCGGGATGATGATCGCACAGGATCAGGGACTCGGAGCAATCAAATCGATGCGCGATCTTCGGAAACTCAAGACCCCCGCGAACAAAGACATCCTGGAAAACATTCGGGCATCAGTGGGTGAGTCCGCCGCACGTTCTCTCACCCAGTCCGGCGTCGGGCGGGGTAAATTGGGCAACCTCGTCAGTCGGTTGGCAGAGATCTCCAACTACCCGGAAGCGAAGATCAGGCCGCTCTCGGCTATGAAAGCCGCGCGTGATCGTGGCGTGGTTACTCCGCAGCAGTTCCGGGACATGTTCGAGAACCCGCACGGGAACTTGTACCAGCGGTACGTCACGGCGGCAAACGAGGCCGTGGGAGACTTCGGGCGCCTTGGGCCAAGGGAGCGGAGTTTCATGAAGACCCAGATCCCGATCTTCTACCCGATGTTCAAGGCCCTGACGCGGTACGGCGCAAGATTCCCCGGCGAGCACTCGATTCAATCGGCGCTTCTAGCCGATGCCGGTCATCAGGGCAAGGCTTACCAGCGCGCGGCCCTGGGGAATCTTCCTTGGTGGGCTAGTTACATGGTGCCTACCTCCAAGGGCCACGCTCTCAACCCCGCGAACATCGTCAACTTCCAGCCCGGTACGGATGTAGCTACCCAGACTGCCGAGATGATCAGGGGTGGAGGACCTCGCCCGGGGATGAGCCTGCTCCAGGAGGCTTCACCGCTCCCCGCGACGCTGTACACCGCGTTCACCGGCAACGATCTGGGATCCGGGTACCCGTCCAGAGGCATGAAACTCGGGATGGGCTCCGCTCCTGCGGCTCTGAAAGACCAGTGGGATCAGTCGTTGTTCGGCCAGATCCTTAGTGCCGCTGATCGTGGTGGGATTCCGACCGGCCCTGGTTCCAAGTTCGCCGTCAACGATACTCCGACCAAGAGCTACAAGGAACCCGATTTCCTGAACTGGCTTGCTCTCCAGGCTCTCGGGCCGTCGTTCGTCCCACGCGGGATCCGGGTCAAAGAACTGAACAAGCAGTACAAGCGCCAGCAGCACTACGGGAAGCACTCTGGCAAGCGCGGGGAGCGGCCCACTTCAGGGAACCTGAGTAACTTCGGGAGCTTCACCAGCGGGCTCGGCGGCGGGTTCGGTTCTCCTTAAACCTGACTGTACTGGTCAAAGGTCTTACAGTGGCGACAACGACCGGAGTGTTCTCCGCAGTCCTCGCAGAGCCAGTAAGTCCGACCCCGGTAAGGACAGTCCACGGGGTGGAACCGCTCGTTCTTCAGCTTGTAGAACCCGTTCCCTGTTTTCTCGCTGCAGCGCACGCAGAGAACCTCGAAATCGAGGCCGTCGAGGTTTTCACGTGTCAGGGTCTGTGTCGTCATCTTCGTTGTAGCCGATGATTTGAGTCAGGTAAATCTTAGCCAGCAGACCGGCCACGTTCATCAGTTCTGCGGACGGCTCAGCGTCCGTGTGGAGCGTGAACGCGACAGGGATGTTGACTTCGTTCAGTATCCCCACCGCTGCCAAGTCGTAAACATGCATTCCTGAATTCTAGGGGGTTACACTTGGCTGGTGGCTTCTACTGCTCTTATCAGGAACCTTGCTCTTCAGAGGGGTTTGGATCCTGCGGCTGTGCTGGCCGTAGCAAGCTCCGAGGGCCTGTCCGGGGGAATTGGAGACTCCGGCCACGCTTTCGGTCCTTGGCAGTTGAACAACGCAGGAGGCGTGATCACGGGGAAGTTCAGCGGGATGTCTCCCACCCAGATCAATCAGTGGGCCTGGAGCCCCGCCGGTCTGAAGTACGCATTGGACAGGATCGGTGGAGTAGCTCGCGGGTTGAAAGGCCCTGCCGCCGTTTCGGCCATTGTGAACCGTTTCGAGCGCCCCGCCGCTCCTATCCCTGAAATCCAGAGGGCCACTGCTGCACTCGGTCGCTATGGAGGAGGGAGCGGGGGAGGCGCTCAGGGGAGCAATCCTGTGCTGCCTGTGGGGAGTTCACCAGGCTCCCTTCCCCCGCTCGCAACGGGTTCTACCCCACTCGCTCAAACCACAAACCCGCGTGCTGGACTCCTTAACGCAATCATTACAGGTCTTCAGCAGGGCAAGGATGTGTACTCCCTGCTCCCTCAAGCCCTGGCCAACAACCCCATCAGGCCTTCAGCACCCTTACAAGCCCCTGTAAGGTCTTCTCCGCCCCCGGTGGGTCAACTCCCTATCAGGACTCCAGTACAACCCTCCCAGGGCCTTAGAAACGCTCCTGTGGCCTCGGGGAGTCCCTGGCGGTTCGCTGAACTGCTTCATGAGGGAGTCGGAGGGCCCACGCACTCCACCGGGGAGCACATCCACGTCGCGTCCACCGATCCGAACACCATGCTGAGGGCTATCAGTCTCGCCCAGAGCATGGGGCTCCGAGTCGGAGAGAACCCTTACACAGACCCCGTGGATCCAGTTCATGCGACGAACAGCTACCACTATAGGACTTTCCCCACGCTGTACTCCGGCAAGCATCTAGGCGAAGCAGCCGACGTGACAGGTCCGAGGATGCTGGAGTTCTACAACCGACTTAACGCACTTCGTTAAGTCCAGGTTGAACCAACTGAGAGGCTAACGACCAAGGGCCCCGAAGGGCCCTCTAAAGGAGGCTGGGATCTCCGCTACCCGGTCTTGGCGCACCTCCGGCCCCGGACGAACCTCAGGAGTGTATCAAGAGTTTCTGAGCAGGGAGAGGATGTCGTCCCGGAGGGACTGGTACTTCTGAGTCGCCTCCGTTAGAGCGTCCTGTTGTTCCTTCAGTTGCGTCTGAGCGGCGGCTAGATCGTTCTGTTGCTTGTCGATCAGCGCCTGCTGGGCCAGGATCGTCTTGTCTCTGGGATCAGGAGTGGGAGAGGTTGGCTCTGCTGTTTGGGCGGGGGTGGTCATGTTTGTCCCTTGACTTCGATGAACCCAGGAGAGCAGAGCGACTCGTCCAGGCTGTGTCCGCCGGATTTGTTCGTCCACTGAGTGGCATGAGCCGTATGGCGCAGCCCCAGGCCGCAGAACGAGTTACAGATATGCGGGTGATACGTCCAATGGGCGATCCAGAGCTTGTACGTCCCCCAGGGGACACCGTTACGCGCCAGAGTGTCGATCATCGTCTGAGCGTTGGCCAGGAACGTGTAAAGAACGGGCTGCTTGACGCCCCGGGCGTGCTGACGCTTGACCCAGGGAACCGCTGTGGCGTTCGTCGCGTCGCCCTGCTCCACATCCAGGCAATCCGCGTCGTACCGGGAAGCCACGGCCACGCTCAGATGGAGAGCGTTAGGGAACCGTTTGACGACCTGGGGGTAGTTCGGCCAGGAGCCCCCGATGTACCCAGCGTACGCGGGCTTACCGGCAGGGAGATTCTCCACATTGACCGAATCGAACATCGCGTAAGGTTTGGAAGCGGGAGCGGGCTTAGGAGGCTGTGTGGGAGCCCCCGAGAGCCAGTAACCCTTGCCCTTCTCGAACCTGAGAGTCTGTCCCGGCTTGATCCGTGCCAGGGCGGATACCTTGTAGGTGTAGTAGCGCATGGTCTTAGTGTACCAGCCTAGCCGGAATCGAACTTGACGAGGGTGGCGAAACTCTCCAGGTCGGCTTTGAACAACGGCAGCAGGCGGCGGTTCCTGGACACCGATCCGGGGTGGAACGTGGTGAACACCAAACGACCATCAGTGGCTTGGTGGATCTTCCCTCGCGCGACGGAAAGATCTTCAGTGCTGCCACAAACAGCGCGGTGAGCAGGAGCACCAAGACAAAGTATGTAAGGACAAGTATGTTCAAGCGAGACAGGTTTGAGTCCACGACGGCCTAGAACCTCCCAGAGAATTTGATAACTGCCGGACTTCTTACTGAAATCGACTCCATGGACGCAAACCTGACGGATCATCGAAAATCTAACTGATGATCAGGAATCGGGAAGTGCGACACATGTAGGTCGTAGATCTCGCTCAGGGGAATATCTTCCCCATAAGCGGAGCGAACCATCGGAGCCTGATCCAAGAGAGTTTGACCCAGTTCCTGAGGATCCCTAGTATCACGCGTGTCTACCATTGAAACTTCACTCCGATCATATTGGCAATGGTTTTCCATTCTGGAGAAAGATTCTCCGCTCCTCCGACTCTTTCGATCTCCCCGGATAAAGCTGCAAGCAAACGCTCTATCGTTTTAGGATCTGAGATCACCATCGCTCAGCCACCCAGTGAATGATCAGGTACTGGCTCAGACCGATCAAAGAAAGCAACGTGACCACTCGGAACATCGTCCACTTGAACACTCCCTTGACTCGAACCTTTGTACCAATCTTGCCGGTGACAACCATCGTGTCTCCCGAGATTGACTTGATCTTGTACTTCAATCCCTTGATCTCAACATCCTGACCAACATCGAAGTGCCTAGTACCACCGGGAGAAACTGCAATGGTGGTGTCTCTGACTTCTGTCTTGCCATCCTCCCAGCGCTTCCAGACAGTGGACAACGTAGGGCCTTTGTGCAGGATTCCCAAGGTCTCCAAAACCGCAAAACTAACTCCGACGACTACGAGCCAAACGATCCAGAACACGACACCAAAAAACAACATCAGTCCCACCCGTAAAAGATCGCGTAAAGCGCCAGGAAGAAAAAAAGAACAACGATCAAGATGTAACCAAGATCTTCCATCACGCTAAGAACGTCCCTCTGTACAACTGGAGCGCAGAGTCGAGATCCCAGTTCTTGAACGCAGTCTCCATCGAGAGCGTCTCCCTGACGGCTTTGTCGATGCTTCCGGCTAGCTCTTCAGCGAAGTCCTGAGAGCACTCGATCTCGAACTCCACAGAAATCGTATGCAGCGAGTTATACGACGCTGGTTTGCTTGGCATCACTTAGTTCATAGTATCTGTCCATGAACCGGAACTCGGCCACGTCCGGAGCCCAGGGAACGATCTCGTAATCCAAGAGATCTCCTGGGTACGGCTCGAACGACATCAGATCACGAATCTCCGAACTGAGCATCACGCTGTCCGCGTACTTGACAGAGAGTGGGAGAGGTTGGAGGTTGACCCCGAACTTGACGCCGATGGCTCGCGCGATGACGTACTCCGCATCGCAGTACAAGTCACCGAATCCCTCCTGCTTCTTGAGGGGGCGGGCGATGTCGGAGATGTACGCCTCCGTGGCATCGTGTAGCAACCCCGCCAGAGCGTCCGGGTAATCGCAGATCTGACTGACCAGGACAGAGTGCTGGGCGACGGAGTAGAACTTGCGGGTGTGGCCCGTGAACCGACACTGGTTTGCCAAGGAGTGCGCGATGTCATCGATACAGAACTGCTCCGGCAGGGGATGCAGCGGCGTGACTATTCTCCCGCTCCAGGTGACGATCCCATCGTCCGGGATGTCTTTCAGGTCAACTTTCATTCGGGGTACAACCTTCCCATTGGTTGTCCTTTTTCGTTCTGGAGGTATTCTTTCGGGGGTTTCATGTCTCTTTCCAGAATCATCTGGTACGTCAGAGCGTACCCCGCGATGTCTACTAGGGAGTCATGGTGATCCGGGGTTTGGGCCAAGCGAGAGAGCTTGATCAGGATCATGTACAACGCGTGCTGGAGGGAACCGTTTTCGGGAAAGATTCCCAAATGCATCGCGGCGGTACAAACGCGCCTGAAATCATCTGCCGGATGCCCGTACGTCTTGCCACGGTCTCCGAGTACCAACTCGGCGGCTTCGTCCAGGACGGTCATCACTTACCTGCTTTCTCTGTGATCCCCGGGATGATCGGAAGACCCCCGGTGTTGGTTGTCGGAACGAACACGACCGAGTTGTTCCGGCCGGATGCGGCGATGTCACGCAGGGCCTGAACCATCTCGAACTGGACGTACAACGGCGTCAGCGTGGCCTGGATCTCATCCTGGGCTTTGCGGATACCCACAGCGTGGATCACGCGGATGTCGGCTTTCTTCCGCTCGATGCCCTCCTGCTGCTGGAAGAACCTGATCCTAGTGGCGTTCACCTTGACATGGTTCTTGGCGTTCGCGCGGGCTTGGTAACGCCCATACACGGGAAACAAGAACAACAACGCCACAACGATCAGCACTACTGCGCCGATTAATGAGACAAAGAGCTTCCCGTCGCTCATAGTGCGTACCAGATCTCATACAGAAGCGGGAACCTACCCTCTAGCTTGAGTACGTCGTTCACAACGGAAAACTCATCATCGAGCGTTCTGCGCTCCTCGGACGACAACTCGATGGTTGTGACTGTTTTGGTCACGGTTTCGATTTTCATACCACGTACTCCTTTTGATCGAGGACAACTGAGAACTTCCCGCCCAACCTGATGATCGGGTGAGGCGTAAGGTACATCACTCCATCGTGTTCCCGCATCAGCCCGGTTCCAAACCCCAGAGTCCAAGATCGTTCGGCCTTGACACGATGCATGTAGTCCACTTGGTTCACGTCGCCCATCCATCCGAACTGAGCGGCCACGAAGTGCTCTCCGGTGGCGTTCCCTTCCACGATCAGGCCCATGTGATGCGTATGGGCCACGACCACGGAGTGCTGGAACGTGTCAGCGGCCTTGAAGAGGCTGTACCGGCCCACGTTGCCCACGTCGTGGGTGATCCAGAGTTTGCCCAACTTGGTTGCTTGCTTGTAAGGCGTGAACTCCCAGCCGCGCTTGTCCAGGTTTAGGTACTGAAGCAGATCGACCGTGCCGAACAACTCGGGAGCTTTGGTACGCAGGTACGTGACCAGGCGGTACTCATGGTTCCCTTCGATGTAAAACTTGCGCTCCGGCTGGAGGGACTCCAGATCGTCCAGGGCCGCGTGGATGTCGGACAACTCGTCCGCGAAACTGGTAGCCCGGGTGGGGTTCTTCGAGAAACTGCTGATGCTGTAGAAGTCCGCCAGATCCCCCATCACCACGATCACGTCCGGGCTCCAGTCGGTCATCGCCTGCATGAACAACTCCCAGGCTTGTCGGCTGTGAAACGGCCGATGACAGTCCGGAAGGAAGGCGACTTTACGCATGGAAGAACCTATGAATCAATCTCTCACAAAGGGGTGTAGGGCATGGACGCCAATACGTGTCTGTTGGGTTTTCTTCATACGCCTTACACATACAGGTAAGGGGATGAAGCACTTTGCAGACCGTGATCTTCTTCACTCTGCTACTCCGAACAACCCACCGATCCCGTCTTTGATTCCAGGGAACTCACCAGGTTCCGGCTCGAAAATGATCGCTTCATCGACCACCATGTTTCTCGTAATGGTTTTAGTAAGAACAGGTTTGCCATCGTTCGTGAGACTGATGGAGTCTCCTGCGGCTACAGAGATCGGAGCAATCTTCTCGCGCTTGAGAATCCTCATCCGTACACCTTCTCGTACAGCCGCTGGAGAGCCTCCTGGTTGCCTTGTCTCGGCGCGGGGCCCTTGGGTAGCCTCTCCATGCCCAGGATGTTCCACCAGCGCTGGAGCGTCGTGGCGTCAACTCCACCGATCACGCGCGCCGCAGCGGCAAGGCTTCCGTACTCCTCTTTAGCCGCTCTCAGAAGCTCAGCGTTCCTGTACCAGTACTCCATGACCCTCCTTGGTTCTCAGTAGTACTCAGACAGTTCGTTCCACCATGCGTCTGTTTTCTGCATAGCCGACAAAAGCCTATCAGTTAGCTCCCACTTGACCGTCTTCGTCTCGCCCGAGATGATCCTTGTGATGGTTTTCTTACTGACTCCTACCATCTCGGCTAGGACTTTGGCGTGAGGGATCTCGGTTGAGGAGAGCAAAGGTCTGACCGAGCCGGAGATGTCGTTACGGACAGTCTCGTTTCCGTACAGCGGGTAGGTGGGGCCGTACTCGTTGCACCACTCCTTGAAGATAGCCGCAACAAGGCTACTAGGAATTTCTTTCTCTTGCACACAATAAAGTATACCTTTGGATTTCTTACTCTTCCCAGAAAGGAATGTGTGAAAGCCTCGCGTCCAGAGCTACGCTCCGTGAGTTGAGGGAGAGTGGGAGAGGGAGCGGCTTGGGGCCGAACCTGTTCTTCAGGGTGACCAACTCCAATTCGTTCGGAGAATCCTCATCCGGGCGCCAGAGCGCCATCAGCACGGACGCGCTCTCCGAGATCGCTTTCGTCCAGGAGAAATCCCGCTTGGTCGGCGGGCCGGAAGTGAACTCCGGGTTCCGTGGCTTCATCTGAGAGAGCGCCAGAACTGCTGTGTTCGTCTCGGGAGCGAGGGAGAACAACCGGCGCACTTTACGGCCCAGGTCTTCGTGCCCGTCGAAAGGGATCTCGTGGATGTGATCGATCACTACGAAGTCGTACCCGCCCTGGATGATCTCCTCGATCTCATGCGCGTCCAGGTACGACCGGCTCACGTAAGGATCGTGCTCCCGGATCCACTCCCGGCAAGCCTCGCGCGAGCCGAACCGCTGCCAGAACCGCTCGAACAGATCCGATGCCGTCATCTCCAGGGTCACGTAAGCCGCTGAGAACCCCGCCGAGACTACGTGGTGGAAACTCTGGAGCCCGAAGCAGGTTTTCCCTACCTCGGTCTCGGCACCTAGCACACTGGCTCTCCCACTCACAAAACTAGGAATCAAACTCTCGAACGGCGTCGGAAGCGGTGATCCCTGGTCTGCGTTATCGATCTGGTGCAACCAGTTCTCCCCGTTGAGAACCAAACCAGGGATGGAGTCATCGTCGGTAATCGTAAAGTCTCCCATCTAGGTAGTCCGCTGCCCTTCGGAGCCAGTCCGAGGTGATGTACCTTCTGAGAATACTGTTACAGCGGAAACAGAGTATCCCGCGAAGCTCAAGCGTCTGGTGATCGTGATCCAGGTGAAGTCTCCGCTTGCCAGGAGGTCTCCGACATATCGCGCACAATCCTTCTTGGACTTGAAGTATTTGGTCGTATGTTCCGTCTCGGTCATAGAGCCTCCTTAGTTTAGTCCATTGTGGATTGGCTTTCCTTCTACGTCTAGCCACAATGTACCGCACGACTTTCTGTCGTAACCCACTCGGGGTTAGCTTTACGACGACGGCGTTTTTTGGGCATGAAACACAACTACAGCACAAGGGAACGGAGCATTGTGACTCTGAGGGTTGGCTTTTTGACCATCGAGAAACCTAACGCGGCCACGAATAAACCGAATCTCTCCCTTCATCGCGTAGTCCCACCACCAAGCGGTATCAGTACGAGCGGGAACAAGGCAAACAACGGTTGCCCCGCGCAGAGATTCCTCGTATGCTTTCTTCATCCAGAGCTTGATCGCTCTCCCATAGGGAGGGTTCATCCAACAAGTCTCCCCCGCCCAGTCCTGAGCTAGACCATCCTGCTCGATGTCGAAAAACCAAGAGCACTTAGCGTTTTCCGCGTTTGCACAGACATCGACTGTGAACCCGAACTCCTCGTTGAGAGGATCGAAAACCTCTGGTGGAGTAGACCATTCGACCGTGCGAGGATGCTCAAACGTGATTTTGGTTCCGGGATTTTGCACCTATGCTCCTACGTCTCTTGACGTATCCGGGACGATGCTAACAGGAATACCTCGTTGTACGGCTTCCGAGATCGTGTGCAACGTCCCACGGCTCAAGCCATCCCAACCAGCGACGACAAGATCGGGATTCTCGTTCAGCATCCGGAGGTTCCTGGCGTACCCCGCGAAAGGATCGTAAGTACCGTTGGGTTTCCAGTCCGGCTCAAATACAGAGCACTTGATTTCGTGCTCATGGGCGAATTGCTCTGCGAGTTTGTCTGCTCCCCGCGCTCCCCCGGAAAGGATTCGGTCTATAGGAAAGTACTCTTTCAGTTCCTCGAACAGACCGTACTCGTTGGTGAACTCACGCGATCCACAGATCAGGATCGTGCTCATTCGAACTTCATCCCCATCCAGATCAGGTCTTTCTTGAGAGTACTCATCAGTGCCTCGAAGTTCAACTCGGGATCCTCGTAAGCGTCAACCAATGCTGCTGCTGTAGCCACGGTGTGCATCAGTTTCAGAAGCATGGCAACAGAAATGCTGACCGTACCTCGATCTTTGCGAAGCAACTCCTGAAATTCTTTAAGATCCATCGATCTTCTCTCCTCCGAACGCTCTTCTAATAGCAAGCGCCAACCGTTCGTCGTACTCCTCCAACTGGCGTCGAGATTCCCTTACGGCCGAGCCTCTGGCATAGCAAACGAACACGACAATCGCTATCCATTGGAGAAGATCTGTCAAGTCCATAACGATGTTACCTCCCGCAACAGTCTGGCAGGGGACAATATTTAGAACCCCATTCGTGATTCGGGTTACCCGGCCAAGGCCTCTCGTTGCCCCTGGTTTCCCACAGGTGGTTCATGTACTCCCAGCAGTCTCTGATCGCCTTAGAAACCCTCTCAGGGGCTTCTGGGGGGATGCTGAGCGCGTGGCCGGTGGAGTCCGGGAGCACCAGGGGGTCTGTCTTGGCCCGAGTGAGAACGTGGATCTCAGCCTGCTTGGGGATCGCGGCCTGGTAGATCGCCATCTGGAATTTCCACTCACGGTTCAGTTTCACGTTCCGCTTGAAGTACCCCGTGGTCTTCAGGTCGATGATCGTGTCAGCGGTCTCGATGTCCACGTACCCGATCACGGGAACGTCCACGCCATCGAAGAACAACTCGATCTCCTGCTCCGAGTATTTCACGTCCAGGTACTTACCGACCTGCTCCCAGTACCTCCAGGCATGAGCCAACGCCACGTCACGCGACTTGGCCTCCGACTCGCGCCAGTTGATCGGCCCGTCCTCGCGGGCTTCCTCGATCTCCCGGAGCCAGATGGTGTCGAAGTCGGGGTTCTCGCCCGAGAATACCTCGGAGAGGTACGCATGAACCGCACTCCCGATCAGGAGTGAACTGTTCGAGGGCTCGCGGTTACCCAGGATGTACTGGTGATGCCACTGGGCGGGGCAGCGCATGAACTTGTTCAGTGAACTTGCGCTCAGGTGATCGATGGGAATCATGTGTTCCTTTCAACGGATAGGCGGGGGCCGGAACTGCACCCCCGCCCCGGGTTTATTACTAGGAGTCCTGCGGAACCCTGGAGAGTCCCAGGACAGTCTCAGCAACCAGTTTGATTTTCAGCCACTGTTCTTCATCCGGCGGGAAACCAACCTCGCCGCTCGCCACGCCGAGCTCCAGCGCAGTCGAGTACGCCCAACGGCGGGCCTGCCACTCAATCTTGGCATCGTCCTTCTTGACTGAGGGATGCGGCTTGTCGGACGGAGCAGGAGCCTCCGGATCGGCCGAAGCGATGCTGTTCAGGTAGATATTCGTGAACTGTCCGTTGACTTTCTCGGTCAGACTCACGGCCACTACCTCACCGATGTTGAGCTTGGCCTTGTCGGCCAGTTCCTTCTTGCGAGTAGCCACGACCCGGTCGTCTCCGAACGTGATGTCGAAGAACCCGTTACTTGCCGGAGCCACATCCTTGATCAGTACGTTTTCCAACTTATTACCTCCCTTCCTAGGGGTTTGTTGCGGGGGAGAGTTTGCGCCTCCGAGTCGGGCCTACTGGGTGCAACCCATCAACCGAACCCCCCGCACTTGACAGTCTACCACGGTTCCGAGGATTCGAAACCTCGCACGTCGGAAGTGCATGACTCCGGTTTCCGACCAATCCAGAGTACCCATTTGGGAACCGTGACACAGTTTCACTGTACCCGAAACGCAGAACCTTAAACATCCGAAGGATGCGTCGTCAGACCTCGGTAGAAGCCGACCACTTGGCCACGACTTCGTGGTACGTGTCCGCGCCAGGAGCGAGCCGCTCGCCGGACGACTCGGCCGGAAGATCCGAGGGAGACTTCTTCAGCTTGGACTGGTAACTCTTGATCCCTTCGTCACGCTCTCTGGAGCGGATCTCAGCGGCCATGCGAGCGCCTTCCTGAACAGACCTCTCTGGATCGCCCGTGTTGTTGAAGTAACTCTCGGACAAACGAGAAGCAAGCTCGCGATCGAAGTCCAGAGACTCTGCCTTGGCGATCTCATCGAACATCCTGTTCATGTTCGCCTCACCCGCGTTCTTCGCTGCGGAACGGACGTACGGCTCGACCTGCGCGAGCCGCTGATCGACGTAGTACGCCATCTGCTCCATCGGATTCTCGGGATCGGGCTGGTACTCCTCCTGTTGGGGCTGGAGATAAGCCGCAATCTGACTAACTGCCTGCTGTGTGTTCCTCCACTCCTGCTCCGAGATCTGGAACGGCTGGGGAGTGGGAGGAGCAACTTCTGGTTCTGGAGGAGCCGGTACTGCTTCGGGCTCAGGAACTTGTTCACTCATGAGTGGGAGAGTACCAGACCCACCGGGTACGCTGTCGCGTCAGACGCCCGGAGGGATGTTCACGGGACCACCAGGAGGCGCTGCCTGGCCTTGTCCGGGGTTGATCGGGTTAGGACTAGGGAGAGTGGGAGAGGGGGGCGCGGGAGGGCCTGGAGGCGCCGGAGGACCACTCGGGGGCGGGTTCGGCCCGCCGGGGGCCTTGCTCTGCGCGCTCTGTTCGTGCTCCTGGATATGCACGTCGTACGCGATCACGACCTGAGCGGCGTGATGATCGCCCTGATCAACGAGCGTCTGAGCCTTGGACTGGTTGACACGGTGGATCTGAACATGAGCCGCGTCGTTGTCGTACTTCGCCACCGGGGGAGCGTGTCCCGTAGTCTCGATGATCACGTTCTCCAACTCGGCTTTGTGCGCGTCCTGAGACTTGTCGCTGGGCGGGAGCGGGAGGGCCTTACCGGCGTTCACCGAGTTGTAGTACCACTCGATAGGAAGCGGTGCCTGGACGGCAATCGCGGCGTTCCAGATGTCGTTGATCTTCTGGATCTCTGCCGCCTGGGAGTTGGGCACCGTGCCGGTGCGGGTATACCGCACAAGGTATTGCGCCGGGATCTTGTTCGAGTCGAAGAGGAAGCTCCCCAGCGTGTTATCCCCACCGGCCACCAGGATCTTCTTCTTGGAGGGCCAGTTCTTCATCTGCTCCATGGTGTCCCAAGCCAGATCCAGCATCGAAGTCTTGAACAAACTGCTAACGGGATCCAGTTTCTTGGCGTCGTTCTCGGTCAGGAGAGCCATCGCGGAGTACGCCGCCACACCCTGCGGGGCCTGACCCATGGAAACCCCCCTGATGCCCATGGCTTTCTCCACGTTGTCCACGGACAACTTCAGGGCGTCCATCATCCAGTTGCCGATCTGGACTCCGGGGTCAGCCTTGGGGAGCGGCGCTCCGGGGCGAACTTCGATGATCTCCATCGGTTCGCCGGTCTTGGGGCGCGCGAGGGACTGCTCCTCGATGTACACCTTCGGCATGTTGCGATCCACAATCGCGTTGTACTGGGTCAGGTTCTTGTTGTAGACCTTCTGGGGGTTGATTCCGTTCTCGATAAACGCCTTGCCCGGGAAGCGGCCGGGGATCACGCTCCAGCGGAAGTAGTGCAACCCCGTACGCGGGCCCTGCGGATGATCGGCCAGGTCAAGCTCCTCCCGCACATCCAGAAGAGCGTCATCGGTGAACACCACCACGCGGCCTTTCTCGTACTGACTGTTCGGCCGTTCGTAGCCGGTGTAAACCATGGTGAACCCTTCCATCTTGACAGGTGTTTTGTCCGAGTACCCAACAGTCAGCATCGATGTGTTCTCGATGTCCTCGGGCTGCACGTCCACGGCCAGATCGCCGTACCGATTGCGTACCTCGGCCACGGATACAGGGCGCCGGATAATTTCCCAGAGGAACAACTCAGGATCCTCGTAACCAGGAGGCCAGAGCAGGTTCTCGATCTTCAGCAGTTCCCAGTTGATCTTGCCCTCGCGCAGGGTTTGGATGTTTGCCGAGCGGCCCTGGGCGTGTTGTTCGGACACGTACTTAGCAGCTTCGTCTCTGTCCAGGATCGGACTCCCATCCTTGTACGGCACGTCCCCGACGATCTCTCCGTAGCGCCGGTCGTACCGGCACCTAACCGCCACAGTCCCGTCGATAGCCAGGTGCCTCCAGAGGGCCTGGATGCGATTCTCGGCCTTCCATTCGTTCTCCCACCCCCAAGCGAACGCCTGATTCAGTTCCTTGGTCAACTCCTCGGTCATCGGGTTGTCCGGACGGGAGAGGAAATTCGGCTTGTAATCGGAGGCTGCGAGGGTGCCGATAGCGGTGTTCAGGTACTGATCCAGGATGTTCGCCTGGACAAGCTCCACGTTCCCGCGCCTACGAACCTCCACAACACGTCCGTCGCGGGTGTTCACGTCCAACTGCTGCTTGCCAACCGCGAACAGCCGGTTGATCTTCACCTGTGTCAGGTAACTCTTGGCTTCTTTCTCAGCCTGATCTTTGCGCTTGGCCCAGGGGACGAGTACGTCGTTTGTGACGTAAGACTTGCCGCCGATGGTTACCCGCTCAGGCGCCACAAGCCTAGTTTAGACCCGAGCGTCCGTCACTTCAGGCAACTCCTCGCCCTGGAGGCCGAAGTAGTCCCTGATCAGCCACTGGACTGTGATCGCCCTGAAGGCCGAAGTAGTCCCTGATCAGCCACTGGACTGTGAAGTACGCGGCGAACTGAGCCGCCGTGGGCTCCTCCGTGAGGCCGGGGTTGAACTCGGTGTCGATATCAACGGTTCCAGGCTCTTCGCCGTCCCTAAAAATCAGCTTTACTTCAGCCATGGTTCACACTTCCTCCCATCCCGGCTCGATCTTGGTTTCCTCATCATCCACCGGAGCCGGACGCGGCGGGAGAGTCCAGGGTTTGTCCTGGGTGTACATGATCCTATCTGCAAAGTCCTTGACCACGGACATGAACGTCTGACGCTCCCGCTGTTGTTCGCGCCGGTCGGCGCGGCGCTCCTTGGCCTGAACGTAGACCAAACCCACCAGCGCCAAGTTCAGAAGCAGGCTAAGGAGTAGCACTAGGCGCCGGGGGAGTCGGGGTTGGAGTCGTCTGAGCCTTCGATGCCGACTCGATTTGCAGCAGGGCCGCGAAGTCTGCGGGAGTAAGATTCGCTAGGTTCAAGAGCCGCTGCTGCCAGGCGAAAACCTCGTCCTTCAGTTTCTTGATCTCGGTCTGGTAATCGGACTCCGTGTAAGCCCACTCCTGGGCCTCTGAGAGCATCGGAGAGCCGATCAGGTGAGCGGCCTGCTCCAGATCCTGAGCGCAAACAACCACGTCTGCCACGCCGGAAATCTCCGTACCGTCCCGAGTCAAGTTGACCTCGGAGATGAAGTCCACGAACCCCCTGGTGCTCTGCTGGGTGCCACAGACCAAGCAAGCCTGACCGGGTTCGACGTTCTGGATCCAACGAAAGGTAGCGATATCTACTTTCCTTTCTTCGCTTCGGGCACGTTAGCGTAAAGCGCTTTCAACTGATTCAGACAAGACGCTTTATCGTCATGGGTGCCGTGGACTTTACCTGAATCCTCAGTGACACATTGCCACTTGCCGCCCTTCTGAATGCACTTGAAGGGCACTAGGAAAGGTAAGTGTCGCCGCGCTTAGGAGTCTGCTTGCCACCACGCCCACGGTAAGAAGGCCCTGAATAACTGCGGGACTCGGACTTGCCGTGATCCTCGCTCTTCTTGGAGCCCTTCTTGGCCTGGGAAGCCACGTAAGCCTCACACGCGGCCTTGTTCGGATGACTGGAGTGAACCGTGCCGTGCTCGTCCACGCACTTCCAATTGCCTCCACTCTGGATACAAGAGAGAGCCACAGCTGGTTACGCCGTAGCGCGCGTGTCGCCCTGGGCGGTCTTGGGAGACTCGTCCGGGCCAGGAGCGGCGCGGTTCCCAGAGTCGTCGTCCGCCGTGGCGGTACCCGGAGCATCGACCGTGTAAACAGGCTGGGCCGGAGCGGTGCCGAACGCCGGAGGATTCGCATCGAAGCTCTCCTGACGACGCTGGACGTACTCGCTGTACGCCTCGGAGGCTTCCTTGTTGTCCTTGGTCTTGCGGCCCACCGACTTGACCACCGGGTTGCGGTTCGGATCGAGGGAGGTAGCGGAGAAAGCGTTGTCAGGAGCCTTCGGGTTGGCCTGATCAGGAGCCGGTGAAACACCGATCTCCGGAGCGATATCGGGCTCCTGGTCGCGAGCCGGATCGACGTAAACCCCGCGATCACCAGTGGCGCGGTAGTGCATCAGGGCCTCGTTCTGAGCCTTGAGGTACTCCTGATCGACCTTATCGGGATCCGGAGGCTTGACCTCCACCACATCCACGTTCGCGTTCACGTCGTCTTTCTTGTCCGCCATATCCAGAAGTCTAGCAGCAGAGCGAGACAACCTAGAACTCACGCCATTGCGCGCCGGGGTTCCACTCGCCCAGGGTGCGTTCCACGCGGGATCCTGCCATCTCCGGACGACGATCTGGGAGGATCTTGGCCGTGACCAGGTACCTCAACGCTGCCAGGGAGTTGTGCACCAAGACGCCATTGGCGAAGAATTCTGGACAATCCTCAATCTCCAGGTTGTACACCCTCTGCGGTGGTAGTTCGACGGGTGATCCAGGCGCATTTCTTAGAACAGTGCCCTGTGGCGAAGTACCTGTTACATTCAAAATTTTCTCCACAGGCACGACAAACCCTTGTTTCATAGTCGAGTCTGTTAGTCCTGCGATAGGCAGATTTACATTTTCCCGAACAGAATCTAGCCCAGGTGAAGTACTCAAAACTTGTCCCACATTGGTCACAACGGCGAACGAGTGGCCTGGCTCGCATTGCTTCCCAAGCTCTGCGAGCCAACTCTTGACCCCATTCTTGACCCTTGGAAGTAGTCCTAAAATCGCTCGCCGCCTGGCCGAGACGAGAGATGTTTTCCCAAGACTCCTGCCAAGAAATACGCCCAGGTGTTCTTTCTTTGGAATGTTCTCGCAAGTGATCTCCGGCGGGGAGACATTCCAGGTTTTCAAGGGCATTGTTGAGAGGATTCTTGTCCTTGTGATGGATGTGATAACCGCTTGGAATCTCTCCATGAGCGTTAGCCCAGGCGCGACGAGCGCGTTTGTGAGCGTTCCTCTTCTCGTTAGCAGTAAGCACGTATCGGATTGTAGCAAACCAAGGGGCTTCCATCCCCGCAAGGTCAATATGGGATGTTGATAAGTACCCGTCAATCCCCCCAAATCCAACACGGGTTGGTTCTCTCCAGTTACCCCAGACCAAAGAACCTTCTTCCAACCTTGTCTAGTTAGAACCTTGTCAGAAGTGGCAACCGACTCAATTGGAATAGAACCGCGCGCAGTCGTAACTAAGGTTCCCGAAATGAGACAGTGTCCGTGGCGTGTTTCCCAGAAGGGATCGACCACTTCTCCGGTGACCGCATCCAGCGGAGCGAACCTGACCTGGTCTGCCAGGACGGGGCAATCCTCCGTGAAGAACAACCTCGGGGAGCCGTAGACGGGGTCAGAAGAATCTGCTGCGCGAGGATGCCAGTCGGGAAAAGCGAGGCTGGGGTCAGGGCGTAGTAGTTCTGCGATCCTGACGAGCCCTGCGCGCCTATCGTTGTTAGCTGGTACGAGATTGATCCCGTGCTTGGCGAACTCGCTGTGAACGGTGTCCCCACGTCCTCCTGCCGAGCCGATCCCGAACCCCGTCCGCGATTGGATGGAAGGATCACAAAGAGCCAGAGAAGGTTCACCCCAACGATTAGCGCGATTAGTATGGATTCGTGACGCATGGTCTGAGATCAGTCCCGGGCTGTAGTACTCGCCGTAGACCACGACATGGCCCTCGGGAGAAACACCGGCAGGATACCACGCGGTGGGGTTGGTGACCCCGAAGTCCATCGCCTCCCAGCGGCGCCAATCGTAGGGCGGGTAGAAAGTGGGAACAACATGGATCTGAGGATCGAAGTGAGGAAAGCAAGCCGAGTCGATGGCCTCCCAGGAGCCCTCGATCAGACGGGCCTGCGTGGCCTCGGGAAGCTGCTGAAGTGACACCAGGTAACTATCCGCGTCGATATGAGGATTATCCCGGAACGTGGCCGGGAGGAAGATCCTATCCTTGCTACCCGACTCCAGGAACCGCTTACGAACCCAGGTCGTGCCGGGGCCTACGGGGTTACTGGCGCATCGAACGCGCAGTGGGATGTCAGAACCTTTCAGCTTACGCAGGCGAGAGAAGAGAAACGTGTACCCGATATCGTCGGGGAATTCGGTAACTTCGTCCCAAGCTATGTACTGGAACTCCGCAGACTGGTACCTGAGCCGGTCGGTGGGGGTCTGAATGTACCCGAAGGTGATCGCCGCTCCGGAAGGGAACTCGAACGTGTGAGTTTCTCGGTCGTAGCGCACATCCCGGAACGGCTTCAACCATTCGTGACACCTGTCCATGATCGCGCCGGGGAGAGCTAGGTCTGTGTAACTACGCCGGAAGATGATCGCCGCATAGTTCGGCCTGTCCACGTACTGGAGCGCGCCCATCAGAAGAGCATCGGACTTCCCCCCACCGGCCGCGCCTCCGTACAACCCCTCCAGGCCGTCATAGAGCAGGAACGCTGCCTGCTTGGGACTTGGAACGTGCGGGATATACGTCGTTAACTTCAACGTCGCCATGCGATTCTCCGAATCGTGTAGATGGTCAGCTTGAGCGTTGCCACGCGATCACTCTACCCAGAAGCACCACAGCCCGCCACTATGACTCTGGGCGGGCTGGGGCTGGTTTCGCCGGGGAACAGTCCATACCGCTAGCAGGCTTGCTGTCCAACCCCTTTGAACTGAGTAGGTTACGGGATCCTTGACCCCGCCTCTCCCTCTCACCTTGAATCATACACCATCCAGCAGATCCTTAAACATCAGGCGCCCCCCTCGTTCCACCAACGAGAGAGATCCTCGTCGTTCTCCTCCTCGATCCAGGCGGCAAGAGCGAGAGCCACCGCTTCACGGTCGCAGGAACACGGATCCTCGCCGTCGCATTCCATGAAATGAAGCTCAGTGGACTCGCTCATCCGCGTCTCTCCGGCTTGGTTACCCCGCCTGGGCGGTTCGCGCCATCCGGGCGGTTTTTCTTCAACACGTTGGGGTTACGATACCAGTACAAAGCGAACCCGAGGGGGCGGATCACTTCGCCCTCGTTCGGTTGCTCGCAGAACCAACCCTCGCCGGACTTGTGCATGAACCCACGGCATTTCTTGTCCTGGTTCCAGGCCCAGCCGTGACAGATCGGGCAAGGTTGTTTCTTGGAGAACGACTTGGCCACCTATCTGCCTATAGAAGCAGTTTTGAAGCAGCGCTTGAGATCCCAGAACACGTACCCGATCAGCGCGTAACAAAACAGCGACACCACGCCGACTGACGCGAGTAACAGCTTAACTAGTTTCACTATCGTCTGCCTCCCCGAGCGTAGGCAAAAGAGTCCGGCACCTTCTCCTCGACTGCGGCCCACGCGTCCGGCAGGGCTTCCGCGAGGAACGACGAGAGCTTGTAGGCGGTGTGGATGCGGTCGCTGTCGCCGCTCTGTTCAGCCTCGATGACGTTCTTGCGGCACTTGAGGCGAGCGGCGGCGAGTGAGTCCCAACGGACACGGGTGAAGTCACTCATCGTCTGCCTCCCCGGCGACCACTTCGACCGTCTCCTGCGTTGCCTCACCGAGGTCATACGGAGAGAGGTGACCGGCCTTGACCGACTCCAAGTCCATCGCAGCCATCGCGGCAGGGTCACCGTCTGCGCCCTCGTAATGGTCGGGCTTCGCGTCGTACTCGATGACAAGCGTGAACCGCAACCTCACGTCGCCCGGGTCAGTCATTGTCTGCCTCCCATGCGTCAGTCAGCACAGAAAATGCACCCCAACTCCGTCGCCCGTAGGTTCGCCCCCTGCTTGGCACCACAACGTGGGCATACTCGGAGCGAACTAACTTCTTCTGCCTCCCCGAGCGCCCGCCTCATACCCTCGCGCACAGCCGCACGTTCAGTGTCGGTCGCTGGACGGATTTCACCGTCTGCCCCCCCGAGCGCGACACGGAGAATGTCGTGGCACTTCCAGATTTCGGCGTTCACCACGTCCCGGCCAGTACCGTTCGCGATCTGCTCATAGAGCGCGTCGTGAAGCGACGACACCTGCGTATCCGCTGCCTTCAGCGCGGCCCGTAGATGTTCGCGCTCGGCCAAACTGGACACATCCGCGCGTAGTTCATCCATAGCGCTGTCGTATCCGGCCTTTGCTTCGGCAAGACCACGTACAACGTGGCCGTCCTGCACACCTTCTAGGCAGCGACGGTACCAGTCGATACGTTCGAGGCGGTCAGTCATTGTAGGAACCTTTGGTGATCATGTTTCGGAGTCTACCCGATCCAGAACTTCTGAAACCTGAGGATCTAGAGCAGACTTTGCAGCAGAGCGGCCTGACCAGTGACCTACGAAGTTAGCGTAAATGCTCACGAAGATCAGGTAAGGGATCCGCCAGGACTCGGGGGGTAGCCATACGAGTACGAAGTTCAACCCCCAGAACCCCATCAGGTACGTGTGAACTTGCTCGTCGGTGAGCTTCAACATGGCGCCGGGTGCTTATGCTAGGGTACCCATGATGTCAGCCTCGCGCTATACCTGAAAGCCTCCTTGAAAAGGAAATAAGGCTTGAAGGTCAAGAGAAGTATGAGGGCAAGGATGAGTGGGAGAGGGTTGAGAAGAGGTATAAGGCCCGTCCTCCCGAAGGGCCGGAGTATGTGGCCGAAGTGAGCGCGCCAACCTCTCCCACTCTTCCTGGGTTTAAGGTTCCTCCCGTCTGGGTACGGTGTCTAAGGACACCATGACGAAAGCAGTTCTCGTAAGGTGTGAGCGGTGCGGAATGAACCAGCCCAACAAACGGGAGGAGTACTTCCCCCCAGGAGTAGCTGGATGTACTAGATGTGGTCACTTGTTCGGAAACTACGTCAAGGGAGTGAAATGAAAGACTGGTATTTCCTCAGGGGTGTCTCAGTCGTACTGGCTTGTTACCTTCTCGCTGGGATCACCTTGCGCTCAGTGGTAGCAGCCGTTCTTCTGTCCATCTCGTTCTATCCCTATGCCAAGACTTAACAAAACCTGTTCCACCTGCGAGCGCAAGATCCCGGCCCGAGACTACGAGGCGGGGATGGTCGTGACAAGCTCGCACACAGGAGACCGTTGGTGCGGGAGATGCACCCTGAAGTTCATCCGAAAGACTGTAAGATGAGTCTCATGAGAACAGGATGCGTAAACGCTAGTTCGCTAAACTCTCCGCAGGGTTGCGCTGTAGTACGCGCAGGTTTCTGGGACGGACCTCTAAAGAGGTCCTTTGGGGAGTAAAGTCCCCTACGGGCCTCTAACCATCTAGGAAGGGAGCAAACATGAAGTACATTCCCGCTGTGATCGGCGGCGCTGTAGCCGCGCTGATCCTGGTCGGCCCCGAGTACCACCAACTCTCCCACTCATACCTAACCACTGTTCCTCCTGATCTTCCTCAGGTCCGAGGCGCTACGAGCCCCCGTGTTAACCAGTCGAACATTCACTTCACCGTGTGCGTCCGTGGGTACACAAGCACTGTCAGGCCCCCGGAGCGGTACACCACGAACCTGAAGCGCCGACAGATCAGAGACCTCCAACTCACGGGAACAGTCCACGACTACGAGGAAGACCACTTCATTCCTCTCTCTCTCGGAGGTGCGCCGTACAGCCCTCAGAACCTCTGGCCGGAGTCTTGGCCGCAGGCCCACAGATCAGATCCCCTGGAGTACAGACTGTACCGTCAGGTGTGCGGCGGCGAGATCACGCTCAAGCACGCGCGCAACCAGATCAGAACCTACAAAGAAAGGTACGGGTAAGATGGGGTACGAAGTAACTCATAAGCTCAGACTTTCGGTGGATTCTAGTGGAATCGAAGTGTTTGCCACGGATTTCATCCGTGATCCTGGAGGCTGTCTCTCACAAGGACAAACAAGCGGCAGTCTCCTCGATTCAGGACTTCATTAACAAGCTGCAAAAGGCCCTCGACAAAGCCAAGGAGGCGTAATGCCCGGCAAGAACGCAGACAAGGACAAGAAGATGGCGGCAGACTTGAAGAAGCGTGGGATCTACCACGGCAAGCGGCTCACGTCCTCACTTGCTCCTCCTGTTCCGCCCCTCGGTGAGCCGGGTAGCGCTGCGTACCGTCGTCTAATGCGGAAGAAGGTTCGGTAATGAAGAAAATCACGTACGATGTCAGGCCGGGAGACTTAGTGAGGCTTACAACCTGGTCTAACAGTTTCTTCGGCAGAAAACCCGACGCCGAGATTGTGATTCACGTTCAGAAAAGCAACGAAGAGAGCGGGGTTAGGCTTGTGATCTTGGGGCCGGAAGGTTAAGAACTTTCGCGTTCGGCCGACTCTTGAACGATCTTGTCCAGAATCTGATGCGCTTTTTCTTGATCCTCTTTCGAGAACTCGAATTCCCGGCCGGGGTTGTTGACCGTGATCTCCTGCTTGTAGTTGTCTCGGTAGGAGTGATCCAGTTTCTTGAGCAGGAACATGAGCAGAAGGTGTCCGCCCTTGGCGTCCGGGTCGAGGGCTCGTTGCTTCAAGTTCTCTTCTGCGAGGGACTTCAGCACCTCAGACCATTCTTCCTGAGCGTGTTTCCAAGCCGCGCGGAACTCCGGATCCTCCTCGCGCCAGTAGTACACCAACCGGCGCGGCACCTGGGCGATCTTGCAAGCCTCGGTGACGTTCGTTCCCTGCGCGAGAGCCGTCAGGAAGTCCAGGCGCTGCATGTCGGTAAGGGGCTTGCTGCTAGGCAAGTTTCCCACCCACGTTGTGTGTGGTGCGTTTGGTACTGGGCATTACAGGGTATTGTAGATCAACAAACTGAAAGGGAACACCATGAAGGAACTAAGAAAGTCAATTCCAGACGACGAGTACGACCTTCGGATGCAGGCCGCTAGAGAACGTGCCCAGTGGGAGTTGGGCGATCCATCCTGGGCCGGGATCATCGTTGGAGCTTTCTTGTATCCCGAGGAGGATCGCGAGGCCCTGGACAAGGAGCAGGAGTGACGCCTCAAGAACGTAAGATCGTAGGAGAGCTAGTCAGGCAGGCCAAGCTCGAACGCATGGAGAGCACTGGGTACCGGATCTGCGCGAGCTTGTCCTGCGACGTGGATTTCGAGATCACCCGCGCCGACCGGATGTACTGTACGGAGAGTTGTAGGAAAAGAGCTACGGATCTGAAGCGGTACCGCACCAAGCCCAGGACTCCGGAGCAGAGAGCGCGCGATCTAGCCAAGAAACGAGAGCGGTACTACAAGAAACGGCAGGAGAACCCAAGCCTCTCGGGTCGGGAGGCTCATCGTGTTACGGGATGAAGGAGAGACTATGATTCCTAATGTTGAAGTCAAGGACGAAATCTGGCTGCTCGAAAGATGGTTCGATAGAGGTGGTAATTGGGAATACTCTCAGATCGTTGTAAACCACAAGTTTCTCCCTGACGAAGCAACGACTGACGGTTGGACAGTTACCCATTACAAAATCGCAAGAGAAAGCGCCTGCCGTTCCGTCAGGACTGCAAACAGTCAGCTTCCGGAGCGCTGAGGGTTTTTCAGTTGGCGCTGCGATAGTCAACGCAGTTGACAAAGGAAGCGAAGCTTCCGTCAGTGGAAGTTTCCACGCTTCTCGCAGTGTTCGCCATTCTCTGAATGGCGCTGCGATCAGATAGGGGGCGGGGGCGCTCCCGGGAACTTGCGCCCGCAACTACATTGATAACTAGCCAGGTAGTTGACCGCGCAAGCTCTCCACAAGAGAGAACGACCCCCGCTCCGGTCGAGGTACTGTTCCAGATGTAAGGATTGTGTGCGGATCGCTTGCTATTCCCCTTGACAACTGTGACGATGTGGTTTTACCCGCGAGCGAACGAGAGGAGTACGACACCACGGGACACCATGTAGGGCTATAGAGCGAAGGAGCCGCTCCCCGAACCAAGTGCTCCCCCCGGTCACGGCATAGCCCCGGAGAGCGTTAGCACCCGCTCAGTACGGATCCGGCTACGGCAAAGATGAGGAAACCCGCATACCCACAGGACGAGGGGATTACGTACTGATCCGAACTACTGACCTACAATCGAGAGGAGCAACCATGGGTTTCTTGGAAGTGAACGAGCGGCCGATTCTCGGCCATGGCGGACGAGTCACGATGTGGCTTCGCGCCGGTACCACGGAGTTCGTGGTCGAGGCCGTGACGGCCGACGGTGAGCAGATCAACCGATGGAGCGCGCTTGACGGCGCCGAGGCGGTCGAGATCTTCGATCATCCGTTTGCTGACCCGTCCACGCCGGACGTATTCCGGCGGACGCCGGAGATCCACGACGACGAGTACGTGCCCGACGACCCGGAGCAGGTGACAGCGTGATCTACGCGGACGGTACCGCGCTGGAATTTTCCCAACCGTGGGGGTTCACCTGTAAAGGTAGGGCTCTTTGTCCGGACGGGAAGGTTCGTGCGTTTCAAGGCAGAACCGCTGACACGATGTTTTCCATTCCCGTATCTGTTTGCGCGCGGGGTACGCGCGTCTCCGGGTTCGTCATGACAGAGACTCGCGAGGGATTCTCTACCGCCACGGAAGATGACCCCGCAATCGTCAAGTTCATTCCCTATACCTACCGAAAGAACTGGAGACTCGTCTCCGGAGAGGAGAACTAAATGTCAGCGAAGAACTACCCCAAAAGGAGCGCGGACGGTTCCGCGCGGCACGCGCGCAAGAAGCACGTTCGCACGTACCCCATGGATCACAAGGTGAGTCGTCAGGCTCGCACAAACGAGAGGAGCAACAACAAATGAGCGCCGAAACCTTCGAATGGTTGAACACTCAGACCCTTATCGGGTTCACCGAGCAGCGTGGCAACGCTTGGCACTATCGCAAGGAGAACCAGGGAGCCGAGTCTAACCACTACCCCGGCGCGATCCCCCTGGACGACGTGACCCGGCGGCTGTTCAACTTCACGGTCGAGGAGCGCGAGTTCTACATTCTCGGGGATTCGGGGTTCGTTCCCGTTCCCGGTCGTAAGGCCATGGTGACTAGCGATACCAGCGAAGTCCTGGGAGTGTTCAAGCAGGGCTATCAGGGTCACGGGTATGAGGAATGGCTCCTGACGAACGTCGGAACGATCCTCGACTCCGACCTGGGCATCGGTTCGGCGGGTCTCCTGAAGAACCGGGCGCAAGCGTGGGTTTCCGTGGAAATGCCCGAGAACATCACCACTCCGGAGGGAGTCGAGTTCAGGCCGAACCTGGTTGCCTGTACCTCGTTCGACGGTTCGCTTGCCACGACGTACAAGCGGACGCAAACGTTCGTTGTCTGTGACAACACTCTCGCCGCCGGAATGTCCGAGGAAGGTCAGACCTTCAAGCTCAGGCATTCCAAGTTTTCCGGGATGCGCCTGGGCGATGCCCGCGAGGCTCTCGCGATTGTCCACACAATGGCCGAAGAGACGGCCCGCCAAATCGCTCACCTCTGCGCCTGGCAGGTGTCGGAAGCTCAATGGGATAAGGTGCTGAACGTCCTGGTTCCGGTGCCCGAGGAGGATGGCCGTGGGAAGACCGTGGCGATCACCAAACAGGCCGAGGTTACGAACCTCTACCGGAGCGATTCCAGGGCGGCACCGTGGCGCGGAACGGCTCTGGGAGTGCTGCAAGCGTTCAACACTCATGCCCAGCACGTTGCCGGGGTTCGGAAGGGCGCGCTCCGCCAGGTGCGGAACATGGAGAACGTACTCAGCGGGAAGAGCGGCGCGAGCGATGCGCGGGTTCTTGAGGTCTTGGGAGCGACGGTATGAGCGTGGATCGCGTCAGCGCGGGACTTGCCTGGTTCGACGGCCGGATAATGGACAGGAAGAACGCTCACGGTGTCGGGTTCGTTCGCGGCACCGAAGGTGAGGACTCGTGGAACGAGGATGAGCGTACCGCTCATTTCCTGTCCGCACTGGAAGCTCTTGCACTTCTGACAACGTGCTCTGACGAGTTTTGCGCGGTCTGGGAGGAGTATGAAGCAGGGTACGCCGAGGGAGTCCGCGTGAAGAACCTGCTCGACAACCGTGGGAAGGGAGTTGCTTACTAATGGATCGTATGGCAGTAGTCGCCAAGGTACGGGAGCATTTCAGCGCGCCGGGTGCCGAACTTGCTCGTGATTCCGCGCGATCAGCATGTCGATACAGGTGGAACGGGGAGCCAGATTCCCCGGTTAGGTGCGCGTTCGGTGTCCTGATCCCGGATGTCATGTACCGCAAAGAGATGGAGGGAACGGGAGCGATTGTTCTTCTCGGGGAGCATCCGGGTCTCGCCGCTCACTTGGGCGTTGGCTCTTACGGTGACATGACTTTTCTGGAGCGGATCCAGGAGATTCACGACACTTCCGAATCGGTCGAGGAGTTTCTACGTCGGATCCAACTCTGGGAGTTGATCGGGTTTCCACGCACTCCCCTCTCCCACTCCCCTCATTCCCCCCTCATCTGTACTTGACTTTGTACTTGATCTTTGTTACTCGCCCACCCTCATGGTCCATGCTAGAGACCCGGCGAGACAAGGACACATCGAGTGGCGAAGAAGTTAGGCCAGACACCCCAATCCCTCCAAGCCGAAAGGAATGGTTCATTGGTTAACCATTGAGGTCTAAAGGTCAGACCAATGGCGTAGCCCTTGGGGTCCGAAGGTCGGACCATTCGAGCGGTCAGATACCGAAGGGTCTAATGGTCTAATGGTCAACCATTGAGATAGTTGAGCACGCGGGGAACGGCCCGAGAATTTGGGGCCCCCGCCGAGCGGAGCGAGCGCTACCCGCCCCAGATTATTGGCTGAATAGTTGAGGATCAACGCTTGCTTCGCAAGTTCGGGCACAGGTTTGAGCCGTGGGGGAATGGGTAGACTGAAAGGATGAGGCACGAAGCCCAGATCAAAGGCTGGCCCGCTGCTCTGCTGATGGTGGTGATCCTGCTAGGGATCGTGGACGTGATCGTACGACTACTGGAGGTGATCTTCTGATGGAGGAGTACGTTTCTCTCCTTGATGTGTTCATGCCCGAAGATCTTTGTGCCAGGTGTAACGAGCAGGAGGCGAGCAACAGGTTCTACTGGATCGCGACGAACGAGCGCGAGTCCGTCCGGCTGGCTTTCTGCTCCTCGGAGTGCCACGCGGCGTTCTGGAGAGGCTGGGACGCTTGCACGGCCACCGAAAACCCAAAGCTGTAATGTCTCTCAAACCTTTTTTTTCCTTCTATGGAGGGAAATGGAGAATTGCTCCTCGCTACCCCAAACCTGAGTTTTCTCGTTTGGTAGAGCCGTTTGCGGGATCGGCTGGGTACGCTTTGCGCTATCCGGAATCGAAAGTGGAGTTGTATGACATCGATCCAGTCATAGCGGGGGTGTGGAGCTACCTGATACAGGTATCCGAGGAGGAGGTTCGCTGTCTCCCGATTGGTTTTCAGAACGTAGATGACCTTCTAGTTCCCCAGGAGGCGCGGTGGCTCATGGGCTTCTGGCTTAACAAGGCTTGTGTACAACCAATGAAATCTCCCGCCGCCTGGATGCGAGGAAGATTACGACCAAACTCTTTCTGGGGAGAGGCAATCAGGGAACGGATAGCCTCTCAGTTGCAATACATAAGACACTGGAAGGTGTTCAACGAGTCTTACTGGAAGGCCTCCCAAGGGTTTGCCACCTGGTTTGTCGATCCGCCTTACTCAAATCCTGCCGGGAGGCTTTACAAGCACAACAAAATCGATTACGGAGCACTTTCCTGTTGGTGTAAGTCAAGGGAAGGTCAGGTTATCGTTTGCGAGCAAGAGGGAGCGGATTGGCTTCCCTTTGAACCTTTTTACCTAGCCAAGGCCACGGAGGGAGATAGGGGAAAGAAAGTATCCCGGGAGGCTATTTGGGTTCAGACAAGTTAAACTGGGGCTGTGCCCGAGTACGAGAATCCGGATTCTGGAGCCTGGTTACAGATGGGTAACTACTCTTATGTGCAGACGCATGAGCGTAACCGTAAACTGAAACCACGGAGGTATCCTTTTGGATTCGGAGTCCAACCCCCAGCCGAGCGAGAAGCCCCAACAGTGGGACGATCAAGTGATCCACGCCTGCGCCGTGGCAGGCCAGGAGGCGCTTGAGGTTTACCTGAGCAAGCACTTGGCGTTCGCTCTCTACTGGGAATCTTGGAGCAAACCAGAAGACGAGGAATGAAAGCTCCGCTTGCCCGCTTCGCGGGAATGGCTTACTGTCTGGCTAGGTGTCTATTCTTCAACTGTGACTGCCGAAAAGAAATCCTTGTGTGGTGATCGGCCATAACTGCCGAGTCCACCGCCTCGTTGAGCAACTTCCTCACGGACATGCTTGCTCCCCTCCAGAAGAGTTTCAGCACTCGCACTGTTCTCGCTGACGAACTGAAGCGCAACACTCGCAGGACGAACTTCGCAGGGCTCCAGGTGCGCGTCCCGCTGATGCTGAACCTGAAGCAGGGTACTGGGTCGTTCGCTCAGACGGCAGGGCCGAACGTCGCTCGTCAGATCAACGACTCGGCCGCGTTCATCCCGATGGCCCGCGTCGGTCACGCAATCGAGCTTTCCATCGACCTGATCCGCGCCTCGCAGAAAGGCGACTGGGCTGCGGCAGGCGACGCTCTCTCCCTCCACATGGACGCCGCTGGCGACGCGATGTCCCGCGTGGAGAACGAGTTCTTCTTCGGAGCCGGAGACGCGCTCCTAGCGGCTGTGACAGTCCTTGGCACCACGACCACGACGGTCACGGTCGGCACGGCAGCGAACTTCTACCAGCTTTACCCGGGCCGGATCGTGGACATCCTCACCCGCTCGAACGGCGCGACTGTCTCCCTGAGCCGCACGATCAACTCCACCAACCCTGCCGCAGGGACGATCACTCTTGACTCCGCGATCTCCACGGCTGTCACGGACGGGGTTTACATCGAGGGCTCTTACGGCAACGCCGTTCAGGGCCTCCGGCAGCCTTTCGCCACCTCGGGAACCTTCCAGGGTGTCAACCTGGCGACCACGCCTCAGTTCCAGGGCACGGACGGACGCGGTGGCGTGACTTCCGCCGCAGACCTCTCCATGCCGCTCCTGGACGGCGCCTCCCGGCGCGTGATGGGCGCCTCCGGCAAGTCCCCTGACTTCTGGGTGGGCGATCCGGCGGCTATCGACAAGTACGGTCAGACCCTGATCTCTCAGTTCCGCTGGGCGCCGAAGATCTCCCGCTTGGACACCGGCTGGGAGGGCATCGACTACCGGGGAGCCCCGCTGATCCCGGACTTCGACGCGCCTTCCGGCGAGGTTTACGGCGTCAACAAGGCCGCGATGACGATCTACGGCTACGGGCAAGGCCCGGAGTGGGACGAGATGACCGGCGACAAGTTCCAGCGCTTCACGCGTAACGCCCCGGTCGAGGCATGGCTCCTGGATTTCCTCCAGCTTGGGTTCCACTCGCCTAACAGCCTCGTCCGCATCGCCAACCTGAACCAGGCCGCGTAATGAGTGACGCTCGCGTCAGTCCACTAGCGGGGTTCGCTAGATGAGCCTGCTCTGGATCATCGTGATTGTGATCTTGGTACTCGCGCTGGTTGGGTTCTTCGGCCGCGGCTACTACTAGGATTCGTATGCTTGATCTGATGTTGGAGCAGCGGAAGCGAGGGAACCTCGCGTGATCGACCTCATGCTTGAGGGTCGTATCCAGCGCGCGCTGACCGAGATGGATCACAACCTGTTCCTCGACAAGGCCTGGAGTCCCTTCGGGTACGTGTACTTCGTGATCAAGAGCCACATGGGGGACGGCATCGAGCCGTTGACGGTCGTGGAATGGCGCAAGGGCAACCACCCTCTCCCACTCTCCTTCGACATCGTCAACCAAGTGCGCTATCAGGAAGGGAACATCCAGGAGGCGATCAAGGAAGCGACCGTGAACAACGCTGTCCTGAAAGAGAAGAAGCGCCAGGAAGTCCAGAAAGACCTGGAGAACATCGTCTCAGACCATCAGTTCCACAACCATGGGTTCAAGGTCGGAGACGCTACTCCACGCCGAACTAAGCGCGCGTCCTCGTAGCCGAGACTGAGAGGCTTGAGACGCCTCTTCGCTCGTTCTTCCAGTCGTTCAACTCATCGATCCGGCCGGAGGGATCGGCTTTCTCGTTGTACTTCAGGGCCTCATCGAGGATTCGGCGCATCTGGATCTCCGAGATGTCGTTCTCGTAAGCCGTCCGTTGGATCGCTTTGTCCCAGCCGGATACCATCGCCTGTTTGGCGCAGACAGACGCTAGCTCTCTGGTTGGGTTTGCGGGCGGTGAGTCTTTTGCCTGGGTAGGCGCGGGAGGAGCGGGTTTGGGAGCAATCTTGTTCCGAAGGTTACTTCTATGCCCCCTTTCCTGGTTGGCTGTGGCAAGCCTCTCCAAGAGTTCCGTTCTGGATGCCATCCTGCTATAGTAACTCCATGCTAAAACCCGGCTGGAAAACCACGGAGTTTTGGGTTACCGCCCTGGCGGGCTTCAGTTTCATGGTTGCTCCGGTGGTTTCTGCTCTCCCCGATAGGTATGCGGTTCTTGGTACCGCCATGTCGGTCTTTGCGTACAATCTTTCCCGCGGGATTGCCAAGGCTTTCCCGCCCAAGGATAATGCTTCCTGGGATACTTCTCCTGTGGTTACTGAGCCTGTCGTGGTTCCCCCTGTGTCCTAGTGCCCGACAAAGAACTGAGCCAAGGGTACATCAGGTCTAGGTACCGTGACCTGGAGCCCCTTTCCAGCGATCAGGACAACAAGAGCTTCGCGCAGTACACGTCAGCGGCTCCCGTAACCCCTCTCGGGCACTTCGAGGTAACGGTGGACTCAAGTGGAGAACTGCTTCCCAGCATCCCGGCAGAGGCCCGGAGGGCGGTTCTGTACTCCGTGACGGGCAACATCACGTTCACGGACACGGCGGGAGACACTCCTAGCGCCACGCACGGGATGATCATCCCCACTCAGACGGTGTTCGTTTACGACTCGGAGCCTACGGCGAGCTTTAAGCTCTGGGCGGCAAGCGCCACAGTCGTCCGAATCGCTTACTACGGGTAACCGCAGGCCAGTTCTAAACTGGGGTCATGCCGAATGACACCCAGCGCGTCTCAGACGTTCTAGAAGTCTCTCTGGGGCGCGGAACGCTCCTCAAGGACGACCTGACAGGCGTGGCGAACGTTCTGGTGGAGGTTTTCGACTCCACGGGAGCACTCAAGGACTCCAGGGCGGTACACAACCTGGTCGTTGACGCCGGAAAGACCCATATCGCGGCTGTTATGTCCTCCGGCGGCGCTACAGCGATGGGTTGGATGGCTATCGGGACTGGATCCACGGCTCCAGCGGCCGGTAACACGGTTCTCGGCACGGAAATCGACCGAAACGCGCTCACTTCGCGCACTTCAGCGTCGAATGTGACCACTTACGTGGGCGACTGGGCGGCTGGAGACGGTACGAACGCTGCTATCGCGGAAGCGGGGATCTTCAACGCCTCTTCGGCGGGCACGATGCTCGCTCGCGCGACGTTCACAGCGATCAACAAGGGTGCTTCGGACACTTTGAAGATCACTTGGACGGTGACGTATTCGTGAGTCCATCTTATATGCTAATATTGAGGAATGAAAACCTGCCCTCAATGCTCGACCGAGTTCGAGAAAACAACCAAATTCTGCTCAGCTAAGTGCTATTTCGCTCACCGAGTTAGGGAGAATCATCCCAACTGGAAGGGTGGAGGAGCGAGAAAGGCAAGCGAGGGATACATGAGAGTTTTGCTCTACCCCGAAGATCCCTTCTGGGAAATGGGGCGCCCGCATGGGCCTATCTCTAGAGATGTATTGGAGCACAGACTCGTTATGGCAAAGGCTCTTGGACGGCCTTTGCGAAACGGAGAAACAGTTCATCACAAGAACGGGATCAGAGACGACAACCGGATCGAGAACTTGGAACTTCGTATTGGGAATCATGGGCGCGGCGCGGAGTTATGCTGTTTGGATTGTGGATCTCGTAACCTTGGCGCCCCCTAACCCCTTCATTTACTCGTAAAATGCCAGCGAACCGTTACGGAACATCGATCACGAGGCAGCAGACCGACGCGAACACGTTGCAGATCGATGAGGACATCACATTCAACAACGCCCGTGTCGGCGGTGTCCGAGTCGTGTTCACGTTCCTTGCGCCGGACGCACAGAAGCTTGCCGGGTTCACCGTCGTTTCGGCGACGGCGACGGCTACGCAGCTTGACCAGCAGGTCGATCTGACCTACGGCGGGACGGTGTTTATGCGTCTGTCGGTGTCGGCGCAGC
>C688J35102_120990111_pt1 | contig 38303 bp, 31 predicted proteins | sample HopSoiMetagenom2_FD_35102 | JGI IMG/M metagenome (IMG submission 35102)
CAGCGGGCCGTCGCCGCCGAGCCGCAAGTCGTCGCGGGGGCCGTCCAGAAGCGCGTCGACCCACGTCGCCACCTGGCCGCGCCCCCACCCGTCGACGAGAGCCGTCGGCGCGGCGCTGGCGAGGACGGACCCGTCGGGTTCGACGTGCCCCCAGATCAGCTCGCCCTCCTCGCCCCTCTCGCGGTCAGCCGAGACGACGCCGATCTTGAATCGCTTGTCCGCGTGCTCGGGGAGGACCACCAACGGCAGCGCCGTGCGCAGCAGCGCGGCCGTCTCCTGCGCGGTCAGCCCGCTCTCGCCGGCCCACACCACGTGCCGCCGCCGCCAGCGGCCGATTCCGGCGACGAGCGCCATTGCCCGCCGGGCCTTCGGGGTCAGCGCGTAGCGCCGCCGCCGCCCATCGTCCTGAAGCTCGCCGATGAAGTCGCCAGTCGCGAAGAGGCTGGTGCGGCGACTGACCTGGTGGTAGCTGAGGCCATGGCGGACGCGCGCCAACTCGGTCGCGGTGCGGGGCCCGAAGTTCAGCTCCTCGACCATCCCCGATTCCCAGAGGTCGGCAAGGTGCGCCAGCGAGGCCCAGGAGTGGGCGCCGATCGCCCCGCCCGGAAGCCGACTCCAGGAGGCGCTCGCGTACGCCTCGACCAACCGCTGAAGCTCTACCCCGCATGGGTCCGAGAGCCGGTGGACGACCTTCGACGGGACCCCCGGCTCCTCTTCCCGCTCGAGCACACCGATTTCACCGAGCTTCCCGGCGTGGCGGTAAATGGTCCGCGGGGCATAGCCAGGCACACGTTCGGTCAGCTCCTTGGTCCGCAGGGGCCCATCGGCGAGCGCGATCAGGATCGCCCCGGTGGCGCCGGCGCTGAGCAGCCGCAGAAGGTCCGGCGTTGTCAGCCGGGCCGCACGCGAGCCGTTGCTTTCCGCGGGTGCCAGCTGGATGTAGGACTGCCCGATCGTCATTTCGCTCCTCCCCCGACCCGCGACCGCAGCTCTCCCCAGACCACCCGCGACCCGCTGGCTGCCTCCATCTGATCCCTGCGCCTCCGGTGCTTCCGGGGCCGACGAGCTGGCATCGAGAGCAATTAGAAACGCCCCAGTGCCTCGCGCCAGGACCGAGGGTAGACGACGTGGCGGGGCGAAAGCGCCGTAAATCCCGTCGCTGGGAGTGACAAGAACGACCGGTGAGAAATGTCACCTCGCACCGAGCAAATACGCGGATAAACAGAAGTTCTTTAATCAGGACCTCTGGTATACCTGCGGAATGCAAGGAGGAACAGTCAGGTTCCTGCTGGTGGCGGCGGTGCTCTTCGGGTCCTGCCTGCCGGTGCTCGCGACGGGTTGCGGCGGCTCGGCGGAAGGTGGCGAGACGACGGCTCCAGCCGCCGGGGGATCGCGGATGGTCGCCGGCGGCAACCACATCGACAGGACCGCCTGCGAGGCCCTTCGCAGGACGCTGACCGGCGAGCTCGGTCGACCGGTGCAAGCGAAACCGCGCCTGAAGCCACTCCGCTTCACGGAATGCCAGCTGCGCAGCGCGCTCGGGCTCGTCGTCGTCTACCTCGACGCGACGATCCCGGTCCGCAAGCGATACCTCGTCCGGATTCATGACGCGAAAGTCCAGGCACGCGACGCCGGCAAGCAGGTTGAACCGGTTGCGGGGATTGGTGAAGGCCGGGGGGGACAACCAGGCGCGTACTGGCTCCCCACCGCTACGAGCAGTCTCTACGCCTACCGCAAGGACGGCTGGATGACTCTCCTGTACGGCCTCGAAGGGGAGTCGAACTCCCAGCGGCGGGCCGGCGCGGTGGCGCTGGCGAAGCGGACCTTCGAGCTGACGGACGGAACCTAACCGCTGGCACAGGGAGCGGGCGCATCCCAACCGCGGGCGACGCCGATCTTCGCGCCTTCGGCTCCGTAGAGAAGCACCTGAACCCGTTTCGGCGCAACGCAGCCCGGCAGGAAGGCGATGAAGTACGCAAACGGCTTCTTCGCATGGATGCTCTCCGCCTGCTTGCCGGATACGTGCTTCACCTCGACCTCACCACGCGCCGGCTCTCCCCCCACCGTCACCTTCGCCGAGCGAACGTACGGTTCCAAAGGGCCGGAGAACTCGGTGAACCGAGGAGAAACCACGTAGCCCTTAATGCATCCTGAGGCGCCTTTGCACCATTCCTCCGCCGGCGTCTTGTCCGCCTCGGTGCACAGCTCACCGTGGGCCTGCTTCGAGTTGATCGTGTCGAAAGTCACGCAGACGGAGGGCCCGACGTTCCGGAATCCCACCATCTCGGTGGGTCCCTGGAGCGAGCTTGCGAAGCAATCGAGAACCAGTGGCGGACTGTCCAGCCCCTGTTCGGCCACCCAGACCGGAACCCGGCGCAGATGAACGAGCGGTGGCTTGCCCACTTCGCATCCGCCGGCGGCGGATCCTTGGCCACCGCCCCCTCCGCAGGCCGCGAAAAGAACGCCGGCGCTCAAGAGGAAGGCGAGCGCGGCGATCGAGAAGGCGGCGCCTCCGCCGAGCACCCGCTCGAGGGCGTCAAAGCGGCGCCTCCTGAGGGCGGTCTCGGCGTCTTCCATGCCTGAAAGATATCCTAGATCGACCGAGCGTTCGAGTTCTCAAGTCTCGCTGATCGGGCTCCGGATAAGCGCCGGAGTGCCATATCCGTCATGCAGTCAGAGTCACCCTCAGAACACTCGGAGACCATTGACTGCTCCCTCCAGCGCTTGGTAAGACTGGCCGCAGCCCCGGGCCCGATGCCTCGGTATCAGAGCCAAATCAACGGGGCCCAGCGCAAGCCATAACGCAAAGCACGGCGCTCTCTGCGCCGACTGGAAGGAGACACATGAAGTACATCAAGATGCTCGGGCTCGCTGCCGTCGCGGCAGCCGCCCTGACGGCCTTCGTCGGAGCCGGCACGGCCTCCGCCGAAACCACACTCTGCTCGGTCACACCGGCTGGAGCGGAAACCGCATGTCCCGCGGGGAGCGGCTACGGGGTGGAAACCGTAATCAGCTCGCACCTCGTCGCCGGCACCGAAGCGGTGCTCTCCGGGTCTGGCGAATTCCTGCAGACCAAATGCAAGAAATCGGAAGTCAACGGCAAAATCGAAACGGCGACAACACCGTCGGGCAAACTTTCGACGCTGTCATTCGAAGAATGCAACCACCCTGTGAAAGTTCTGCAGAAAGGCAGCCTGACCATTCACTGGGATGCGGAACACAACGGCAACGCCACAGCGAGTGGATTTGAAGTCGAAGTCCAAGCCGGTATCACCTGCGTCTTCGGTGGAACGGTCAGCTCCGGCCTCACACTCAAAGGCGGGAATCCGGCGATCCTCGAAGCTGTCAATGCCTCAATTCCGGTCGTAGGCGGCAGCTTCTTCTGCCCGAAAACGGCGACTTGGAACGCCAAATACGAAGTCACCGCGCCTAAACCGCTCTACGTGACGAAAGGCCTGTAACCAGGTTGGTGTGGATGCAGCCGCCCCTCCTCGGGGCGGCTGCATACTGCCGTCCATCCCGCCTTGCCGGCACCGGGTGTCAACATGTGCAACTCCTTTGACAAGGTCCCCGGCATTCCCTACCGTCGCCCCTAGGGACGGTGGTGAGTCTGCACCATCGACAGCAGACTAGGGAGGGACTCCATGTACGCAGGCATCGAGAAGGGCAGGTCCAGACGCGCGTGGATCGCGACGCTTGCCTCGGTTGCCCTCGCGGCGTCGTTTTGCGCCCTTCCGCGCGCGGCATCCGCGGCTGAAGCGCAGACCCACCTCTTCGATGCGACGCTTTCGCTGACCGGCGACTGCGGCGAAACGTCGGCAGCGGATCCGGTCCCGGATCCCGGTTGCCCCGATCCGCCGCATCCGCCCGCTGGTCGCTTCGCTGTCCCGCACGACATGGCGGTCGACGCGAAGGGGGATATCTACGTGCTGAGTCTGCCGGAACCCCGCAGTCGAGAAGGAGTGATCGACGTGTTCGATGCTTCTGGTCGCTTCCTCACGGAGATCGCCGAAGACAAAGGTCCGCACGCGATAGCGGTGGACTCGAAAGGCAATCTGTATCTGCTTCGGCAGCGAGCGGTCGAAATGCAAGGCGTAAACGAAGTGGTGCGCTTCACCCCGAAAGTCTACGAACCCACCGCCGGGAAGATCGAATACGAACCGTCCCCCACCCTCGTCGTGGCGGAAGCACCCTTTGGTAACGAGGGAATCGCGATAGATGCCTCCGCTGATCCGAGCCATCGAGACCACCTGTACGTCGTCTACGAAACCCACGTCAACGAATACAACGCCGCGGTGGACGGCAACACCCTGCTGACGGACGAAATCGGCAAAGGGATTCTGCAGGTCGCCCGGTTCGCGGCGATCGATCCCACCAGCCACGACATCTACGTCAGCGATGCCGAATCGATAACCGCTCACTCGGTGATCAGGGTCTTCGACGGGGGAAGCTCTGAACATCTCCTCGAGCGGACGATCAGCGGCGATGCGGCCACCGGTCCGTCCTGTCCCTCCTCTCATCGCTTCAACGCGACCGGCGGCTATCTCTCCCCCGCCATCGACGGTTCGAATGGACACCTCTTCGTGTACGACGTGGGAGACGTCGGGCCGAAAGCCGTCTACGAGTTCGACGGCACTGGGACGGAATGCATCTCGAGGATCGAAAAGAGCTTCGTGTATCAGCTTGGGAGCCAGATCGGGATCGACAACGGCGTGGAAAGCCCGAACGGGGTGCTCAACCCCCGCGGGCGCTACCTGTTCGTGCCCTCTGGAGGCAGCGCCAGCGACAGCCACCTCTATGCCTTCGAGCCGAGGCAGATATCGACTCCTCCGGTTGTCGAATCGCTCTTCGCATCCGAAATAACGCGAACCGACGCCGAACTGAGCGCGGTCATCAACCCCCGTAGCGCGCCGACGCATTACGTCCTGCAGTACACGACGGAGGAAAACTTCAAAGCGGAAGGATTCGCCACCGCGCCGGTCGCCGCCGAAGGCGACCTCCCCGCGGGTAATTTCGGGATCCAAGTCTCCGGCGCGGCCACCTCGCTGCTCCCCGGCACGCGCTATCGCTTCCGGGCGGTGGCGGAGAACACCTGCGAAAGCGTGCCGAACCCCCTTACCGAATGCGTCGGTGAACGGGCGGCGGCCTTCGTGACCTTCCCGGGGCGGGCCTCGCTTCCCCCCTGCGAAAGCGACGACCTGCGGGCGAGCCTCGGCCTGTCCCTGCTGCTCGCCGATTGCCGTGCCTACGAGCTGGTCACGCCCGCCGACACTGGTGGAAGGCCCCCCTTCGATCCCGAGAACCACGAAGGCGGATCGCTGTTCGGCACCTTCACCGCCGCTCCGACCGGCGACAGTCTCACCTTCCTATCCCGCGCCGGGGCGCTGCCGGGAACGCAGGCGGCCGGAGGACGCTTCGGCAGCCCTTATAGAGTCGTCCGGAACGAGGACAGCGGCTGGCTCCTGGAAAGCATCGGCCCGACCGGGACCGAGAGCCGCAGCCCGGCACCCGGTGGAATCTCGCCCGATCAAGGTTACGCGGTGACGGAAGTGGGCGGAGCAGGCAGCCTCGCGACCCCGGGAATCTCGAACACCAGCTATATCCGCCACCCGGACGGGACGTACCACCTGCTTGGGGACGGAGCCGAAGAAGACGATCCGGCGGCTCTGGCGAAGCACATCACCGATTCGGCCACGCACGTCATCTTCGTCGCAAGCCGTCGCCTGGAGCCCTCCTCTCCTCCGGCGGGAATCAAGGCCATATACGACCGGACCGCCGACGAAGCCCTTCATCTGGTTTCCCTCGTTCCCGGCGCCACGCCCGGCGTCGAGGTGACTCCCACCGAATCCGCGGCCTACGAAGGGGCTTCGGCGGATGGATCGGCCATCGCCTTCAGAGTCGCCGATTCCGAAGTGATCGCCAAACCCCTCTACGTCCGGCTCGACGATTCGAAGACCGTTCAGCTGGCGGGCCCCGGCGCCGTCTTCGCCGGGTTTTCGGCTGACGGGCGTTTCGCCTTCTACGAAGACGGCGGCGACATCTTCCGCTATGACGCGAACTCGGAACTCAGCACGCAGATCACCACCACGCACGATGCCACGACGGTCAACGCAGCCCCGTCAGGCTCGGCCGTCTACTTCGTCTCGCCCAGCGTGCTCACGGCAGCCCGGAACCCGCGGGGAGCCAAAGCGCTGAGCAAAGCCGGCGGGCAGAACCTCTATCGCTGGAGCGGCGGCGCGATCGGCTTCGTCGGCCGAGTGACGGATCGCGATGTGAGCGGTGAACTGCAGGCGGGGAACCTCCAGATCGACGGCCTCGGCCTTTGGGCGGCCACCATGAACGGCGGCGAAGCCGGAAGAGATCCGTCCCGGACCGATCCATCCGGCACCGTCCTGCTTTTCGAGTCGCGTGAAAACCTCGCTGGCTACAACTCCGAAGGCAGGGCAGAGGTGTATCGATTCGATGCGGGCGAACCGTCGCTGAGCTGCTTGTCCTGCAGTCCGATCGGCTCCCCGGCCATCTCCGACTCATCCCTGCAGACGATCAGCTCGGATGTTGAGGCGCCGATCCCGATGAGCCCCTACGCGCTGATCCCGAACCTGAGCCTCGGTGGGAAACGCGCCTTTTTCCAGACCTCGGATCCGCTCCTCCCCGAGGACACGGATGGAGTTCAGGACGTGTATGAGTGGGAGGCGGAAGGCCTTGGCTCCTGTGCCGCCGCCGCGGGCTGCCTCTACCTGGTCTCCTCGGGCCAGAGCTCGCGGGACAATTACCTCTACGGAGCCTCGGGAACCGGTGAGGACGTCTTCATCTGGACGGCGGACCGGCTGCTGAGAGCGGACGCCGACGAAACGCCCTCGATCTATGACGCTCGGGTGAACGGGGGCTTCGCCGAACCCCACGCCGCCGTTTGCGAAGGAGAAGGATGTCGGCCGGTGATAACGCCGCCGCCTCCGCTGCCGGCTCTCCAGACCGGTTCCTCGGGGAACGCAGCGCCCAGGAGTCGAGCCTGCCCCCGAGGCAAGCATCGGGTCAGGCGGAAGGGCAGGGTCATTTGCGTTCGCAACCACAGCAAGCACCGCAAACACCACAGGATCGTGAGGTCGGGCAAATGAGTCCCAAACAGAAAGGCCTCCTCTTCCTTTTCGCCGCGATCGCCGTCCTGAGCCTCGGGGGAAGCGCATCGGCCGCAGAATTCGACAAATACGCGATCGAAACCGCCTCGGCCTCGCTCTCCTCCGCCCAAGCCGGTGCTCACGCAGACTTCACGACCGGCTTCAGCCTGACTCAGCAGGGCGGGGAACCCTATGGCCTGACGCGGGACGTGATCGTCAAGGTGCCGCCGGGCTTGACCGGCAACCCGCAGGCGATCCAACACTGCTCCAGCTCCGAGTTCGGAATCGAACCGAAGTTGAGCGAATGCCCGATCGATTCGCAGGTGGGCACCGCGGAAGTGACTCTGGCGGGCGAATTCTCCGGAACCTTCGTGGAGCCGATCTACAACTTGGAGCGCCCCTCTGACGATGACGTGGTCGCCCGGCTCGGCTTCTTCGCCCTGCTCTACCCGGTCACGATCGACATCACCGTCGATCCCGTCGACTACGGGCTGGTCGCCAAGGTGCAGGGAGCCGCCGCGGCCGCCAACCTGCTCAGCGTCTCCACCACCCTCTGGGGGGTTCCCGCGGCGAAATCGCACGATCCCTTCCGGCTCACGCCCAAAGAGGTGGAGGAAAGCAACGGTCCCGCCGGCGGACACGAAGCGACCCAGCCCGCAAAGCCGTTCATGACGAATCCGACCAGCTGCGGCGCGCCGGGTGAAGTATCGATCACGGCCACCAGTTACCAGCTTCCCGGTTCGCCCTCGAGCAAAAGCGCTCCTCTTCCTCAGATAGTGGGCTGTGAAAAGGTCAAGTTCTTTCCCAGCTTCAGCCTGACGCCGACGAATCCAGAAGCCGCGGCTCCTTCCGGGGTGGACGCCGAGCTGCAGATGGCGCAGGACGTGACGGCGCAGGGCCGCGGGACCTCGACCCTGAAGAGTGCGACCGTCACTCTCCCGCCTGGCTTCGCGATCAATCCCTCCGCGGCAGACGGCCTCGAAGGTTGCAGCGCCGAGCAGGCCCACTTCGAAGAAGCAAGGGCCGCGGAGTGCCCCCCGGGGTCCAAGCTGGGTTCGGCCGAAATCACGGTTCCGGCGCTTGAACGGCCGATCCACGGAGCGATCTACCAGCGCGCTCCGGAGCCTGGGAGGCTCTTCGGCTTCTGGCTCGTCTCCGATGAACTGGGCGTTCACCTCAAGCTGCCGTCGACTATCGAGGCCAATCCGCTCACCGGCCAGCTCACCACCCTTTTCGCCGGAGTTCCCGCTCTCGGCGGCAATCCTCAGGTGCCGGTCTCGGACCTCGAGCTTCATTTCGCGGGCGGCCCTCGAGCCCCCCTCTCGACCCCCGGAAGTTGCGGCCTCTACCAGACCCAGTTCGAATTCGTGCCGTGGTCGGGGCAGGCCTCCGTCAATGGAAATGCGCCCAGCTCGATCTCGAGCGGCTGCCAGAAGGGCGGTTTCTCACCCGGCATCGGCGCCGGGACCCTGGACAACACCGCGGGGAAGTTCTCGCCCTTCGTCTTTCAGCTGACTCGGCAGGACGGGGAAGCAAATCCACAGATCCTCGACGTGACGCTTCCGCAGGGATTGCTGGCCAAGCTGGCCGGGGTTCCACTCTGCCCGGAGGCCGACGCTGCGTCCGCGTCCTGCCCCGCGGCATCCCGGGTGGGGGCTGTGGCGACGGCCGCCGGGGTGGGGGGATCTCCACTCTGGATCCCGCAGCCCGGCAAGGCGGCTACGGACGTCTACCTCGCAGGTCCATACGAAGGCGCCCCGTACAGTCTGCTGATCAGGGTTCCCGCGCAGGCAGGGCCTTTCGATCTTGGAACCGTCGTCACTCGGGCGGCGCTCCGCGTCGACCCGGAAACCGCGGTCGTCACGGTCGCCTCGGACCCTCTGCCGCAGATCCTCCAGGGCGTGCCGATCGACTATCGAGCGATCCGCGTCGAGACGGATCGGCCGAGCTTCACCATCAACCCCACGGACTGCGGCAAGAAGCGGGTCGAGGCGGCGGTCGTCGCCGCGGACGGCTCCCGCGCGAGCGCCCAAACCGACTTTCAGGCCCGGAACTGCGCGAGATTGGCGTACGGGCCGAAACTGACGATGGCGCTGAAGGGCGGAACCAGGCGCGGTCAGAATCCGGCGTTGACCGCCACGCTCACCCAGAAGCCCGGTCAGGCCAATACCGCGAACGCCACCGTCGTCCTGCCTCACAGCGAGTTCATCGACTCCTCCCACATCAACAACCCGTGCACGCGCCCTCAGTTCGACGCCAACGCCTGCCCGCCGAAGTCTGTCCTGGGTACCGCAACCGTGCTGACGCCTCTGCTGGACGAGCCGCTCAAGGGCCTGGTCTACTTCCGGTCCAACGGCGGGGCGAGGGAGCTGCCGGATCTGGTCGTCGACCTCCGGGGGCCCCTCCATGTGACCCTCGTCGGGTTCATCGACTCGGTCGGCCGGAATGGGAGCGAAATCAGCCGCGTCCGAACCCGGTTCATGGGTGTCCCCGATGCGCCTGTCAGTAAGTTCACCCTCCACCTGTTCGGCGGGAAGCGGGGGCTGATCGAAAACAGCCAAAACCTCTGCGAAGCTCCCCGATGGGCGGCGATACGGTTCAGCGGGCAGAACGGCAAGCAGCACAACTTCAAATCCCGGCTGAAGACGCAGTGTCACTGATTGAAGGTCCCTGACTCGCAGTTGAAGTCACCCGTGAGCCTTTGACAATTCGCGTCACGGGTCCATACTTTTCAAGTACCTGGCTGGTCCTGGGATCGGCTGGAAGGCGATAGGCATCGGGGACCGGGGAAGTACTTGTTTCTGGGCCAGGGATTTCGCCGATGGCACCTATGGCAACTCGAATCGACAGGGAGGGCTAGATGTATTCGAAGCTACATGACCGTCTCGGCACCGCCGGCCTGGTGGTTGCGGTGGTGGCACTGGTCGCGGCGCTCGGTGGAGCAGCGTGGGCTGCCGGCGGTCTCACCAAACAGCAGGAAACGCAGGTAAAGAAGATTGCGAAGAGGTACGCCGGTAAACGTGGCCCGGTGGGCCCGATCGGACCGACGGGACCGGTTGGACCGGTTGGACCGGCGGGTAAAAACGGCACCAATGGCACCAACGGCACGAATGGGACCAACGGGGCTCCCGGGAAATCGGTCGTCGTCAACTCGTTCGAAGCCGGCGCCGAACCCGCTGGCGAACCTTGCGAACTCAACGGCGGCAGCGAAGTCGAAGTCCAAGGATCGGGACAAACGACGTTCCTATGCAACGGCCACAGCGGCTTCACCAACACGCTGCCCGCCGGAGCGACTGAGACGGGGACCTGGGCGGTTGGAGGAAGCGGCCAGACGCAGGCGGAAGGTGGTTACCCGGTCTCGCTCACGTTCAACATCCCGCTCGCCGAAGCGCCCGAAGAAGTGAACGTGATAGCCGCCGACGGCACGACTGCGCTGCAGGGCTCGAAAGAAAATTGTGACGGTTCGCTGACCGAACCGAAAGCGGATCCGGGCAACGTGTGCCTGTACACTTTTTTCGAAATCGAAACCAATTCCCCCAACATCAGTTTCATGTTCGTTTCTGGGGTGTTTGGCTCCTACAGCTTGAAAGAATTCGGCAAAGCTGGTGGGACCTGGGCGGTCACCGCAGCGCCGACTGTCTAGCGGGCAGCGGCAGCTGCCGGCCGTTCCGCGCCGAGGGTCCCCAGGGACTCTCGGCGCATCTTTCCGCTCGCCGCCTTGGGGCACGGGCGACAATTCGCGCCGGAGCCTCCCTCGGGACGCCCCGGCGCAAGCCATAACGCATCCGGCGGTTGGTGCCGGAGCGGCGATGATAACGGGCCTCGCTCTGCCCGCAAAATCATTTCCCGCACAGTAAACTGCGCGTTAGTCAGTATCTATAGGGGGAAACGTGATCAGGCAAGTTGCTGCATCGATAGCCACCGCAATCTTGATAGGGGCGCTCGCCGCGGGGTGCGGAGGCGGTGGAGATTCGACCAGCTCGATGACGAAGGGGCAATTCGTCAAGCAGGGAAACAAGATCTGCCAGCAGATCGAAAAGAAGCGAATAGAAATCGCCAACGAGGCGGCGTCGAAGTCACCTTCCGGCAGGGCGCTCCCCCCCGCCCAGCTCGAACGGTTCGTCCCCTCCCTCCTGGCCGCTTACAGAACGAGCACCGAAGAGCTCGCGGAGCTGGATCCGCCAGCAAACGATGCGGCTCTGGTGGCGAGGCTCATTCGCTCTTTCGAAAAGAGCTATGCCCAGGCTGAAAAGGAACGCCGAGCGGTCGTTCTGGGCACCTCGACCGTTTTCCAGAAGCCGGACGAAATGGCGACCAAGTTCGGCCTCACCAACTGTGTGATGTGAGCGGACGAGAGGCGTGAGCGGCGCCGCCGCGATCTCCGCCGTCGCTCATCCCGCGACCGCGACCGGCTCAGGCGTCCACAGCACGTCGTGCAGCCCGGACAGGCAGTCGCTCACCAGCCTCGCGTCGCCGCCCATCAGCAACCCGCTGGCGTCGCCGTCGAGCGGGACCGGAACCCAGGCCCTGATCTTTCCCCGTCCCCAGCCGTCGACGTCCTGAGTGGGCCGCGAGCAGCTGTGCAGGCGCCCGTCCGCTTCGACCTCGGCCCAGATCGCCTCGCCCTCCCCTCCATGAGGCTCGTCCCCCGCGAGCACGTTCAACCGCAGGCGCTTTTGGGAGTGTGACGGCACCTGCACCAGGGGCAGCGAGGCCTGCAACAGCGCTGCCATCTCTCCAGCCGTCATCCCTTCTTCGTCTTCGGCGACGACGTGGTGGTGGCGCCAGCGCCCGATGCCGGCGATGAGGCCCATCGAGCGACGGGTCTGCTCGCTGAGGGCATAGCAGCGACGGCGCCCTGGCCCCGGCACCTCCTCGAGCAGGCCGGCGGTGTTGAACAGGGCGGCTCGCCGGTTGACCTGGTGATAGCTGAACCCGTGGTCCCCCTGCGCCAGCTCGGTGGGGGAGCGCGGGTCGCAGGCGAGCTCCTCGACCATCCCCGATTCCCAGAGGTCGGCCAGCAGCGCCAGCGATGCCCAGGAATGGGAGGCGACTTTGCCGTCCGGCAGCCGCGTCAGCGCGGCGCTCGCGAATCGGTCCACGAGGTCATGGAGCTCTTTCCCGCAAGGGTCGCTGAGGGTGTGGACCACCTTCGAAGGAACGCCCGGCTCCTCCTCGCGCTCGACGATGTCGAGCTCGGCCAGCTTCCCCGCGTAGCGGTAGATCGTCCGCGTCGCGTAGCCCGGAACCCGCTCGGTCAAGTTCTTGGTGCGCAGCGGGCCTTCCCCCAGGGCCAACAGAATCGCTCCGGTCGCCCCGGCGCTGAGCAGCCGCAGCACGTCGGCGACCGAGGCCCCGGCGACGCACTCGTCCTGCCCCTGGGCCGGGCGCACCTCGTTGTCGGAAATACGGAAAGCCATCCTTCCTCCTCAGCCCTCGGGACCGTGCCGAACCCGGTCGTGTCTCCCAATGGGTACCCCTTGATACTCCGTTCAACACCGGCGTCGCCGATTCAGGCGCTTCGTAGCAGGAGCGCCTGAATCGGGAGGGGGCCCTGATCGGCCCCTCACTCTGGGTCGTCTTCGCCGTCGGTCGGGTGGACGATGCGCTGGAGAACCGACCAGTTCACCTTGACGTCGCGATAGGTGACGCCCGCCTCCGGTTCGTCGGGGATGTTCTCCCGCTCCACCTCGACCTCGGTTTCGTGGTCGGGTTCGCCGTAGTAGCGGACCTTCTTCTCGGGAACCCGCCCAAAGGTCAGCTTCTTCGCCTTGACCGAGGTGAAGAAGTCGAGGTCGGGACGACGGCCGCTCACCCGGCGGCCGCCTTCTCGACGTCATGGACGGTGACCCGGCCTTCGGCGCCGGTGCCTTCGACGTCGTCGATGTCGAGCCCCGACTCCCCGGCCCGGCGCAGCGCCGCCTCGGTGGCGTTGTGTTTCGCCGCCCGCTTCTGCCGCCGCCGCTCACCCAGCTCCATCGCCTTGTGGGAAGCGGCAAGCCCCAGCTCTTTCGCCTCGTCACCGGCCGCGGCGGCCACTTCCTTGGCGACGAGTTTCGCGACCTGTTTGGCGATTTGGCCACCGGAGACGCCCTCGCCCCCGTCGCCGCCACCATTTCCGCCGCCGCCGCCGCCGCCGCCTCCACCGCCGGCGGCGAGCTGGCCGAGCGCGCCGACCTGTCCCAGCGCCTGGTTGGCTCCTTCGCCCACCTGGCCGACCGCTTTGCCGGCGCCACCGCCGACGTCTTCGACGGCGCCGCCGGCCCCTTCGCCGACGTCTTCGACCGCCCCGCCCGCGCCTTTGCCGACATCTTTGACCGCTCCGCCCGCGCCTTTGCCGACGTCCTTGACCGCTCCGCCGGCCCCTTTGCCGACGTCCTTGACCGCGCCCTCGGCGCCCTCTCCCACGTCTTCGACCGCGCTGCCGGCCCCTTCGCCGATCTGTCCGACGGCTTTATTCGCCCCCTCGCCGACTTCGCCAACCGCTTTGCCGGCCCCTTCGCCCACCGGTTCGAGCGTGTGCGCGATGCTCTGCAGCACCTCCGGGTTGCGGTCGAGCGTGGTCAGGACCCGGTCGATGATCGCGGTGACATGGTCGAGCCGTGCCCGCAGCAGGGCCTGCGCTTCGACGCCTTTGATGTTGAGTTCGACCTTGCCGAGCTCGACGTGCACGCCGACGCTCAGCTTGACCAGGTCGAGCACCTCCGCGTGCAGCGAGACCCGCGCCTCGAGGTCGTCGAGCTCGAAGTGGATCTCGTCGACCTTGACGACGGGGATGTCGACGATTACGTCGGGCTCGTCGGTGTCGCTGATTTCGCCCGGATCGATGATCGTGTAGTCCTCATACATGCGCTCCGGCGCGGTTTTGTCCTGGCCCTGGTTGCGAATCTCGCTCTGTCGCTCGCCGCCCTTCGAACTCTGCTTCCGCGGAGTCGGGCTTTTGTTGTGGCCGCTGCCCTCGCCGCGCTGCCGGACCCGTTTGCCGGCGGAGGGTTTCGATTTGGATTTGGACCGTTTGCGATCGCTTTTGCGCTTCGTCTGCTGGGCCATCTTTCATTCTCCTCGGCGTCGATTCCTCTTCACAATGGGAAAACTTCCCGTTGCAAGAAGCGACAAACTCGCCGGCGCGGAATAAAGCGCCGGGCCGCGCAACGTCAGGCGCCGTTTGCGCCAGGGCCAGAGCGCCGGTCGGAACTTAGTCGAGTGATGAACCCCGAAGGCTGAGTCTCGGTAACCAGGGAGATGTCGTCTCGGTATCGACGCCGGCGCCAATTGAGCCTTGGGGTCCTTCTGGGGAGCCTCCTGCTGCTGCTCGGCACCGCGAGCGCGTCCGCGGCGATCAGGTTCGCGGCGCCGGGCGGCACGGCCGCCGCCATCTCCGCCTGCGAATTCGCCGACCCCTGCTCGCTCTTCAACGCCGCGAGCGCCGATGCGAAGCCCTCCGCCTTGGCGGCCGGCGACGAGGTCGTCGTCGAGCCGGGGGTCTACACGGACGTCGCCCACGACCTCGGTCCGCACAACGAACTCCGCCTGGCCGAAGGGATCAGCATGCACGGCGAAGCCGGGCGGCCACGCCCGTTGATCTCGTTCTCGTTCAGCGCGACCGAGACTGAACACTTCGACGGAGTCTTCGTCGAAGCCGGGGACACGGTGTCCGACCTGGAAATCCGGAGTGCCTCATACGAGGGCATCTCCATCTTCGGCGGCGTGGTCGAAAAAGTGATCGTGCACGGCTCACGGGAGTCCGTGTACGCCTGTCGCCTACGGAATGGACTCCTCCGCAACAGCGCCTGCCTCACGACCGCGCGAAACGGCAGGGCGGTTGGCATCGGCATAGGGGGTCTTGGACCGCTCAGGTCGACATTGCGAAACGTGACCGCCGTCTCCACCGGCATGGAATCGTTCGGACTGTATTTCGATGCCATCGTCGGCGAGAACATCAGCGTCGATGCAAAGGGGGTGCTTGCCGAGGGGACGGCGGAGGACGTCCAGGCGGTCGCCTCGGGCCGCGGCGGTCCGGGCGGGGGCAGCACTACGGTCAACCTCCGAAACTCGGACTTCGACACCTCCAGAGCCGTCTCCGAAGATGGTGCCACCGCGGTGGTGACCGCGCCCGGCTCGGGAGCGCCGAACGACAACATCACCGCGCCGCCGCTGCTGGGCGCCGACGGCTTCCATGAGCTGGTCGGATCGCCGACGATCGACAACGGCGCCCTTGACGGCTCCAGCGGCACGACCGACATCGACGGACAGCCCCGGCAGGTGGGGGTCCCCGACATCGGCGCCGACGAGCGGGCGCGGACGACCACCACCAAGACGACCGTCACCTGTCTCCCCGCCTCCCTGCAGGCGCTCGACTCGGCATCCTGCACGGCGACGGTCGAAAACGACCCGGCCGAAGGCGAAGCAGCCGGCGGCAAGGTCGAGCTCAGCGGCAGCCCACCCGGCGAATTCTCCGAAGACGGCGCCTGCATGCTCGGCGATGACGGCGGCGGCAAGGCGAGTTGCAGCCTCACCTATACGCCGACCGCCCCCGGCACCCACTCGATCACCGCCACCTACCCCGGCAACGAGAATCACGAACCGAGCGCGGGTCCCACCCTGGTGACCGTCTCCAGGCGGCGGACCGCGACCACGCTGGCCTGCGCACCAGGGGCTCTGGCGCTCGGCCTCGGCGGTGCCACCTGCACGGCGACGGTCAGCGACGTCTCGGCCGGTCCCATTCCGGCGCCGGGCGTCGTCGACTTCGCAAGCGACGCCAAGGGCGCCTTCGACAGCGGCACCTGCAAGCTCGTTCCGGCCGCTGGCGGCCGCGCCGCCTGTCAAGTCACCTACACGCCATCCCAGCCCGGCCTGACCGTCCACGAGATCACCGCCTCCTACGAGGGCGACATCAACTATGAGAAGAGCGAGGGCTCGACCGGGATCGAGGTCAGCGCGCCGGCGCTGGTCGCTCTACCCCAAGCGCCCCCAAACACGATGCTGACGCGGAGGCCGAGGCGAAAGGGGCCCAGGCGACGGGTCAAGTTCGCCTTCGTCTCCGACCAGGCGGGCTCGAGCTTCCAGTGCAAGCTCGACCGGCGCCCGTTCAAGCCCTGCCGCTCCCCCTTCAAGCGCACGGTGAGGAAGGGCAGGCACGCCTTCCGGGTCCGGGCCGTCAACTCCGCGGGAATCCCCGACCCGACGCCGGCGATCTTCCGCTGGAGGGTTCTGCCGAGTACCTGATATCGGGCTGAGGCGTGGCGCCGGCGGTTCGCGCCTTTTGCAGGGCCAAGGGCGCATCGCTCGATTCCCGCCGGTCGAGGTCGATCACCGCGCCTTCTTCAGCGTCAGCCGCTTGGTCATCGTGCCCGCGCTGCCACCGGCCGGGGTGTAGGTGACCCGGAGCCTCACCTGGGCCCTGCCGCTCGCCAGCAGTTTGCGCCTGGCCCTGCCAAGCAGCCTGATCGGCAGCTGGACCGTGCCGGCGCCCTTGGCCTGGCGCCTGACCGGGCGCAGGCCCTTGCCGCCGAGCGCCAGGGCGCCCGGGCCGGGGACGGTCGCCGCGAGCGTCGCGACTCCCCTCCTGCGGTCCAGCTTCAGCCTGCCCAGCGCGAACTTGTTCGAGGGCCTTTCGGTCGTTCCCGGTGGCGGCGGCGGACCGGGCCCGGCGGGCGCGCCGACCTCGCATGGCTTCAATGGCCCCGGAGCGGCCACCGCCTCGCCGAAGCGTTTGACGCTGTCCAATTCCCTCAGCCTGACCGTCACGTAGAGCCCGCCGCCGTGGCACTCGGCCGCCAGCCCCAGCGTGTTCAGGGTCGAGCCCGGATTCGGCCCCTCCAGGCCTGCCTGGCAGGCGTCCCCTGGGAGGCAGACCTGGAACGCTTCTGCGCCATTCAGGACTCCCTCGCCGAACACCCGCACGAGCTGACCGGCGATCGTCAGCTGAGAGACCCGGTCGTTGGTCGCATCGGCGACGTAGACGTTGCCGTCCCCGTCGACGTCGAGCGCGTTGGGGACGAAGGCGTCGGCGCTCGCACCCGCTTCCCCGGCCTGGCAGGCGACGCTGCAGACGCCGCTCTGATCGTTTGGGTTGACGCCTTTCCCGAAGGCGTGCTGAAAGGCACCCGCGGCAGAGAAGACCTCGATCCGCAGGTGGCCGCGATCGGCGACCACCATCTGGTCGCCGGGACCGAACTTGACGTCGGACGGCCGTTCCATTTCCCCTGCCCCAGGGCCTTTGGCGCCGACTTTGCAGCCGCTGGAGGCGGTGCAGATACCGCTGCCGTCCTGGACGTTCACCGCCGCCCCGATCGCGCGGATGAAGGTGCCCGCCGCAGAGAAGACGTCGATCCGGTTGTCGTCGCGGTCGGCGACGTAGACGTTGCCCTCCGGCCCGATCGCGAGGCCCCTGGGGGAGCCGAAGCTGCCGGCCGATCCGTCGGCGGTCGATACCTGGCAGCCGCTCGCCGCGGTGCAGACGTCCCTGTTCGCGGCGGCGGGATCGGGGTCCACCGCTTTGCCGAAGCTGAAGAGGAATTCGCCCTGCAGCGTGTAGACCTGGATGCGGTTGCTGCCGGTGTCGGCGATGTAGACCTTTCCGTCGCTGGAGATGCCGACGCCTTCGGGCGCCGACAGCGCCCCGGCCGTGGTGTTGCCGACCCCGGCCTGGCAACCGGTCGCCGGCGTGCAGACGCCTCCCTTCCCGGGCCCCGGTTCGACTTCCTTTCCGAAGGCGAACTCGAATCCGCCAGTCGAGGAGAAGACGTCGATGCGGCTGTTTTCGAAGTCCGAGACGTAAGCGGTGCCGTCCGGGGCGAGGACCACGTCGCCGGGGTCGTTCAGCTGCCCGGCGCCGGCGCCGAAGGAGCCGAAGCTGGAGACCGGTCCGAAGCCCAAGGCCGCGGCTGGAACCGCCACCACGGCGAAGCCGAAGCAAAGGGCCAGGGTCAGCAGGACGTGGGAACTCCGATTCATCGATTCCTCCACCGTTTGGGCCCGAAAGCGAGGCGCTGGACAGGCCTACGGCGGACGCGCGGTCCAAGTTCAAGGCTCAGCCGCTCGTACGAGGCGAGAAGGCCGGTCGCGCCGCAGTCCGGTGGGCCGGCGCGGTGGCGCGCGACGAAAATATGCAGCCGCCCCCCGAACAGGGGCGGCTGCATCCACCAATCTGGTTGGTTAGAGCCCTCTCGCCACGTAGAGCGGTTTAGGCGCGGTAACTTCGTATCTTGCGTTCAAGATGATCGTTTTCGGGCAGAAGAAGCTGCCGCTGATGACTGGAATAAAGGCATTGACGGCTTCGAGGGTCGCCGGATTCCCGCCTTTCAGTGTGAGGCCGGAGCTGACGGTTCCACCGAGGACACATCTGATGCCAGCTTCGAGTTCAATTTCAAATTCACTCGCTGTGACGTTGCCGTTGTGTTCTGCATCCCAATGGACGGTAAGGGTTCCGTTTTTCGGAACTTTCATCGGATGGTTGCATTCTTCGAACAACAGTTTCGTAATCTTGACGAACGGTGTTGTCGCGGTTTCAATATTGCCGTTGATTTCCGATTTCTTGCATTTGGTCTGCAGGAATTCGCCAGACCCGGAGAACACCGCTTCGGTAGCGGCGACAAGGTGCGAGCTGAATACGGTTCCCACGCCGTAGCCGCTCCCCGCCGGACATGCCGTTTCCGCTCCAGCCGGTGTGACCGAGCAGAGTGTGGTTTCGGCGGAGGCCGTGCCGGCTCCGACGAACGCCATCAGGGCGGCTGCCGCGACGGCAGCGAGCCCGAGCATCTTGATGTACTTCATGTGTCTCCTTCCAGTCGGCGCAAAGAGCGCCTAGCTTGCGTTATGGCTTTGCGCTGGGCCCGGGTTGTTCGTTCTGCTGCGAAGCGTCAGGCCCGCGTCTGCGGCAGTCTTACCAGACAGTAATTCGATTAGTCAAAAAACAACAGGTATTGTGAGATGCCGCTGACTTAACCGAACTTACGGAGAGGCTGAAAGCGGAAATCGGGGAAAGCCACCACCGGCCGTGGGCTTTTCCGCAGCGGCACCACCGCTGCGACCACCCGGTCTTCACAAGTCTCAGAATCGCTGGCGCGACGCCGAAAGAGAGTCGCGAGATGAGTTCGTTGTCGCGCTCGGCTTTCGTCGGCCTCGGTTCGCCTGGAGCGAATTCCGGCGCCGGCAGCGGCCTGACGGACCAGACGACTACCCCTGCGAGCAGTTCGGAGAAGTCGAGCTCCAAGGCCGCTGCGAGCTTGAGGACGGCAAAGATCCTAAAGGGTCGATATCCGGCATTCGGCCACTCGTCGGCCTCGAGTAGCGCAGATGCCGCCCCGGCGCTGCCGCCGCAGATCACGGCCGAAAGTGATTTCGGTAGGCGCCCGGGGTGAGTCCGAGGCTGCGCTGGAAATGCCGGTGCAGATGGCTCTGATCGGAGAAGCCGGTGGCAGCAGCGACCTCCGCGATCGGATCGCCGGCCTCGAGCAGGCGGCGAGCGCGGCGGATGCGGTGGGCGACCTGCAGGGCGTGGGGCGGAAGCCCGGTGCGCTGGCGGAAGAGCCGGATCAGGCGGAACTTGCCGATGCCGGCCGCAGCCGCGAGCTCGTCGAGGCCGATGTTGCGGGCTGGGTGGTCGCCGAGGAAGTCGCAGGCCAGGCGCAGTGCCCGGTCGTCGTGGGGATTAATCGAGGTTTTTGGCCTCCGCGGGACGGCAGTGCGCTCGATCAGCGTGCGCAGCCACACGGCCAGTCGTTCGTCTCGCTCCAGTCGCGTCGAAGGGTTCTCCATCGCGATGTGCAGGTCGAGGAATTCGCGGCTGAGCGCGACATCCGAGAGCACCGGGTCGGGGAACGCGACCTCGCCGACGGGCAGCGACTCGCTGTCATCGGCGAGCGCGCCGAGGCCGGCGGTCTCCAGGACCATCAGGCGCGCCGACCACGGCCGACCATCGATCGCCGCGCCGGCATGGGCGCCGGACGGATCCCAAGCAACGAGTTGACCGGGCTCGACCAGGCGGCGCTCGCGGCGCCGCCGCGAACGCATCGGCTGGTCGGCCACGACCCCGAACACGTACTCGCCGCGGGGGTCGACCGCGTAGCTCGCGGTACGACCGGCCATCAGCAGCACGCGGTCCTGATCCGCAGGGCGCCACATCCTGACCTTGGCATCGGCCACAGGGCCATGGTACGCGCGGCAAGAACGTACAAGACGTTGGGGTCGGCCTGGCCTACGGTTGAACCATGGAGATCACCGCACACATCGTTGTCCAGGGCGCCGAGCGCGCCGCCGCCTTCTATGCCGACGCGTTCGGGGCCCAGGAGCTCAGTCGGATTCCCACGCCCGACGGAAGGCTGATGTCGGTGCAGCTGCGAATCGGCTCCAGCGACCTTCATCTCGCCGATGAGTTTCCCGAGATGGGCGTACTCGCCCCACCTTCGATCGGCGGCACCGCCGTCGTCCTCGCCATCGACGTTGGCGACGCCGAGGCGGCGTTAGCCCGGGCCCTCGCCGCGGGCGCCGAGGTGCGCCAGCCGCTGGCGGAGATGTTCTGGGGCGATCTGCACGGCCAGATCGAGGACCCTTTCGGGCACCGCTGGAACATCGGACAGCACGTTCGTGACGTCCCCCATGACGAGGTGGTCGCCGCCGCAGCAGAGATCTTCAGCTGAGAGAGATCCGTTGCGGCCGGCACCGCTGCTCGGATTCTCTCCGGCGGGTCCCGGTGGGTTCGAGCTCAGGACTTCGGGACGAGGATCTGTCCATGGGCACCGCTTGCGAAGCGCTGCTCTTGCACGAGGTCCAGCTTCAGGTGCTGATCGAGGTCGGCGAAGGGGCTGAGGCCGGCGCCGATCGCGAGGGGCACCCATGAGAGCTGGTACTCGTCGACGAGGCCGAGCCTGACGACCGATTTGGCGAAGGTCGGGCCGCCGTGTATGAGAATCGTGCCGTCGTCGTCGCGAGCTTTGAGGTCGGCCAGCGCCGCACCGGGGTCGCCAAAGATCTCGACCGGGCCCCAGTCCGCGCTCTTCAGAGTGTTGGAGAAGACCGCCTTGGGCTTCTCGTTCATGTAGGTCGCTATCGGACCCTCCGAGGCAAGCCAGTGCGGGCCCATGATCTCGTAGCTTCGCCGACCCATCACGTGGGTCCCGGCTTCGTCGAGGGCGCGAAGGTTCCACTCGGCGCTGTCGTCGCCGAAGAACTCGAACATCCAGTCATGCGTCCCGTCGGGGCTCGTGGCGAAGCCGTCGAGGGACAAGACCATCTTGAGAACTACTTTTCTGTTCGTCATGTTGGTTGAGACTCGGGCATGCCCGGAAAATCATCGATAGCCGCGTCCCTGGTCAGCGCCAGCTGCCCCAACGTAGCCGAAACCCGGAGTTCGGTTTCGCTGAATCCCGGATTAGGCGACCCAGCGAAAGCCGAGCTCCTCGATCGCCGGCGCCAGCGGGCTGATGGGGAGGCCCGGCTTGGTCGCCTTCTCGGGGTCGTTGTAGCCGGAGGGCGCGACGTCGTTGGGCGTGTCGGGATGGAAGATCGAGGCCAGGTACTGGATCTGGCCGCGTCCCTGGCCCAGCTCCAACTGTCCCCCGCCGTAGGCCCCGATCCCCTTCTCCTCGCAGTAGTCGTAGGCGGCGAAGAGGTTGCGGATCGGCCCGAACCGCGAGGGCTTGAGGTTAACCGTCCGTGGCGGCGACCATGGCATCGCCTCGATGTCGGCGATCGAGTGGATCGGCGCGTCCCAGGTCACCCGCTCGGAGACCGGGTCGAGCAGGGGCCGCGTCTCCTCGGTCACGTCTGGGTCCTCGAGCCACACGCTGGCCGGGAAGGCCTCGATCAGCTTCGCGTAGAGCTCGGGGTCGGTCTCGACGTCGACCGGGGTGCCTTTGTAGAAGCCCTTGAGGTCGAGCGAGTCGACGGCGCCGGTCTCGACCAGGGCGGCGATCAGCTCATCGTCCCAGTCGTTGGTCGGGTCGAGCTTGAAGCGCAGGTCCGGGTAGGCGGCGAGGCGCGCCAGCAGTGGCTCGATCGAGTCGCGCTCTTCGGGGTCGAAGTGGGAGAGGCGCATCGAGTTGACGAACTTCACCGGGCGCGGCTCCCGCCCCAGCGCCGCGGCGAGGTTGGTGCCGGCCTGCCGCAGCGCCAGGTCGAGTGCGGCGGACTCGAACGCCCACCGGCGGTAGGGCCGTGAGACGTCGCGCTCCGGTGCGGCGGCGGGGAAGAGGTCGATCCCGTCGAGGCGCTCGGAGAAGCCGGCGAAGGTCTCGGCGCCGCGGAGGCCGTCGGGCGCGCCGGCATCCTGCTGGGCGATGTGGTCAACCGCGTCATAGGTGACGTCCTCGCCGAGGCCTTCGTGCCCTCCGCCGTGCAGCCTGACCACGGTGGTCAGCCGTTCGAACCCGCCGACCGTGAAGCTCAGCCCCTCGAACTCGCAGGATTCGATCTCCAGCGGCAGGTCGGCGATCGCGTCGAAGCTAGTCATCGCGCGGCAGCCTAGATCATCGACCTCGGCGGCTACGAGTCCGGCTGCCCCTGTATGCCGGTCTGCTCAACGAGGTAGAGCTCAAGGCGCTGATCGGCGGCTAGCGGCCCGGTCCTCTTCGAAAGAGCCTTGAGCCAGCGCCTCCGCCGTCGCCCGCACCACCTGGGCAGGCGCGGTCAGCCCGCGCGCAGGCCACGCCAGCGCCATCGGCAGCCGAGCGGCGGTGCCTCGGAGCGCGACGAACGCGACTCCGCTGCGGTCGAGCGACTCGATCACCGAGCGCGCGACGAACGCCCAGCCCAGCCCGGCGGCCACGAGGCCCAGCAGGGCCTGTAGCGAGGTGATCTGAGCCACCACGGACGGGACGAATCCGGCATCGGCGCACGCACCGAGGTACAGCGCGCTCGTGTCCGCTTCCCGCTCCGGCCGGACCAGGACGAGCGGCTCGTCGCGCAGCTCCGACAACCTGAGCACCGCCCGCTGCGCAAGGCGATGGTCTGCTGGCAGCGCGATCGAGATCGGCTCAGCTCGCAGCTGAAGAACCTGGAGGCCCTTTGGAGGGGCGCCGGCGGCGACGTGCATGATGCCCAGGTCGAGTCTTCGCTGCCGCAACTCCTCCACCTGGGCTGCGCCGATCTCCTCGCGAATGTCGAGCTCTATCCCAGGGTGCCGCGCGCGAACGCCGCGAACCAACTCCGGCAGAAGATTGAGCATCGCGTTTCCGACGACCCCCAGGCGGACCGTCCCCTGCTCGCCGCGCGCAACGCGGCCGACGAGGTCGGCGGTGTCCGCGGCCTGTTCGAGCAGGGCCCGCGCGCGGGGGATGAGCGCGGCGCCGGCCGGCGTCAGCGTCACTCGGCGACTGGTGCGCTCGAACAGCCGGGCGCCGAGCTGGGACTCGAAGCGTGCGAGCGCCTGGGTCAGCGCCGGCTGTGACATGTGAACACGTTCGGCGGTGCGTCCGAAGTGGAGCTCCTCGCTGAGCGCGATGACGATCTCGAGCTGGCGCGGCTCCATCTCATCAATTGTTTCAGCAAATTGATAAAGCCGCAACTTCCATTGGACAGATCAAACTGAGGACCGTACGTTGACCGCATGGGCTCTCCCAAAATCCAGGCGGCGACGTACCTGGCTCCCGCGATCTGGGGCACGACCTACCTCACGGCCACGCAACTGCTGCCGGCGGGACGTCCATTGCTCGCGGCCGTGCTCCGGGCCCTCCCCGCCGGACTCGTGCTCGTTGCGATCAGCCGGCGTCTGCCGGACGGCATCTGGTGGTGGCGCGCGCTTGTGCTCGGAGCACTGAACATCGGTGCGTTCTTCACCCTTTTGTTCATCGCCGCCTATCGGCTTCCCGGCGGCGTTGCCGCGACGATCATCGCCGCGCAGCCGTTGCTGGTTGCCGGCCTGTCCGCCTGGCTCCTTTCCGAGCGCGCCTCGGCACGACTGGTGCTCGTCGCAGTCGCCGGCGTCATGGGAGTCGGCCTGCTCGTCCTCCCTGCCGGCACGACGCTGGATGCCGTCGGCGTCGCGGCGGCCGTGGGTGCGGCGGCCGTCTTCGCCACCGGCATCGTGTTGAGCAAGCGGTGGCCCTCCCCCGCGCCTCTCTTGGCCCTGACGGGTTGGCAGCTCGTCGCCGGCGGGCTGCTCGCGCTGCCTTTCATGTTGGTTTTCGAGGGGTTGCCGGCGAGCCTGAGCGCCGCCAACCTGGCCGGCTACGCCTACCTCACGATCTTCGGGGCCGCGGTCGCGTACGCGCTCTGGTTCCGCGGGGTCCGCGCGCTGCCCCCGACGCGCGTGGCCTTCCTGGCGCTCCTCAGTCCCGTTGTCGCGACCGCGCTCGACTGGATCGTGCGAGACCAGCGCCTCGCCCCCCTCCAAGTCGTCGGAGGCCTGATCGTGTTCGGCTCGGTCGTCGCGTCCCAACTTCAGAGAATTTCCCCCACAGTCACCCAACCCACGAACGGCGCAATCGCGCCGGTACCTCAGGAGGCAGCATGAACACCCCTACCGCCACTCCCGTGGTCGGCACCTACAACGCCGATCCAGTCCATTCAAGTCTGGGCTTCTCGATCCGCTACCAGGGCGTTTCCGTATTTCGCGGGACGCTGACGGAGGTCGACGCGAAGCTGGTCGACGGGCGCCTCGAGGGCACGGCCCCTGTCAAGTCGATCTCGATCACCACGCCCGAGGCATTCCGCGAACATGTCCTCTCGGCCGAGTTCTTCGACGCCGAGGCGCACCCCGAGGTGAAGTTCGTCTCGACGGCGCTCGACATCCAGGAGGACGGCCGCGCGCGCGTTTCCGGCGAGCTGACGATCAAGGGCGTCACCAAGCCCATTCAGGCAACCGGAACCTGGACCGCTCCCGCCACCGACGCGTTCGAAAACACCCGCGCGAACCTGGCTCTCGAGGCGGTAATCGACCGCACGGAGTTTGGGATCAACTGGAACGCGCCGCTGCCCGCGGGTGGCAACGCTCTCGGAAACGAGGTGACGCTGACGATCTCGCTCTCGCTGGTCGCCGAGGCCTAAGCTCACCGATGCGCATCCTCGGCATCTCCGGCAGCCTCCGTCGCGGATCCCACAACCGAGCGCTGCTCCGGGCGGCGAGGGCTGACCTCCCGACCGGGGTGGAGCTCGTCGAGTGGGACGGGCTTGCCGGCCTGCCCGCATTCAACGAAGACCTGGAGAGGACGCCGCCGCCAGCGGTGCGCGCCTTTCTGGGTTTCGTTGCCGACGCCGATGCGCTGCTGATCGCAACGCCGGAGTACAACTCGTCCGTCCCGGGCGCCCTCAAGAACGCGCTCGACTGGGCGTCCCGCCCGTTCCCCGAGAACGTGCTGAAACAAAAGCCCTCGCTGGTGATCGGCGCGAGCACCGGGCTGTTCGGTGCGGTCTGGGCGCAGGCCGAGGTGCGCAAGGCGCTGGCAGCCAGCGGGGCGATCGTGCTCGACACCGAGCTCGGGGTTGCCGCGGCCGATGGCGCCTTCGGGGCCGACGGCTCCCTCGCCGACCCGGGACTGAGGACGCGCCTGCGCGACCTGGTCGGCGACCTCATTCGGGAGGTGGCGGCCGAGTGCGACGCAGAGTGCCAACCAGCGTGACACGACAAGAGAACACGACCCAGGCCGACCTGCACTGCGCCCGCTTCGGGCCACAGCTCAGGTGACCAGGAGGCTGACCGTGACCGACTCCATGCATGCAGTGGGATTCCGGGAGAACCTCCCGGTCGACGATCCCTCAAGTCTGGTCGACTTGAGGATGCCGATTCCGACGCCCGGCCCGCACGACTTGCTGGTCCGAGTCCACGCGGCATCCGTCAACCCCGTTGACACCAAGATCCGCCGCTTCAGCCCTCCACAGGACGGCGAGCCGCGCATCCTCGGTTTCGACGCGGCGGGCACCGTCGTGGCCATCGGGCCGGAGGTCTCGCGCTTCGCCGCCGGGGACGACGTCCTCTACGCCGGGGTGACGAATCGCCCAGGATCGAATGCCGAGTTTCAGCTCGTCGACGAGCGCATCGTCGGGCGCAAGCCGGCCACACTGGATTTCGCGCAGGCGGCCTCGCTTCCGCTGACCACGATCACCGCTTGGGAGAGCCTGTTCGATCGCCTGGCGCTGGGCCCGGAGTCGACGGGTACGATCCTCGTGGTCGGCGCGGCCGGCGGCGCCGGATCGATGGCGACGCAGCTCGCGCGCACCCAGACCCGGCTCGAGGTGATCGCGACGGCATCGCGCCCGGAATCCGCCGCCTTCGCTGTCGAACTCGGCGCGCATCATGTCGTCGACCACACGGCACTGCTGGCCGAACAGGTCGCCGCGATAGCGCCCGAGGGGGTGGACTACGTCTTCTCTGCATACTCGCCGCCCCACATCGAGGCGTATGCCGAGTTGGTCCGGCCGCTCGGCCACATCGTCGCGATCGACCGCGTTAGTGGGCTCGACGCGTTACAGCCCAAGAGCATCACGTGGCACTGTGAGCTGATGTTCACTCGCCCGCTCCTCTTGCCAGAGGACGACTATCAGCACCGTCTGCTGGAGAAGGCATCCGAGCTGATCGACAGCGGAGTCCTACGCCCGACGGCAACGGAGGTGCTCGACGGCCTGCAGGCGGCGACGCTCCGCGAGGCGCATCGGATGGTCGAGTCCCAGGCGATGATCGGCAAGGTCGTAATCGACTACGGGTCCTGACCGTCAGCGTTCGCCAATCGCATTCTCCTTGGAGCGCTAGGTGTAGTTCCTAACCACGTTGTTCATCCGGGTCCTCCGTTGAGGTCGTAGGCGTCGAACACCCACAGCCTCTCGGCGGACCGGACCCCTATCTCATGGCGTTCGGAACTGGTGAGGCGCGTCAACTAGTGCCTGAAATGGAGCGCGATGTGAGGGTGACGGTCGGCGATTACCGAAAGGCAGAAGTCGCCGACGTGCAGGGCTTCTCGAAGTGGGGTAGGCGGATTCGAACCGCCGACCTCCTGGGGTGCGATCCGCGGCGGCGGCCACACGCATCCTTCTCACAGTATGACCTATTTCCAGGGGTTTTCCCGTTCATTCGAAGGTCTTTCGCGCGCCGATTCTCGGTCGGATATGCGGGGATATGCGGCGATGGGATCCGAGTCGGGAACTTCTGGCGAGAAGTTCCCGAAATCGTGGAGGTTGGTTCAAGATGGCCGATCTCCTTTTCAACGCCGGCTGAAAACGGACCCCCGGCAGCGGTGACGCTGAGCATGCCCCGCTTGAAGGTCGATTCCCTACCCGGGTCAGGTCGTTAGGTTCCCGACATGGCGAGCATTTCCGAGCTGCTCTCGATCTACCAAACGACCGCAGACCTCGGCGAGGCCGAGAACGCCCTCGACCGGATCGCCGCGATGGAGCATCCACCGGACCTCGAACTGGGTGAGTGCTACGACGGCCTGGCCGAAGTGGCGGCAGAGGAGGACGACTACCCCCTCGCCGTGCGAGCGCAGCGGCGCGCGCTCGAGCACGGCTGCCAGTTCCACGACCTGGCCCGGGAGATGCTCGGCTGGTATCTGCTGAAGGCGGGCGAGCGGGAGGAGGGCGAGGCCGTCTTCGCCGCGCTCCGCGAGGAGCGCCCCGACGATCCCGACCTGCTCGCCACGCTCGGCGCCGCCCGCGGCGATTCCGCTGATTGGGAGGGGCTGTGGGCGCCTTCGAGGAGGCATTGGAGCTGGCAAAGAAGACCGGCAACGAAGCTCTGATCGGACGGCTGCGGGCAGAACGTCAGGAATGCCGCCTCGAGCTCGACCTCCCACCGGACGATGAAGACCGGCTGGCCGAACGTGGTGCCCACCGTTTTCCGGAGGCGACCAGCTATGCGGTCGCCTGGTTCCCGCGCGACCAGATACAGCCTGCGCTCGCACGCGGCCCGATCTCGCCGGCGACCTGGAGGACCCCGACGCTTACTGCAAGGTGATCGAGGCCCGCCTCCGCGAGGTGCAGGCCGCCACGGGGTGGACCCCCTCCGTTGCTCCCCTGCAGGTGGAGGCCTTCCTCGCGTTCGCCTCAGAGCAGGGGCTGGATCCGAGTACCGGGGACGCCAGGAGTCGTTTCGCCGCCCTCCTCGGCAGCCGCGACGAAACCGTGCCCTGGCCGCCCGGTAGGAACGACCCCTGCTGGTGCGGCTCGGGGAGCAAGTACAAGCGCTGCTGCGGCTGACGTTCAGTTAGCCGCAGCGTCGATCTCGGCAATGAACTCGCTGACCAAGGCGGCGGCCTCCTCGACGTTGCCTACTGGAGAGCCCTCTTCAGCAGCCAGCTGGGCGTAGGTCTCAGCCCAGCTTTGGTAGACGGTCAACTGCGGAGGCCAGGTCTGCTTCTGGCGGTTGTCGAAGATTGCTGCGCAGGCCTCGCGGACCCGGCGCAGATCCTCGGGCGCCAGCAGGTCCCGGGCCAGCAGTAGGTCCATCAGGTCGCGCCCGCAACCCGAACTGGCCGATGTCGAAGGGATCGACCTGATCGACATCGAGGACGGAGCTGACCTCGACCGGCGCCACCTCGAACTGAACCTTGCCCCAGCGCTTCCCTTTGAAGTCGATGATGATGTTGACGCGGAAGGACTTCGTGCCGCGAATCGCTTCGGGCTCCTCGCGCGAGAAGGAGAAGTCCTCGATGTCGTCGGCGAGGGCGTCGTCGAGCGCCGCCAGCCATCCCTCGAACGCGCCTCGGAAGACCGCGTCGAGATCTTTGGTGGTGCGGGCCCGCAGTCCGAGGCGGAGCTCCATCGAGACCCCTCCCTTGACTGCGAAGAGCGGCTGTCCCTCGCCGTCGAGGGAGTGTTCGAGCGGTAGCGCGACCAGCATGAAGGAGACCGCGCGCCGCACCCGCGACTCGGCCACCTGCCGCTGATCGGCGTATTCGCGGACCCAGTCCCCCAGAACTCTCATATTGTTGGGTCGCTTGCGCTTGGGGAACCCGCTCATCGGGCGCCCCTGCTTGCAAGGCGACGCCTTATGCGTCTGAGATAGGCGTCCCGCAGCAGACCCCGTCGGCGGCCGGTCTCGATCGCCTGGCGAAGCAGGTCGGTGCGAAGCCCAGATTCGATGCCGTCGAGGATCGCCCGCTGGGGGGTGACGATCGGAATTCCTTCATGGCGGGCCTTCTCGTCTTCCTCCAAGTCGCGCTGGTGGAGGGCGTAGAGCTTGGGCACCGGCTTTTGCAGCCGGTAGCTGGTCGGGATGGTGATGTGGATCTGCGCGGGGTTGACGTCGCAGAGCTCATATAGGTCGAGTGCGGTGTCGTGGGAGAGCACACCCCGGCGATCTGCCCACATCGTTGCCTGGGCCAGCTGCCCCAGTTCAGGCCTGGAATCGAGCAGGGGAAAACGGTAGAGGCCCCTGGCCACGCGCTCGATCGTGCCGCGGCGCTCCATGTCGATGAGCCGGTGGGGATCGATGCCGGCCTCGCGAGCATCGGCGGCAGCAAGAAGGCCCTCCTGTTCGGCCGCGATCAGCGCTAGCTTGTCGTAGTTCTTGCCTGGCATATTGATGTAGGTGTTGCGTTTTGCAACTAATTAAGCAGCGCCAGCGTAGCAGATGCTGGTGCTCAAAGTGTTGCGTTTTGCAACTATTTAAGTCCGGGCCACCGAGCGGGAGAGCACACGGGCTAAGGATCTCGTCGACCTCGTCCTGGTCGGCGAGGTCGACATTGAGACCCGAAGCCAGCGTTCGCGCTAGCGCGCGTAAGTATCCGCGACCTCAGCACGGTCGGTGGCGGGCCGCCCCTGCCAAGTCCGCGGCGGTGCGCGCGTCGTCTGCGATCCGGTCGACGACCTTCTCGATCAGCGTGATCGCCGCCCGGCAGGCCTCCTCCCCGACCGCCTCCACCTCGCGGCAGCCGCTCGCAATCAGCCGCTCGCGTATCGCTTCGGTCTTGTCCTCGCCGGGGAGCGCGTCCGCCGGCAGGTCCATCAGCGTCTGGAGCACGAAGTCGACCGCGACGACGGTGCCCATCAACTCCTCGATCAGCTCCTGAGAGACAGCTCGGATTCCTGGCTCGGGCATGGTCACGACCGATCAAGGGCCGGAGTAGGGCAATCTCTCCCCCCTGCGGGAGATCAACTGAGCCGCCCTTGATGGAGCTAGGCGGATTCGAACCGCCGAACGCGAGAATCTCCCCCGCTACTCGCGGCGTGTGGTCAACCGCCTCGCCTGGAATCGCCCTGACTACTATACGAAAGTCATCAGATGACTTTCGTATATATGGCTAAACAAGCGGCTGAAATCTGCGGCGCTCCTACCATCGGGCCTTACCAGACGATGAGAAAAACTGCCCCAAGGGGGCCGAGGCTCAGGAGGCAGGATGAGTTTGAGGTTGTCGCGCGCAACGTTGGCGCTGTCGGTCATGGTGTTGTTCGTCGCTCTGCCCTCCTTTGCCGCGGCTGTGGCGCCCGGCGGTTCCGCCCCGGCAACGGCCTCCGCCGCCAAGTCGAAGAAGAAGACGAAGTTGAAGCTGGGCTGCCATCGAGTCCGCGTCAAGGTCAAGACGCGTAAGCGCCGCTACCGCGTCGTTTGCAAAAAACCGGCGCCCACTTCGCCGACGGGCCCGACCGTTCCTTTCAATCCGACCAACCCGGACGGCGGGGTCGCCGGCAATAACGGCCTCACCCCGTCGTGCTCCGCCGCCGATTTCGGGGCGAAGGGCGACGGCGAAACCGATGACCGGGCCGCGCTCCAGAGCGCGATCGACCAGTGCGCCGTCCTCCAGGTGCCCGCCGGCCGGTATCTCGTCTCGCCGCACGGCGGTGCGGCCTTCGACCTGAACGTTCCTGCCGGGCGCAGCATCATCGGCGATGATCGCGAAACGACGACGTTCGTGCAGACCGTCGCCGGGCCGAGCGTGCGGCTTCTCCACGTCAGCGGCGCCGGCGTCACCATCTCGAACCTGACACTCGATGGGAGCAAGGCGGTGCAGACGATCGGCGAACATCGTGCCGGCGTGTTCGCGATGGACGCGCCCGACCTCGTCCTGCGCAACGTGAAGGCGCAGAACTTCACGGGTGACGGCTTCTACATCTACAGTGGCTCGAACAACGCGACGGTCGACAACGTGATCGGGATCGACAACGACCGCAACGGCATCACGTTCGGCGGCGGCACGACGGGGGGATCCGTGACGGGCAGCACGTTCAGTGGAAACGCCGCGCAGCAGCTCGACAGCGAGCCCGGCCTCGGCACGGCCGTCAACGGGCTCACCGTCATGGGTTCGAGATTCGATAGCAGCAACGACTACGCCGTCACGATGAGCGGGAGCAGCCGCAACACCCAGTCCACCGGATGGATCGTGAAGAACAACGTCATCAACGGCGGTGTCTTCGCGGTGTGGCTCACCAACTCGGAGATCTCCGGCAATCGCGGCACGAATAGCTCGACGAAGCCTTGCTACTACGTCTACCGTACGTCCGCCGACATCACGATATCCGGCAACGACTGCGTGCAGACGCAGACGAGCAAAGACTCGATCGCCGGCAGCGTGCTCATCCAGGGCACTGGGCCAGGCAGCATGCCGACGAACATCACCGTCGCAAGGAACAGGATCCAGGTGACGGGACGGCCCACGTGTTTCGGCGTCCGTGCGGAAGGCGCGGCCAGCGTGACCATTACCGGCAACATGCTCATCGGGCCTGGACTGGCGGCGCCTGGCTGTGCCGGGGTCTACCTGCGCAGCACGATCGTCGACGGTCCGCTGGAAAGCGCCATCATCGACGGCAACAACATCTGGAGCTGGAGCGACTCCGCCTTGCGCCTCGAAGGAAGGACGACGCCGACCGGCTCGGCCGTCGTCCAGATGCTCGAGTTCAACGACAATGTGCTCGGCGACACCTCCTCGCCGCTCGTGCAGCTCCACGCCGTCACGATCGAGGCGGACGCGGTGCCGGTCCGCCAGATTCGGACCCGAAACTCGTGCATTGCGCCGATGCCGTGTGACAACGCGAACATGAAGACATCCGCTCTCTCGGTGGCCCCGGTCGCCGAGACGTACGGGATGCCCCACACCATCACGGTCAGCGGCACGCAGGATGGCGGGCTGCTCAATGGCACGGTGCTGGTCCAGGCCGGTCCGGTCGCGGCCGACGTGGCCGTCGTCAACGGCACCGGAACGCTCACCACCCCGGCCGATCTGCCCGTCGGCACCTACCCCGTGACCGCGACCTACGCCGGCACCGACGACGTGCTCGGCGCGACCGCCAACGGCTCGCTGTCGGTCACCAAGGCAACGACCGCCACGACGCTCAAGCTCGCCGAGGCCAAGATCAAGGTCAACAAGTCGAGCAAGGCCACCGTGACTGTCGAGATCGTGGGCACGAGCCTGCCCGCCAACGGCCAGGTCACGATCAAGGCCGGTAGCAAGACCGTCGGCACCGGCACCGTCAAGAACGGCAAGGCAAGCATCACGATCAAGAAGTTCACCAAGAAAGGCACCTACAAGCTCAAAGCGACCTTCACCGGCAGCGCGAACTACTCGGCCTCCACCGGCAAGGCCGTCAAGCTCAAGGTCACCAAGTAGGGCGTGGCGATGGTTCGCCGGGACGCTGGTTTGCCGCGATCGCGAGGCTCTGCAGACCCGCAGCGCGTGGCGGATCAGCCGCCCCTCGGGCCAGTCTGACCGCCAGCCAAATACTCGGCGATCTCCGATGTCCGGCCCTCTGGGCCGAGGATCAGAAACAGTGCCCCCCTCAGTTCAATGCCGGTCTCATGCGGAACGAGCGTAAGTCGCGATCACCGTCTCCAGCAGGCCGGGGAAGCGCGAGTCGACGTCGCTGAGGCGGAGACTGGTCCAGCGGCGGTTGCCGTCCTGGCGTTGGTGGATCAGGCCCGCCGCGCGGAGGACGCGGAAATGGTGGGTGAGCGTCGATGGGGCGACGCCTGGTTGTTGGGCTGATCGCGATCATCATCGCCAACTACCACCAGCTCGAAACACAGAAGTCAGCGACGTGCAGGGGCTTCGGCGGAGTGGAGCTAGGCGGATTCGAACCGCCGACCTCCTGGGTGCGATCAGGGAGCTGTGTGCGAGAAAAATGCGTGATTTGCAGGATCTATTGGTCAGTAGTCGGGGCTGGGCGAAGCGGTGGATACCTGCGGATTCCGGTTGATTACCGGGCATTCGGCCACTCGTCGGCGTCGAGTGCCGAAAACCGAGCTTGGCTGGGAGCGGCTACGAGTCGCCTACGGTCTTCCAGTGCCTGAATGTGGTCGATGCCCGCGCAGGGAATTGCTCAGCCACAGTCGATTCGTTTCACGCTCAACAAGCGTCCACTGACGCCAGAAGCATGAACTCGTTGATGCGGCCTGGCGTATCTCGGGTTGCGAATCCACCGAGTCGCGAAGCCCAGCGACTGCCCAAACGCCGGAGCGTCCTTGCCCTTCCGTCCCAGGTCCTTGCCCTCTTCTCGTCGGTTCCGCGGCTTTTCGTCGAGCGCACGGGTTGGGGTTGCGCTGCTTGGGGCGGTGGCCATGTTCGCATCAGCGGCGAGCGTTGCCTGGGCGCTTGGAGAGCTGACCCAGAAGTCAGGCAAAGCAGGGTGTGTCTCAGAAGACGGGACGGGCGGCGAATGCGAAGACGGCACGCGCATCGAGCTGAGCACTCGTTTGGCGGTCAGCCCAGATGGGAAGAATCTCTACGCTGCGGGGGAGGCAGGGATAGCGATCTTCAAACGCGATCCCGCCACCGGCGAGATAGTCCAATTGCCCGGCCTCGCCGGCTGCTTCGCCGACAGGGAAACGCGGGGCGAATGCCAGAACGGCAAGGCGATTGAAGGTCCTGACGGGATCGCCGTAAGCCCAGACGGAAAGAACGTCTATGTCGCCGCCGATGGCTCCGACGCGATCGCGATCCTCGATCGCCACCCTGACCAGGAAGGCGCCCTGACCCAGAAGCAGACCGGCACCGCCGGCTGCATCTCGGAGACCGGGACGAACGACGAATGTGTGGACGGGAAGGGACTGAAACATCCATTCAGCGCTGCCGTCAGCCCAGACGGGGAAAACGTCTACGTTGCCTCCACCGAAACCGAAGGGGTCGCGATCCTCGAACGCCACGCCGACCAGGAAGGCGCCCTGACCCAGAAGCTGACTGGCACCGCCGGCTGCGTCTCCGAGACGGGCACGAGCGGGGAATGCGAAGACGGGAAGGCGCTGAGGTCGGCAAACGACGTGACTGTCAGCCCAGACGGGGAAAACGTCTACGTCACCAGCCTCGATTCCGATGCCGTGGCGGTGCTCCAACGTCACTCCGATCAGGAAGGCGCCCTTACTCAAAAGCAGACCGGCACTGCGGGCTGCATCTCAGAGACCGGCACGAACGGCGAATGTGAGAACGGCAAGGCTCTTGAAGTCCCTGACGGCCTCGTCGTGAGCCCGGATGGAAAAGATGTCTACGTCGCCGCGGCAGGGTCTGGGGTGCCGGTGCTCGAACGCCACGCGGACCAGGAAGGCGCCCTGACCCAGCAGCAGACCGGCACCTCCGGCTGCATCTCGGATAACGGCACGAATGGCGAATGCAAGGACGGCAAGGCGCTCGTTGCGCCTCATGGCATCGCCATCAGCCCAGACGGCAGCGATGTCTACGTCGCCAGCTTCTTCTCCAACGCGGTGGCCAGCTTCTCTCGTGACGAAGCTGGCGACTTGAGGCAGAAGGTCGGCAAGGCCGGCTGCATCTCAGAAACCGGAACTGGAGGCGAATGCGAAGACGGGAAGGGGCTGGGAACCGCCGAGACCATCACTGTGAGCCCAGATGGGTCGAGCGTCTATGCGGCAGGCTTCTTCTCCAACGTCATCTCGATCTTCGATCGAGATACGCCCGGGTCTTCGACTACTCCGCACCCCACCCAGGCCACCCTCGCTTGCAACCCGCAGACCGTCAATCTCAGCGGAGAAAAGGTCCACTGCCTCGCCGCGGTCACGGATGCCGCCCCCTCTGGGGCCGGCGTTCCCAGCGGAGAAGTCGTCTTCTCCCATACCAACGAGGGCTCCTTCGACCCGAGCGCTCGCTGCACCCTCGGCAAGCCCGTCGATTCGAACACTGCCTCCTGCGCGCTCGTCTACATCCCCGCCCACCTCGGCGCCCACAAGCTCACCGCGTCCTACGCCGGCGATGTGCGAGACAAAGACAGTCAGGACACCGCACAGGTCCAGGTCGTCCGGATGGTCGACACCGCGCCAAACACGACCCTGAAGAAAAAGCCAAGAAGGAAAACCGTACGCGGCATCGCGAGGTTCCGATTCGTCTCCGATCAGCCTGGTTCCACCTTCCAATGCAAGCTCGACAAGAGAGCCTTCAGGCCATGTAGCTCGCCGTTCAGACGAAGGGTCAGCCCCAGGCGCCACGTCTTTAGGGTTCGAGCGATCAACCAGCAGGGGATTGCTGATCCGACCCCGGCGATATACCGCTGGAAGGTTCTCAAGCGTGTGCGCCGCAGGGCAAGAGGCATGTAGGCAAGTTGGCAGGAGGCGCTGGTTGGTCCATATCCGGCCCGGCTGTCAGGCAGCGCTGCTTCTTCTGGCGGTGGTTCGAGTAAGGGGCTTCTAGTGGAGCTAGGCGGATTCGAACCGCCGACCTCCTGGGTGCGATCCGCGGCGGCAGCCGAGGCTCTCTCTTGCAATAAATGGCAAATTCCAGGGATTTCTGCTTGTATCGCTTAGTCTATCGAGCACCGATTCTCGATCCAAATATGCGGGGATGTGCGGCGATGTGATCCGAGTCGGGAACTTCTGGCGAGAAGTTCCCGAAATCGGAGAGGGCGGTTCAAAAGCGGGATTCAGTTCTTAAGGGCGGAGCAGCGCGGACCTGAAACGCGACCTCGCTGTCCTCCCGAGCCTGGATCAGACGACTGGGCCTGTCGCCTCGGCAGCGGAGAGAACAATTCGCCCTCGCCCTCCCCGTTCAGCTGCGCTTCAAGTTCGACGCCGAGGAAGGCATACCGCGGTCGCCCGCAGCGGATCGCAGACGCCCCGAGTTCCCCCCGCCGCCGATAAAGACGAGCGCATCCATGCCCCATCGCCGCCGCCATCGAGGCGATCACGGTGCGCCTTCGAGGTAAACCTCGATCTCCTGCGCCGCAGGGCGGGCAGCGACGACTGCCGCGGCACCGGGAATCAGCGTCGTCGACGGGGTTGCCGCATTGAACGAACCTGCCTCTTGCTCCGATTACCACAACGTCTTCCTCCCCAATGCCTTGGTTCTTTCCATCGCAGACTCCCTCGGGCATCCGCAGCCCTTTCTAGGGTGAGGCGGTGACCGCATCGATTCGCTACATCGGCTCGAAGGCCCGCGTCGTCGAGAGCCTGATGGAGATCATCGGTCCCCCCGGCTCCGCTGACGGCTTCTTCGTGGACGGGTTCTGCGGAACCGGTGTGGTCGGCTCTAGGGCAGCCGATCTCGGTTGGCCGATCCGCCTGAACGACAGCCTCCTCAGCGCGGTTATGGTTGCGGTGGCGGGATTGGTGAGCGCCGAGGAGGCATCCTTCGAGAGCTTCGGGGGCTACCAGGCAGCGATCGAGGAGCTGAATGACGCCGCTCCCCTCGAGGGCTTTGTCTGGCGGGAATACAGTCCCGGCGGAACCGCCGGGCGTCGCTACTTCACCCCCGGTAACGCCGCGCGGATCGACGCGGCGCGGAAGCAACTTTCGGCCTGGGAAGCAGCGGGAAAGCTGAGCCGGGACGAGAGCTACCTGCTGAAGGCGGATCTGATCGCGGCGGCGGGCCGGGTGGCGAACATTGCCGGCACCTATGGCTGCTACCTCTCTCGATGGACGCCGACCGCGAAGCACCGCTTCACCATGCTGTCTCGCCTCCTCCGCAGGAGTCCTGTCGCCCACAGGGCGTACTGCGGCGACGTCGCCGATACCCCGATGGCCGAGAACGACGTCGCCTACTTCGATCCTCCATATACGAAGCGGCAATACGCGGCCTACTACCACCTGAACGAGACTTTCGCCCACGGCGATGAGCCGGAGGTCGGCGGCAAAACCGGCTTGCGTCCCTGGCAGGGCAAGGCATCGGACTACTGCTACAAGCTGCGCGCACTCGAGGCACTAAAGAGCCTGATCGAGTCCGCCCCCGCCCGCCGGATCCTCCTCTCCTACTCGTCGCAAGGCCACATTGACCTCGACGAGCTGTGCGAGTCTCTGGGACTGCTCGGCGACCTCACACTCCACGAGCTCGGACCAGTCGGTCGCTACCGCCCGAACCGGGCCGCCAGCAGCGCCGGCGATCAGGTCACCGAGTTCCTGCTGGAGGTCCAGCGGGCGCCGGTGGCGGCGAGCACCATGTCGTGAGCCCGTCGCGACCCCTTGCGCGTCAGCTCCTGGGTCCGGCCGAGGAGATCCTCGACGCCTTCGCCGGCAAAGACCACATGAAGCGCCTCGACGTCCTCGAGGGCGCCGCCGCCGTTTTGGGCGGCGTCTCACTTGAGACCCTGCGCACGACCGACGACCTACCGCGGTTCCTTTCGAGCGATGAGGCCCTCTTCGCTGGAGATCTCATCCGCGTCGCGTTGCTGCCGCTGCCGGCGCCTCCGGTCCTGATGCTCACTTCCCTTGCGCAGCCGCCCATGGCCCACACCGAGCGCCGCCGTGCCGGCGCTTACTACACCGACTTCCGCCTTGCCCAGTTTCTGGTCGAGCGGCTCCCCCACCGCGTGGGGCCGGCGGCCAAAGTCATCGACCCCTCGAGCGGGACGGGAATTCTTCTGGCGGCTGCAGCACTCAGCTTTCGCGATAGCCAGTCGCATCTGGACCGATTCATCGCGGAGAGCATCTGTGCGGCTGACCTCTCCGCCACCGCTCTGCGCGGCGTCAAGCTGGCGCTTGCCTCACTGACCGCGGACGACGCCGTGGTGCGGGCGCTCGCCCTCAGGTTGCGTCAGGTCGACAGCCTCGCCGCCGGGCCGGCAGCCTGGGAGGACGTGGCGCCGCGGGGGTTCCAGGTGGTGGTGGGCAATCCGCCCTGGGAGAAGCTCAAGCTTTCCCGGCACGAGCACCTCGTTGCCAACGGTGCCGATCGCCACTACGGCGCCGACTACGAGGAGGACGGCCTCGACGAGCTGGGCGAGGCCCGCGGGCGGATGCGCGCCTACGTCAGTGAGATGGCGTCGATCTACGACCGCGAGGGAAAGGGCGAGACCGATCTCTACCGGCTCTTCCTCGCCTTGGGGATGCGGCTGCTGGGGACCGGCGGCCAGATCGGGATGCTGGTTCCGGCGGGGTTGATCCGGTCGCAGGGG